>Ga0194132_10000006_pt1 | contig 331766 bp, 342 predicted proteins | sample TA2KigOf80mmetaG_FD_148612 | JGI IMG/M metagenome (GOLD analysis project Ga0194132, IMG submission 148612) | Freshwater microbial communities from Lake Tanganyika, Tanzania - TA2015054 Kigoma Offshore 80m | ecosystem: Environmental > Aquatic > Freshwater > Lake | place: Tanzania: Lake...
GGGCCGGGGTCGCCGGCGTCGCGGGCGCCGGCTGCGCCGCCGCGGAAAAAGCGGCCGCGGCAAAGGCCGCGGCAATCAGGCTGGACAGCAATTTGCTCATGTTCGCTCCTCTCCTCAGAAAAAACACGGTTCGTCTTATCCGAAAAACGGCTCCGGATGAGACATTAACGCTCCAGCGGGACCCCGGTTGACGCGCCTATTTCCCCGCATCGAGCTCGGCGAACGCCTCGCGCGCGATGCGGAACGAGTCCACGCCCGCGGGCACACCGTAGTAGCACGCGGCCTGCAGCAGCACTTCCTTGATCTCGTCCCGGGTGACCCCGTTGTTGAACGAAGCCTTGATGTGCAGCTTCAACTCGTGCGGGCGGTTGAGCGCCGTGATCATCGCGCGGTTGATAAGGCTGCGCGTCTTGCGGGGCAGGCCCGGACGGGTCCAGATCATGCCCCAGCACGCCTCGGTCGCGTATTCCTGCATCGCCATCGAGAATGCGTCCGCGCCCGCGATCGCCTTTTCCACGTAGTCTTTGCCGAGCACCGCCTTGCGCACCTCGAGCCCCTTGTCGAACAGCTCCGTTGCCATGGTTCCTCCGTTGCGGTTGCGGCGTAGGCGTCGCGCCACGCCCGAGGCGGCATGGTAACATTCGGCCCGGTCCGCGCCGCCCACCCAATTTTCGCAACGAGGAGAACATGGATCTCAATCTGAAAAACCGCATCGCTCTCATTACCGGCGGCTCGCGCGGCATCGGATTCGGTGTCGCGAAGCTGCTCGCCTCGGAAGGCTGTCACCTGCACCTTGCCGCGCGCACCGCGGCCGACCTGGATGCCGCGCGCACCCAGATCGTTTCCGCGCAGAAGGTCAGCGTGACCTGCCACGCCCTCGACCTTTCCGTGCCCGAGAATGCGGTCAAGCTCGCGCGTGACTGCGGCGACGTGGATATCCTCGTGAACAACGCCGGCGCGATCCCGCAGGGAACGCTCACCGCGCTCGACGACAAGACCTGGCGCGCCTCCTGGGACCTCAAGGTCTTCGGCTTCATCAATCTCACGCGCGAGCTCTACCGCAGGATGTGCGAGCGCAAGAGCGGGGTGATCATCAACGTGATCGGCGCCGCCGGTGAGCGCCCGAGCGCAGGCTACATCGCCGGCAGCATGGCGAACTCGGCGCTGATTAGTTTTTCGCGCGCGCTCGGGGCCGAGAGCCCCAACTACGGCGTGCGCGTGATCGGACTCAATCCCACCGCCACGGAGACCGACCGCGGGGTCATGCGCTGGCGCAACCAGGCGCAGAAGGAGCTGGGCGACGCCGAGCGCTGGCGCGAGCTCACCAAGACCTTCCCGTTCGGGCGGCCCGCCACCGTGGAGGAAGTCGCGAACGTCATTACCTTCCTCGCCTCCGACCGCGCGTCCTACATGAGCGGCACGCTGGTCTCCGTGGACGGCGGCGCGAGCTGGCGCAAATAGACCGCGCGGCGAACGCTCGCCGGTCGCGCCCGGGCGGCGAAGCGCGATTACGCTACTTCGGCGCGGGCTTGCCCCACGCCTTGTCCACCGCCCGCAATGCCTCCTCGTAGGCCGCGCGGGCGCGCGCTTCGCGGGCTTTGGCCGCCTCGAGCGCCTTTTTCGCGGCGTCCGCCTGCCGCTTGCGCTCGTCGGCGTGGCGCTGCGCCAGGCGCTGCGCGTCTTCCGCGTTGAGATACTCCTGCTCGGCGAGCTTGGTTTCGTATGCGGCCTGCTGCACCTCGCGAAACGCCCGTCCCGCCTCCTGCTGGGTGCGCTGGATCGCGGGTTCCCGTTTGCTGCGGTCCTCGACCGGCACCTCCGACGCGCTGACGAGCGTCGCAAGCAGCAGGCCGAGACCGATGCAGCTTGTTCCGAGAAAGGCGGGAGAGCGCAGCATGGCTACCGCAATTCTAAGTCGTTTCGCGCGACCGTGCTCATTGCCCCAAGAGTCCCGCGTCAGCGCTTCAGGCCGTGGCGTCCGCAGGCTGCCCCTCGGCCCGGTGCGCCTTCCACCACGCCGCGGCCGCCCGCTGGGTCCACGTATGCTCGACCGATAGTGCCTCGAGCAGCGCCAGCGCGACCAGCACGTCGTGAGGTCGCTCCGTGCGCTCCTTGGCAAGGCAGCGCGCGATCAGGTCATCGAGCCGGCGGGGGACTCCCGGCACGAGCTCGGATGCGCGCCGCGCCGGCGTGTGCAGGATGCGATAGGTGAGGTCGTGCTCGGTGGTCGTGTCGAACAGGCTCTGTCCGGTGAGCAGGAAGAACCCCACGGCCCCCACCGAGTAAATATCGGCGCGCGCGTCGGCGTCCCCGGGATTGCGCACGCGTTCCGGCGACATGTAGAGGGGGGTGCCGACCACCCGCTGGAACTGGGTGATGTCGCGCGACTGGCCTCCGGCGACGTCCTTCACCAGCCCGAAATCGAGGATCTTGGCGACGTCGTATTCGCCGCCGCGCTGGCACAGCATGATGTTGTGGGGCTTGATGTCGCGATGGATAAGCCCGCGCCCATGCGCTTCCCGCAGCGCGGCGCACACCTGCCGCAGGACGTGAACCGTGCGCTCGACCGGCATGGGGCCGTGTACATCCACCAGCCGGTCGAGGGTCTCGCCCTCCAGGTACTCCATCACGTAATAGAACACGCCCTCGCGCGTGCGCCCGTAATCGTAGATCTCGATCGTGTTGGGGTGGACCAGCTGGCTCGCGAGCTGCACTTCACGCTCGAAGCGCGCGACGATCTCGTCGGATGCAAGGTGCGGCTTGAGCATCTTCAACGCGGTCGGGCGCTTGAGCAGCTCGTGGCGGGCGAGGAAGACCTTGGACATGCCGCCTTCCCCGATCTGCCTCTCGATCCGGTACTGGCCGATGACGCGCTCCTCGCCGACCTCGCGCTTCAGGCGCCGCACATTCCATGCCGACCACAGCACGGCGCCGACGGCGGCGAGGAGCAGGGACAGGATGATGGCGAAGGCGAGGTTGAGATAGACGAGGGGCGCATAGGCCTCCTTCGCGGTGAGCTCGATCGTGAGCCCCATGTCGTAGTCGGGCAGCCACCGCCACGCGCCCACCACCTCGACGCCCCGGTAGTTGCGGTAGGGCTCGACCAGGACCCCGTGGCGTTCCTCGGCGTTCGCCTTGCCGCGGCTCGCCACCGCCAGCGCGGCAAGCCGCGTGAGCGGCAGAGCCGCCCATTCCATCGCCGGCTTGTGGCCGGCCGCGAGGTCCCCGCCGGGATCGCGCACGTGCACGCGCAGCATCGCGCTCGCGCCCGACGCGTCCGGAATCAGCCCGATTTTCCGCAGATCCTGGACGAACCGGCTCTCGGACAGCATCAATCCATTCTCGTCGAACGCATAGGCCTCGCCCGTCTTGCCGGGCCGCGCGACGTTCAGGATGTTGGCAAACTCACCCTCGGCGGGATACGCGAAGCCCAGCGCGGCGACGATCTCTCCGCGCTCGTTGGCGACCGGCGCCTTGAACCAGACCACAGGCCGTCCGAAGGCGCCGGCGCGGGCACCCTCGACGCGATCCTGCTCGCGGAAGGGGCGCACAAACTGGGGCCTGCCCGCGAACACCTCGTAGAGTTGCGCGAGAAAATTGCCCGGATTGACCCTGCGGCCCGAGTACTCGCGGAACTGCGTTCCCACGATCCGCCCGCCGGTGTCCACCACGTTGAATGCGACCGCCCCCGCACCCTGCTGCACGGGCCCGAGCATTTCGGCGAGCGCCGCGCGCGCCGGTGACATCCACAGCGCCTCGCCGGACACGCCCTCGCGTCGCCCGAGCGCCGCGAGTTCTCCTGCGAGACGCCGCACGCGCGCGTCACCGGCCCAGTGCTCGACGTGCGCCTTGCGGTTCTCGACCCACAGATGCAGAGCGTTGATCTCCGCATCGAGCACCGTCTGCAAGCCCGCGGCACGGATCTCGCGCAGCGAGCCCGCCACGCCGGTGTAGGCCCAGGCGCCGAGCACGATGAGGCTCGCCGCGGCGGCGAGCGCGATCGTGTTCAGCCGCGTGTTCGCCGCGATGATGCGCCGCGCAAGCTGCTCGACGCGGTCCATGCCACCTGCCGGCACGCTCGCGTCCCCGCCGGGGCCGGGCGCCGGCTTTCCCTGCGTGATCTTCGTCACGGTGAGGAGGATGATACCCGACCCGGAAATCTCGTTCGCGCCGGCGCCTGCGCGGCGGGGTCGGGGGCAACGCGCGCTCGTGTCGGGCGCCGCCCGGCTCGCGCGCGGGATGCAACGGGGAAGCGGGGAAAAGAAAAGGCCGCGCAAGTTGCTGCGCGGCCAAAGTCCCTTCCATGAGGAGGAGGAGGGATGAGCGTCAGTATATGCCCGCGCACCGGTCGCGGCCCGTGATTTTTTCTACAGCAGGCCTTTAAATTTTTTTCAGCCGGCGCCGGGCGATCTTCCGCCTTGCGCGAGCGGAACCCGTTTTCCGGCCTGGAATCTCACTTGCTGCCCTTCGGGAGGATCTTCAGTCGCTCGCTCGTCGTCCGCGCTTGGTGCAGCAGCCACTCGCGGAACACGGCCACCTCCTCGTGCTCCGCAATGGTTTCAGGACAGACCAGGCTGTACGAGGAAGTAAGCGACATGACGGGCCCGAACGGGCACACCAGCTGTCCCTTCGCGAGCGCGTCGGCGACCAGCAGCGTGCGGCTGAGCCCTACGCCGAGCCCCTCAAGGACCGCCCGGTGCATGAGGTGCCTCGGGCTGAAGCTCATCAGCCGCTTGCTCGTGATGTGCGGCACGCCGGCCGCCTGCAACCAGATCTGCCAGCCGGGGTTCGGACCACCGACGTAGAGATCGTCGCTGCTCTCGAGCAGCGTGTGGTGACGCAGGTCCGCTGGCGCGCGCAGGGGGGTCCGCCCCTTGAGGAGCTTCGGGCTGCAGATCGGGAAGAGGTCGTTGCCCTCGAGCGGGTCGAAGCGGTACCCCGGCTGCGGTTCCTGCCCGTGCCAGATCGCGACATCGAACTGGCCCGCCTGGAAATCCACGAGCTCGCGCGTGGCGCCGACCACGATCGCGATGTCCGGATAGGCCTCCGCGAAGCCTCCGATCCGCGGCACCAGCCACAGCGAGGCCAAGCTCGGCATGACCGAGACCCTCAGGATGCGCTGTCCCCTGGCGGCCTTCAGCGTCGTCGAGGCCCGCGCCATGCGCGTGAGGCCTTCCGACACTTCCTGCAGGTAGATCCGGCCCTCGGGTGTCAGGGCGACGTGTTTGTTCTTCCGGCGCAGCAGCGCGACGCCAAGATGGTCCTCCAGCAGCCGGATCTGGTGGCTCACCGCGGAGGGCGTGACGCTGAGCTCGTCGGCGGCCCGGCTGAAGCTCAACAGCCGGCCCACGGTCGCGAACGCGCGTATCGCGTTGAGCGGAAGCACGCGCATCTACCCTCCTCGTTCGGGCTCCGCGACCGCTAAAGCCCTTGTGAATTTTTTTCACAACACAATTACGGTCCCACGTTACGCCAAGAGGTTCTCATTTGCAATGGGGATGCAGTGGGCGGGTCGTGCGGGGCCCGAACCCCCTCCAAGAGAGGATGAGACTGCCTGGTACGGGCGGGGCCACGAATCCTGCGTTGTGTAAACGAGCAGGACGAAGAGTGGGTCGTGTTGGATCCGAACCCGCTCCCAAGGGATGATGGGACTGCTCGATGCAGCCAGGGCACGAGTCCGGCGTTGCGCAAGCGAGCCGGACGGAGAGTGGGTCGTGTTGGATCCGAACCCGCTCCCAAGGGATGATGGGACTGCTCGATGCAGCCAGGGCACGAGTCCGGCGTTGCGCAAGCGAGCCGGACGGAGAGTGGGTCGTGTTGGATTCGAACCAACGACCAAGGGATTATGAGTCCCCTGCTCTGACCGGCTGAGCTAACGACCCGCTGCTTAAGTATAAAACGGAACGGGCCGCCATCCGGCGGCCCGCGCGTCGCCTGCAAGCGCCGCTCAACCCTCGTTGTCGAGGAAGCTGCGCAAGCGCTCGGAGCGCGAGGGATGGCGGAGTTTACGCAGCGCCTTCGCCTCGATCTGGCGTATGCGCTCGCGGGTGACGTCGAACTGCTTGCCCACCTCTTCCAGCGTGTGGTCGGTGTTCATCTCGATGCCGAAACGCATCCGCAGCACCTTCGCCTCGCGCGGCGTTAACGTGTCCAGCACGTCCGCGGTCACCCCGCGCAGGCTCGCGTAGACCGCCGCCTCGTTGGGCGCGACCGTGGACTGGTCCTCGATGAAGTCCCCGAGGTGCGAATCGTCGTCGTCCCCGATCGGCGTCTCCATCGAGATCGGCTCCTTGGAGATCTTCAGGATCTTGCGGATCTTCTCCTCCGGCATCTCCATTTTCTCGGCGAGCAGCGCCGGGTCGGGCTCCTGTCCGGTCTCCTGCAGGATCTGGCGCGAGATGCGGTTCATCTTGTTGATGGTCTCGATCATGTGCACCGGGATCCGGATCGTTCTTGCCTGGTCCGCGATCGAGCGCGTGATGGCCTGGCGGATCCACCACGTCGCATACGTGGAGAACTTGTAGCCGCGCCGGTACTCGAACTTGTCCACCGCCTTCATCAGCCCGATGTTGCCCTCCTGGATGAGATCGAGGAACTGCAGCCCGCGGTTGGTGTACTTCTTCGCGATCGAGATCACGAGACGCAGGTTGGCTTCCGTCATCTCGCGCTTGGCCCGGCGCGCCTTCGCCTCGCCGGTGGACATCTGGCGGTTGATTTCCTTCAGGTCCTTGATCGGGATCCCGACCCGCGCCTGCAGCGCCAGCAGCTTCTGCTGCTGCTCGACGATCGCAGGCTCGAAACGCTCCAGCGTCTCGCTCCACGGGTGGCGCGCCTCGATCTCGTTCTTGACCCAGCGCAGGTTGCCTTCCTTGCCCGGGAATTCCTTGAGAAAATGCGGGCGCGTCATCCTCGCCTTGTCCAGGCACAGCTCCATGATGTTGCGCTCGTAGGATCGCACTTCTTCCACGAGCTTCCTCACCGAGTCGCACAGCGCCTCGATCTGCTTCGCCGAGAAGCGGATCGTCATCAGCTCGTTGGTGATCGAATCGCGCGCGTGGAGGTAGCCCCGGCTGCGCGGCCCGTTCTTGTCGAGCGCGCGCCGCATGCGGTTGGAAAGCGAGCGGATGAGACCGAAGCGCCTGAGCGCCTCGGCTTTCAGCCGCAGCATGTCCGCGCTCTGCACGCTGCCGCCATCCTCGTCCTCTTCCGCCGCCTCGATCTCCTCGTCGATGTCTTCCTCTTCCTCGGAGATCTCCTCGATTCGCTCCTTCTCCGCGCTGAGATCGACCAGGCCGTCCACCACTTCGTCCACGCGGATCTCGTCGTGCTCGATCTTCTCCGCGAGCGCGAGGACCTCGGCGATGGTGGTGGGGCACGTGGAAATCGCCTGGATCATGTGGCGCAGCCCGTCCTCGATGCGCTTGGCGATCTCGATCTCGCCCTCGCGAGTGAGCAGCTCCACCGAGCCCATCTCGCGCATGTACATGCGCACCGGGTCGGTGGTGCGGCCGAACTCGGAATCCACGGTGGAGAGCGCGGCCTCCGCTTCCTCGACGGCCTCCTCGTCGGCCACCGGCGGGGTCGCATCGGACATGAGCAGCTGCTCGGCATCCGGGGCCTCGTCGTAGACCTGGATGCCCATGTCGTTGATCATGCTGATGATGTTCTCGATCTGCTCGGCGTCCAGCATGTCGTCCGGCAGATGGTCGTTGATCTCGGCGTACGTGAGATAGTTGCGCTCCTTGCCGAGCAACACGAGGTTCTTGAGGCGGGCGCGCCGCGCCTCGGCATCGGCCGGGGAGAGCTCCCGGCGCTCGAATTCCTTGACGAGCGCCCTTTCCTTCGCGGTGAGCCCGCGAGTCGAGCGCGCCTTGCCCTCCCCCTTGGCGTGGGCCTTGGCGAGGCGTTCCTTCAGCAGCGCCTTCTTCAGCGCCGCCTTGTCCATTTTCTGCGGCTGCTTGCCCGGCTTGGCCTTGGCGACGACCTCGGCGGCGCGCTGCTCCTTGCGCGCAGGCGCGGCTTTCGGCGTCGCGCGCGCCTTGACCTTGAGCTTGCCCTTGACGGCGCGGCGCGCGCGCGCAACGACCTTCTTGCGCGGCGCGTGCCGGGTCGTCTTGCGCGCGCGGGCCTTCGCGGCGGCCTTCCTGCCCGTCGCTTTTGCCTTCGCCTTGCGTTTCCTGGATTTCGCCATCGCGTGATCCCTGCCGAATTCGATTATCAAAAAAAGGTGCGGATTATACCTTGATTCGACCCCGTTCAGCGCCGAAAGTTACCGTGCCAACCGATTGTCGTGCAAAGCAATTTTCGCGCCAGCTCGTCATTGGCACGAGCTTCCAATGTGGGGGCGGGGCGCGGCAAAGCAACCCGGCTCCCCGTACTCACATCCGGGTCTGCGCGCCAGCGCCGGATGCGCCTTTGAGCTCCGCAAGCCGCCGCAGCAGCTCCTGGGCGCGCTTGCGCTCGGCGTCGTTGCGGGCGCCCCCGGCGGTGAGCCGCTCATACTCGCTGCGCACGCGCTCCAATTCGAGCTTGCTCAACGCCCCCGCGAGATCCGCGAGCGCCACTTCCTCCTCCATGGCGCCGGCCAGCGATTCGGCCGCCGCGTCTTCGTACAGCTTCACGTAGCGCGAGTCCCGGGTCGCCTCGAACAGCGTCGCCGGCGAGCTCGCCCCGCTCTCGCGCAGCACGTCCAGCAATTCGGCGACCGGCGTGAACTCCGGCGCGTCGAGCCAGGAGCGCTGCTCGGTCGAGACCCTGTCAGCGAGCGCTGGGTTGGACACCAGCAGGCCCAGCAGCTTGTGCGCGAGCGATGCCGGCTCGGCGCGCGGGTAGCGCGCTTCCGGGGCCCGCAGCTTCGCGGCCGCGGGAGCAAGCTCGCATACCTGCCCCACTTCCTCGGGAGACATGCGGCATCGCTCCGCGAGCTCCCGCACGAGCTGCACCCGCAGAACCGTCGCCCGGACCGATTTGAGCAGCGGCTTGGCCTCGTGCACGCACTTGGCGCGCCCCTCCGCAGTCGCGAGATCTCCGCGCTGCGAGAGTTCCTCCAGCAGGAACCGCGACAACGCGACCGCGTTGCCTGCGAGCAGCGCCTCGAATCCGTCTTTTCCATGGCGGCGCACGTAGGTATCGGGATCCTCGCCTTGGGGAAGGAACAGGAAGCGCACCTGCTTGCCGTCCTGGAGCTGGGCGAGGCTTACCTCGAGTGCGCGCCAGGCGGCGCGCCGCCCGGCCTCGTCGCCGTCGAAGCAGAACACGACTTCGTCGGACTGGCGCAGCAGCTTCTGGACGTGCTGCGGCGTGGTCGCGGTGCCGAGCGTCGCCACCGCGTATTCGACGCCGGACTGCGCGAGCGCGACGACGTCCATGTAGCCTTCAACGACCACGACGCGGCCCGCGTCGCGGATCGCGCGCCGCGCCTGGTAGAGCCCGTAGAGTTCGCGCCCCTTCTCGAACACCGGCGTTTCGGGCGAGTTGAGGTACTTGGGCTCGCCTTCGCCCAGCACCCGTCCCCCGAACCCGATGACGTTGCCGCGCACGTCCACGATCGGGAACACGATGCGGTTGCGGAAGACATCGTAGCGCCGGCCGTCCTCACTCTGCTTGACCAGGCCGGCCGCGGCGGGCGCCTTGCCCTCGTAATCCGAGTACACGGAAGCGAGGTTCTGCCACCCGTCGGGCGCGTAGCCGATGCCGAAGCGCTTGGCGATCTCGCCCGAGAGGCCCCGGGCCTTGAGGTAGGCCACGGCCGCCGGCGCGCTCTTGAGCTGCGTGCGGTAATACTGCGCCGCGCGCAGCATCACCGCGTAGAGATCGTCGCCCTGCTTCTCCTGGCGTTGCGCGGCCTCGGGGCGCGTGTCCGGCACTTTCAGCCCCACGCTCTGCGCCAGATCCTTCACTGCATCCACGAAGCCCATGCCGCCGTACTCCATCAGGAACCCGACCGCCGTGCCGTGGGCGCCGCAGCCGAAGCAATGGTAGAACTGCTTGGTCGGGCTGACGGTGAACGAGGGCGTCTTTTCGGTGTGAAACGGGCAGCACGCCATGTAGTTCGCGCCGGAGCGCTTGAGCTTCACGTGCCGGTCGACCACGTCGACGATGTCGACGCGGCCGAGGAGCTCCTGGATGAACGACTGCGGAATCACTTGCCGGAAGTGCGTGACTCGTGACTGGTGATCCGTGACTGGTGAACGGCTGGCGCGCTCGTTCCATCGCGCGCGGACCGCCCGCGTCTCCTGTACGTCCCCCGAGAGTATACGAGTCGCGGCTAGCCTGCCAGCCTGCTCTTCACCAGCGCGGAGACCTTGCCCATGTCGGCACGGCCGGCGAGCTTGCCTTTCACCGCGCCCATGACCTTGCCCATGTCCGCGGGGGCCTTTGCGCCCGTCGCGGCGATCGCCTCGTCCACGGCGGCCGCGATCTCCGCGTCGGACATTGCCTGCGGCAGGTACGTCTGGAGCACGGTGAGCTCGAACTGCTCGTTCTGCGCGAGATCCTGCCGGCCGCCCTTCTCGAACTGGACGATTGCCTCGCGGCGCTGCTTGACGAGCCGGTCGATGACGGCGATCACGTCCGCGTCCGCGAGCTCCTTGCGCTCGTCCACCTCGCGCTGCTGGAGCGCCGCGAGCAGCAGGCGCAGCGCATCGCGTCGCCGCGCGTCACCGGCGCGCATGGCCGTCTTGACATCGTCGTTGATGCGGGCCTTGAGAGACATGGCTATGGGATTGAGGATTGAGGATTGAGGATTGAGGATTGAGGATTGAGGATTGAGGATTGAGGATTGAGGAAACAGCGCTTGCCGGCGGGAAAAAATAAAACAGGCTGCCGGCGTAAGCCAGCAGCCCGCTCAATCCTCAGTCCTCAATGCTGCTCTTAATACATCCGCGGCGGGAGAACCTGCGCGCGAAGGCGCTTGTGGTGGCGCTTGATCGCGGCAGCGAGTTTGCGCTTGCGCTCGGTGGTGGGCTTCTCGTAATACTCCCGGGCGCGCAGCTCGGTGAGCAATCCGGTCTTCTCCACCGTGCGCTTGAATCGGCGCAGCGCGACCTCGAACGGCTCGTTCTCCTTCACTCGTACAGTCGGCATATGACCCTTGGTCGAAACGGAAAACTTGTATTATATCAAGCATCAAGACCTTTACCAAGGCGGAAGTGGAAACGCGCGTGCTGGTGCTGGGCATCGAGACCTCCTGCGACGAGACCGGGGTCGCGCTCTATGACCTCGAGCGCGGCCTGCTCGGACACGATCTCTACTCCCAGGTGGCCCTCCACGCGGCCTACGGGGGGGTGGTGCCCGAGCTCGCCTCCCGCGACCATATCCGGCGCACGGTCCCTCTGGTTTGCGGGTTGCTGGAGCGGACCGGGCGCGGGCTGCACGAGCTTGACGCGGTCGCTTACACGGAGGGGCCCGGACTCGCCGGCGCCCTGCTGGTGGGAGCAGCCATCGCCCATGGGCTCGCTTACGCCTTGCGCATACCGGCGCTGGGACTGCACCACCTCGAGGCGCACCTGCTCTCCCCGCTGCTGTCCACACCCGCGCCGGAATTCCCGTTCATCGCGCTGCTCGTCTCCGGCGGCCATACCCAGCTCGTGCGGGTGGGCGGAATCGCCGACTACACGCTGCTCGGGGAGACGGTGGACGACGCGGCGGGAGAGGCCTTCGACAAGACCGCCAAGCTGCTCGGGCTCGGTTACCCGGGCGGCCCGGCGCTCGCCAGGCTCGCCGCGGCCGGGAAACCCGGCCGCTACCGGCTGCCGCGCCCGATGCTCACCAGCGGCGACCTCAACTTCAGCTTCAGCGGGTTGAAGACCGCCGTGCTCACGCTGGTCAGGGAGCGCGCGCCCGACGAGACCGAGCGGCCCCACCTCGCGGCGGAGATCGAAGCCGCGATCGTGGAAGTGCTCGCGGCCAAGGCGCTCGCGGCACTCGAGGAGACCGGTCTCACGCGGCTCGTCGTCGCGGGTGGCGTGGGCGCCAACGAGCGGCTCCGCGTCCGGCTCGCTGCGGCGGCGGCCCGCCGCGGTGCGACAGTGTACTATCCGCCGCCGGAATTCTGCACCGACAACGGCGCGATGATCGCGCTCGCCGGCGCCCTGCGGCTGAAGCGCTCATCCCTCATCGCTCATCCTTCATCCCTGAAGTTCACGGTGCGCCCGCGCTGGGAGCTCGAAACGCTGGCAGCCGAACGCTAGCCCGCTCCCGGGCCGCTGCCGCGCATCTTCCCCTCCGTTCCCGCCATCAGGTTGCGGATGTTCGAACGATGGCGCCAGACGACCAGCACCGCGACCACGGCGACCGCGATTGCCGGCTCCAGCGCGGTCCGGCTCATGCCGTACAGCAGAAACGAGAGGAACGGCGCGAACGCGGCCGAAGCAAGGGCCGCAAGCGAGGAGATCCGGAAGAAAATCGCGATCACGAGCCAGATCGCGAGCGTGCCGGCGGCGACGTAGACATCCAGCGCCGCGAGCACGCCGAGCGCCGTGGCGACGCCCTTGCCGCCATCGAAGCGCAGAAACACCGAGTACATGTGCCCGATGCACACGGCCACCGCCGCGACGGCGGCGGTCAGTTCGAGCGCGCCGGGGTCCGCGAAGCGCTGCGCGACATGCACCCCGAGCCAGCCCTTGGCGACATCACTGAGCAGCGTGAGCGCCGCGGCCGCCTTGTTCCCGGTACGCAGCACGTTGGTCGCGCCGGGATTGCCCGAGCCGTAGCTGCGCGGGTCGGGCAGCGCGAACACGCGGCTCACCAGCACCGCGAAAGGAATCGAGCCGATGAGATACGCGACGATCGCCAGCGTTACCAGGGTCATGCGATTTCACTTACAATTGCCGCTCATTCTATTCCAGCTTCGCGTTCAAGGTTCAAGGTTCAAGGTTCAAGGTTCAAGGTTAACGATTCGAGCGCTATGGGGCTCTGCGGTTCTCACTTTGAACATTGAACATTGAACGTTGAACATCGAGCCCGGAACGCGCGAGCCATCGCCCCGAATGGACGTCATTTTCATCAACGATCTCCGGATCCAGACGCTGATCGGGGTCTACGCGTGGGAGCGCAAGGTCCCGCAGACGGTGCAGCTCGATCTCGAGATCGCGCTGCCCGACCGCCGCGCCGCGCAAAGCGACCGCCTTTCCGACACCATCGACTACGCGGCGATCGTCGCCCGCATCGAAACGAGCCTGCGCGAGAACCGGATCTCGCTGCTGGAGAAGCTCGCGGAGCATATCGCGCAGCTCATCATGCGCGAGTTCCGCTCGCCTTGGGTCAAGGTGAGCGTGACCAAGCTCGCTGCGCTCGGCAATGTGCGAAAGCTCGGCGTCACCGTCGAGCGCGGCGAGCGCGGCTGACGGGCCCCGGGCGCGCTCACCCGCGCGCAGGCGTCGGGTGCGCCGCGTCGAAATGGCGATAGACTTCCTCGAGCCGCGCGGCCTTCGCCAGCTGGCCGGTCGCCCTCGCGTGCTCGATGTCCTCGAGGATGAAGCGCTTGATCTCCGCGACGCCGCGCCCGGACTTGAGCAGCGCCTGGCCGAGCTCGGCGGCGACGATCTCCGGCACGTGCTCGTGCTCCGAGATCGCCTCGATTTCCTCCTCGGTAAGCCCGCAGAATTCCAGACAGTCCTTCAACGTCAGCATCTCACTCCTCCTCGTCCTCTTCTCACACGGCGGCTCTTCGCTTCAATCTAGCAGATTCCCGGACCCAACCGAAGCTCGCGGGCGCCGGTTACCGGCACCCGCAACGGCGTGCCGCTATCCGCGCGGGTGATGCTTCGCGTGGAGCTGCTTCAGACGCTCGCGCGCGACGTGGGTGTAGATCTGGGTCGTGGAAATGTCGGAGTGTCCGAGGAGCAGCTGCACCACGCGCAGGTCGGCGCCGTGGTTGAGCAGGTGCGTGGCGAACGCGTGGCGCAGCGTGTGCGGAGAGATCGGCTTGCGCAGGCCCGCCTGCGCGGCGTAGCGGCGGATGAGATGCCAGAACGCCTGGCGCGTCATGCCCTCCCCGCGCGCGGTGACGAACAGGTCGTGGCTCGCGCGTCCCGAGAGCAGCGCCGGGCGCGCCTCCTCGAGGTAGCGCCGGATCCACGCGAGCGCCTCCTCCCCGAGCGGCACCAGCCGCTCCTTCGAGCCCTTGCCGATGACCCGCACCACGCCCATGTCCTGGCTCACCTGGGAGAGCTTGAGCGCCACCAGCTCGGACACGCGCAGCCCGCTCGCGTAGAGCGTCTCGAGCATGGCCCTGTCGCGCAGGCCGAGCGCCTCGCCCGCGCGCGGCGCGCCGAGCAGCTGTTCGACGTCCTCTTCCGTGAGGCTCTTGGGCAGCGCGCGCGGGAGCTTGGGCGCGTCGATCCTGAGCGTGGGGTCGGTCTTGATCCGGTTCTGCCGCAGCAGAAAACGATAGAAGCGCTTGAAGCTGGAGAGTTGCCGGCCGGTGGTGGACGGCCGGGCGCGGCCCTTCACCCGGTATGCAAGATAGTCGAGCAGGTCGGCGTGCCTCGCCTCGGATAGTGTCGCTCCGGCACGTCGCTCGAGCCACCGCGAGAGCTGCGCGAGGTCCCGCCGGTAGCTCTCGAGCGTATTGCGCGCGAGGCCGTCCTCCAGCCAGAGCGCATCGCAGAATTCGTCAATGAGCGCGGAGCTCGGTTTCGCCGCCATGGTGCATGCGCAGTATCGCCGAGGATCGCCGGCGCAACAACCGTGAATCGCGTTCCGAGATGATGGCGAGCCCATCGCTCGCTATCCGTCAGTCGCCACGCGCCAGTCGTCAGCCGTCGGTCGTCAGTCGTCACCCAGGGTGATCACGCCCTCGTGCCGCAGCAGCCAGCGCTTCACCTCCAGCGGAAATCCGCCTCTCGCGTTCATGAAGCCGCCGATGCCGCCGCTTGCCACGACGCGGTGGCAAGGGATGACGAGCGGGATGCGGTTCGCTCCGCACGCCGCGCCCACCGGGCGCGGCGCGCTTGCGATCCTGTCCGCAAGGTCCTTGTAGGTGCGGGTATGCCCGCTCGGGATCCGGGCGATCGCGCGCCACACTCGGCACTGGAAAGCGGTGCCCCGGTATTCGAGCGGCAGGTCGAACCGGAAGCCGGGGTCGTCAAGATAGCGCTCGATCTGGCGGCACGCGCGCTCGGCGAGGCGGTTCACCGGCGCCAGGGCCGCCGTGCCGCGCGGCAGGTATTCGATTCGCGTCAGCGCGCCGGCCCCGGTGCGGATGCCGATCACCGCGAACGGGGCAGGGTACCTCGCCTGATGGCGCCCGACGATCGTGCGGTCAGGCGGCACGTTACTCTACCCCGATGCAGGCCGTGCGGCGGGCCCGCGCAGCTTCTGCAGCACGAGCACCACGATCAGCAGGGCGAGCCCGATCGCGTCGAACGCCGCCCGCGGGTAGACGAGCAGCAGGCCCGCGATGATGAGCAGCCACCGCTCGAGGCTCGTGGTCTTGCGCAGCAACCACCCTTGCATGCCGCCGGCGAGCGCCCCGATCCCGAACATCGCGGTGAAGGACACGACGGCGATGTCCACGGCCGAAGCGTTCGCGAGCGCCTTGAACGAGCCCTGCAGCAGCAGGTTCAGGCCCGCCGGATCGAGCACGAACATGAAAGGCACCAGGAACGCGGGCATCGTGTACTTCCACGACTGCAGCGTCGTCTTGTAGGGGTCTCCGCCGGTGATCGCAGCCGCGGCGAACGGCGAGAGCGCGGTCGGGGGCGATACTTCCGAGAGCACCGCATAGTAGAAGATGAACATGTGCGCGGCAAACGCCGGCACTCCGAGCGTGATCAGTGCGGGCGCCGCGATCACCGCACAGATGATGTACGAGGCGGTGACCGGCACGGCGAGCCCCACGATCCACACGATGAGGGAAGTGAAGATCGCCGTCCACAGCAGCTTGATGTCCTGGGTGAGCGCCACGGTCACCGTCACGCCTACGGCGGCGAGCCCGTCCATGATCACGCGCGTCAGCGTGTCCGCGTAGCCGATCACGATCGAGCTGAATTTGAGCCCGAGCCCGGTCAGCGTCACCACCCCCACAATGATGCCCGCCGCCGCGCAGGTCGCCGCGACGCTGAGCACCCCGACCGAGCCGGCCTGCAGCGCGGTGATGAGCTTCTCCGGCCAGATGCGCATGCCGGGCCGGATCCAGGCCGCGGCGAGAAGCGCCAGCGCACCCGCCGGAAGCGCCCAGCTCAACGCGTCCGCCCGGAACCCGCCCTTGAGCGCCACGTAGCCGACGCACACCCCGACCACGACGGTGCAGAACAGGATCATCTGGCGCCGGCTCATCAACGCGCAATCAGGATGCAGCGCGCTCGTCACGAACGCAACCGCCGTCGCCCAGAACACCGACATCGTCGGCGAGAAGCCGACGAGCATGAAGACGATGATCGCGACGAGCGACAGGAAGTGAAAGCCGAACTGCTTCGTGAGATTCCACAGCGTTTCCGCCTTGTCGATCGCGACTTCCTTCATGCCGAACTTGCGCGCATCGATCTCCACCATCAGGAACAGCGCGAAGTAGTAGAGGCAGGTCGGGATCGTCGCCATCAGGATCACGTCGAGGTACGAGATCTTGAGGAACTCGGCGATCAGGAACGCCGCCGCGCCCAGCACCGGCGGAGAGAGGATCGCGCCGAGCCCCCCCGCGGCGAGCAGCCCGCCGGCGGCGTCCTTGCCGTAGCCCGCCTTCATCAGCATGGGATAGGCCACCGTTCCGAGCGTGACGGTGGTCGCGACACCGCTGCCCGAGGGCCCTCCGAGCAGGAACGAGGAGAGCACGATGGTGCGCCCGGCGCCCGTGGCCTTGCCGCCCATGGCGGAAAACGAGAAGTCGATGAAGAACTTTCCCGCTCCCGAGAACTGCAGGAAGGCGCCGTAGATCGTGAACAGTATGATCAGCGAGGAGGACACGTCCACGGGAACCCCGAAGATGCCCTCGAGCGACATGTACATGTGCCCGGTGAGCCGCGAGATGCCGTAGCCGCGATGCGTCCACGGCTCGCCGAGATAAGGACCGAGCATCGCGTAGGCCAAGAACAGCACGCACACGAAGGGCATGATCCAGCCGGTCGAGCGCCTTGTCGCTTCCAGGACGAGCAACGTGATCGCGATCCCCAGCGCCATGTCCACGGTGTTGGGTATCGTGTTGCGATCGGTGAAGTCGTCGCCGCCAAGGATGCCGTAGCCGATCACGACGAGAGAGAGCACCGCAGCGAGCCAGTCCCACCAGCGCACCTGGTTGCGCAGCCGCTTCACCGCCGGGAACAGCAGGAATACGAGAAACAGCACGAAACCGACGTGGATCATGCGCAGCTGCTGCGTCGGCACGATCGCGTACGCCGTGTAGAGATGGAACAGCGACATGATGACCGCCACCGTCATCACGAAAGTGCCGAGGAAGCCGGTAAGCCGGTTGGCCGCGCCTTCCTCCGCCTCGATGTACTTCTCGGCCTTCTTGAGCGCTTCCTCGTCGACCGCGACGTGGTGCTCTGCGGCGATTTGGTGAATCAGGTCGTCCTTGTCGCTCATCGCGCCATCCCGGCCGCCGCCGCGCTCCGGATAAAAGAAATCCAGCGCGAGGCGCGCTGGATCCCGGTCACTATCTGGACGATCTCACAGGGCTATTTGACGTTTAACCCTCTTTCGCGGAAGTACTTGATGGCGCCCGGGTGAAACGGGATCACCATCGCCGCATTGGTCTGGTACTTGAGGTCGAAGTTCTGCGCTTCAGCGTGGACGCGGATCATGTCCTCTCGCTTCTCGAACATCGTCTTCACGATGTTGTACGCGACCTCGTCTGGCGTGTTCGCGCTCGTCACGAGCACGTTCCAGATGGTGCTGATGCGCGCGTCGGCAGCCTGGCCCGGATAGGTCTTGGCCGGAATGACGTCCTTCACGTAGAGCGGGCCGAATTTCTTGTTGAGCGCCTCGACCACGTCATCGTGCTCGATCAGCTTCATCTTCACGCCCGGCGTGGCCCCGAGATCGGTCACCGACGCGGTCGGCACGCCGCCCGACCAGAAGAAGGCGTCGATCTTGCGGTCCTTGAGCGCGTTTACCGATTCCTGCACCGTGAGGCGCTCGCGGACGATGTCCTTCTCGGGATTGAGGCCGGCCGCCTCCAGCACGCGATTGGTCTTCACTTCGGTGCCGCTGCGCGGCGGGCCGGTGGAAACGCGCCGTCCCTTGAGATCGGCGATCTTGTTGATGCCGATGCCTTCGAGCGTGACGATGTGGAAGCGGTTGGGATAGAGGACCATCAGGCCGCGCACCGGCACCGCCTTGCCCTGGAACCGCTCCTGGCCCTTGAACGCGTCCCAGCTCGCATCCGCCATCGACAGCGCGACGTCCGCCTTGCCGGTCAGGATGAACTCGAGGTTCGCTACCGACCCGGCGGTGGCTTCCGCGGTCGCCGAAAGACCCGGCACCGACTTCGTCAGGATGTTGGCCATGCCACCGCCCATGGGGTAGTAGACGCCTCCGGTGGGGCCGGTCGCGATCGAGAGCGTGATCTTCTGTTGCGCGGATGCGGGCAGTGCCGCGGCAGCACACGCAGCGAGCAGGCCGATGAGCAACTTACGCATGTTTTCCTCCTGATATATATATAGATGAGACTTGCGGGAGCGCAGTGTATAGAGGTTGCCGAGCGGAGGTCAACCGCCGCCGTGATGTCCGCGCCGTCCTTTGGAACACCGTTACGCAACCGGGTTCCTGGTCGAAAGCGGGTGCTCGGCGTCCGCATAACCTCATGCCGGGTCAGGCAAAAAACCGCCATCAGCCGGGCTCGGCAAGGGATGGCCGTTTTCGCGTAAGGTTGTTGACAGCTTCACGCGCTGCGTGCCGAAACCCGCCTACGCGACCGTGCGGGATGCGGCCTGCGCCGCGGCTCGGCCTGCGTCCTGCTCGGGTGCGAAAAACGGTGGCATCATACGCACTCTCTCCCTGATCGAAAGAAAGAAAATGCCGAAGATCCAGTCCGTTTCCGTGTGCGTGGCACGCGTGCCGCTCGACGTCGTCACCTCCTTCGCGACCCGCACCGTGAGCGCGCGCGACTACTGCCTCGTGAAGGCGCGCTCGAGCGACGGCGTCGAGGGAATCGGCTTCTGCTACGTGGGCAGCGCCGGCGGGCGCATCGCGCAGGCCGCAGTCGAGGAGCTGCTCGCCAAGAAACTCATCGGGCAGGAATCGACACGCACTGAAGGTCTCTGGCACGAGATGTACCAGGAATCGCTGCTGCAGGGCCGCTCCGGATCCGTGATGCGCGCGATCTCGATCCTGGACATCGCCCTGTGGGACCTCAACGCGAGGGCCGCGAAGCTCCCGCTGCATAACTACCTCGGAGCACACGTCGCGGAGCGCGTGCCGGCGTACGCGAGCGGCGGCTACTATCTCGCCGGCAAAACGCCGAAAAAGCTGGGCGAGGAGATGGCCTCTTACGTGAAGGCGGGCTTCAAGGCCGTGAAGATGAAGGTCGGCCGGCTCTCGCCCAAGGAAGAGGAAACGCGCGTGCGCGCGGCGCGCGAGGCGGTCGGCCCCGATATCGCGCTCATGCTCGATGCGAACAATGCCTGGAATGACGTCCCCACCGCACTGCAGTACGTGCGCCGGTGGGAGAAGTACGACCCGTACTGGATCGAGGAGCCGTTCGGTCCGGATGACATTGACGGCCACGCCAAGCTCGCGCGGCTCACGCCGGTCGTGGTCGCGACCGGCGAGATCGCCTACGGGCGCTGGTACCACAAGGAGCTGCTCGACAAGGGGGGCGCCGAAATTTTGCAGACCGATGCGTGCGTGTGCGGCGGGGTGAGCGAATGGAAGCGCATTGCGGCGATGGCCTCGGGCTACGGCGTCACCGTCTGCCCGCACTGGTTTCACGACGTGCACGCGCCGCTCGTCGCGGCGACGCCCAACGCGCGCTACGTGGAGTTCTTCCCCGACGACCAGGTGCTCAATTTCCGGCGCCTGATCGACCGGCAGCTCCAGCACAAGAACGGCAATCTCCTGCTGCACCGGAGCCCAGGACTGGGATTCAGGTTCGACGAGAAGGCGGTGAAGCAGTACGCGCTCACGCCGGCGAAGCCTTGGTCTGTCTGCAAGTAGGGGCCACGGCGAAAACCGCGATACGTGCGGGTATTGAATACACCTGCGGGTTGCTACAATGACGCCGCACGCCATTAACGACGAAATCAGCGACGGAGGAAACCATGGGGAAACGGCTGTTGCAGGCAGGGGGAGCCGCTTTTGCGGCAACCGCAATCGTCGTGGTATCGACCGCCACGGCACAAGACTATCCGAGTAGGCCGATACGCATGGTCGTTCCGTTCGCGGCGGGCGGTGCGACGGACGTGCCGACCCGGCTCACGGCGGCAAAGCTGTCGGAACGGTTCGGGCAACCGGTCGTGATCGACAATCGCCCGGGGGCCGGAGGCATGGTCGGCACGGCCGTGGCGGCGGGGGCGGCGCCGGACGGCTACACCGTACTGATGACCTCCACGCCTTTCGTGCTGAGCCCGCACATGTACAAGAACCTGACCTACGATCCGCTCAAGGACTTCGTGCAGGTGACTCAATTCGGTGCGGCGCCCAACGTCCTGATCGTGCACCCGTCGCTGCCGGCGAAATCGGTGAAGGAACTCGTGGCGCTCGCCAAGGGGCAGCCGGGGAAACTGGACTGGGCCTCTTCGGGGAGCGGCGGCGGCCAGCATCTGTTCGGCGAGCTGTTCATGTCCATGGCGGGCGTCAAGATCACGCACGTCCCGTACAAAGGCAGCGGCGCGGCCATTGCGGACGTTCTCGGCGGGCAGGTGAAAATCGGATTTCCCGGGATCGTCATTGCGTTGCCCCATCACAAGGCGGGGCGCGTGCTTGCGCTGGGCGTGACCACCGCGCGGCGCTCGCCGCAGATGCCCGATGTACCGAGCATCGCGGAAGCCGGGCTGCCGGGCTACGAGGCCACGTTCTGGCTCGGCATGTCCGTGCCCAGAGGCACGCCGAAAGCCATCATCGACAAGCTGCACAAGGAGACCACTGCTTTGTTGCAATCGCGGGACGTGGTCGAAGGTTTCGAGCGCAGCGGCACCAACGCCGTGCCCTCAAGCCCCGAGCAGTTCAGGAAATTCATCCTGTCGGAATACGAGAAATGGGGGAAGGTCATCCGCGATGCGGGAATACAAGCCAACTGAGAGCGGGTTTCTCAGCGCTTCGCTGCCGTGTCGCGGGAACGACGCCGGCCGAAAACCGGCCGGCGTTTTTCCGTACGGGTGTTGAGCAGCGGATATGGAAAAGGCCGCAGCAGCAAGGACGCAAACGTCGCCGGTCACCGCGGTTAATCCCGTCCCCACCCTGCCCGCGCGCGGCGCCGAAATCCCGGTGATCGGCTTCGGCACCTCGCAGCTCGGCGAGTGCGGCGAGATCGTCGCGGCGGCGTTGAAGCTCGGCTACCGCCACGTCGACACCGCCTGGAAGTACGGCACGGAGAAGGGCGTCGGAGAAGGCATGCGCGCCTCCGGCGTCCCGCGCAAGGACATCTTTTTGTGCACCAAGGTCTCGCACGAGTACCTGCGCGCCGCCGACTTCGCGCGCTCGGTGGACGAGAGCTTGAAGCGCCTGCAAACGCATTACGTGGACCTCCTGCTCGTGCACTGGCCGAGCACCGAGGGCATTCCACTCTCCGAGACGATGAGCGCGCTTGCAAGAGCGAAGCGCGAAGGCAAGACGCGGCACATCGGCGTCGCGAATTTCAACATCGCGCTCACCGAGGAAGCGATGCGGCTGTGCCCCGAGCCGTTCTCGGTGCTGCAGGCCGAGTACCACCCGTACCTCGACCAGTCGAAGGTGCTCGCGTTTTGCCGCCGCGCCGGACTCGTGTTCATGGCCTATTGCCCGCTCGGCCGCGGGCGGGTGTTCAAGGATTCCGTGCTCGCCGAGATCGCGCGCAACCGCGGCAAGACCATCGCGCAGGTCGCGCTGCGCTGGCTCGTGCAGCAAGGCAACATCGCTCCCATTCCGCGCTCCTCGAACCCCGCGCACATGGCCGAAAGCCTCGCCGTGTTCGATTTCGAGCTGTCGGAGGCCGAGATGGGCAGGATCTTCGCGCTCAAGCGCTCCGACGGCAGGATCGCGAACCCGGCGGGCCGCGCCCCCGCCTGGGACTGAGGCCCCGGCGCAGCCGCGAACGAGTGGCAAGGTGACGACTCACGACTCACGATTCACGACTCACCACGAATGCGGTGGCGAAGCGACGGGGTGACGAAATGGTGAATAGCGGAGCCGAGCGGATGGAACGCGAGGCCGGCGGGAACCTAAAGCCGCCGGCACTCTCGGCCGACGCGACCCCGATGCTGATCGTGCGGCAGGTGCGGCAAGCACTGCGCACCGCGCTCTGTGGCTTCATCGCGTGCTACGCGATCGTTCTGTACGGGCAGGTTCCGCCGTCTGCTGCAGAGCTTGCAACGTACGCCGGCCTACACGCCGCGGCGGCACGGGGCGATGCAGCGGAGATCCGGGCGCTACTCGCGAAGGGCGCCCGGCTCGACGTGCGCGACGCCTACGCTCGCACCCCGCTGCACGTCGCGGCCTACCGCGGCCGTCATGAAGCCATGCGCGCGCTCGTGGCCGCCGGCGCGAACCCCAACGCGCTGGAACGGGACCGCTACGATATCGTCACCATCGCAGCCGTCGCCAACGATGTACCGACGCTGAAAGTGGCGCTTGCGCTGGGCGCGAGCACGAAGAACGTTACCAGCCGCTACGACGGCACCGCGTTGATCGCCGCCGCGCATCTGGGGCACGCGGAGGTCGTGCGCACGCTGATCGGCGCCGGGGCGCCCCTCGATCACGTCAACAATCTGGGCTGGACCGCGTTGATCGAATCCATCGTGCTCGGTGACGGCGGCCCGCGCCACACGGACACGCTGAACGCGCTCGTCGAGGCCGGAGCGAACGTGAATCTCGCCGATCGCAACGGACAAACGCCGCTCGCGCTTGCCCGCAGGCGCGGCTACACGGAAATGGCGAAGCTGCTCGAGCGCGCCGGGGCACGGTGAAAGGAAGAGACGACGAAGCGATGTTGGGCCGTAATCACATCGCCGCGCGCCGCCCGGTTCCGGGACGGCCCGGTCTTTCGCCGTCCCGCAAGGGCGCGAGGGAATCAACGTGACCCGAGAGGCGCGATGCGCCCGCGTATCCTGAAAACGGCCCTCGCGCGGTTCATGCTGCCGGGGCTTGTTGCGCTGCTCGCCGCCTTTGCGGCGAGTGCGGCCGAAATTCCGCACCGCGTCACCGCCGTCGAGGGCGTCGCCGAGTACCGGCTCGAAAACGGCCTGCGCGTGCTCACGGTCCCGGACCCGGGTCTCGACACCATCACGCTCTACATCACCTACCTCGTGGGCGCGCGCCACGAGGGCTACGGCGAGAAGGGCATGGCGCACCTGCTCGAGCACCTGTTCTTCAAGGGATCGAAGCGCCACCCCAACATCCGCGAGGAGGTGGCGCGCCGCGGCGACCAGTGGAACGGCGGCACCGGCTACGACCAAACCTTCTACTTCATCACGCTCGCGGCGAGCGACGAGAACCTGGACTGGGCGCTCGGCATGGAGGCGGACCGCATGGTCAACGCGTTCATCGCGAAGGCCGACCTCGACAGCGAGATGACCGTGGTTCGCAACGAGATGGAGACGGCCGAGAACAGCCCCGAGTCGGTGCTCTTCGAGCGCATGCAGCGCCTCGCGTTCGCGTGGCACAACTACGGCAACCCGATCCTCGGCACGCGCTCGGACCTCGAGCGCATGCCGATCGAGCGGCTGCAGGCGTTCTACCGGACGTGGTACCGGCCGGACAACGCGGTGCTGATCCTCGGCGGGCGTTTCGACGAGCCGCGTGCGCTGGAGCTCGTGGCGCGGCACTTCGGAGCGGTCCCGCGACCGGCGCACCCGTTGCCGGAAACCTACACCGTCGAGCCGCCGCAGGACGGCGAGCGCACGGTGACGCTGCGCCGCGCGGGCGACACGCAGCTGGCGGCCGTGATGTACCGCGGGCCCGCGGGCAGCCACCCCGACTACGCGGCGATGGACGTGCTGACCTACGCGCTCGCCCTCACCCCGACCGGGAGGCTGCACCGGGCGCTGGTGCAGGCCGGCAAGGCAAGCGCGGTCGCCGGGTACCAGCCCGCGCTGCACGATCCAGGCTACGTCTATTTCGACGCGCGTCTCGGCAGGGACGGATCGCTCGAAGCCGCGCGCGACGCGCTCCTCGAGACGGTCGAAGGCGTGGTGCGGGACCCGGTCCGCGAGGACGAGGTGGAGCACGCCAAGCGGGCGCTGCTCAGCGAAATCGCCCGAATCGAGCTCGAATCCGGCTCGCTGATCCGGGCGCTTTCCGATTTCTCGGGGGCCGGCGACTGGCGCCTGTTCTTCCTCTACCGCGACCGGCTCGCGCGGGTGACCGCCGCGGACGTGCGCCGGGTGGCGGAGACCTATCTGAAGCCGGCCAACCGCGTGCTCGGACTGTTTGTGCCGACCGACCAGCCCGAGCGCACCGAGATCCCGCCCGCGCCCGCGCTTGCGCACGCGCTCGCCGACTACCGCGGCGGCAAGGGTATCCAGCCCGGCGAAGCGTTCGACCCGTCCCCGCGCAATCTCGAGGACCGCATCGTGCGGCGCGAACTCGCAAACGGCATGCGCGTCGCGCTCCTGCCCAAGAAAACCCGGGGCCAGAGCCTCGTCGCCAATCTCGCCTTGTACTGGGGCGACGAGCAGAGCACGATGCACCGCAGTGTCGCGTGCACGCTGGCGGGCGAGATGCTCGCGCGCGGCACGGCGAAGCGCTCGCGCGCCGGGCTGCGCGACGCCCTCGACCGGCTCAAGTCGGCCGTTTCGGTGAACAGCAGCGGCGCGGCAATCGAGACGCGGCGCGCACAGCTCCCCGACACGCTGCGACTCGTCGCCGAAATGCTGCGCGCGCCGTCGTTCCCGCCGGACGAGTTCGAGCAGTTGCGGCGCGAGGCGCTCACCGACATCGAATCGCGCCGCAGCGAACCGTGGGAAATCGCCGCGCGAGAGCTGGCGCGCTACCTGCACCCCTACCCGGTCGGCCACTGGCGCTACACCCAGTCCTTCGACGAGCGCATGGAGGCGCTGCGTCGCGCGAGCCTCGACGACGCCAGGCGCTGCTACGAGGAGTTCTTCGGCGCTACCCGCGCCGAATTTGTCGCCGTGGGCGACTTCGATCCGCGGGCCGTCATGGGACTGCTGGAGGAGCTGTTCGGAGACTGGAAGAGCCCCCGGCCCTACCGGCGCGTACCCGAGCGCCACTTCGAGCGTCCCGCGGCTGCGCGCGAGATCCGTACGCCCGACAAGGCGAACGCGGTCCTGCGCGCCGGGCTGAACGTGGAGATGCGCGACGACCATCCCGACTATCCCGCGCTGGTGCTCGCCAACTACCTCCTGGGCGGCTCGTCGAACGCCCGCATACCGGTGCGCGTGCGCGAGAACGAAGGACTGTCCTACAGCACCACGGCGTGGTTCACTGCCCGGGCGCTCGACGCCACCGCGAGCTTCGCGATCGCCGCGACCTTCGCCCCCGCGAACAAGGCGCGCGTCGAGAAGGCGATCCGCGAGGAGATCGCGCGCGCGCGCTCCGGGGGCTTCACGCTCGAGGAGACCGAGACGGCAAAGAAGGGGTTGCTGCAGGCGCGGCGCCTCGAGCGCACGCGCGACCGCTCGCTCGCGGGCCGGCTCTCGTACTACCTGTACTGGGATCGCACGTTCGACTGGGACGTGGAGTTCGAGAACCGCATCGCCGCGCTCACGCCGGATGCGACGCGCGACGCGCTGCGCCGCCACCTCGATCCCTCGCAGCTATCCGTGGTCACGGCGGGAGATTTCAGATAAACGGGCGCGCCGGCAAACGGGGCGCGCCGCCGCTACGGTCCGGCGGGCCCGGGTTCAGGACCCGGTCCTCTTCTTCTTGCCCGCCACCACCGGATTCAGGAAATTTCGCGCGTCGTAGATCTCGCCGCGCAGGTAGCTGATGATGTTGTGCGCCGCAATGGTGCCCATCTGGACCGCGGCATCCGTCGTGAAGGCGGCAATGTGCGGCGTGCACACGACGTTGGGCATCACAAGAAGCGGGTTCGCGGGGTCCACGGGCTCCATCGCGAAGGTGTCGAGCCCCGCCCCGGCGAGCCGCCCGCTCTGCAGCGCGGCGACGAGCGCAGGCTCGTCGATCAACTTTCCGCGCGCGGTATTGATGAGAAGCGCGCCCGGCTTCATCCGCCGCAGCTCCTTTTCCCCGATCATGCCTCTCGTCTTGTCGGTGAGCGGACAGTGCAGGCTCAGGATGTCCACGCGGCCGAGCAGCTTCTCCAGGCTCTGTTCCCACTCCATGCCCTGGGGAAGCTCGGAACGCGCGCGGGAATGGATGAGTACGCGCGCCCCGCAGGCGCTCGCGAGCCGTGCCGTTCGCCGGCCGATCTGCCCGTGGCCCACGATGCCCACGGTGCGGCTCCGGAAGTCCGTTACCAGGTAGGCCGGATCCCTCCAGACGCCTTTCCGCAGCTCGCGGTCGAACCGCGGAAGCTCCCGCGCGAGGCACAGCATGAGCGCGAGCGCGTGCTCCGCGACCGCGTCCGCATTGGCGCCGCTCGTCACCATCACCGCGACGCCATGCGCGGTCGCGCATTCCAGGTCCACCGAGTCGATGCCCGCGCCGTGCTTCGAGATGATCCTGAGGTCCCTCGCCGCCGCGAACACCGCCGGCGTAAACGGCGCCGGACCGCGCAGCAGCACCGCGTCCACTCTGCGGCGCGTGAACTCCGACAGCACGGCTTTCTCGTCGACCGGGTTGTGCATGAAGGCGATGTCCGCACCGGCACCGCGCAGGAGTTCCTGCGCCAGCTCCGACACGTTCGTTGATGTCACCAGGACGAGCGGTTTGCTCATGAGGTGTTTCCGCCTGTTGGCCGGTGCGGGGATTCCAATACAATACCCGATATTGCTTGCCGTAGTGACGGAGTAATGGGTAATGGGTAATGGGTAATGGGTAATGGGTAATGGGTAATGGCGGAGCGGTTCTCGCTGCTATAGTTCTTGTGCATTACTCATCACCCATCACTCATCACCGGTATTTCCGATATGACAACGAGTAGACAGGAACTGAGCGAACCGGTGCCGGCGGCGGCGCCCACCGCCGGCGCGGCCGCCCGGCAGGAGCGCAAGCCGCCGCGAATCTTGCGGCACATGCTCGCGCTCGACGATTTCGAGGACGCGGCGCGCCGCTACATACCGCGCCCGATCTTCGGCTACGTGTCGGGCGGAGCGGAAACCAATGCCGCCCTGCGCGCCAACCGCGCGGTGTGGGACGAGATCGCCTTCATCCCCAAAACCCTGGTGGACACGACCGGGCGCGCGCACACCACAACGCTCTTCGGCCGTACCTACGACGCGCCGTTCGGCATCGCGCCGATGGGCGGCACCGCGATGGCGGCCTATCAGGGCGACCTCATGCTCGCCCGCGCTGCGGCGGCGGCCAATATTCCCATGATCCTGAGCGGCGCCGCGCTCACCCCGCTCGAGCAGATCAAGCGCGAGGGGCCGACCGCGTGGTTCCAGGCCTATCTGCCCGGCGACGACGAGGTCATCACCCGCATGGTCGAGCGGGTCGCGCGGGCCGGCTACGACACGCTGGTCCTGACCGTGGACGTGCCGGTGCTCGCGAACCGCGAGAACAACGTGCGCACCGGCTTCAGCACGCCGCTCCGGCCCTCGCCGCGTCTCGCGTGGGACGTGATGGTGCGCCCGCGCTGGCTCATCGGCATGTTCCTGCGCACCCTGCTGCTGCACGGCATGCCGCATTTCGAGAACATGGGCCCGAGGGTGCCGCTGCTCTCTCCCACCGCCCGGCGCGATCCCGGGCGGCGCGACCGGCTCGCGTGGAAGCACGTCGGGCTGATGCGCCGCTCGTGGAAGGGGCGCCTCGTGGTGAAGGGCATCCTCGATCCGGAAGACGCGCGCATCGCGCGCGAATCAGGCGTGGATGGCATCATCGTGTCCAATCACGGCGGGCGCCAGCTGGACGGGGCCGCCGCGCCGATACGCGTGCTGCCCGGGATCGTCGAGCAAGCGGGCGCGATGACCGTCATGATGGATAGCGGCGTGCGGCGCGGCACCGACGTGCTGAAGGCGCTCGCGCTCGGCGCGCAATTCGTCTTCGTCGGCCGCCCGTTCCTCTACGCCGCGGCGATCGCCGGCGAGCCCGGCGTGCGCTACGCGATCCACCTGCTCGCCGAGGAAATCCACCGCGACATGGCGCTGATCGGCATCAACCGGCTCGACGAGATGAGGCGGGAGCTCCTGATGCCCGCCCGCGGCAGCGATTTTCTTACGGTGTGACGACTGACGCGTGACTGCCGACGGCCTGCCTCAAGACAAAAGGAGGAAGGAACGGGCTGCTACGTAGAATCCCTTTCGCCTTCCGCCTTCTGCCTTGCGGCTTTCGTTTTCCGCCCCCCACAGCGGGGTGGAAACCGGTACAATCCACCCCCGAATCACTGGTCAGGAGTGTTCGGGATGAACAGGATGCGTTTGGCAACGGGGTTCGGGGCGGCCTGGACCGCGCTCGTCCTCCTCGCGCATCCCGGCACCGCGCTGGCGTCCGCGCGCTTCGGCCAGGTCGAGCCGGCCCCCGGGCTCGCCTTGCACGCGGAAGCGGAATACACGCGCTTCATCCGCATGACCTCGAGCGCGCGCTTTGTCGCGCTCGCTTCCAAGCCCGCCACCGCGAACACACGCGCGGCGGACGCAGGCCAGCGCGGAGACCGGCCGGTCGCGGCCGTCACCGCGACGGGCGCGGGACAAGCCGGCTACGTGCACTTCTTCGTGATCCGGGGCCCGGACGGCGTGTCGGAGGTCCAGGTCGGCATCGAGCTGCCCGATCAGAGAATCGCGTGGTCGTTCCCGGAGCTCGGGGCTGTCGTCTCGCCGTTCATCGAAACCGGCGTGCTGCCGGCGGGCGGCAAGCAGTACGAAATCTGGCACCTCTACGGGATCCGCCCCTTCCCGGACGACGCCGCCATGACCGCGCTCGCGGGCGCGCTCGTGGAGCGCATCCGGCCCTGGGTCGAGGCCCGCACGCCCTATTGCCTGGTTGACGGGGCGCGCGGCAATTGCATGAGCTGCCTCGGCTTCGTGCTGCGCGCGCTGTTCCCGCCCAACCGCGGCAGCAATTACCCCGGCCTGCCGCGCGACTTCTGGCGCGCGGGCACCGCGTCGAAATACACGACGCACGATCTGCTGCTCTACCTCACCGGGATGCTCGACCTCCCGAACCGTGAGGCCCGTCTCCAGCGCATCTCGCGGCTCGCGCTGCCGGAAGACCTGCGAGAAGATCTCGAAGCGCTCGTGCACGTCATGGGCGCGTTCGAGCAGGCTCCCGCGGCGAGAGCCGGCGCGCCGCAAACGGCCCCGCAACTGCGCCCCGCCACTCCGCCTTCTACGATCGGCACCCGCCCGCAGCAGCGCCGCCCGCTGTAACGAGTGATTAAGTGACTGGGTGACCAAGTGATTAAGTAACGGCATTCGGCGTCCGGCCAGATTATCCGGCCCCTGGTTCAGAAGTCACGGTATCACTGAATCACTTAATCACTTAGTCACTGCATTTTTAGGACAACCGCCATGGCCGAACCTTCCGCCGCCGTCCGTTCCGAGCTCGCGCCGACGGGCAGGCTGCGCGTGGGCATCAATCTCTCCAATTTCCTGCTCACCGCGAAGGATCCCGCGAGCGGCGAGTTCCGCGGCGTCGCGGTGGATCTGGGCAAGGAACTCGCGCGGCGCCTCGGCGTTCCCGCCGAAATCATCGGCTATCCCAATCCCGGCGCGCTCGCGGACGCGGCGACCTCGGGCGCGTGGGACGTGGGCTTCCTCGCCGCCGAGCCCAAGCGCGCGAACGAGATCGCCTTCACTGCCGCCTACGTCGAGATCGAGGCCACGTACCTCGTGCCGCCGGGCTCCCCGCTCAAGGCGGTGGCCGAAGTGGACCGCGAGGGCATGCGCATCGCCGTGCCCGAGAAGAGCGCGTACGAGCTCTACCTCTCCCGCACGCTCAAGCACGCGCAGCTCGCGCGCACGCAGGGCGCCGACAACGCGTTCAAGCTGCTCGTCTCGGACAAGCTCGACGCGCTCGCCGGGCTCAGGCCGCGGCTCGTGAAGGACCACGAAAAGCTTCCCGGGTCGCGCATCCTCGACGGCCGCTTCACCGCCGTCCAGCAGGCGGTTGGCACGCCCAAAGCGCGCGTCGCCGGCGCGAAGTACCTGCGCGAGTTCGTCGAGGACGTCAAGGCCGCGGGTCTGGTAGCGCAATTGATCGAAAAGAACGGCGTCCGCGGGCTCACCGTCGCCCCCAAGGCATAAAAGTGGCACCGTGACGGGGGAGGACGGAGCCAGTGATTGAGTGGCTGAATAATCAAGTGATGAGGTCGAATTTCGTCGGATCACTCGATCGCTCGATCGCTCATCCACTCCATCACCGGATTCACGCATCACCGGTCACTCCCTTCGAGGCGTCTTGACCCCGATCCCCCGCATCCCGGCGCTCGCGCCGTTCCGCGTCCGCAGTTTCCGGTTCCAGTGGCCCGCCGATATGGCGACCTCGTGGGCGTTCGAGATGGAGACGCTGATCCTTGGCTGGTACGTGCTGGTCGAGACCGGGTCGGTGCTGATGCTCACCGTGTTCGCGTCGCTGCTCTACATCGGCACCCTGCTCGCGCCGATGTTCGGGGTGATGGGGGACCGGATCGGGCACGGCAACGTGCTCGCCGCCATGCGGGCCGTCTACGCGGCCCTGGCAACCGCCCTAATGATTCTGACCCTCACGGAAATCCTGACGCCGGTGCACGTGCTCGTCATCGCCGGGATGGCGGGGCTGGTACGCCCATCGGACATCGGGATGCGCGGCGCGCTGGTAGGCGAAACGATGCCCGCCGCCCAGCTGATGGGAGCGATGGGCATCCAGCGCACCACGCAGGATTCCGCCCGCATCGCCGGCGCCCTCACGGGCGCGGGACTCGTTGCAGCGCTCGGCATGGGGCCGGCGTATCTCGCCATCGCGGTGTTCTATGCGATCAGCGTCGTGCTGACCCTGAAAGCGGGCGGACGCACTTCCGCTGCCCATTCCGCGGGAGCGACTCCGGGCGTTGCAGCGCACGCCTCACCATGGCACGACCTCAGGGAAGGACTCGCCTACGTCTGGAATACCCCGCTGCTGCTCGGGCTGATCTCCATTGCCTTCCTGATCAACCTGACGGCGTTTCCGCTGTTCACGGGGTTGCTGCCGGTGGTGGCGAAGCAGATCTATCTTGGGGACCAGACGACGCTCGGCTACATGATCGCAAGCACGGCCTTCGGCGCCTTGATGGGCTCGCTCGCCCTGAGCCGTTACGGCAGCGCATTCCGGCCTGCGCGCATGATCGTCGTGGCCGCCGCGGCATGGTACTCGGCGCTCCTCGCGTTTGCGCACGCGCCGGATCCCGACCGCGGCATCCCGGTTCTCATCCTCGCCGGGATCGCGCAAAGCCTGATCATGGTCGCGATGGCGACGACGCTGCTGCGGAACTCCGAACAGCGGTTCCGCGGCCGCATCATGGGCATACGGATGCTGGCGATCTACGGTACCCTGCCCGGGCTGCTGATCGCCGGCCCGCTGATCGCCCGTTTTGGTTACCCGCTCACGGCAACGCTCTATTGCGTGATCGGCCTCGCCTTCACCGCGCTTATCGCCGTGCGGTGGCGGGAGCAGCTTTGGCGCCTCGAAGCGCCGGCCAATACCCGGTAATGGGGCGACGGGAGCCTTGTTCGAAGTTCCGAGTTCAAAGTTTCAGGTTCGAAGACGGAAGCTTGAACGTTGAACCTTGAACCTGGAACACCTGCTCATCCCCCGGCCTCTGCCGTGCTCCCTCAAGTTCCGCTGCCCCCTCGGGCGTCGAGCTGTCCCGGATCGCTCAGCGTAAGTCTCTAGGATTCAAGTGTTTTTTGGGTTACAATGCACACATCACCACGCTCAGACCCGCCGGGCTTCTTTTGTTCGCATCGAAGCCTGTGAAATTCGTTCCGGAGAGAGAGATCAGCCATGAGAACCATTAGGCCGGCCCGGTCGGTGGATTGGACCCGGGAAAGAATCGCCGCGCTGCCCACGCCCGAGGTGCGGCAATTGCGTGCCAACGCGGAACGTCTCAACGATCCGGAAATCGTGCAACGATGCGATGCCGTGCTCGGCGAGCGCCCGCGTGGAGTCATCCGCGGCGCCAAGCCCGCGAGCGGCATCCCCCGGCCGCGCAAGAAGCTCGCGTCCAGGACCGGGGGGGACGCATGAGGGCTCCTGTCGTGGCGCGCGGGCGGTTCATGGTCGGGAAGTACGAGGTGGTCGCGCAGCCGATCCCGTATTCGATGCACATGCTGCGCTACACCGTGTACCTCGGCAAGACGCGGATCGGCGCCATGGTGAGCATGCCGACGGAATCCGACTGCCGGTTCCTGGAAAACCCGCCCGTGGTCCCGCCGCTCAAGATTTTCTACGTCACGAGCCGGCCCGGCCGCCCGAAGAAAGGCGCCAAGCCCGCCGCCCCCGTCGTCCTGGAGAGGGATCAACCCGGCTTCCGCCAGGAGATCCCGTCCGACGTGCCGCTCGACGGATTGCGGAAATCGGAAGACCGCTAGTCCGGCTCGCCGCGCCGCACAAACAAAAAGCCGGGCCTGAGCCCGGCTTTTTTTGCGCAGTGCGCACCCCTCAGACAGACTGGATGTTGGTTGCCTGCGTCTTGCCCTTGTTGCCGACGGTGATCTCGAAAGACACCTTCTGGTCTTCCTTCAGCGACTTGAATCCCTGCATGTTGATCGCGGCGAAGTGGGCGAATAGATCTTCGCCCCCGCCGTCAGGTGTAATGAAGCCAAAACCCTTCGCGTCGTTGAACCACTTTACGGTGCCGGTTGGCATTGCTGCGTTCCTCCAAAAATTAGGGCTGAGCCCAGGCTCGTGTTTATCTCAAAGCCCCAGAAGAACGGACGGACAGCGAGTCAACGATCCCAAGTGGTCGAAGTAAACATCGAGCGCGCACCTTAAAGGGGAGGCGGGGCCACGTCATGCCCTGTCGCGGAAAGCGGCTTTGGATACAGCTGACGACCGGCGGGATACGAACCCGTGAGACCGGGCGGTCGGGAGATCGACAGGAAGCTTTACTCGCTCTCCCGCCCTGATACTCTCACGCCCTTACGGCCTTCTGCCCCGGGCCTTTCCCCTTCTCCCTCATCCCTGCCTTGCGCCGTCGCCAGTGGCATAAGGCGGGGTTTAGCGCCATACTCCCCGAAAATAGCGTTTTTCCGTATCTTCCCTTCCGCAAGACATTCGTTCGATGCCTGCCAGCAAGAAACCTGCGCGATCCGAGTCCGTCGCGACCGCGCTGCTTCCGGTTTCCATCCAGCCCGGTAACATTCGCTACGCGCCCGGCGTGCGCGCGGGACGCTGGGTGTTCGCCACCGGGCACAAGGGCACGGCCGATTTCGTGAGCGGCATGGCCCCCGAGGTGATCGACGGGGCCGCGCCGCGCCATGGCATGCCGAAGCACAAGAAGGAGGCGCGGCGTATCTTCGCCAACCTCGCGAAGGTGCTCAAGGCTGGCGGTACGGACCGCAAGCACGTCGTGCGGGTCGACCAGTACTACACCGGCGGGCAGGTCGTTCCCGCCTACCACGAAGTGCGGCGCGAATTCTTCGCTGGCCACGTTCCGCCCAGCACTTCGAATCTGCACCAGCGATTCCTGCTCGCCGGGCAGGACATGGAGGTGCAGTTAATGGCCGCGGTGCCGGCCAAGGGCTTCGAGGCCATGCAGCACCGCCCGAAGAATCTGCCGGTGCACGCGACCTCCGCTTACAGCCCCGTTCTTACCTGCGGCGACTACGTGTTCGTCGCCGGTCAGACCGCGGAGGCGCTCAAGACCGAGGAAGGGCCGATTGATCCCGCGGCGCGCATGCCGGCCGGGCATCTGTGGAAGGGCACGCCGATCAAGCTCGAAACCGAGTTCGTGCTCGAGCGAAAATTGAAGCCGGCGCTCGCCACCGTCGGCAACACCCTCGCCGGGGTGGTGAAGGCGCAGATCTATCTGCGCGACGTGGACGACATCCCGGCGTTCAACGAGGTATGGACGAAGCACTTTCCGAAGGCGCCGCCCGCCACCACCATCATCACCACCGCCACGCCCGGCTTCATCTGCGAGGCCAGCCGCATCGAGATCAACACGATCAGCCTGCACCACGGCGGCCGCACGCAGAAAGAGGTGATCGATGCCGGCGTAGCGACGGCGTATGCGGGCCAGGTGCAGGCGGTCCGCGCCGGCGACCTGTTGTTCCTGTCGGGCTTGATGGCGGTGGGCCCGGGTGGCGCCCTTGCCTCCACAGCGCGCATCGACCCGCGCCAGCCGCAATTCGGAAGCGCCGTGCAGCTGCAGATGGATCACATGCTCACCCAGGCGCAGCGCATCTGCCGCAAGGCCGGCACTTCACTCGGCAACGTGGTTCGTGCGCAGCAGTTTCATACGAGTCTTGCCGACTTCAACGGCGCCTGGCAGGTCTGGCAGCAGCACCTGCCAGGCCAATACCTGCCGTTCTCGGCGATCGAAGTGCCCGCGCTCGGGGTGCCGGGCGCCGTCGTGATGCTGGATCTCTGGGTGTACGTCCCCTAGCCGCTGGTCGCGCCCGCGGCCGCGAGCGTACAGCGATTATCCGAACCCGCAATCGTCCTGAAAAAAACCACGCAACCTTCGACATGAAAGGAAGACCATGAAGCCCACATCGCTCGCCTGCGATCATTTTTCTGGCCGTGTTTCGAGGGCGCTGCGCGCCTTCGGCGTCGCTGCGCTGGCGGCGCCCATTTTGACATCGGCGCAGGTGCCGGACGCCGACAAGTATCCGACACAACCCGTGCGCTTCATCGTGCCCTACACGGCGGGCGGGGGCACGGACGTCATCACGCGGCTTGTCGCGAAACACATGGCCGACGCCTGGAATGTGCCGGTGATCGTGGAGAATCGCGTCGGCGCCGGCGGCGTCATCGGCTCGCAATACGTGACCACACAGAAGCCGGATGGCCGCACGTTTCTCGCCGTCGCCAGCGCGTTTGGAGTGCGTTCCGCGATCGACCGCACCGTCCCGTACGACGCGTCCAGGGATTTCTCCGGCGTCGGGCAGATGGCGATATCGCCGAGTTTCATGGTCGTGTCCACCACGCACGGCTTCAAGTCGCTAAGGGACCTGATCGCGCATGCGAAAGCGCAGCCCGCGGGCGTGTTCTACAGCACGGCCGGTGTCGGCAGCACTGCGCACCTGCATGCGGCGACGGTGGCGCACCTTGCGGGCATCAAGGCCGAGCATTCGCCGCAGCGGGGCACGCCGGAAGCAGTTACCGAGGCGATGACGGCCCGCGTGCTCTACGCATTCGCGCCGGGGCCGAACGCGATTCCACTCGCGAAGGCGGGCAAGCTGCAGATCCTGGTGACGACTTCCCCGGCGGGCGCGCGCCTCATGCCGGGCGTGCAGACGATTGCGCAGGCGGGACTCAATTACGAAGGTGACGACTGGTTCGGCGTTCTTGCGCCCGCCGGCACGCCGCTCGCGATCCGCGAGCGCGTGTCGAAGGAGATGGCACGCATCCTCGCGCTGCCGGAGCTTCGAGAGCGGCTGGCGACGCTCGGCGGGGAGCCTGTGTCGAGCGGACCTGCCGAGTTCGAGACGATGGTGCGGGAGTACGTCGCACGCACGCGCAAGTTCGCCGACACCATCGGCATGAAAGTGGAATGAGCCTAATGGGAACGATCGAAACGCGCCTGAATAAGATGGGCTACGAGCTGCCGCCGCCGTTCGTATTCCCGAAAAACAACCGCACCGGCTGCACCCAGGCCGGCACGCTGCTCCTGTTGTCCGGGCACGGGCTCGACCTGCCGAAACTGCCCAACGTGCGGCAGACCGGAAAGTTCGGCGTGGACATCACGGTGGAGGAAGGCTACGCCACCGCGCGCGCAGTGGCCCTCACCATGATGGCGACGATCAAGGCGCATTGCGGAGACCTTGATCGTGTAAGGCGCGTGCTGCGCCTGTTCGGGATGTGCAACTGCACGTCGGACTTCGCCCAGCACCCGCAGGTCATCGATGGCGCCTCTGACTTGTTCTTCGAGCTCTGGGGCGCCGAGCACGGGAAGCACGCCCGCTCGGCGGTGGGGCATGTATCGCTTCCGCGCGGGATCGCGGTGGAGATAAACGGCGAGTTCGAGCTACACGCGTCCGGATAAACGCGTGAGCGAAGCGGATGTGAGTTTTCCGGGGGCGGAAGTCATGCTTCAAGAGTATCGGAGCTGGTTGCTTTCTCGCACCCTTCTTCCTCGGAAGACGATGATCGAAGAAAGAGGCCAGGTTCGATAGTTCCTGGCCTTGGTTAGCCGATGCCGAGCAGGCAGTGCACGCTTGCCGGACGGCGGGCCCGGCCCCTTTTTCCGCTGGCCCCTTTCCCGCCGCAGCGCGCGATTTACTTTTCCGTTACACCCTCGAGTCGAAACGGCTTCCCGTTCACTTCGATGTGGCTGTGCAGCGGCACCTGCTGCGTGATCAGGCCCTCCGCGAAGCACCCGGCCTTGGCGTTCTTGATCAGGTGGGCGAGCTTTTCCGCGGGCTCGTCGCTCTCGACGCTGAGATACGTGTTGACGCCCTCCCAGCGGTTGAATACCGTGCCCTTGAGCACCGAGCCGCCCAGATGCTTGCGCAGGACGACGCGGCAGTCCGCGCCGCTCACCTTCATCTTCATCATGTGCGCGTACCGCGCAACCTGGGTGAGCAGTCAGAAGCCGATCGCCATCGCGAGATAGCTCATCGGCGACGGATATCTGTCCGTGCCGCCGATGCGCGCGGGCTCGTCGCAGAACACCTCGAACTTGCCCGCGACACCGCGCTTGAGCTGCATCTCGCCCGAGACGATCTCGGTGTGCACGTCGTTCTCGTTGGTGATGCCCTGCGCGGGCAGCTCGGGCCTGTCGATCACGCGCTCGCCCGGCTTATCCGAAAAATCTTCGTTTCCCAGTGGTTTTGGCATCGATTCTCCTCCATAAGTGACGGCGCGACGCCGTCCATTTCATGAGACCGGCGGGATCGTCGAATCTTACACGGCGTGCGCGCGGCGTTGAAAGCTCGAAGTGCGGGGGCCGTTGGCCCGGGCCCTGACCGGGGCAAGTCCTTTCACGTGCGATCTCTACGCGCTGTTCCGGGTTCATGACCCAGGGTCGGGGCATTGGCGGATCAACAAGCCACTCGGAACTTTGAACTTCGAATCAGACTCCCATTAATTCCATTACCGCGGCAGCGCTCGATCGTCCGCCATCAGCCGCAGGCCGTCGCTCATGACAATAACTCGAGGAGGCAATTTGCATGGAACGAAAAAAGGCGCGCGATTTTCCGCAGGAAGTTCTCGACCTCTTCGACGGCTACGTGCACGGCACGATGGGCCGCCGCGGGTTTCTGGACCGTGCCGCGAAGTACGCGATCGGCGGGTTCACGGCCGCGGCGATGCTGGAGGCTCTCAGTCCCAATTTCGCTTGGGCGCAGCAGATTGCCAAGGACGACGCGCGGATCAAGGTGGAGTACCTGGCCTACCCTTCGCCACAGGGCTCGGGAACGATGCGCGGCTACTACGTGCGCCCGGCCAAGGCCGCGGGCAAGCTGCCCGGCGTGCTGGTAATTCACGAGAACCGCGGCCTTAATCCGTACATCGAGGACGTCGCTCGGCGCTTGGGCGTGGAAGGCTACGTCGCGTTTGCGCCGGACGCCCTCGCGCCGGCCGGCGGCTACCCCGGCGACGAGGACAAGGCGCGGGCGATGTTCGCCAAGCTCGACCGCAGTAAGATGGCCGAAGACCTGTTTGCCGGCGCCGGCTTCCTCAAGTCGCGCCCCGAGTGCTCGGGCCGGATCGGCGCGGTCGGCTTCTGCTTCGGCGGCTCGACCGTCAACCAGCTCGCCGTGCGGATGCCGGATCTCGCGGCGGGGGTGCCCTTCTATGGGAGCCAGGTCAGCGCCGAGGATACCGCGAAGATCAAGGGGTCCTTGCTGATCCATTACGCCGAGCACGACCCGCGCGTCAATTCCGGCTGGCCCGCGTGGGAAGCCGCGCTCAAGGCCAACGGCGTGAGATACCGGAAGTATCTATACCCGGGCACCTACCACGGCTTTCACAATGACACGACGCCGCGCTACGACGAGAACGCCGCGAAGCTCGCGTGGTCGCGCACGCTTGCGTTCTACAAGGAGCACCTGAAGACCTGAACGGATATCCGCGCCGCATCGCGGCGGGCGTTCGCCTTCCGCGAGGGCCATACAGTCCCCTCGCGGGGCCTGGTAACTTTCTCTTGCTCGCCCAAGAGAAAGCAACCAAAGAGAAGGGCGCCCCGGTTCGCCGCCGCTACCTCGTGAACGCGTAGCGGTCCCCTGCGCTGCTCGGCGGCTCGCAGGAGCCCCCAAAGACCGTCACTGCGTCACCAGGTTTGAGCTACTTTCGCCTTTCGCCTTTCGCCTTTCGACTTTCGCCTTGCTTCTCTGGCTGCTCGGCGGCTCTCAGGGGCCCCGAGAAACCGCGCACTCGTGACTCATCACCCATCACCCATTACCCAGCTTTTTATGGCTTGAGCGCGCGGTAGAGGAACGGCAGGCTCACGTCCATCCGGTAATCGATGTCCGAGTGGTTGTCGTCGAACTCCTCGTAGGTATGCCGGATGCCGGCCGCCGCGAGCCGCTTCGACAGGATGCGCGAGCCGTAATGGATGTGGTACTGGTCGCGCCAGCCGCAATCGATGTAGATGCCGCGCAGCGACTTGAGATTGGCGCGGTACCTCGCGACGAGGTTGACTGGATCGTGCGCGCGCCACCGTCTCCAGCGCTGCACCAGAAGCTCGCCGGTTTCGAGGTTGAACGGCACGCGAAAGCCGAGCGGGGCCCGCGGGTCCGGATCGTAGGTCGCCGCCATGCACAGGTTCATGATGCAAAGGCTCTCGGCGGTGGCGAGCTTTTCCTCCTTCCACACGTGCTGCAGGAAGCGCCTGATGCGCCCGTCGTCGCGCCCCGCGGCGAGCCCCTTGCGGCCGGATTCGCGGCGCGCGTCGTAGCGGCCCGCTTTTCTCTTCGGCACGCGATGCTTGGCGAGCTCGTTGAGCGTGTTCGGCCAGTCGTGCCAGTAAACGAAATCAAAATACGCGTCTCCGGAATGGTCCGCGATCGCGCCCCAGTACCGTGCGTACTTCATGCCGTGGAGGATCGCGCCGTAGCCGCCGGATGATTTACCGAAGCAGCCGCGATGCTCGCGGCTCGCGAGCGTCCGGAACTCGCGGTCCACGAAGGAAATGATCTCGCGCGTGAGGTAGTCCGCGTAATTGCCGATCGCGGTGGAATTCACGTACTGGTTGCCGCCGAGCGCCGTGAAGCAGTCCGGGAGGACGATGATCGCCGGCCCCATCTTCTTCTCGTGGATGAGCCGCGCCGCGCGCTCCGGCACGTTGTCGCCGAACGGCTTCCAGCCGATATGCCCGAGCCCGGAACCGGTGAAGCCGACGAAGTCGTAGAGCACCGGGAAGCGGCGCCTGCCCGGATGCGCGTCGTACTGCGGCGGCAGCCACACCGCGAGCTTGCGCACGTGCGGATCGCCGAGCGGGTTGTCCCGGAGAATTTTCGAGTCGTGCTCCAGCACGACTACCGTGCCGGCAGGGCCTTTCGGGCGTTTCAGCGCCATATCACGAGTGATCGGTGCTCCCGGCGAACGCCGGGATCATCCTTCATCCTCCATCCTTCATCCTTCAGGTCGCTCGTGAGCCACTAGCGGCCGGGCGTCTCCCGCTGCTCCCGCGGCATCACGTCGAGGCGGACCGCGATGCCATCGAGTTCCTTCGAAACCGCCGGGTAGCGCGCCATCACGAGCGGATCGTGCCCCGGAATGATGTGCCGCGGCGAGTCGGCGAGCCGCCGCAGCGTTTCGTAGCCCTCCACGACGCGCCCGAGATGAAAGGTCGTCGTATAGCAGCGCCCGGTCTCCATGTGCTCGTAGTAGTGGCTGGCGTCGGACGCGAGCACCACCCAGCCGCGCCGCGTGTGCACGCGCACCGCCTGGAGCCCCGCGGTATGTCCGCCGATGTGATGAACGCTCACGCCCGGCGCGATTTCTTCCGCCCCGTCATGGAACGCCACGCGGCCCTTGAACAGCAGCCGCACCATGCCGGCCACGTCGTCGGCCTCGAACGACCGGCTGAACTGCGCATGGCGCATGTAGCGTCCGGTGACGAACCGCATTTCCTCGTCCTGCAGGTGAAAGACGGCGCCGGGGAAATCCGCATGCGTCCCGACGTGATCGTAGTGCATGTGCGTGATCACGACCTCGCGCACCGCCTCGGTCTTGACGCCCAGCAAGGCGAGGGCTGCGCGCGGAGCGCGCAGGAGCTCGCGCCCGCGCTTCGCGGCCATGTCGGCCGTGAACCCGGTATCGACCACGATCTCGCGCTCCGCGTTGCGGATCAGCCACACGAAGTAGTCCATGGGCATCGGCGCGTCATGGGGATCTCCGCCGATGAAATGGTCGGCGCGCCGCGCCTGGCGCTGCGCGTACTTGATGGCGAAGACCTCGTACTCTGGAATCGTCACGCTCGCCCCCGGCTTAACGTCAGCAAGAGAAAAGGTGTCAGACCCGCTTTCCTCGCGCTAGTCTTCGAGCTTGAAGCCCGTGTCCTTGATGAGCTTCGCCCAGCGATCCTTCGAAGCCGCTAGCCACTCTCCGAACTCGCGCGGCGAATTGCCGATGGGGTAGGCGCCGGTCGCCGAGAGCTTTTCCTTGATGTCGGGCAGAGTGATGATGCGCACCACCTCGGCATTGACGCGCGCGACGACGTCGGCGGGCGTCTTCGCCGGCGCCAGCATGCCCTGCCAGGAGCCGGTGACGAAGCCCGGCAGGTTGCCCGCCTCGGCGACCGTCGGCGTGTCGGGCAATGCCGGCACGCGCTGCTCGCTCGAGATCGCGATGAGCTTGAGTCTCCCGCTCTGCACGTGCGGCAGCGTCGCGAGCATGCCGTTGAAGAGCAGGTCGGCCTGCCCGCTCGCGACATCGAGAATGGATTGCGCGCCGCCCTTCGCCGGGATGTACACCCACTTGATCCCCGTGCGGTGGGCGAAGAGCAGTCCGGCCATGTGCGGCGCGCTGCCGAGCCCAGTCGAGCCGACGTTGAGCCCCCCCGGGCGCGCCTTGGCGAGCGCGACGAGCTCCTTCACCGTCTTCACCGGCACGCTCGGGTGCGTGGCAAGCAGGTGCGGCGAGTACGAGATCGCGGTCACCGGCGCGAAATCCTTGATGATGTCGAACGGGAGCTTGGGAAAGATGCTGGGGCTGATCGAGAGATTGCCCACGTCCATCAGCACCACCGTGTAGCCGTCCGGCGCCGCGCGCGCGACGAACTCGGCGCCGATATTGCCGCTGGCGCCGGGGCGGTTGTCCACGAGCACCTGGTGGCGCCAGTTCTCGGTCATCTTCGCGCCGATGACGCGCGCGAGAATGTCGGAAGTGCCGCCGGGCGCGAACGGCACGACGATGCGGATCGGTTTTGCCGGGAAAGCCTGGGCGTGCGCCGCGCCCATCGGGAAAGCGGCGCACAGCGCCGCCGCGAGCAAGCGGTGGAGCTTCATTGGATCCCCCCTTGGTCCGGTGAGGTCCGGACCGGCAGCCAGTCTACGCGCGGGCGAAACCGCCGTCCAATACAGGGTTCGGGGTTCTGTGTTTTGCCTGCCGCCTCTCGTCAGTCGTCAGCCGTCAGTCGTCACGCATCACTCCTTTCCCGTCACTCGTCACCCATCACCCATCACCCATTACCGCTTTTTAAGCGGCGGCAACGGCGGCGGCGCTCCCCCCGGCAGCGGCGTGCGGTCCACGTTGAGCGTCATCGAAACTAGGCCGTAGTACCCGTTCACCGCGATGAGGTCCATGACGCCGCGCTCGCCGAACCGGTCGAGCGCCCGCTGGTAGGTCGCGTCGCTCACGCACTGCGTCTCGTGGAGCTCGCGCGAGAAGTGGTAGACGATCGTCTCGTCCGCCGACATCTTCGCCGGCCGGCGGCCGTGCGCGATGTCCTCACCGATCGCCGGATCGAGCCCGGCTTCCAGCGCGAGACGGTGGTGCGCGGACCACTCGTACTGGCAGCTCCAGTGGCGTGCGGTAATGATGATCGCGAGCTCGTTCAACTTCGGCGGCAGCGAGCTGCGAAAGCGGATCTCCGCGCCGAGGCTCTGGATGATCTGCCCGATGCCGGGACTTCGCAGCCAGACGTTGAAGGGTCCGCCGAGCGGACCCGGCCGCGCGGCGGCGGAGCCCTTCACCGCGCCGCGCGGGCCCGACCGGATCGCGTCGGCGAGCGCGCGCTGCTCCGGCGTCAGGTTCTCGAGGGGGATCGGCTTGAACCGCTGCTCAGCGGCGGGCGCTTCGCCTTTCGGCTTGGCCATCGTTCGTTCCTCGTTGATATCAGTTGCATGGAGTCAGGGTGATATTCCGTCATCCCCGCGAAAGCCTCACCGCCAAGAGGCGAAGGACGTCGGGGAAGACAAAAGCCTCACCGCGAAGGACGCGAGGGACGCGAGGGAAAACTCAATAATTAGTCGTTGTTCTTTGTGTCCTTTGCGTCCCTGGCGACCCGTCGTATGCTTTCCTTGGCGATCTTTGCGTCCTTGGCGGTAGAGCTATTCCGTCCGTCGTCACTCGTCATGCAATCGGGCCTTGCCCGTTCAAGGTTCAAGGTTCAAGGTTCAAGGTTGGAGCGGTCCGTGGTACTACGGTTTTCACTTTGAACGTTGAACTTTGAACATCGAACGCGGAACATGCCGGCGGCGCGTCAGCCGTCAGTCGTCACGCCGCTGACGCCGGCCGGCGTCAGCGGATGTCGAGCAGCTCCGCGAGGTTCTTCCACAGGATCTTCTCCTTCTCCTCCGGCGTGAGCGACTCGAGGCCCTGCACCCACGCGACCGGAGACGGATGCCACAGCACGAACGGCCAGTCGCTGCCCAGCACCACCCGGTCGGCGCCCACGCGGTCGATGAGAAAGCGCAGCGCCTCCTCGCTCGGCACGACAGTGTCGTAGTAGAGGCGCTTCTGGTACGCGCTCGGCGGCTGCGGGGTGCTGCGCGTCGCCGGCCGCTCGTTCCAGTTGCGGTCGAGCCGCCCCATCGCGAAGCAAGCGGGACCGCCGCCGTGCGCGATGCAGACCTTGAGATCCGGGCACTTCTCCAGCACCCCGCCGCAGATCAGCACCGCGGTGACGATCGCGTCGTCCAGGATCACGCCGAGGCTGTTGAAGAGCCCGTGGCGGTTGATCCGCTGCATCAGGAAATTGTTCTGCGGCTGCGGGTGGTAGAAGAGGACCGCCCCCATCTGCTCGGCGGCCTTGAAGAAGGGGAGGAATTTCGGCTCGTCCCACTGCTCGCCGTTCACCTGCGTGTCGAGCGACGCGCCCTTCAGGCCCAGCTTCGTCACCGCGCGCTCGAGCTCCGCGATGGCGGGCTTCACGTCCTGCGCGGGCAGCGTGGCGAGCCCCGCGAAGCGCCCCTTGTTCTGGCGGACCGTCGCGCCGATCTCGTCGTTCACTTCGCGCGCCAGGGCAAGTCCCTGCGCCGCTTCGAGGTGATAGCCGACGAACGGCATGTGGACGGAGAGCACCTGCACGTCCACCTTCTGCGCGTCCATGTCCTGCAGGCGCTGCTCCACCGTGTAGCGCACCTTGTCCGAGGTGAACCCCGTGCGCATGCCGCCCCCCACGAATGTACCCAGGCCCGCGCCCGGCTCGTGACGAAAGCCGTGCCATTCCTTCTTTGCATCGACGGCCTTCCACAGGGACTCCGGGACGATGTGGGCATGGATGTCTATCGTTTTCATGGGCTTCCTTCGTTTTTCCCGGGGGTCAAGAACGACGGAGGGTAGCACGGCCGTCGCGTGGCGGGTTTGCCCACGCTATGGGATGATTTGCCGCCCCCCGGCTGTTTACAGCGGAGCACCCCTCGAACCACCATCTCAAGAAGGAGGCAAAAATGAAGACCCGCATGATCGGCATTACCTTCGTCGGCTCCGCGGCCCTGGCGCTCGCCGCCTGCGCCGGAATGGAGCCGGGACCGCAATCGATGAGCTTTTTCATCACCAGCGCCGGCCCGGGCAACGGGGCCGACCTCGGGGGTCTGGCCGGCCCGACCGGCACTGCCAGTCGCTCGCCGAGGCCGCCGGATCCCGCGGCAAGACCTGGCGCGCCTACTTGAGCACGCAGGCCACGGGCGGGTTGGCCGACGCGAACGCGGTGCACGCGCGCGACCGCATCGGCAGCGGACCCTGGTACAACGTCAAGGGCGTCATGATCGCGAGGAACGTCGAGGAGCTGCACTCGGACCGCAACAACGTGAACAAGGACACGGCGCTGGACGAGCGCGGGCGCCCGGTCAACGATCGCACCATGAAGCCGAACAAGCACGACATCCTGACCGGCTCGCGAGCCGACGGCACCGCCTTTCCGCCGAGCCCACCCTTTACCGACATGACGTGCGGCAACTGGACGAAGAGCGGGCCTGATGGCGCGGCCATGGTCGGCCATCACGATCGCGCGGGCCTGGTGCCCCATGCGTGGGCGACCTCCTGGAACTCGTCGCATTCGTCGCGCGGGGGCTGCAGCCAGAAAGCGCTGCAGGGCACGGGCGGAGACGGCCTGTTCTACTGCTTCGCTGCCAATTGATCTGACATCGGTCCCGGGGAGAGCTTCGGTTCTTCCCGGGCCGCCTCCCTCAGGAACCTGCGGGGTCAGGTCTCAAACTCTCGCACGCAATGCGCCATTTCCAGACCTGACCCCTCGCCGGGGGAGAGCTTCGGCTCTTCCCGGGCCGCCAGCCCTCAAGTTTTCGCCGGATGCCGCGCGACCCATTGGGTCGCCTGCTCGTACGCCTGCGCGACGCGGTAGACCACCGCCTCGGTGCAGGGCTTGCCGACGATCTGCATCGAGAGCGGCAGCCCGGCCTTGCTGAAGCCCACCGGCACCGACAGCGCCGGGCCGCCGGTGAGGTTGAACGGCGCGCGCGCCTGCCGTGGATAGGTGTACTCGACCGCCTTCGGGTCGTCGATGCGGCAGGGCGGGTCCATCGAGCTCGCCGTCACCGCCACGTCGATCCCGGAAAAGAGCGCGTGGAACGCGTCGGCCATCTTGCGGCGCAGGCGCGTCGCATTGACGTAATCGGCCGCGCGCACGAAGGCGCCCGCCATGATCCGTTCGCGCGCGAGCGCCCCGTAGTCCTGCGGCCGCTCGCGCAGCCATTGCTCGTGGACCGCGTACGCCTCGCTCGTCAGGATCGTGCGGTTGCAGGCGGTGAATTCGCCGAGCGGCGCGGTCTCGACCTCGCTCACCTCCGCGCCCAGATCGGCGAGCTTCTTCGCCGCCGCGTCGATTCCCGCGGCCACCTCCCGGTCGGCTTCCATGTCGCGGGTGTAGAAATGGCGGATCACGCCCACCTTGAGCCCCTTCACGCCGCGATCGAGCTCCGCGGCGCTGCTGCCCGCGGTGCGGGCGCTGCTGCCGGGGTCGAGCGGGTCGTGGCCCGCGATGATGTCGAGCAGGATCGCGTTGTCCCGCGCCGTGCGCGTGAGCGGCCCCACGTGATCGAGCGAGTAGGCGAGCGGTAACACTCCGCGCCGGCTGACCAGGCCGTAGGTGGGCTTGATGCCGACGACGCCGCACATCGAGGCGGGACTGCGCACCGAGCCGCCGGTGTCGGTGCCGATCGCCGCCGGCAGGAAGCCCGCCGCGGTCGCGGCGCCGGAGCCGCTCGAGGAGCCGCCGCAGAAGTGGTCCCGGTTCCACGGATTGCGCGCCGGGGGCCACGGCAGGTCGAACGACGGCCCGCCGATGGCGAACTCGTGCGTCGAGAGCTTGCCCATGAATACGCCGCCCGCCGCCTTGAGCTTCGCCGCGACGTGCGCGTCCGCGGCGGCGATGTTGTCCTTCAGGATCTTCGAATGGGCGGTCGTGGGCAGGCCGGAGTAATCGACGATGTCCTTGAGTCCGTAGGGCACGCCGTGCAGCGGGCCGCGCCAGGCGCCGCGCGCGATCTCCGCTTCCGCGCGCCGCGCGTCCTCGAGCGCGATCTCCGGCGTGAACCGCAGGAAGGCGTTGAGCTTCCCGTCGTGCCGCTCGATGCGGTCGATCAAGGCTCTCGCGTACTCGACGGGCGAGAGCTTCCGGCCGCGCAGCAGCTCGGCCGCCTCCGCGACCGTGAGCCAGGCAAGGTCGGTCATCGGCCGCCGCCCGGATGGAAGACGTGGGACGGCTCGTCGGCGGGGACGAGGGTCGCCACCGGCAGGGCCGCGCGGCGGGCGCGCGCCGCGCGCGTCGCCCGCAGCAGCTCCTGGAGATGCGCCTCCGTCAGGCGCGCGAGCCCGATCTCCGCGGCCATCCTTCTCACCTCCTCGAGTGTCGGATCATCCTTCATCTTTCCGTTTCTCGTCTCTCGTCTCTCGCCTTCTGCATTCTGCCCTCCGCCCTCATCCCTCGTCCCTCGCCTCTCGTCACTCGTCACTCGCCTCTCGCCTTCTGCCGTCCGCCCTCATCCCTCATCCCTCATCCCTCGTGACTCGTCACTCGCCTATGTTGTTACTCTCCCTTGATCCCGGCCGCCTTGATGACCCCGAGCCACTTGTTCTGCTCGGAGACCATCAGCTTTCCGAACTCGGCGGAGCTCATGGTCACGACGACGCCGCCTTGCTCGTCGAGCCGGCTCTGGAACGCCGGCGCGGAGATCACGACATTGGTCTCGGCGTGGAAGCGCGCGATGACATCCGGCGGCGTCTTCGGCGGCACGAAGATCCCCCACCAGATGCGGGATTCGTACCCGGGCACCGTCTCCGCGATCGCCGGCACGTCCGGATGCTTGGAGTTGCGCTTCGGGCCGCCGGTGGCCACGAGCCGCAGCCGCTTCGTCTGCACGTGCGGCAGCACGGTGACGAGCGAGCCGAAGTTGATCTGGGTGTGCCCCGCCACGACGTCGGCGATCGCGGGCCCGCCGCCCTTGAACGGCACGTGCACCATCTTCGCGCCGGTCATGAGCGTAAAGAGCTCCGTGTTCATGTGCGGAAAGCCGCCGATGCCCGAGGAGGCGTACAGGATCTCGCCGGGCCTTTTCTTCGCAAGATCGATCAGGTCCTTCACCGTCTTCACCGGGAAGGACGGGTGCACGACGAGCGCGCTGTCGCCGAATCCGATCATCGCGACCGGCGCGAACGAATTGACGAGATCGACGGGCACCTTGGGCCTGTCGATGAGAAACCCGTACGCGGTGGAGGTCATCATGAAGGTGTAGCCGTCCGGAGGCGCCGCCGTCGCGATCTGCAGGCCGACGATGCTGCCCGCGCCCGCGCGGTTGTCGATGACGACCTGCTGCTTGAGCCGCGAGGTCAGCTCCGCCGCCAGGATCCGCCCGATGATGTCGGTGCTGCCTCCGGGAGGCCAGGGAATGATGATCCGTACCGGCTTCTCCGGCCAGGCCGAGGCGGGGGCGATGGGAAACACCGCGCTCACCGCGAGGAGGAGTCCAGCGACCCACAGGACCGGCATTTTCGAGTTCATGTCACTCCCTTTCGCAGGATGAGCGGATACTCAAAGGCGAAAGTCGGAAGGCGAAAGACGAAAGTGGCCTCCTTCCTCCTTCCTCCTTCCTCCTTCCTCCTTTCGACTTTCGACTTGTTTTCGTCTGTCACTTCGTGACGAGCGAAAACTTCTGGAACGTGTGGCAATCCGCGGGCGCTCGGCCGCGGCTCACGGCGAAGGTCCACGTGACCTCGCTCACGTAGAGGTCGCCCCGGGAGTCGAGCGCGAGCCCGTGGGGCGCGGCGAAGCTCCCCGGCGCGGTGACGACGGGCGTGCCCCAGCGCGCGAGCACGCGGCCTTCCGGGTCGAAGACGCTCATGCGCGCGTGGCGCGCGTTCGCCCTGGTGATGGGTCCGAGGCTCTGCGAGGTGTCGCCCTCGTGCCACGCGAGCTCGGTCACGTAGGCGCGGCCCTCGGGGTCGAACGCGATATGGGTGGGGCGCTGCGTGTCGGTCCACTCGCTCAGGTACTCGCCGTCGGGGCTGAAGATCTGGATGCGGTCGCTCTCCCGGTCGCAGACGAAGACGCGCCCGTCGGAGGCCACGGCAATGCCGTGGGGAAGGTAGAACTGGCCGGGACCGCGGCCCGGCGATCCCCACGATCGCTTCAGCTGGCCGCCGGGAGAAAACTGGTGAACACGGCAGTTGCCGTAGCCGTCGGAAACGTAGAGGTCGCCCCTGGGGCCGACCGCGATGTTGGTGGGGCGGTTGAACGGGCCTGCGCCGCGCTTGACGGACATGATGTCCTTCCCGTCGTAGCCCGTGTCCGAGGGCGTATTCAGAACCCCGAGCGTCATCAGCAGCTTGCCCTTGGGCGTGAACTGGCGGACGGTGTGATTGCCGTCGTCCGTGCAGAAGATCGTGCCGTCAGGGCCCACGTAGATGCCGTGGGTGCGGGAGGTGAAATCGCCCTCGCCCCACGAGTGCAGGAATTTCCCCTTCTGGTCATACACCATGACCGGATGGTCCCCGCGGCACATGAGGTACACGCGATCCTCGCCGTCCACCGCCACCCCGGCGACATCCCGGTGCACGTAGCCCTTGGGAAGCTGCTCCCACCCCTCGACGACGGAATACTCGATCCTGGCTGATTGATCCATCGATCCCTCCCTCGTGGAGCGCCTAGGATACCGCATCCCCGGCGCCGCTCGGGGCGCAAGGCAAAAGGCGAAAGTCGAAAGGCGAAAGTAAAAAACGGCTCGGTAACTCGTTCTCGCTTTTCGTCTTTAGCCTTAGCTGTAAGGGCGTAACTCGTTACTGGTGGCCCACTTTCGCCTTTCGACTTTCGCCTTTTGCCTTCACAAATGGGACTGCCCATTTGTCGGTGGCGGGGTTTCGCGCGATACTTCGACGACAGTCGAGTCCGATCCCGTTTGAAATATCACCAGGAGCGTACCGCGATGTCACTGCAAGAAAAGCTGAACGCGCACAAGGCCAGATCCGCGGGTAACCGGCCGCCTGAAATTCGCGAAGCCCTCGAGCGGGGGACCGCCGAGCTGCGCGCCTCCGGCATCATGGAGCGCGTGCTCAAACCGGGCGCGCGCGCGCCGCAATTTACGCTGCCCAATCAAAACGGCGCGATGGTGAGCTCGGCGGACCTGCTCGGGCGCGGCCCGCTCGTGTTGAGCTTTTACCGCGGCCACTGGTGACCGTACTGCAATCTGGAGCTGGAGGCTCTACAGGCAGCAACACCGGACTTCACGGCTGCCGGCGCGACGCTCGTCGCGATTTCACCGCAACGCTCCGAGTTCCTGCGGCAGATGATCGAGAAGCACAAGATCACGTTCGACATCCTGGGCGACGCGGGCAACCAGGTCGCCGCGCAATTCGGGCTCAAGTTCAAGTTATCGGACGCGGTCAGGAAGGTCTATCAGGAAACATTCAAGCTCGACATCGAGAAATTCAATGGCGATGCGTCATGGACGCTCCCGATGCCGGGACGGTTCATTGTCGACCGGGGCGGCGTAATCCGTTACGCGCAGGCCGATCCGGACTACACGACAAGGCCGGAACCGGACGAGACGCTGCAAGCGTTGCGCGCGTTGCCCGGAGGAAATTGAACGGAAGATGTTGAAGCGAGCGGCGCCAACGCACAGAGCAGGCCATAACCTGGATGCTGCTGAAAGGCGCATGTGGTCTGCGCAGGTGCTGGGCAAGTATTGGCTGCTGCAGTTGCCGGAACTCGCTCTGCTCGTCGTGGTCCTGCTCGTGCTGCGGGATTGGCAGGGGCTGCCGGCGTGGCTCGCCTGGAGCGTGGTGGGGTTGTGGCTGGCAAAGGACGCGGCGCTCTACCCGTTCGTCTGGCGTTCCTACGATCCCGGCCACCCGGCGACATTGCACTCCCTCGATGGCGAACACGGCGTGGCGACCGAGCGGCTCGACCGCTCGGGTTACATACGTGTGCGTGGCGAACTGTGGCGCGCCGAGCTCGCCCCGGAGGCTCGTCCGGTGGACGAGGGCGAACCGGTGCAGGTTCAGGCGACGCGCGGGCTTACGCTCATCGTCGCCCCAGTGGGCGACGCGCGATCGATTGGGTCTGACGCCATCGATCGCTGAAGTCGAAAGTCGAAAGTTGCCGGTAAATGGGGGCAGTGTAAGATTTCCGAATAACGGTAATCGCCCACGGCGATAAAGTTACACCGACCCCGATTACCTCGCATTCCAGATCGGTCGCAATTATTCAAAAAAGTGAGCCCGGCCCCATTTTCCATTCGGGAACAGACTCATCGCCCGCCGCCGACACTGGAACGACGTGAATCGTGAGTCGACTGGACGCCGCTCTTCTGCCTTCTGCCTTCTGCCTTCTGCCTTCTGCCTTCTGCCTTCTGCCTTCCGCCTTCCGTCTGCCGTCACCCGCAGCGCAAACGATGCCGCGCATCAATGCTCGCGGAACAGCCGCCCGCCTCCCGGCGCCGCGCCCCTGTCGCCGACCAGGCGCATCATCTTCCACATCGAGGCGGAGTTGCTGGTGACGACCGGCTTGCCCAGCTTCTTCTCGAGCGACTCGATGATGTCGAGCGTCCCGAAGTTCGTGCAGCTGATGAAGATCGCCTGCGCGTCCGGGCGATCCACGCTCATGACGAGCGCCTCGACGTCCTCCGGCTTGACGCTCGCGTGGGCCTGCGTGCCGAGCCCCTTGACGGCCAGCACCTCGAATCCGGACTGGTTCAGGAAGTCGCGCAATCTCTCGTTCAGCCATGGCTCGTAGGGAGAAGCCACGCACAGTTTCTTGGCACCGAAGCAACGCAGCGCATCCATCACACCCACGATCGTGGTGGTGCCGTTAATTCCCGTGGCTTGCCTGATCTCCTCGGTGAGCTGCTGATCGTATCCCGGTCCCTTGATGAAGCCGCCGCCGGTGCAGCCGTAGCAGATCACGTCCACCTTGGCGTGCGCCAGCAGCTTGGCCGCCGCCGGCACCTGCGTGCCCATCCAGATGACGTTCTCCTCGGTGTCGGCCGTGTGCGGGATGCGCATCGAATGGATCGACGTGCCGTTGCCCGCCATACGCTGCGCCTCGTATTCCATCATGGTGTTCCACGAGGGAACGATGATCCCGAGCTTGTACCGCATGGTCTGGTCCTCGATTGTATTGATGATGTGAGTAAGCCTATTCGACCTTGAGGCCGATGCCGCGCACGATTCTGCCGTACTTCTCGATGTCGCTGCGGATGAGGTCCGCGAAGCCGGCGGGCGTGGCGCGGAACGGATCGGAGCTCTGGCTCGCGAGCAGCTCGCGCAGCTCGCGCGTCTGCTGGAGGCGCTCGATCTCCCCGTTGAGCCGGTTCACCACGGCCGCGGGCGTGTTCGCCGGCGCCAGCAGCCCGACCCACACTACGGCCTCGTACCCCTTCAGTCCCGCCGCCTCGTCCACGGTCGGAAACTCCGGTGCGAGCGGGGTGCGCTGCGCGGTAGTCACCGCGAGGATCCTCAGCTTGCCGGCCCGGGCATGGGGCAGCGCCGGCGGCAGGCTCGTCGAGAGCACGGGCACCTGCCCGCCGAGCACCGCCAGCGTCGAGGGACCCGCGCCGTTGTAGGGCACGGCGAGCATCTTGACGTTCGCCATGGACAGGAAGAGCTCCATGCCGACGTGCATGAGCGTGCCGCTGCCTGCGTGGGCGTAGCTCACGTCCTTGGGCTTCGCCTTCGCCAGGCTGATCAGCTCCCGCAGCGTCTTGACGGGCACGGAGGGATGCACGGCGATCACATCGGCGAGCAGCGCGACCGGGCTGACCGGCGCGAAACTCTTGACCGAATCGTAGGGCAGCTTGCCGTAGAGGCTGGCGTTGATGGAGTGGGTGACCGACACCATGATCAGTGTATGGCCGTCGGGCGGGGACTTCGCCAGCATGTCGGTCGCGATGGTGCCGCCCGCGCCCGGCCGGTTCTCCACGACGAAAGACTGCCCCAAGGCCTCGGTCAGGCGCGGCGCATACAGCCGCGCGACGATGTCAATGCCCCCGCCGGGCGCGAAGCCGACCAGGATGCGGACCGGCTTGGCCGGATAGGTCTGGGCGAGCGACTGCGCCCCGGGCCACAGCGTCGCTGCGATCACACCCGCGACAAACAACACTTTCATAACATTCCCCCCTGTCTTTCAACGAAGTGGGTCTCTTACATTGATCTCTGAGCGATGGGTGACTTGATCGCTTCCGTCTCTCGCCTCTCGTCTCTCGTTTCTCGTCCGTCGTCAGCCGTCAGTCATCAGTCGTCACGCATCACCGGGGCGCCGACGCTAGTCGGCCTTCGCTCCCGTTTCCTTGATGATCTTCGAGAACTTGTCGGCGTCGGCGCGGATGATCTCGCCGAACTTCGCGGGCGTGCTGCTCACGGATTCCAGCCCGAGCGCCGCGTAGCGGTCCTTGACGTCCTGCAGGTTGTGCACGCGGACGATCTCCGCGTTGAGCTTCGCGAGGACGGGCGCGAGGCCACCCTAAGCGTCAAGCCGGATCCGGATCCCATTTCCTCGGAAGTTCAGTCCACCTGCAATTTCATCTCGCGTACGACGCCCCCCCACTTGGCGTGCTCGCGCTTGAGAAATTCGCCAAAGGCCTTGGGGTCGGTGGCCACGACGTGGGTACCTACGCGCTCGAACGCGGCGCCGATCTCGTGGGCCTGGACCAGCTTCATTACGTCGCGGTGGATGCGGTTGATCACAGCGGCCGGCGTCCCGTGAGGCGCGAGGAACCCGGTCCACAGCGATGCATCGTAGCCCGGCAGCGTCTCCGCGACGGCGGGAACGTCCGGCAGCTCCGGCGAACGCTTCGCGCTGGTCACCGCGATAATGCGCACCTGCCCCGCCTTGTGGTTGGTGATGACGCTCGATAACCCCAGGTTCATGATCTTGATCTGGCCGCCCAGCAGGTCGGCGCGCGCCAGCGCGCTGCCCTTGTACGGAACATGCACCATGTCGAGCTTCGCCATCGAAACGAAAACGGCCTGAAACAAGTGCCCCGCGCTGCCGTGTCCCGAGGAAGCGTAGTTGAGCGTGCCGGCCTGCTTCTGCGCGAGCGCGATCAGCTCCTTGACCGTCTTCACGCCCAGCGAAGGGTGCACGGTCAGGCCGTAGGGCTGGCTCGCGATCTGCATGATCGGCGTGAAGTCCTTCAACGGATCAAACGGCACGTTCTTGTACAGGTTGGGCACGATGGTGTGCGCCGTGGACGTGGCGAGCAGCGTGTAGCCGTCGGCGTTCGCCTTGGCGGCAATGTGCGTCCCGATCAGGCCGCCGGCGCCCGCCCGGTTGTCGATCACCACCTGCTGGCCTAGCACCTCGGGCAGCCTGGTCGCCACGATCCGGATCACGACGTCAGTCGCGCCGCCCGCAGCGAACGGGATAATCATGCGCACCGGCTTGATGGGATAGGCCTGCGCCAGTGCGCCCGTTGCCGCTCCGAGCAGCGCCGTTGCGCACAGCGCGTGCCGCCACACTCGATTTCGCTCCATCGTTCCCTCCTCATGGTTATATCTGCCCGGCGTGGCGCGTCGCGCCCGCCGGTTTTGTCACGCGACCGCCGCAACTGCGCGCCGCTGTTCTTCACGGCCTTCCCACGCTTGCGCCTTCGGACCGCATGGGTTTCCGGAGCCGGCAGTCCCGGACCGGGGTAGCACACGCAAACCATCCGGCCCGTGCCGGCTTTTTATGCTGTCGCACGCTACTGGATCTGGATGCCCGCCTGCCTGATGACCTTCGTCCACTTCTCGGATTCCCGCATCAAATGCTCAGAAAACTCGGCGGGTGTGCTCGCGACAACGTGGGCACCCTCGTCGCTCAACCGCTTCTCTACCTCCGGACTCCGCAGCACAGCCACAATCTCGGCGTGCAGCTTCGCGATGATCGGTTGCGGCGTTTTAGCGGGAACCAGCACGCCAAACCACTGACTCGTGTCAAAGCCCGGGAAACCGGATTCGGCGATCGTGGGAACATTGGGCAACACGGTCGAACGCCGGACGGTGGTAACGCCCAAAGGACGCAGTTTCCCGGTCGTGACGTGCGGCAAGGCCGGAATGATGCCGAAAAATCCCGCCTTCACGTGCCCTCCCAGCAAATCGGTGAGAGAGGGCGCGCTACTCTTGTAATGCACGGCAACCATCGCTATGCCCGCCTGGCCGGCAAGAAGCTCCATGGTGAGGTGCTGGGAAGAGCCGGCTCCCACGGTGGCGTAATCGATCTCGCCCGGCTTCGACTTTGCCAGCGCAACGAACTCCCGGACCGACTTGGCCGGCAATGACGGGTGAATTCCGAGAATCATGGGTGCCGAAAATGCCAGACTCACCGCCGCAAAATCCTTTCGCGCGTTGTACGCGAGCTTGCTCTGCAGAATGGGAGCGTACGTAAGCGGGCCGGCTGTGCCGGCGAGAAGGGTGTAACCATCGGGCGTGGCCTGGGCCGCGATCGTGGTGCCAATGGTGCCGCTGGCTCCCGGCCGGTTTTCGACGATGATCGGCTGACCCAGCCGCTCGGATAATTTTTGACCGATCGCGCGAGCCATAAGATCCGTCGACCCGCCCGGTGCAAACGGCACGACAAAACGGACTACCTTGTGCGGATAGGTTTGCGCGGAGGCGGGGCCCGGCCAGACGCTCGCGGCGGAAATGCCCAAACTCAAACCGGACAGCAGCAGCCCGACGGTACTTGACTTCATGAATCCGCTCCTGAATCCACGCTTGACGGATGCAACCCTTGCTGCGTTCGCACCATTGATACGAACGCGTACGTTGAACTGAAGTGGACCCTATGCATTCGACCTTGTCAAGGTGCACGGCGGTCGTCATGCCGCGGAAACCACAGCGCCTCGATGATGCGGCGCGGCCGGGCCGAGATCCCTACAATCTGCGGCGCGCCGGTACCGGCTCCGTGCTCGATACTCGGCGCCGCCTGCATTTCGTCGCTCATGGCCGTGCCGTGCTGACCGTCGGGGCGGCGGCGCGCGACCGCAACGTTTCGATGCATGGCGTGGGTCTGCTGGTCCGCGCGTCAGACGCCAGATATCGCTCGAGCGTGTGGGCGACATTGAGCACGAACTTGTCAGCGCGGGCCGGTCCGCAGACCTGTAGCGCGAACGGTGTCCCGGTCGGTTCCAGACCGCATGGGATCGAGATGCAAGGATGGGTCGTGAGGGTGAGCCCGTAGGTCAGCGCGTACCAGTGAAAGTAGCTGCGCATTCTGATCCCGTCCACATGCGTGATGCGTTCCTGCGTGACGGGGAATGGCGGCAGCGCCACGGTCGGAGAAATCAATAGATCGAATTCACCGAAGAAATCCTGAAAGGCGCGGTAGATTTTCGTTTGCCGGGAAAGGCCCCGTGACACGTCGGCCGCCGACAGCTTCAGACCCTGGTTCAGATTATCGATGATGTTGGGGCCGAGCTTCTCGCCGTGTTTTTCGCGCCGTTCCTTGTGCGCAGCAAGAAGAATGGTCGCCCGTATGACTTCAAAGGCATCGTCGGCATCGCGCATGTCCGGACTGCGCGTGACGCAGGATTTGAACACCGACTTGAACAGCGAAACACGTTCGTTGAAGGTTTTTCGAATCGTCGGCTCGACCGGCGCGAAGCCCAGGTCCTCCGAAACCGCGACCCGCAGCGTGGATAGATCGACCGGTTCTATCGCTCTGAAGTCCGCCGGATCGACGGGTCTTGCAAGGGGGTCGTGGAAATCGTCGGAGGCCTGCGCCGACAGGAGCAAAAGCGCGTCGCTGACCGTTCTTCCCATAGGACCCTGCACCGAGCTCGTCGGAATCCAGGCCAGCGGACGGCGAAGGGACGGAACCAGGCTCGGCGACGGCCGAAAACCAACGACGCCGCAGAACGCCGCGGGAATGCGGAGGCTGCCGCCATGGTCGGTGCCGGTGCAGAGCGGCAGCATCGACGTCGCGAGCGCGACTGCCGATCCTCCCGACGAGCCCCCGCACGTGCGCATCGGATCGAACGGGTTTCGCGTCGGACCGTAAACCGGATTCGTCGTGTTTGCGCCGACACCGAACTCCGACACGTTGGTCTTGCCCACGACGATGGCGCCGGCGCGCCGCACCGCCGCGACCATGGAATCATCCTTCTCGGGCACATGATCGGCGTAAAGCGGAGAGCCGCGAGTCGTGCGCAAGCCTTGCGTATCGTTCAGATCCTTGATGCCGATCGGCAGGCCGTGGAGCGATCCGAGCGAGGCTCCGGACATGACCGCCTGTTCCGCCACCCGCGCCTCCGATCGCGCGCGATCGATGCACGTCGCCGTGATGGCGTTCAGAACGGGGTTTACGGCCTCGATGCGACGCAGGCACGATTCCAGCAGCTCGACGGGCGAAATCGCCCTCGCTCCGATCATTTCACGGAGGGCCGCGGCGCTCAGGTCGCAAAGCTCGGAGTGGTCGCCCACGTTGAGTGCGCTGGATCTCACGCCTGGATGTGATCGACGAGCCAGCGCGCCGTCTGCAGCAGGCGGGCGTCGGCGTTCTTGCGCCCGACCAATTGCACGCCCAAGGGCATTCCGCTCCTGCCCTGGAGCAGCGGAACGCTGATGTTCGGCGTTCCACATAGAGTCCAGATCATCGAGAAAATCGCCCTGCCGGTCGCGTCCGGGCCAAGCGGCGCCTCGCCGGCGGCGGCGGGTGTCAGGATCGCTGCATAGCGGTCGAAGATTCCGTCAAGCACGTTGCTGAAGTCATCGGTCAGGCGGAGCGCTCGTATATACTCGATGGCAGAAGTCCGGTTCCCCTTCTCGATCCGCGCCTTGAAATACGCGCTGATCTGCCCGGGAAAATTCTGGTACTCCTTGGCATAACGTTGGGCGACGTCCGCGTCGTAGATGGTCGTGTGGCACTCTCTCGCCTGATCGAAGATCGGCGGCAGCTCCACTTCCTCGACATTGCGGCCCATACTTTCGATGAAACCTTCGTAAGCCGAGCGTGCATCCTCATCCGCGAGATTCCACATCGGCGTCCTGACGAAAGCCAGCAGGGGCGTTTGGGACGGCCTCCGGGAAATCGATGCAATGAGGCTACGGGCTGGATCCGGCGGCGTATCGGAGTCGCGAGGACCGAGTTCAACGAGCAGGTCCGCGACGAGCGCAACGTCCTCGAGAGAGCGCGCCAGGACCCCGGTTTGGCCGAGGTGACGCGTACCGGCGACCTTGCCATGGCGCGGAATTGCGCCCTGACTCGCCTTATAGCCGTAGATGCCGCAGTAGGACGCGGGTCGAATGATCGAGCCCGTCGCCTGGGTCCCGATAGCGACCGGCACCATATGGTCCGCCACGGCCGCCGCGGAGCCGCTCGACGACCCGCCGGGCGTGCGTCCGGGATCCAGGGGGTTGACGGTCTTCACCGGTCCGGAACTTGAGAATTCGGGGATCGCCGTCTTGCCCATGATGACCGCTCCGCTCCCTCGCAGGCGGGATACGACGGCTGCGTCAACTTTCGGCCGACGGCCAGCATGAATCGGGGTGCCGTATTCCGTGGGCATATCGGCCGTATCGAAATTATCCTTCACCCCCACGGGAACTCCATGAAGGGGACCGAGCGGCCGGCCGGCCGCCTGCATCCGGTCGGCCGCGCGCGCCTGCGACAAGGCGTGCGCGGGATCCAGGTACGCCCAGGCGCGAACCGCATCATCGCGCGCCTGGATGCGGTCGAGACAAGCGCTGACCAGTTGTTCGGATGTGATCTCGCCGGCCCGAATGGCCGCTGCGGCATTCGTGGCGTCGATATCGATCAAGTCGCGTGTTGCCGAACGCTGAGCCAGTTTTCTCATAAATTCCTGGATCGCTCGAAGAATCGCGTCGCGCTTTCGGACTTTAACAGTAAAAGGGGCCGCGCTCGAGCGTCCTTCCGACTTTCCACTTCGGCCGGCGCTAGTCGGCCTTGGCCCCCGTCTCCTTGACGATCTTCGAGAACTTGTCGGCGTCGGCGCGGATGATCTCGCCGAACTTCGCGGGCGTGCTGCTCACGGATTCCAGCCCGAGCGCCGCGTAGCGGTCCTTGACGTCCTGCACGTTGTGCACGCGGACGATCTCCGCGTTGAGCTTCGCGACGACGGGCGCGGGCACCCCTTTCGGCACGAGCACGCCCCAGGAGTTCTCGATCGCGTAGCCGGGCACGCCGGCTTCCGCCACGGTCGGCATGTCGGGCACGAGCGGCGTGCGCTTCGCGCCGGTGACCGCGAGCGCGCGGAGCTTGCCGGACCGGGCGTGAGGCAGCGCGATCGGCATGTCGGAAAAAACGATCTGCAGCCGCCCGCCCATCACGTCGGTGATCGCGAAGATCGTTCCCTTGTACGGGATATGCACCACGTTCACCGCGGCGAGCTTCTTGAACAGCTCGCCCCCCAGGTACGCGAGCGTCGCCGCGCCGCCCGAGCCGAAGTTGAGCTTCCCCGGCTCGGCCTTCGCGAGCTGAATCAGCTCCTGCACGGATGTCGCGCGAATGTTCAGGGGAACTACCAGCAGTTGCGGCGCGGTGGCGACGAGGCTCACCGGCTCGAAGTCGCGCATGACATCGTAGGCGGTCTTGAACAGGCTCGGGGCCGTCGCCCACTGGCTCATGTTGGCGTGCAGCAGCGTATAGCCGTCGGCGGGCGCGCGCATCGCGATCTCGGTGCCGATGATCCCGCTCGCCCCGGGGCGAACGTCGATCACGACGGGCTGGCCCCAGGAGCTTGTCGGACTTGAGCGCGACAAGCTCCTGTTGCAAAACCGCCTCATGAAAACGACAGGACAAAACCATAATAATGACGCCGAGACTGGCTCGATGCGCGTTTTCGGGGCTTGCCGGGGTGGTTTTGCATTGAACTTAAGCCCTATCATGAGGCGGTTTTGCTTTTAGCAGCCTGTCGGGGCCCTAAGTCCGACAGGCTGCTAGGTCTCGGTCATCTTCTGCCCGAGGATGCGCGCGGTCGTGTCGGTCGTGCCGCCCGGATTCCACGGCATGACCATCCGGATCGGCTTGTTGGGAAAGCTCTGCCCCCACGCCAAAGCCGAAACGCAAAGCGTCAGGATGGATGCCGCTACACGCAAGACAAATCTCATTTAGTCCTCCGTTGGCATGACTACCGCGATCTTCCCGGCTCTGAAACCGCCGCTGCGCTTTCCGTGGAAATCATACCTCAACACGAGTTGTCGAGGCGCGGCTCGCGCCAACCCCGCGGACAGCGCCTGACCTCTCGTCTCTCGTCTCTCGTCTCTCCTTTCGCCTTTCGACTTTCGACTTTCGACTTGCTCCTTGCTCCTTCACTCCGGCCGGATGCCCCCTTCGCGTATGAGCGCCCGGTAGCGCAGGTACTCTTCCTGCATGAGCCGCATGAAGCCATCGGGCGTGCTCTCGGGCGTGGATTCCGCTCCCTGGCGCACGAACCGCTCGCGCAGCGCGCTCTTCCGCAGCCCGCGCACGATGTCGCCGTGCAGCTGCTCGACGATGCGGCGCGGCGTGCCCTTGGGCGCGACGATGCCCGACCAGCGGTCGAACTGCGCCTCGGGCAGCCCGACCTCGGCGATCGCCGGCACGCCCGGCAGCGCGGGGCTGCGTTGCGCCGTCATCACGGCAACCGCGCGCAGCCGCCCCTCGCGCACCGGCGCAAGCACCGCCGGGAGCGTGAGAACGGTGTAATGCACCCGCCCGAGCACCATCTCGACGAAAGAGTCCGACAGCTTCCTGAACGGCACGTGCATCGAATCGATGCCGAGCGCGCGCGTGAATACTTCGCCGCTCAGATGCGACGCCGACCCGATGCCGAGGGAAGCGTAGTTGAGCTCGCCGACGCGCACGCGCGCGTATGCGACGAACTCGGCCGCCGTGCGCACCTGGATCGCGGGCGTCACCGCCAGCACATTGGTGATGGACGCGACGTGCGCAACGCCGACGATGTCGGCGAGCGCACGATACGGCGGCTGTTCGCGCAGGAGCTCGTTGATGAGGCGCGTAACGCCGATCATGCCCAGCGTGTATCCATCGGCGTTCGCTTTCGACAGCAGGGTATTGCCGATCAGTCCGCCCGCGCCCGAGCGATTCTCGATGACGATCCTCTGCCGGTAGAACGCTTCCAGTTCGTCACCGAGCGAGCGGGCGAAGAAGTCGTCCGCCGCGCCTGGAGGATACGCGACGATGATGCGGATCGGCTTGACGGGATAGTCGGCGAGTTGCGGCGATTGGTGCGCAGCGCACGGGGCCGCGGCGAGGAATACCGCCGGCGCGCAGATCGCGATCCGCGCCGCGCCGGTCGCCATCAACCGCAGGAAGCGGGCTGCCGCCATGTTCCCCCCGAGCCGGTCCACGATAGCGTGCGCGGCGGAGGACAGCAAGCGCAAACAATGGGGACGGCTCCTGAAACCCGAAATTCACGATTGAGGGGCCGCCCCCTTGCACCGCGCGAGTAAAATGGGACGGCGCGCAGTCTCGTCGCAAACCGTCCATGAACAGACAGGAGTCCCCGGAAACAGGCTTGAAATACCGGCTCGCGGTGGCCTTCGTTTCGGCAGCCGCCGCTGCGGCAACGTTGCTGCTCCTGCCATTGCTCGTGGCTTACGCGCTCATGGAAGGCACCGACTACGTCATTCTTGACGGATATGCGCTCGTGTTCTCCTGGTACGGCATCGCAGCCGTCGCCGCGTTCGCCGTCGCGGGCTTTATCCTGAGCGGCGAGCGCACCGCGAACCTTTTCGGCTTCGTCTGGTTCACGCATCCCGTCTGGTCGCGGTTTGACGCCTGGCTCAAGCAGCGCCCGACGCTGGCAATTTTCGTGATGCTCGCGTTGATGGTCCTCGCAGTGTGGCTGTACGTGCCCCGTCCCTGACCGGGGAAGCAGCAGCGGCGCCAGGGCCAACGAGCAAACAGGGGATAGCTCAGCCCGTCCCCTGTGATCAGTAAAGCGCCCCCTTCAAGCGCTCGTACAGCCCCTTGTCGTATTCCTTTCCGTCGAACCGCGCGTGCGTGATATCCGAGACGATCGTGCCGAGGCTCGGCAGGCTGCTGCGCTCGATGTGGCGGGCCGGGTCCCATAGCTTCGAGCGGAAGATCGCGCGGGCGCACTGGAAGAAAACGGTATCGACGCGGACCACGAGCACCGAGCGCGGTAGCTTGCCCTCGACGCGGAAGCGCTCGAGCAATGCCGGATCGGTGGAAATTTCCGCGCGCCCGTTGACGCGCAGCGTCTCGCCGATGCCCGGGATCAGGAACAGCAGCGCGACGCGCGGATTGGCGACGATGTTGCGCATGCTGTCCACGCGGTTGTTGCCGCGCCGGTCGGGGATCAACAGCGTTTTCTCGTCTTCGACCGCCACGAACCCCGGCGCATCGCCGCGGGGAGACACGTCCATGCTGTCCGGGCCGCCGCTGGCGAGCACGAAGAACGGCGAGGCGGCAATCATGCTCTGATAATGCGGATGGAGGTAGTCGATCTCCTTCTCGACGGCGGCGCCCGAAGGCGCGCCGTAGAGCTTCTCGAGAGTTTCAGTGTCGGCGATCCGGTGCGCTTCGCTTACGGTGATCATGGCTATGCCCTCCCTGCGCGCGCCGGCTATTCCACCTTGATGTTCGCGTCGCGGATGATTTTCGCCCAGCGCGCCCGGTCCTCGCGGATGAACCTGACGAACTCGGCGCGCGAGGGGCTGCCGCCGGGCTCGATGCCGACGGCGTTCTGGCGCCGCTTCACCTCGGCATCCTGCATCGCCTTGTTGATCTCGACGAACAGGCGATCGGCGACCGCCCGCGGCGTTTTCGCCGGCACGAACATCCCGTTCCAGTTGCTCGCGCCGAATCCGGGGATGACCTCGCTCAACGCGGGAAGGTCGGCGAGCAGCGGCTGGCGCTGCGGCGTGGTCACCGCGATGGTGCGAAGCCTGCCGCCGCGCACGTGCGGCACGGCGGTGACGTAGGTCGCGAACATGAGCTGGATGTCGCCCGACACCATGTCGATCAGCGCGGGGCCGCCGCCCTTGTACGGCACGTGCGTCATCTTGAGGCCGGTCTCGCGCTGGAAGAACTCGCCGACGAGATGATCGAACTGCCCGGGCCCGGAGCTGCCGAAGCGCATATCCGTCCCGCGGGCCTTCGCCCAGTCGATGAATTGCCTGGGATTGGCGCCGCCGCCGGCAGGAGGGACCACCATCACGTTGATGATCTCCGCCACGCGCGTGACCGGGAGGAAATCCCGCTCCGGATCGTACGGCAGCTTCTTGTACAGCGAAGGGCTGATCGCGAGCGGGCCCACGCCCCCGACGAGCAGCGTGTGGCCGTCGGGCTCGGCCCTCGCCAGCATCTCGGTCGCGAGCCGGCCGGCGGCGCCGGGCCGGTTGTCGACCACCACCGGCTGTCCCAATTCCGCGGCAAGCCGCTCGCCCAGGCTGCGGCCGATGGTATCGGCGGCGCCGGCCGCCGGGAACGGAATGAGAATGCGGATCGGGCGCACCGGATAGGTGCCCTGCGCGGATGCCGGCGGCCAGCCAACGGCCGTCGCCATGACCAGCATTACCAGTACAAAAGCGCTGCAGATTTTGCTGTTCATCGTCATTGCCTCCTCATTATCCCCGGGCGCCCGCCCACGGATGTAGCACGATTTTATGCGCTTCCACGCTGCGAGCCTCGAGCAGGCGCAGCGCCTCCTCGGCCCGCTCGAGCGGAATGCGGTGGCTGATGTAGCGCTGCGGATCGATCTTGCCGGTCGCGACGAGCTCGATGCACGGCGCGAACGCCTGGAAGTTGCCGCGCGAAAAATTGAGGTCGATCTCGCGGTCCTTGAGATAGGCGATCGGGATGGTCGCCTTGTTCTCCGGGAAGGTGCCGACGACGGTGATGCGCCCGCCGCGCTTCACCATGGCGGCGGCGTCGGCAACCGTGCGTTCCTGGAAGCCGCCGACACATTCGACGACCCTGTCGAAGCCGCGCCCGCCGGTAGCGGCGAGCGCGCGCTCGCGCAAGTCGCCCGCGCCCGCGTTCATCGCCTGCGATATGCCGAGTTTCTTCGCGAGGGCGATACGGTATTCCAGCAGGTCCAGTATCGTCACATCGGCGCCCATCGACTGCGCGATCAACGCCGCGCCCAGTCCGATCGGCCCGGCGCCGATCACCGCGATTTTTTCGCCCGCGCGCGGCTGCACGCGATGCACCACCGCGTGGTAGCTGATGCCCAGCACCTGCACCGCGGAAGCCTGGTCGAAGCTCACGTTTTCCGGCAGCGGATAGACGTTGAAACCGGGCACCACCGCGTACTCCGCGTACGCGCCGTCGCGGTCAAACCCCATCGTACGGAGCTCATCGCAGATGTTCGAGCGCCCCTCGCGGCACGGACCGCACTTGCCGCACGGGAGATCGATGTCGCAGCACACGCGCTGCCCCACGGAAAAACGGCCCGCGCGCTTGCCGAGCGCCACGATCTCGCCGGAAAACTCGTGCCCCAGTATGCGCGGGAAGGTGAGGCGCGGATGCTTGCCGTGGAACGCGTGCAGGTCGGAGCCGCAGATCGAGCAGGCGTGGACCTTCACGATGACCTCGCCCGGGCCCGGCGCGGGGTCGGAAACGGTCTCGGAGCGCAGATCGCCTCCGCCGTGCAGGACCATCGCTTTCATGCCTGGGACCGGATGACTACGTGACCGAGCATCCCGATGCCGCGCCCGGCGATGCGGATGATCGGTCGCCCGGGCGCCCCTGGACAGCGTACTCGATCCTCATCCCGTCGTCGCCGCCCCGGCTTTGACGGGAATGCCGCCTTCGTGGACCCATCGATAGCGGCCCGCAACGGAATCCGCAAGCGGCCTGCGGCGGTCGTCAGAAACCGCGATCCACATGCGCAGCAGATGGCGCTCGCGCCCGGGTTCCGGGTGGTCCTCGTAGGCTTCCCGCGCGTGCAGCAGGATGTGGTTGTTGATGAGCTGGACGTCGCCTTCCTGAAAATCCATGGTGAGCATCAGCTCGGGCCGGTTGGCGATTTCCTGTACCGCTTCGAGAGCCTCGCGCTGGATCGCAGTGGGCCGGTACTGCTCGCCGTGGCGCGCGGCGGAGTCGTAATACGGCAGGCTGTTGATCCGGCAGCTGACCTGGCCGTCGCGCTCGCTGAACATGGGCAGCCGGAACCACGGTCTTTCACCCGGGGGCTCCTCGCCGCGCCAGTCGACGTGGAACATGCCGTACAGCGCTTCCAGCAGATCCGGGCGCTCTTCGCGCAACACATTGTGTATGGTGAGCGCGCTCACGAGCTTGCTCGCGCCACCGGACTTTGCGGCGCGCAGGCAGAACAGCCCGAGCACGTCCACGGGCAGCATGTCGGTGTGGAAATCCATGCGCTCGTTGGTCTGGTATCCGCGGGCGCTCGGGTCGGCGTGGATGCGGCCCTCGTCGCGCACGTGGCCCAGCAGGTGGCCGCGCGCGTTCTGCGACACCGGAGTGCCGAGATGCGCGCCGAGACCCCAGTAGAGCAGCTCGCAGTGCGCGTCGGTGTAGCGCGCGCGCGGAACGCCGCGCACCAGCACGAACCCTCGCCCGCGCTCGATCTCGTCCAGAATGTTGTCGAGCTCCGCGGCAAAGCACGGCAGGGGAAAGACCTCCGCCGTGAACGGAATCCTCGCGCCCGCGCGCGTTACGTGCGCGAGCGCGGCATCGATCTCCTCGATGGCCGCCGCGTCCAGGCGATGGATCCAGGATTCGTCACGCTGGATTTCCGATCCGATCCAGGCGCCGGGGCCCGTGATCATGCCGCGTGGTTGGCCGGCCAAGGCATTCCTCGCATCTGCTTTCTCGCCTTGTCCGAAAGCACCGGGCTGGCGTCCCGATCGCCTCGAAATTGCCACTTCGGTTTCTCCCGAAAACAGCGCGAACCGGGGTCTGAGCCCGCCTGCCCGCTTACGGCGTATTGCGCTTGCGAGGCCTCTGGTGGAACTTCCTCGGCGGTCTCTTGCCGTGGCGCGGCCCGCCGCCGGGATTGGGACGATCGCCGGGTGCGGTGCCGCTCGACCGACCGCTCTGCGCCGGTGCGCCCGGCCGATTTCCGGCGGCCAGCATGATCTCCAGCTCATTGAGCTCATCCCACTCGGCGTCGGTGCGCTGTCTCTCTGGAATCGACAGCAGCGCCTGCAGGCGGGCTCGGGGGGAATTCAGTTCTGGTCCATTCATGGCCGTATTATCTCATTCCCGGTCCCGGGTTGGAGGAGCGCGTTCGAACGGCCCGGCCTGGCGATGGAAGGGGGCAATGGGCTCGAAGTTCAAGGCTTGACGTTTTGAGGTTAAGGGTCGCGCCCCCTACACTCCAAACTTTGAAATCGGAGCTTTGAAAAGGATGTCCGTCACCCTTCCCTCGTCACTCATCACCGGGGTCAGGACGTTCCTGCCCGCGCTGGTGCTCGTCCTCGCCCTTCCCGCGGCGGCGGCGGAGTTCGCGGCGTGCCTCGGCAAGCTCCGCGGCGAGGCGGCGGCGCAAGGCATCACCCGGCAGACGTTCGACGCCGCGCTGGCCGGCGTCACGCCCGACAAGAGCGTGCTCGCCGCGATGGACTTCCAGCCCGAATTCGTCACGCCGGTCTGGGACTACCTCGCAGGCCTGGTGGACGAGCAGCGCATCATTGACGGCAAGGCGAAGCTCGACGAATGGGCCGCGGTGCTCGCCGAAGTGGAGCGGCGCTTCGGCGTGGACCGCCACGTCGTCGTCGCGCTGTGGGGCGTCGAGACCGATTACGGGCGGCTCACGGGCAAGCGCCCGCTGATGAGCTCGCTCGCGACGACCGCGTGCATGGGCCGCCGCCAGCCGTTCTTCCGCGGCGAGCTCCTCGCGGCGCTGCGCATCCTGCAGGACGGGGACGTGCGTTCCGAGGCGCTGGTCGGCTCGTGGGCCGGCGCGTTCGGCCAGACCCAGTTCATGCCCTCGACCTTTCTCCGGCTCGCGGTAGACATGGACGGGGACGGGCGGCGCGACGTCGTCGGCTCCGTGCCCGACGCGCTTGGCTCCGCCGCGAACTACCTGCGCAACGCCGGCTACGCGAGCGGAGAGCCGTGGGGCTACGAGGTGCGCCTGCCGCAGGATTACCGCGGCCCGTCCGGGCGCCGCGAGCGGCGTGCGCTCGAGGAATGGGGCCGGCTCAAGATCCGCAAGGCCGATGGCGGCGCGCTTACCGGAAGCGGGCGTGCGGCGCTCCTCCTGCCCGCCGGGCGCGAGGGCCCGGCGCTGCTCATATTCCGCAACTTCGAGGCGATCCGCTCCTACAACCCGTCCGATTCCTACGCGCTCGCGATCGCGCACCTCTCCGACCGGCTGCGCGGCGCCAGCCCGTTGCAGGCCGCGTGGCCGACCGACGACCCGGGGCTCTCGCGCGCCGAGCGCCGCGAGGTGCAGGAGCGGCTCGCCGCGCGCGGCTACGACGTGGGCGAGCCCGACGGGATCATCGGCTCGCGCACCCGCGCGGCGATCGAGGCGTTCCAGAAGACCGCCGGCCTTCCGGTGGACGGGCGTGCGGGCCGGCGGATGCTCAGCACGCTGCGGAATGCATCGCGCTGAGCGCTGTCCCGGGTTCAAAGTTCAAGGTTCAAGGTTCAATTTTCAAGGCTTTAGACGAAAGACTTTGAACTTGGAACCTTGAACATTGAACCGGCCGCCCGCCGTCGCCCAGATGCCACCGCTGGGCCCCTGCTTGACGGCCGGGCGCCACGGGACCATGCTTTTCGCGGCAACGGACCAGGTGGACCGGCCACTGTAACAGCGACGCGTACCGGTCCCATAAGAAAAACAACACCGTTGCACCGCAACGCGGCATCGGCGCGTTTGGAAAACGCAATATCAACCCAACACGGGAGGACCTCATGAAACGCTTGTTTGCTTCCATCGCGGCGCTGCTGGTCATCGTATTCACCGCTTTCGGCTGCGCCACCCCGGGCGGCCCCGGTTGGGACACGCTGATTGACGGCGAAAAAGGCATGGAAAACTGGAACAAGGTCGGCGACGCCAACTGGCGAGCGGAGGGCGGCGCAATCGTCGGCGACAAGGGCAAGGGCGGCTTTCTCATGTCGAAGAAATCCTACAAGGATTTCGAGCTCTACATCGAGTTCTGGCCAGACCACACAGCCAACAGCGGCATCTACATGCGCTGTGCCGATGGCAATAACCCCACCGACAGGACCTGCTACGAGGCGAACATCTTTGACCAGCGGGCCGATCAGAGCTACGCCACCGGCGGTATCGTCCACCGCGCCGTGGTGAATCCTGCACCTAAGGCCGGCGGCAAGTGGAATACCTACGAGATCCACATGAAGGGCACGCAATTGACCGTCAAGCTGAACGGCGTGGTCACCGCTTTCATGGAGGACAAGGATTTGCCGTCCGGGCCGTTCGGACTCCAGTTCGGCAACCGCGGCAAGGAACCAGGCGGCGCCATCAAGTTTCGAAAAGTAATGATCCGGGAACTGTGAGCGCTCGCGCCATGTAGCAACAAGCAGGGTCGAGGCTCGACGTCTTGCGGGAAAACGCCGCACCGTGCGCGGCGTTTTTACTTACATCGCTCCTCATTCGTCACCCGTCCCCGGGTATCATCCCCTTTTGCCTTTTGCCTTTTGCCTTTTGCCTTCTGCCTTCTGCCTTCTGCCTCAGGCTCTCCCCATCACCCGTCATCCTTGCGCGTCACCGGTGACCTGTTGTATCAAACGAAGGAAAGCGAAGCATGCCCGCTGTGAACGATCTGCCCGAAGTGCTGGAGACAACCGAAGCCGAGCGCCTCGCGACCGGTTACGTCTTCACCGAGGGCCCGCTCTGGCACCCGGACGGTTACTGGTACTTCGTCGACATCCGCCAGAACAAGCTCTACCGCATGACGCCCGGGCGGGCGCCGGAGCTCGTCAGGGAAACCGCAGGCGGCAACGGCACGACCTTCGACCTGCAGGGGCATCTCATCCTGTGCGAAGGCACGGCCCGGCGCGTCGTGCGCATCGGCTCCGACGGAAAGCTCGAGACGCTTGCCGCGCGCTACAAGGGCGGGCGCTTCAACCGCCCCAACGACGTGGTGTGCCGCTCGGACGGCAGCCTCTACTTCACCGACCCGGACAAGCGCGTGCCCTACACCGAGCGGGAAATTCCGCCACCCGCCGGCGTCGACAATCTCTGGGACGGCGCGGCGGTGTACCGTTTGATGGCCGACGGGACGATCAGCGTGCTCGCGCTATGCGAGTATCCGAACGGCCTCGCGTTCTCGCCCGACGAGCGCACGCTCTACGTCGCGAACACCCGCTCCTCGAAATACATCCACGCGATCGAGCTCGACGCAGGCGGCAACATGGCGCGGCGGCGCATCTTTGCCGACATGAACGAGGGTGATTTGCCCGGCATCCCCGACGGATTGAAAGTGGACAGCCAGGGGCGCGTTTTCTGCACCGGACCGGGCGGAATCTGGGTATTCACCCCCGGCGGCGAGTGCGTCGGGATCATCCGGTTTCCCGAGCAGGCGGTGAACTTCGCGTTCGGCGGGCCGGACCTGCGGACGTTGTTGTGCCGCGCGCACACCTCCGTCTACGCGCTGCGGGTCAAGGTGCCGGGGCAGCCGCATCCATGGTACCGGGAAAAAGGGATGAAGGGCCGGGGATGAGCGCGGAATACGTTGACAACCTGGAGAGGTAACAAGATGGCGTACGATCTCATCGTTCGGAATGCGCGGCTCGCGGACGGCGATGCGGCGCGCGCAACAGTGGACATCGCCGTCGCAGACGGACGGATCGCTGCGGTCGGGCCCGGCATCTCGGGCGACGGCGAGACGGTCGATGCCGGCGGGCGTCTCGTATCGCCGGGCCTGGTGGAGAGCCATTTCCATCTCGACAAGACGAGGATCCTCGACCGCTGCGCGCCGCCGAAGGACCGGCGCTCGACCGACCACATGAAGCGGACCTCCGCGATCAAGCACACGTTCACGGTCGAGGACGTCTACGCGCGCGCGCGCGATACGCTCGAGCAGTGCCTGCTGAACGGCGTCGGCCACATGCGGACCCACGTCGAGGTCGATCCCAACGTCGGCCTGCGCGGCTACGAAGCGATCGAGCGCCTCGCCAAGGATTACGCGTGGGCGATCGACCTGCAGTTGTGCGTCTTTCTGCAGGAAGGCTGGACCAACGTTACGGGCGCCGAGGCAAACGTCGTCCAGGCGCTGAAACGCGGCGCGACGGTGGTCGGGGGCGCGCCGCGGTACGACGACGACGGCCCGAAGCAGATCGAGCGCATCTTCGCGCTCGCGAAGGATTTCAACGTGGACGTCGACATACACCTCGACGGCGGCCACACCACCGACGACATGGCCATCTATCAGGTTTGCGACCTCACCGACCGGATCGGCTGGGGCGGGCGCGTGGCGATCGGCCACGGCTCGAAATATTCGTGCCTGCCGCCGGCGGAGCTGGAGGCGCTTGGCCGGCGGCTCGCCGGTTCCGGCGTCGCCGTGACGGTGCTTCCGGCGACCGACATGTTCACCACGGCGCGCCATATGGAGCACAGCGTCATCCGCGGCGTCGCGGACGCCAATGCGCTGATCGCCCGCGGCGCGAACTGCTCGATCTCGACCAACAACGTGATGAATCCGTTCACGCCGTATGGCGACTGCTCGCTGGTGCGGATCGCGAACCTGTACGCGAACGTCGTGCAGCGATCCACGGAAGAGGAGCTGACCGAGTGCTTCGCGATGCTGACCAGCCGCCCGGCGCGGATCCTGCGCAGGAGCGACTACGGCATCGCGGCCGGCAATCCCGCCGATCTCGTCGTGTGGAACGCGAAAACGCCGGCCGAGGTCATCGCGACCGTAGCGCCGCCGCTGATGGGCTTCAAGCGCGGCCGGCGCGTATTCACGCGCGAGATGCCGACGCTGCACCGGCCCTGACGCCGGTCTCACGGGCGCGATATACTTCCGTATCCGCTGTTCCGATACGATGGTTGGCGTGTTTTCTTGAGTCGGACGGAGGTCGGCAGGTTCTCGTTCATCATCTAGCCGGAGGTACCATGTCCCGCAACAGTCTTATCCATCATCGCTTGTGGTTACTCATGATGTTGCTGGTGGGCGCATCGGCACCGGTACCGGTGCTCGCGCAGGAGTTTCCGGCGAAGCCCATCCGCTGGATCATTCCGTACCCGCCCGGAGGAACGTCGGATTTCCTGGCGCGGCTCATCGGGCAGAAGATCACGGATTCGTGGAAGCAGATCGTGATCATCGACAACCGCTCGGGCGCCAACGGCAACATCGGTACCGAAGCCGCGGCAAAGGCGCCCGCAGACGGCTACACGATGCTGCTCGTGGCGAGCACGTTCGCGATGAATCCGGCCGTCTACCCCAATCTGCCTTTCGACTCGGAAAAGGATTTCGCGGCGGTGACGATCATCCTCTGGCAGCCGTATCTGCTGTCGGTGCATCCGTCGTTGCCGGTGAAATCCGTGAAGGAACTCATCGCGCTTGCGAAGGCCCGGCCCGGCGCGATCGACTATGGCTCGGGCGGGGTTGGAAACGCCGTCCATATCGCGGCCGAGCGCTTCGCGAAGATGGCCGGGGTGAAGCTCAATCATGTGCCCTACCGCGGCGTCGGGTTTGCAATCCCGGCGCTGCTAGCCGGAGAGGTTCAGCTGATGATGGCCTCGGCCGTGGCGGTACAGCCGTATGTGACGTCCGGAAAGATGAGAGTACTTGGGGTCACTGGCCCCAGGCGCGTTCCCGGGCTGCCCGATGTGCCGACCGTATCCGAAGCCGGACTCCCCGGTTTCGAAGAAGGCAACTGGCAGGCGGTGCTGGTCCCGTCGCGCACTCCCCGGCCCATCGTGACCCGGCTCAACCAGGAACTGGTGCGGATCGTGAAGACGCCCGATGTGAGCGCGCAGATCCTGCGCGTCGGTGCGGACGTCATCGGAAACACGCCTGATGATGCTACCGCGATCGTGCGAAATGACCTGAAAAAATACGGCGAGATCATCCGGGCCCTGAATATCCGGCCCGAATGAGCCGCCGATCGCTGATGCACCAGGTTGCAGGGGTTGCGTGATGCTGCCGTCCGCCGGGAACAATGACAAAACCACGCCCCCTCCGTACCTGATCGAGATCAGCCGCTTCCTCTGCAACACGCGATTCGAGGACCTTCCGCCCGAAGTCGTCGATCGTTGCAAGCGCCTGATCGCCGATTGCTTTGCGGTGGTCACCGCGGGCAACCAGACCGCCGAGCTGAAAGCGCTGGCGGCAAGCTACCTCAAGGATGCGCGGCCGGGGAACAGCTGGGTGATCGGAACCCCGCATCGCGCCGCCGCGCGCGACGCGGGTTTTCTGAACGGCATCGCGAGCACCTGGCACGATTTCGACGAGGGCAACACGGTCGGCTATTCGCATCCGGGGAGCCAGATGGTCCCGGCGGCGATCGCGGCGGCGCAGGAGCTCGGCGCGTCGGGGCGCAACTTCCTGCTCGCGGTGGTCATGGGCTATGAGGCGTGCGCACGCGTCGGCATGGCCTCGAAGATGCGCGTCTCGGTGCCGCAGCATGGAAACTGCGGCACGATCGGCTCCGCGGTGGCCGTCGCGCGCATGAAGGGTTTCGACGAGGCCCGCATGCGCCACGTCATCAATGCCTCCGCGACGATGGCGATCACGGCGAACCGCCAGGCGATGCTCGACGAAGCGACCGTGCGCAACGTCTATTCCGGGCACTGCGCGCTCGCCGGGCTGAACGCGGTGACGCTGGTGGAAGCGGGCTTGACCGGACAGCGCGACGGGATCGGCTTCACCTACGGCACCGTCATCGCCGACGGCTTCGACCCGCAGCGCATGGTGGCGGGGCTCGGGAAAGACTGGCTGACAACGAAAGGGTATTTCAAGCTGTATCCGGCGGGGCGCTTTTCGCACGCGGCGATCGACGCGCTGCGGGCGGCGCTTGCCACGGTGCCCGGGGGCAGGCTCGACGTCGCGGACATCGGGCGCATCGAGGTCAAGGCATTTCAACTGGCGGCGCTGCTCTCGGGCAAGAACATCAAGACCAGTTTCGGCACCAAGTTCTCGATTCCGTTTGCGCTGGCCACGATACTCGTTCACGGCCGTTGGGGCATCGACTGCTTCGAGATCGAAGCGGTTCGCAATCCCCACGTGCGCTCGTTGATGGATAAAGTGGACGTCAGCGAAGAGCCCGCGTATACCGCAGCGTACCCCGGCAAGCACCTGTGCGACGTGGTGATCCATCTCAACGACGGGCGCGCGATCCGCGGCCGCTGCGAAATCATGAAAGGCGAGCCGGGCAATCCGCACCGGCCCGAGGAGATCGAGAAAAAATTCTTCGACCTGACGGTGCCGGTCTGGAGTGCCGCGCGCGCGAACAAGCTTTACCAGGCGATCATGGGGCTTGAGGGCACGGCGGATTTCCGCAAGTTCGGAGACGGGTTCGCGTTGTAACCAGGCTCATCGAGCAAGAAAAGGAGGACTGTCATGGCGAGCAAGAGGACCGGGCTGGGCGCGGCGCGTCATTTCTTGATGGTGACTTTCGAGATCGCGCCCGAGGATGAGGCGGAGTTCAACGAAATCTACGATAACGAGCACGTACCCAACATCCTGCGCGTGAAAGGCGTGCACGGGGTCATCCGGTTCAAGGACGCGGCGCCGAACGCGGCCGGCTGGCTCGTCTACTCCGCGCTCTATCTCCTCGAGCGGGCCGACCTGCCCGATACCCCGGAGTGGAAGGCCGCGTCCGACACCGGGCGCTGGGCGCCGGTCATGCGCCCGCGCCTGAAGTCGCGGCAGCGCCGGCTCGGGCCGGTGGTCGCCGCCGCGCTCCCCGTGGCGTCCATGAAGTGACGGGGGCCTTGTTGAGCGATCAAGGTTCAAGGTCACGACGTCACACCCCGAACATTGAGCCCGGAACGTTGAACGTCAACCCGTGAACGGGGCTGGCGTCCGTGCGCCGGCCGTTCTAAATGCCGCGGCGGCGCTGCTCGCGCAAATACTCCTCGATTTTCCGGACGATATCCTGCACGCTGGCGAGGTTCGGATTCACCGCGAGCGCGCGCCGGAAGTACTCGAGGGCCTTCCCGTATTCTTCGAGTCGAAGGTAGATCAACCCGTAGCCCGAGAGCGCGCCGAAGTGCTGCGGGTTTCTCTTCAACACCTCGTCGCAGTCGGCGAGTGACTTGTGCATGTCTCCGGCCAGGTACCAGGCGGTCGCGCGCTTGTTCCAGCCCTCCGCGAGGTCCGGCTTGCGCCCGATGACCTTGCTGAAGAACTCGACCGCCCGCGAATAGCGGCCCGCGCCCATTTCCGCAACGCCGCTTTCCATCAACCGGTCGGTTTCCTCGTCGCCCGAGCGGCCCCAAACGAGCCACACGGCCTGTCCGGCCACGTCACGCACGACGGGATTTTCGTCGGAGAGGCGTTTCACCAGCAGCGGCCCGTCCGCCGCGAGGCCGTTGCGCCCGAAATAGACGACGCCCGCGAGGCGGATGCGGGCGTCGGGATCCTCGAGCGCCGCGAGCGCGGCGGACCGCGTCATGATCTCGGGGTATGGCGGCTCGGCCGAGGCGGTCAGCGCGAGGAGCGCAGCAAGCAGGAGCGCGGAGAACCGCGGCATCGTCGCGCCTAGCCTCGATTGCGACCCGTGCAGTTTGTCCATGATCGGGAAGGCGGTCCATCGCGACTTGCGAGCCGTGATTCGACCCCTTCGTCCCTCCGCTTACATACCAGAACCTATTTCATATATAGGCACGTGCGCGACGGCGGCGATGTGGGATGCAGTTCAAGGAGGAGGGCCCGAAGGAATATGTCGATATTTCGAGGGTCCCCGACGAAGAAATGCGCGCGGATCGCCCCGTCCCTGCGGGTTGCGCGTTCACACGGTCGCGATCGCCTCGATTTCGACGCGCGCGCCCGCGACCAGCCCCGCCGCCTGAAAAGTCGTCCGCGCCGGCGGGTCCTTCGGAAAGTATTCGTTGAACACCTCGTTCATCGCCATGAGCTCGCCGAGGTCGGCGAGATAGATCGTCACCTTCACGACCCTGCCGAGCGAGGACCCGCCCGCCTCCAGCACGGCCTTGAGGTTCTCGCACACCTGCCGCGTCTCTGCCTTGATCCCGCCCTCGGCCAGGCGACCGGTCCGCGGGTCGTTCCCGAGCTGGCCGGACGCGAAGACCCAGTCGCCCGCCCTGATCGCCTGCGAAAGCGGAACCCTTGCAGGCGGCACCCTGTTCGTGTGTACGACGCTTCGCTTCATATCCTCTTCCTCCCTGCGTTAACGATGATATGGGTGATGGGTGATGGGAGCATACAAGGATGAATGCGAGAGGAGAAAGAAGACACCCGCCATGTCGGGTTCCTCTCGCCTCTCGTGACTCATATGCCGTAAGATAGCGGCCCCGGGATCGGGCAAGACCGGCCCCGGCACGGACAGTTTTCCTGAAGGAGACGGCACGATGACCACCGCTTACAACCCCGCGAACCGCTACGAGATCGAGGTCCGGGAAACCGAGTTCCGGCGCGCGGAGAAGCGCGCGCTGATGGCCCGCATCTACCAGCCGCAGGGCGCGGGACCGTTCCCGGTCCTGCTCGACCTGCACGGCGGCGCCTGGAACAACAAGGACCGCACGGCGAACGTGCCGATGGACGAGGCGGTCGCGAAGAGCGGCATCCTCGTCGTGGCGGTCGATCTCACGCTCGCGCCCGGGGCGCCGTACCCGGCTTCGGTCCAGGATGCGAACTACGGCGTGCGCTGGCTCAAGTCGAAAGCCCGGGAATGGAACGGCGATCCCACGCACCTCGGCGTGCTCGGCAGCTCGAGCGGCGGCCACATCGCGCAATTGCTCGCCATGCGCCCGCGCGATGCGCGCTACAGCGCGATTCCCCTGCCCGGGGCTCCAAGCGTGGACGCGACGCTCGCGTACGTCGCAACGCGCTCGCCGATCAGCGACCCGTACGCGCGCTTCCAGCAGGCGGAGAAAATGAAGCGCGACGAGATGATGCAGAAGAGCAAGACGTACTTCAACCCGTGGGAGCTGGTCCACGAAGGCAACCCGCAGCAGATCCTCGACCGGCGCGAGCCGGTTTCACTGCCACCGATGCTGATCATGCAGGGCGGCGCGGACGACAACGTGCTGCCGGCGCTGCAGGAGAAATTCGCCGCGACCTACCGGGCGGCGGGCGGCGAGTGCCAGCTGGAAATCTTCGACGGCTGCGAGCACGAATGGGTCGCGCATCCGGGACCGCAGACCGACCGCGCGCACGAGATGGTGAAGAGCTTCATCGCGCGCCAGCTGAGGGCGCTGCGCCGTGCGGCCTAGCGGCGGTGGCTCGTGACTCGTGACGGGTAAGCGGTAAGCGGCGAGCCGGAAAATCGCGAACCAGCCCGGAACTCCGAACCCGGAACCCTGAACAGCGATCCCGGAACGCGAATTGCGCCCCGGGATTCGCGGTCCGTTCAGAGCTTGCGCAGCTGCTCCAGCATCTCCGCGCTTTCGGGGATCTTGCCCGGCTCGTAGATCCTCGCGTAGCGGACCACGCCCTTGGCGTCGAGCACGTAGGCCGCGCGCTTGTCCGAGCCGCGCTCCTCGTTGAAGATGCCGTAGGCCTTGCCGACCGCGCCGTGCGGCCAGTAGTCCGAGAGCAGCGGGAAAGGCACGCCGCCCAGCTTCTCGGCCCACCCCTTGAGGCTGGCAACCGGGTCGGCGCTGATGTTGAGGATCTCGACGTTCAGCTTCTTGAATTCTTCGTAGTTCGCACGGAACCCGTTGACCTGGTTCGTTCACCCGGGGGTGAACGCGAACGGCATGAAGGCGACCACGACCGGCCGGCCCTTGAAGCTCGCGAGGGACACCTTCTGGTCGCTGTTGTGCGCGGCGAGCGTGAAATCAGGCGCGGCTGCGCCGGTCTGGATTTCCATGCGTTTTCTCCCCTGAATATGCGAAAAAACGGGGCCCGAAACCCCGTCTTTCCGCGGTGACTCCGTGACTCGGTGATTCAGCGACTGAGCGATTGCGGCCTTGCGAACCCTTTCAATGTAGCTGGATCACGCCGCAGGCGATGCGCGCCCCGGCGTTGCCGGTCGGCTGGGACTTGTAGTCGTCGGGGTCGGTGTGGACGATGACGCCGCGGCCGACGATGTTCCCGGGCCCGGGCCGCAGCGTGATCTGGTCGAGCTCGATCCGGATGTTGGCGAACCCCTTCTTGTCAGCCTTGAGGTTGGGCAGGTCGCCGGCGTGGCGCTCCGCGCTGCCGTAATGCGCGTGCGGCTTGTTGAACGGATTGAAATGGCCCTTGGTGCTCATGCCGTCGCCCGAGCTGCAGTCGCCGACCTCGTGGATGTGGAAGCCGTGCTCCTGCCCCGGCTTGAGGTTCTGGAGGAACGCGACGACGAGCACCTTGTCGCCCACCTGCTCGAAAGTCGCCTCACCGAACGTCTTGCTGCCCTTGGTCGGCTGCAGCGCCGCCGACGCCACGAGCGGCGTGTCGGTGGGCACCGTCTCGCAGGCGGTGAGCAGAATCGTCGCGGCGACAGCGGCAAATGCTGTTTTCATAATAGCCTCCTCGTTGAGAACCCCAATCTACTCAAATCCCCCGCGGCTTGGAAGCCCCTTTCGTCAAGGATGATCCACATTGTGTCCGCGCCCGGAATGCGCGCAATACGCACTCGCGGCCTGCTTCCTTTTTGGACAGGTAAACCGATAGGGACGTTGCAACTCTAACTTCTTGATTTTACGGCAACGCTGCGATCGGGAGCGGGGCCTCATCCTTCAGCGCTCGTCCGGGCCGCCGGGCTCCTGCGCCTCGTCTTCCCAGTCGTAGCGCTTGCGCGGCGGGATGTCCAGGCGCCGCAGCACGATCGCAAGCACGAGGCCGATCAGCGCGGCCGCTAGGTGGGTCTCCCAGGACACGCCGGGCCGGATCGGCAATACCCCCCACACCATGGTGCCGTAGAGGAAGTACACCAGCAAGGACGCGGCGATCGCGCGCCGGTCGCGCCGGATCAGGCCGGCCACGAAAATGTAGATGACGAGACCGTAGACGAGTCCGCTGGCGCCGACGTGGACGGTGGATGCCCTGGCGAACAGGAATACCGCAACGCCGGGTCCGAGGTAGGCCGCCGGGATCACCTTGAGCGCGGAATTCGGGTAGAGATACAGCATCCCCGTGCCGAGCACCAGCAGCGGCAGGGAGTTCGCGAACAGGTGAGCGAAGTTGCCGTGCAGCAGGGGCGCGAGCACGATGCCGGGCAGCCCCGCGAACTCGCGCGGGCGCACTCCGAGCCGCTCCAGCCCCAGCTCCAGCCCCCAGTTCAGCACGTGTATCGCCCAGATCAGCGCGACGAAGCCTGCCGCGAGCTTCACGGCGAGACGGAAATTCGCCTGCGCGCGCTCGGAGGTCGTGTACTCCGAATCCGGAACGTGGAATTGCATCACCCGCCACCATACCAGACGGGCGCGATCTGCGTTCCGCGTTCGGGGTTCGGAGTTCGGGGTTCGGCTTCCAGTCCAGCGAACTTGAGCCTTCGAACCGACCGTATTTACCGCGTCACTTCATCAGTCGTCAGTCGTCACGCTTGTTTGCGTTCAGCGCTTCCGGATTGACCAAGAATTCCCGGCCCGGGGTCTCGCCGTCGAGCACGCGCAGGAGGTTGCGCGTAGTGGTGAGCGCCTTGCGGTCGAGCGATTCGCGCGAGTTGCCGGCCATGTGCGGGGCGACGATCACGTTGGGCAGCGTGAACAGGGGATTGTCCGTGATCGGCGGCTCCGGCGAGAAGACGTCGATGCCCGCGCCCGCGAGCTTGCCCGCCGCGAGCGCGGCGTAGAGCGCCGCCTCGTCCACGATGCCGCCGCGCGCGGTGTTGATGAGCCGCGCACCGGGCTTCATGCGTGCGATCCGCGCAGCATCGAACATTCCCGCGGTCTCCTTCGTCTTGGGGCAGTGCAGGGTGACGAAGTCGGCGCGAGCGAGCGCCGCGTCGAGGTCGGTGGCAGGCTCGCATCCCGCCGCGCGCACCGCCTCCGCCGGGACATAGGGATCGTAAACCTCGACGGTCATGTCCATCGGCAGGCAGCGCCTGGCGACGCGCGTGCCGATGCGCCCGAAACCGACGATGAGCAGCCTTTTTCCGAGCAGCTCGGTGGGAAGCGCCGCGTAGCGCTCGGACCAGCGGCCCTGGCGCGGGATGGCATCCATCGCCGCGCCACCCTTGCACAGCGCGAGCATCATGAACAACGCATATTCCGCCACGGTGGGCGAGTTGTCGGTATGGCACGTCATCAGCGGTATACCGCGGCGGGTGAGCGCCGCCACGTCCACCGCGTCGAAGCCCACGCCGATGCGGCCCACCGCGCGCAGCCGCGGCGCGGCCTCGATGTCCTCCGCGCGCAACGGCGTGGACGTGAGCGCGACGCCGTCCACGTCGGCGAGCAGGCGCTGGAATTCCGGCCCCTTGATGCCCGGGGAAAATCCGATGGCCTCCACGTCCGCGCGGCTCTTCGCGTAATCCCAGCCGGTGCGCGCCATCGTGTCCGGCAGCAGCAGTCTCTTTTTCGTCGTCATCGTCTCATCCGAAACATTTCCGAATTCACGTACTCACCGTGCCACCATAGCGCGCCGCAGTGACTCAGTGATTGAGTGATACAGTGATCAAGAAAGAGCCACCTGAGGTCGCCGATCGCTTAGTCATTTAATCACTCAGTCACCTAGAGCGCGTAACGAAATCAAGAAATATTAACCGCAGATAAACGCCGATACCCGCCGACGAAAACATAAAACCCTTTGGCTGTTCATGGGGTTGTTGTTATCTGTGTTCATCGGCGTTCATCGGCGGTTTCAAGTTTTTTGGGTCTTTTTGATACGAGTTCTTAGTCACTGCGTCAGCCACTACCGGCCTATAGTCGGATGCCAAGCAGCCTCGCGGCCGTTCCGCCAAGCATTGCGATTCTCTCCTCGTCGCTGAAGCCCGGTGCATTGAGGATGTGGTCCACCGACTCGCTCTGCCACGGGATCGGGTGGTCGGTGCCGATCACCAGCCGGCTCGAGCCCACTTCCGCGGCGAGGTGCCGCAGTGCTTCCGAAGTGAACACGAGCGTGTCGTAATACATGTCTCTCAGGTACTCGGTCGGTTTTTTCTTCAGCTTGACGCCGGTGTCCATCTCCGGCGCGACGCGCAGGCAATTGTCCGACCGCGGCGCGTAGGAGGGCAAAAAGCCGCCGCCGTGGGCCGAGCAGATCTTGAGCCCCGGGAAGCGGTCGAGCGTGCCCTCGAAGATGAGATGCGAGAGCGCGATCGTGGTATCGAGCGGGTTGCCGATGGTGTTCGCAAGCCAGCCGTTGCCCTTGAACCGGCTCGCGAGCTGCGGCGTGCTCTGCGGATGGATGAAGATCAGGATGCCGAGCTCTTCCGCCTTCGCCCAGAACGGGTGGAACCGGGGATCCGAGAACTCCGCCCCGGCGACGCTGGCGCCGACCGCGGCCCCTCGCAGCCCGAGCTTCTTCACTCCGTGCACGAGCTGCTGCACCGCCAGATCCGGAAACTGCAGCGCAACCGACGCGAAGGCGACGAAGCGCTCGGGGTAGGTCGCGCAGAACCCGGCGAGCTTCTCGTTCTGGATCTGGATGACCTTTTCCGCGACGTCGCGCCCGGCGCCATACCACTGCGGGTTGATGCTGAGCGCCTCGACATCGATGCCCTGCTCGTCCATCTCGCGGATGCGCCGCTCGCCGACTTCGCCGAGGCCCGGCCCGCGCTGGTCCTCGAGCTTCAGCCCGAGCAGGTCGAGGGCCTCCGGGATCACGCAGTGCGCGTGCACGTCGATCGTCTTCACGCGGCGGCCGGCCACCACGACCTCGCGGCGGCGCCCGGCGGGCTTCGTTCGCGCTTTCCCCGGCGCGGCCGCCTGCGCCTGCGCTTGCGCGGCGCCCAGCAGCTCGCAGCCGGTAAAGGCAATGCCGGGCATTGCGCTCCCCGCATTTCCCGCGACGTCTCTGTGTGTGTGCATTTTTTTCTCCCTCGTTAACCGCCAAATGCGGCGAAGACCCCGATGCTTGCGGGGTCAGATTGCGAAACGGGACGGCGGCCGACGACGAGCACCCCGGAGCGCGCCAACCGCAGACGAACGCGGCGAGCCGCGGATCAACCCGAACCCAAATCAACAACCGCGCATGATAACCCAACATGGACTGGTGCGGTTTGCGCCGCGCACGCGAACACAACCCGCCGCACACGTGCATATAATGCGCCGGGCTGCTGGCCGCCCACGGCCAACCCCGAAAAAAAACGACTCGAGGAGTCCCATGATCACGATCGAATTCCGGAAGACCGCGCCGGTCGCGGCGCTGTTACTGTTGCTCGCTGGGGGCGGTGCCGCGTTGGCGCAGCAATCGAACATGACTTTCTTTATCACGAGCGTCGGCGCCGGCAAGGGCGCCGACTTCGGCGGCCTGGAGGGCGCCGACCGGCACTGCCAGAACCTCGCAGCGGCGGCGGGTGCCGGCAAGCGCACGTGGCGCGCTTATCTGAGCACGAGCGCCGCCGACGGCAAGCCCGCCGTCCACGCGCGCGACCGCATCGGCAAGGGGCCGTGGCACAACGCCGAAGGCAGGCTCATCGCGCGCAATATCCAGGAGTTGCACGGCATCAACAACATTAACCACGTCACCGCATTGACCGAGAAGAGGGAACGTGTCAAGGGCAACGGCGATACCCCCAATATGCACGATATCCTGACCGGCTCGCAGCCGGACGGCACGGCGTTCGCGGGCAGCGACGACCGCACGTGCGGAAACTGGACGAAGAGCGGCGAAGGCGCTGCGATGGTCGGCCATCACGACCGCAGAGGCCTGCGCGACGACGAGGCAACCCGGTCGTGGAATTCCTCGCATCCCTCGCGCGGCTGCAGCCTCGACGACCTGAGAATGTCGGGCGGCGCGGGACTGATCTACTGCTTCGCGGCAAAGTGACGCGCCCGTCGCGTGCCCTGCGCGCGACGGACCGCGGTCATTGCACGCGGATCTCCGCCCGCTTCGCAACCTCGCGCCACTTCTGCACGTCGACGCGGATCATCTTGCGGAACTCGGCCGGCGTGATGGTCTGCACCTCGGCTGCTTCGGCCGCGAGCCGTTTTTGCGTCTCGGACTCCCCAAGTATGGCCGCGAGCTCGCGGCGCAGCTTCTCCTGCACGCCGCGCGGCGTGCCCGCTGGCGCGACGACGCCCCACCAGACGTAGACTTCGTAGCCGGGAAAGCCGGACTCCGCGACGGTCGGTATGTCGGGCAGCGCCGCGGCGCGCCTGGCCGCGCCGACCGCGAGCATCTTGATCCTGCCGCTGCGCACGTGCGGCAGCACCTGTGTGACCGAGGTGAACATCACCGGCATTTGTCCCGCCATCACGTCCACCATCGCGGGCCCGCCGCCTTTGTACGGCACGTGGACCATGTCGATGCCGGCGAGCTTCTTGAACAGCTCCCCGCCGAAGTGGTTGAAGCCCCCGACGCCGGTCGAGGCGTAGCTGATGGCCCCCGGCTTCGCCCGCGCGCGCTCGACGAGCTCGCCGAGCGAGGCGAGCCCCAGTCCCGGGAAGACCACGATCGAGTTCGGGGACGAACCGATCATCGAGATCGGGTCGAACGACTTCTCCACGTCGTACGGCAGCGTCCGCACCGCGGCGTTCATCACGAACGACGTGGACACCATGAGCACGGTATAGCCGTCGGCGGGCGCGTTGGCGGCGAGCTCGGTGCCGATGATGCCGTTTGCCCCGCCGCGGTTGTCGATCACGAACTGCTGGCCGAGCCGGTCGCTCAACCTCGCGCCAAGGTAGCGGCCCAGCATGTCGTTGCTGCCCCCCGGCGGAAACGGGATGATCCAGCGCACGGATTTGGTCGGGAACTCGGGGTTTCGCGCCCGCTCGGCCGCGTGCGCCGGCAACGCGCCAGCGAGCAAGAACAGTACGGAGAACACGGAAGCGGTGCAGTGCGCCTTCATGCTCAGCCCCTCCTCGTTGTCGCCCGCGACCGCGGCGGACGGATTCTGACAAAAAGTATAGTCCGCATTATGGTCGAGCCCAAGCCGCAAAACGAGCGCCCTCGCGAGCGGATCTGCACCCCTGGAGACTGGAATAAGTCAGGAGAATCAAGGCACAAGTATTGCCTCGTGCGGCAACGAAGCGCGCCACGGGCAAGACGGCCCGGGGACGTAAAGGGCCGCTCGAGGAGGTACCCGATTGGGGGGCGGCCACGAAGCCACGGCCGCGCGGCGCGACCGCCGCAGTCGCTCAGTCCGGCGTACCGGTGCCCGCCGGCGCCGCCTTCTTGCCGAGCCGCCGCAGGACCTTCACGCGCTGCACGGTGTCGCCCGCGAGGTGCGTCCACACCATCGCGTCGCGCACGAGCTTGTCCACGCGCGCGTGCATGATGCCGCCCTCGGCGCCGTGGATCTCCATGTTCAGGCGCGTGACGCGCTGTATGACGTCAGTGGAATAGTTCATGACCAGGCCGGCGTTCGCGGAGTGCTGCCCGCGATCGTGCAGCCACGCCACGCGCATGACGTAGGAGCGCAGCGCTTCCGTGAGCGCGTGCATCTCGTTCACCTTGAGCTGGACCAGCTGGTGCTCCATCAGATACTTGCCCGCGCGCTTGTGCTCCCTCGCGTAGCCGAGCGCCATCTCGCACGCGTCATCGCACACGCCGAGCGCGTTGGCCGCGAGCTCCAGGTCCCCGAACAGGTCGCCGCCGGTGGTGTCGCCCCGGCCGGCCTTCACAGAGCCGGTGCCCACCTCGCCCACGACGTTCGCGTGCGGCACCCGCGCGTTCTCGAAGATGAGCTCGGCGTTCTGGTAGAAGCGCCAGCCGCGCTTGTTGAAGATCTTGCCGACGCGGAAGCCCGGCGTGGTTTTCGGCACCATGAACAGCGTGCCGCCGTGCTTGATGTTGACGTCCGGGTTGGTGCGCGCGTCCACGAAGAACAGCGAGCCCACGCTCCCGTTCGCGATGAAGCACTTCTCGCCGTTCAGGATCCACTCGTCGCCCTCGCGCACCGCCCGCAGCCGGTAGCCCGCCTTCGGGTCGTCCTCCGGCGGCATGCGGTTGTCGGATCCGGCGTTGGGCTCGGTGATCCCGCGGCCCATCACGTAGCGGTGGTCCGCGAGAAAGGGCTTGAGGAAGCGCTCCTTCTGGTCCGGATTGCACGCGATCGCGATCAGGTGGCTCCACTTCCAGTTCTGGCTGAAGGCCTTGGAAATGGCGCTGTCCCCGCGGGCGAGCTCGGCCATCACCACGGCCTGCGTCACGAAATCGGCGCCGGGACCGCCCCACTCCTTGGGCACCGCGAGCGTGCGGAAGCCGAGCTTCGAGCCCTTCTCGATGATCCCCCAGTCCCACGGCTCGAAACCGCCCTCGATCTGGTCGCGCTCCATCGAGATCGGGCGGATCTCGTCCTCCGCGAACTTGCGCGCCTCGTTCTGCCAGTGGCGCTGCTCTTCGTTCAGCGAAAAATCCATTTTCACTCCCAAAATGCGTGATGACTGACGAGTGACGGCTGACAGCTAAAGACCGGCGCCCTTGTCATCTGCGCCGGGTTCATCGGTGTTCCTCACTCATCAGTCGTCAGTCGTCACCGCCACTACGCGGCGAGCGGGCGCTGGTAGCCGGCGATCGCTTCCGCAATCCCAAGCTTGGTCGCGTCGTCGGCGTCCTCGGCGTGCAGGAACACCATCGCATCGTGCACGTATTTCTGCAGCGGCATGTCGCGCATGACGCCCATGGCGCCGAAGCACTCGGCCGCAAGCAGGGCAACCTGGTTGACCGCCTCCGCGGTATAGACGCGCGCCATCGTGTGCAGCGGCAGTGCGGCTTCCTCGCCGCCGGCCGCCGCCTCGGGATGATCCAGCGCCCACGCTGCCTTCCAGATCATGTTGCGCGCGAGTTCCAGCCGGATCGCGCAGTCGGCGAGCTTGAGCCCGATCGAATGGTGCTCGATGATGCTGTGGCCGCCTTGCCGGCGCAGCTTCGAATACTCCACCGCAGCCTGGTAAGCCGCACTTCCCACGCCGAGGTTGATCGCCGCCGTGAGTGGCACGCTGCGCACTGCGTCGGCTCCGCCCGCAAGCGCGCTTTGGCCTTCCCTTCCGAGCAGGTGGTCCTCCGGCACACGGCAGTCCTTGAACACCACCGCGGCGCCGGACCCGTGGTGCCAGCGGATCGCTTCGCCAACGGCTTTCGACGGCTCCCGGACCGAGAGACCCGCCGCATCGCGCGGCACGAGCAGCGTGCTCACGCCGCCAGCACCGGCCTTCTTCGGATCCGTCCTCACCTGGACCACGTAGAGCTTCGCGAGCGGCGCGTTCGCGACGAAGCTGACGGCACCGTTGATCACCCAATGGCCGCCCTGCCTGACCGCGGCCGGTTCGGCCGCGCTGTCGGGACGGTGATAGCGCCATCCGATCCCGGCGCCGGGCTCGCGCCCCGCAAAGGCAAGGTGGCAGTCCTCGTCTTCGAGGAATTTCGGAAGCCAGCGCGCGCGCTGCGCGTCCGTCATCAACCGGTCGAAGAGAACGTGGGCGAGCACCGCCGTGTGCCCCAGGACCGCCGCAATGTCCACGTCGCCCGCCGCCAGCTCTTCCATCACGATGCACGAGGTGAGGCAGTCGGCGCCTGCGCCGCCCGCTTCCTCCGAGAGCGCCAGCGTACGCAATCCCATCCGCGATGCCTTGTCCAGCAGGTCCGCGAGCAGCGGTTTCTCGAACGGCTCCAGACGGCCCGGGTGCCGCGCCGCGGGCTTCACCTCGCTCTCGACAAAATCCCGCACCGTTTCACGGAACTCGAGTTGCTCAGGGGTCAGCGTGAGGTCGTACATGTCAGCGTCCCGGGGTCAAGGTTCAAAGTTCAAGGTCAGCGAGCCGGCATCTTACCAGCCGCGGACGCGGGAAAGGACTCGGTGTCAGCATGTGGAACGCCGGGCAGGCGCCGAGGCGCCGTTCCGGGTTCCGGGTTCAACGTTCAGGGTTCAACGTTCGGAATACAGGGCTCTGGCGCCTCTCACCTCTCACCTCTCGCCTCTCTTCTCTCGTCGCTCGTCAGGCTTTGGCGCGCGCGAGCGCCTTGAGCTCCTTGTAGATCCCGTCGGAGAGCTCGACACCGTCCGCGCGCGCCTGCGCGGTGGCGAGCTGGCGGCGTGCTCCGGGCAACCGCACTCCGTCGTCCGCGAGCATTCGGGTGATGAATTCCTCGAGGCGCGCGTAATAAGACTCTGCCCCGGCCAGGGCCTCCGGATCGATCGCGACGATCGCGTGGCCGATGCGCGGCTTGCCGCCCGGCTCGAAGTACGAATCGTTCTCGTAGGCGAACGCCGCACCGGTGAGAGCGACGCACAAGAGCTCGACGATCAGCGCGAGCATCGTGCCCTTCATCCCGCCGACCGCCGTGAGGCTCCCCGTGAGCGCCGCCTGCGCATCCGTGGTGGAATTGCCGTCCTTGTCGAGCGCCCAGCCCTCGGGGATCGGCTTTCCTTCCTTGGCGTAGAGCATGATCTTGCCGCGCACGACCTCGGTGAGGGAGAGGTCCACCACGACGGGAGCTGCGCCGCGCCGCGGAAAGATCGCTGCGACCGGGTTGGTTCCGTAGAGCGGCTTCCTGCCGCCCCACGCATTGATCGCCGCGGGCGAGTTCGTGAATGCGAGCCCGGCGAGTCCCGCCTCCGCGACCGGCGCAAGATGGTAGGCCGCGGCGCCGAAGTGATGGCTGTTCACCACCCCGACGAATGCGACGCCGTAGCGCTTCGCGCGCTTCACCGCCTCCTTTGCGGCGAGCGCCGCAGCGGGAATCGCGAGCCCGCCGCCGGCATCGATTAGGCAGGTTCCACCCTTTTTCTTTACTACCTTAGGCCGCGCCGAGCCATCGGCGCGGCCTTCGCGCAGGTGCTGCGCGTAGAGCGCGACGCGCGAGAGCCCGTGTCCGCCGAGCCCTTCCGTCTCCGCTGCGACGAGCGCCTGCGCGGTCGCGCGCGCGGCGGCGCTCGAGGCGCCGGCCCGCGTCAGCGCCCGCGCCGCGAGCCGCGTTGCATCGTCAATGGACAGTTTGGGCACGGCGCCAGAACCGGAAAAACCCTGATCTGCGGTTTCAATCGAGCCGGGTGCCGGAGCGCTTCGCGACGTCCGCCCACTTCTCGGCTTCCGCGCGGAAGTACGCGCCGAACTCGGCGGGCGAGTTGCCCACGGCGACCGCTCCTTCCGCATCAAAGCGCTGCCTGAGCTCCGGCGAGGTCACGGCCTTCGCCATCTCGGCGTGGAGCAAATCGAGGATCGCCTGCGGCGTGCGCGCCGGCGCGAACAGCCCGTTCCATTGCACCGCCTCGTGACCCTGGATACCGGCCTCCGTCATGGTCGGCGTATCCGGAATGACCGCCGAGCGCGTCGGCGAAGCGACGCCCAGCCCGCGCAGCTTCCCGGCCTTGACCTGGGGCCCCGCCACCGGCACTACGATGAAGGCAGCCGGCGCTTCCCCCGCCAGCACGGCGACCAGCACCGGGGCGGCCCCCTTGTACGGCAGGTGTCCGACCTTGATGCCGGTCCGCAGCCGCAGCAGCTCCATCGCCAGGTGCGACATGGTCCCGGCGCCCGCCGATGCGTAGTCGAGCTCGCCTGGTCTTGCTTTCGCCAGGGCGACGAGCTCGCGCACGTTGCGCACCGGCAGCGACGGATGCGCCACCAGAACGAAGGGGTAGGACGAGGCCATCGAGATCGGCACCAGGTCCTTGACCGGGTCGTAGTTGAGTTTGCTGAATACCGCCGGGCTGATCGAGAGCGACGAGTTCCCGAAGAGGAGTGTGTATCCGTCGGGTGCCGCCTTCGCCGCGATTTCCGCCGCGATGTTGGCGCTCGCGCCGGGACGGTTTTCCACCACCACCGGCTGCCCGAGCGCGGCGGTGAGCTTCTGGGCAACGAGCCGCGCGATGAGATCGGTGCCCCCTCCCGGCGGGAAGCCCACGAGCAACCGCACGGATTTCACGGGATATTTCTGCGCCCACACCGCGCCCGGTAGCGCCGCCCCTATTGCGATCAACGCTACCGACAAGATCAGACGCTTCATGGTCATCCCCCTTTTGTGGTTCCGGGTTCCGGGTTCAGTGTTCAAGGCTCAGGGTTCAACGTTCAACGTTCGAGCATCGGGTATCAATCATCAAACTTTGAACTCGGAACTTTGAACCTCGAACCGGTCTGCCGTCACCGCGTCAATGCGCGGCGGCACGCGCCCATCAGCAGGAAATGTCGGCATACACTGCGCCCGCCGTTTCCCCGAGCAGGCTCTCGCCCGGCCTCACCCGTGTGAACTCCACGGGACGCGTCGTGATGCCGAAACGCCCGTCGTGTAAGGTGACGCACGTGTAGCGCGAGTTGGCAAGGTCGCGCACTTCCGGGAAGTCGGCGCGATAGTGCGCGCCGCGCGAATCCTCGCGCGCCATCGCGGCGAAACGGATCGATTTCGAAACCAGGACCAGATTCTTGAGGTTCAGCCAGTCGTGCCAGGTCAGGTTGAACGCGAGGTTGCCCGCGTGAACGCCCGCCGCGTCGAGCCTCGCGTCGAGCTCGTCGAGCGCGCTTTCCGCGCGCTTCAAGCTCGCCGCGTCGCGCAGGATGCCCGCGTCCTCCCACATGACCTCGTAAAGGCGCTCGCGGATCGCGTTCAGATCGGCCGCCGGCCGTCCGAGCGGCGCGCGGCAGGTGGCGACCGCCGCCGCGAGCGCGGATTCGTCGGGCTCGTGCAGGACCCCGTTCCGGCCGACCCACGGCGCCATCGCGTCACCTGCGATGCCGCCGAAAACAGTGGAGTTGGCGACGCCATTGCCGCCGAGGCGGTTCGCCCCGTGCACGCCTCCCGAGTCCTCGCCGGCGACGAAGAACCCCGGCAGCTCGGTCGAGCAGTCGGCCCGGAACACCACCCCGCCCATCATGTAATGCGCGGTTGGCACGACGTCCACCAGTCCGGACACGAGATCGAAGCCGCAGTCGGCGCAGCGCTCGACCATGCCCTTGAACTGCTTGCGCACCATCGCGGGATCGAGGTGGCGCATCGTGATGTAGAGCCCGCCGCGCGGACCGACCTTGCCCCGACGCATCTGGTCGAACATCGCCCGGCTCACGATGTCGCGCGTCGCGCGCTCACCGCGCGGGTCGTACTCGCGCATGAAGCGCTCGCTCGCGCCGTTGAGCAGGTGCCCGCCCGCGCCGCGCAGCCCCTCCTCGATGATGGTGCCGGTGATGCGCGTGTCCGGCCCGGCGATGAGGCCGGTCGGGTGGAACTGCACCATCTCCATGTCGCGCAGCGTCAAACCCGCCCGCAGCGCCATTGCCATGCCGTCGCAGCTCTTGTCCCCGGAGGGCGTGTGGTACTTGTACATCGTCGGGCCGCCGCCGGTCGCGAGCAGCACCGCCTTTGCCTGCACGAACGCGAATTCCCCGGTGCGCATGTCGATCATCAGCACGCCGGCGAGCGCGTCGCCCGCCTTGTTCTTCACCAGCTCGACCGCGCGATGCTCCTCGAGCCGACGGATGCCGCGCGCCCACACCTGCTCGGCGAGGCGGTTGACGATCTCGATGCCCGTGAGATCGCCCTTGTGCACGGTGCGGTCAAATGTCTGCCCCGCGAACGCCTTCTGGTGGATGGTGCCGTCGGGATTGCGGTCGAAGAAGCAGCCGAGCTCGTTCTCGAGCTCGCGGATGCGCTCGACCGCGACCGAGACCAGCGTCCACGCGAGCTCCTGGTCCGGCAGCCAGCTGCCGCCCTCGATGGTGTCCATGAAGTGGCGCTCGACGGAGTCGCCCTGCGCGAGCGCGACGTTGTAGCCGCCCTGAACCATGCGCGTGCAGCCGCACTTGCCGAGCAGCCCTTTGACCGCCACGGTGATCGACAGGCGCGGGTCGGCCTGCTGCGCGTGCAGCGCGGCGAACAGCCCGGCGCCGCCCGAGCCGAGGATCAGGATGTCGGTCTTGATTCGTCTCATTGGAAACCGCCGATGAACGCCGATGAACGCAGATGAGGCCCTACGGAGCCCGGCAGCGGAGGTATCGGCGTTTATCTGCGTTTATCTGCGGTTGTGTTCAGCTGTTCTTGACGCCGAGGGAGGCGAGCGCGGCGGCGCGCTTCTCGCGCGCGGCCTTGTTGACCTGCGTGTAGATGCTGCCGCCGCGGCTGTCCATGGACACGAGCAGCGGGCCGAAGCCCTTCACGCGGAACTTCCACAGCGACTCGGGGTTGAGGTCGTCGAGATCCACGTCCTCGATTGCCTCGACCCAGGTGGTCTCGAGCGCCGCCGCGCCCCCGACGATCGCGAGGTAGGCGCCGCCCAAGTCCTTGAACGCGGAGAGCGAGCCCTCGGCGAGGCCGCCCTTGCCAATGATGACGCGCACGCCGTACTGCTCCATGAGCGGGCGCGAAAAGCGCTCCATGCGCGCGCTGGTCGTGGTCCCGATACACAGCGGCGCATAGCCCGTCGGGTGCGCCTTGGACTTCTCGACCTTCCTGACGTTGGGAGCGGTGTGGATCACGGCGTGCCCGCTCATGTCGAAGCGCGTCTTGCGGCCGCGGTCGAACATGTGGATGTGGGTTCCGTCGCGGATGCCGTAGAGCGTGCCGTTCAGCGTGACGGTGTCGCCGATGCGCCATTCGCGCACCTGCTCCGCGGTGACCGGCATGTTGATGTCGTGATGCGCCATTCAGAATCCGTGAATGGTGAATGGTGAAACGTGAATCGAGAAAAACATCGTGCTCCTCCCTTACGATTTGCGATTCACGATTTACGATTAACGCTTTTCAGAAGCCGTAGGTCACGCCCTTGGGCGTGAACGTCGCCGATGCCCGGCGCGCGGCGTGGCACTGCATGTTCACCGCCACCGGGTTCATGGTGATGTGTGTCGCGGCGAGCTCCACGTGCACCGCGAACGCGGTGGAGTCCCCGCCCAGGCCCTGCGGCCCGACGCCGAGATCGTTCACCGCGCGCGTGAGCTCTTGTTCGAGCTTCGCGCCCTCGGAATCCGCGCAGCGCGTGCCGAGCGCGCGCGTCGCCGCAACCTTCGAGAGGTACATGCACAGGTCCGCGCTGCCGCCCACGCCCACGCCCACGATGGTCGGCGGACAGGTTTTGCCTCCGGCGTCGAGCACGCAATCGATCACGAACGCCTTGATCGCGTCCACCCCCTCGGCGGGAATCGCCATCCGCAGCCAGGAATTGTTCTCCGAGCCGCTGCCCTTCGGGATCATCTGTATGGTCAGCTCCTCCGGCTGGTCGGAAAAGCCGACGTGTATCGCCGGAATCCGGATGCCGCAGGAAGTGTGGTCGTTCACGCGCGTGATCGGATGCACCACTGAGGAACGCAGCGGATGCTCGTTGGTGGCCCGCGCGCACCCGCGGGTGATCGCCGCCTCGAGGTCGCAGCCGTCCACCTCGACCTTGCGCCCGATCGTCACGTTGTAGATCGGCACCCCGGTGTCCTGGCACGTGAGGTTGTCGGTTTCCTCCGCCACCGAGATGTTCCTGATCATGGTGCCGAGGACCTTCTTCGCGAGCGGGTTGCTCTCCGCGGCGTCGAGCCGGGCGAAGCCCTGCTTCACGTCGGGCGGCAGGATCTTGAGGGCGCGGATGTAGAGCTCTTTCGCCGCGTCCTCGACCTTCTTCAGATCAACTTTCATGTCTAACCCGCACCGGTGGCCGCGCCAGGCGGCTTGACCCACTCAATCCTCAGTCCTCAGTCCTCAATCCTCGATGCTCAGCCCTGCCGTCAATTAATGGCGAGCTTGCGCTCCCGGATGATGACCGCCCAGCGCGCGGATTCTTCCTTCATCGCCTTGCCGAACGCGGCCGGCGTATTGCCCACCGGGACCATCCCCAGTTCATCGAAGCGCCGCTTGATGTCGGCGCTCTGCAGCACCTTGACCAGGTCGGCATAGATCTTGTCGAGTATCGCCTTCGGCGTGCCGGCGGGAGCGACGAGCCCGAACCAGCCCAAGTTCTCGAAGCCCGGCAGCGTTTCCGCGACCGTCGGCACGTTCGGCAGCTGTGGCGTGCGCTGCCTGCTCGTGACGCCGAGCGCCCGGATCCGGCCCTGGTTGATGAAGCCGATCGAGGCGGCGAGGTTGGGCGTGAGCACCTGGATCTGCCCGCCGACGAGATCGGTGAGCGCCGGGCCCTCGCCCTTGTACGGCACGTGCGTCGCGTCGATGCGCGCCGTGTAGAGGAAGTTCTCCGCGGCGAGATGCGTCTGCGTGCCGATGCCCGCCGAGCCGATCGTGACGGCGCCCGGCTTCGACTTGGCAAGCGCGATCAGGTCCTTGATCGTCTTCGCTGCAACCGCGTTCGCGACCGCGACTACCTGCGGGCCGCTCGCGACGTTGGTGATCGGCACGAAGTCCTTCTCGGGGTCGTAACCGAGCTTCTTGTACATGTGCTGGTTCGCCGTCATCACCGAGCCCGACGGCATGAACAGCGTGTAGCCATCCGGCGTCGCTTTCGCCGCAAGATCGGCACCGATGTTGCCGCCGGCGCCCCCACGGTTGTCCACGACGATGCTCTGGCCCCACATTTCGGTGAGCGGCTGGGCGACCACGCGGGTGACGATGTCGGTCGCGCCTCCGGGTGCGAACGGCACGATGATGCGCACCGGCCGGTTGGGATAGCTCTGGGCCCAGCTGCCCGCCGCAACGAGCAGCGCAGCTGCCGCAAGTAACAGCTTTGCAACGCGCATGGCTTCCTCCTAATTGTTGGTTTGAATCAAGGCCTTCTTCGGACCTACCTTACCCGATAGTCGCTAGCGCGGCAAGGCGCAGCCGCGCTCTACAAACCCAACGCCTCGGCCACGAGCTCCCGCAACTCGCGCTCGAGCTTCTTGCGCAGCGAACGATAGGCGGGACGCCGGATCACGTTACGGATCTCGTACGGATCCTTGTCGAGATCGTAGAGCTCGTCGAGTTCGCCGGAGCGCCCGCGGTTCACCCAATGGATGTACTTGTAGCGGTCGGTGCGCACCGCCTTGTAGGTCATGCCGACGAGCCACGGCATCGCGTTCTCCGACCAGTACTCGACGAGGAAGGACTTGCGCCAGCCCGCGCGCTTGCCGGCGAGCAGCGGCAGCAACGAGCGTCCCTGTATCTGCGGCCCCGGCTTCCCGCCCGCGAGCTCGATCAGCGTGGGCGCGATGTCCTGGCAGATGACGAGCTCGCGCAATCGCGAGCCGGCCTTGATGCGCTTCGGGTAGCGCGCGACGAACGGCGAGCGGATACCCTCCTCGTACGCAAAGCGCCGGTCCGGGCCCAGCCCGTGCTCGCCGAAGAAGAACCCGTTGTCGCCGAAGAACAGGATGAACGTGTCGTCGAGCTGCCCGGTGCGCTCGAGCGCCTCGAACAACATGCCCACCCCCTCGTCCACCGCGGCCATCATGCACGCACGGCGCCGGATCTCCTCCTGCGTGCCCGACTGCAGCGCCTCGAGGATCGACTTCGACTGCGGCGTCTGCCGCAGCTCGAACGCTTCCGCCCACGCCGGCTTCTGCTTGACCACCTCGGCCGCAGTAAGCATGTTGGGCCTCTTCGGGAACACGCGGCCCTTGTAGAGGTTACGATGCCGCTCGGCGACGAGGTAGCCGCCGTCCTTGACGACGAAAGTGCCGTCGCCGGCCTGCTCGGCATCCGGGTGCACGGCCTTGTGCGCGAAGAAGAGCGACCACGGCTTCTCGTGCTTCTTCTCGACGAACTCCACCGCCATTCGGTTCATGATGTCGGTGATGTAGCCGCTGTGCTGCACGTACTCGCCGTTCTCGTTCAGACGCGGGTCGGAGAGTCGCCCGTGGCCGTCGTAGCTTACCCACTGGTCGTAGCCCGGCCGCGGCTTGCCGTCGTTGCCCATGTGCCACTTGCCGATGTGGGCGGTCTCGTAGCCCAGGCGCTGCAGCTCGAGATGGTAGTTCGGGAGCCGGTGGCTCGCGGCGTCGCGCGCGACATTGTCGATGATGCCGTGGCGGCTCGCGTACTGGCCGGTCACGACCGAGGCGCGGTTGGGCGAGCAGATCGGCGTGGTGTGGAACGCGCGCTCGAACAGCGCGCCCTCGTGCGCGATGCGGTCCGTGTGCGGCGTCTTCATGTACGGATGGCCGCCCGCGCCGAATTCATCGTAGCGCAGGTCGTCGATCAGGATGATGAGAAAGTTGGGTCTGCGGGGCACGGCGCCTCCTCGTGTGTTGTTGTTATGATTCGCGCGCGCCGCGCCGCTTCAGCTTCGGACCCACCACGCCCAGGCCCACGCGCAACGCTTCGGTCTCCATGATGTCCTGCGGCATGACGTTGGCGAGATTGACGTCGGGCCCGAATTCCTCGACCAGGAATTTCTTCATGTCCTCCGCCGCCGCGAGCGTTACGCCCTTGATCCACGGTCCCGGCAGCTCGATCAGCACTCTCGACATGTCGATCCCACGCCGCAGTCCGGCGATGAGCTTCGTCTTGGGTCTGCCGCGCTCGATCAACTCGGCCGCCTCCACCAGCACCAGCTCCGCGCCCGCCGCGAAGCAAGTCTCGGCCTGGCGCAGCAGTGCTCGCGCGTCGTTCTTCATGTCCTTCGAGCCCACCTCGCCGAACACGGCGAGACCGCAATCGCACGCGAGGCGGATCTGCTGGCGCCGCTCCTTGTCCGAGAGCGGCACGCAGTTGTCGGAAATCTCCACCACGTCGAAGCCGACCCGCTTCGCCTCGATGAGAAACCGGCGCAGGGCACCGGCCCCGTAGGTCGCGTACACGTACTCCTGGAACTGGCCTCCGACGAACGGGCGGACGCGGTTCTTCTTGTAGAGGGCGAGCTTGCGGCGCAGGTACGCCGTGTCGTAGAGGCGGGAAGTGCCCACCGCGATCTTTGCGAGATCGATGTAGGGCCCCGCCATCTCCACCACGTCCCGCGCCTGGCCGTACGGAAGCCCGAAGTCGACCATCATGGTGAGTCCCGAGCGGCGTGGCTTGCGCTGGGTGCGCGCCCGCGGCAGCTCGACAAAGGAAAAAGGTGCTGCGCGTTTCATGTGTTCCTCACGATTGCGATGCGGCCGCCGCCCGGATCGACTCAAAAAAACAGGTTCAGCGCGAAACCCAGTGCCGCCGCGATGCTCACGCCGGCAGCGGCCGCGAGCAGGCTCTTCTCCCAGTCGCGCCAGGCCAGGAATTCCAGCGCGAGCAGGCGCGCCCCGCCCGCCATGTGCGCCGACAGGAGCAGCACCAGCACGATCTCGGAGAGCTTCACCAGCGGCTGCTCGCTCCAGCGCAGGAAGGCGTCGAGCGCGGCCTCGCCCTGCAGCGCCTGGCCCAGCGCCCAGAAATGCACCGGCAGGAAGGCTGCGAGCCCCACACCCGAGATCCGGTGCATGATGAACGCCCAGTACGCGGGGTGGTTGCGTGCGCGGAAGTCGCTTCTCATATGTCAGCTGCAATCGCCGATGAACGCCGATACACACCGATCGCCTTCGTGAAACGTGAATCGTGAATCGTGAATCGCGAAACCACCGGATCGATCGGGAAAGTCCGGGTGATCCTTCTGCGCATTACCCATTCCCCATGACCGGTTTCCATCCGCGTTCATCGGCGTTCATCGGCGGTTTCAAATGAAGACGGCGTAGACGGCGCGAAAGCCGAGAACCGCGAGCACGATGCCGATCATCAGCACGGTCGCCTCCAGCGCCCGCCCGCGCCACTGGAACGTCTCCGAAAGCACCGTGCGCAGACCGATCGGCGCGTGGATCGCAACCGCCGCCACGAACAGCGCGTAGAACGCGGCCCAGCCCACGCTGCCCCGGGTGCGCGAGAGGATCTCCGCGGCGGTGAGCCCACCCTGCACGGCGTAGATCATGGTGAGCAGATGCACGAGCACGCACGCGGCCAGAACCGCCGCGCTCGCCCGCTGCGCCGTCCACAGCAGAACCTGCGCGCGGACGCTGAGCTCTCCGTCACTCGTCACTCGTCACTCCGTCACTCCGTTACCGCGAGCTCGCCGCGCAACGCGGCGAGCGCGGTGGCGCGCTTGAGCCCCGCGATCGAGGCGGTCGGAGCGAGGCCCTTGGGGCAGCGCTCGGTGCAATTCATGTGCGTGTGACACGCGTGGCATCCCGCGTCCCCGGCGACCGCCGCGAGGCGCGCCCGCCCGTCCGCGTCGCGCACGTCATTCAGCAGCGTCCACGCGCGGTTCAGCGCCGCGGGGCCGAGGTAATCGGGGTTCCATGCGACCACGTCGCACGAGCTGTAGCACACGCCGCACCCGATGCATTCGATCCCCGCATCCGCGAGCCGGCGCTGCTCCGTATCCGGGGAAACCCGCGCGAAATCGTCCTTGCGCGTGCGCGTGCCCTGGAACCGGCCGCGCGCGCGCGCCCATTTGTCGAAGAAGGGCGTCATGTCGGCAACCAGGTCCTTGATGACGGGCAGGTTGGCGAGGGGCGCGAGCTCGAGCAAGCCGCCGGTGGCGACCTTCGCGACGTGCGTGCGGCAAGTCCAGCGCGCGCGGCCGTTCACCGTCATCGCGCACGAGCCGCACATTCCGACTCGGCAGGCAAAGCGGTAGGAGAGCGTGGGGTCGAGGCTGCGCTGAATGTAAGTGACGACGTCGAGCACCGTCTGGCTCTCCAGCCGCGGCACGTCGAATGCCTGGAAACTTCCCTCTTCCCCGCCGCGCCAGATCCGAACGTGGAGCGTGCTCATGCTCGCGTTACTCAATGCGCCGGGGCAGCGGCCGCGGCGGAGCCGCGCGCCACGATCGGCGCCGCGACGCGCTCGGTGAGCACGTTCACGCAAGCGGGGCGCCCCGATGTGCGCGCACGCTCGAGCGCGGCGGTCAGGTCGGCGGCGTGTGGCACGAATTCGCCGTGTGCGCCGAGCCCGGCCGCGACCTGGTCGTAGCGGGTGGGCAGCAGCTCGCAGCCGTGCGCCCGGCCGGGGCCGTAGTTGCGCAGCTGGATCTGGTGCTCCGCATTCCAGCACGCGTCGTTGCCGACGACCGCGACGAAATCGAGATTCTCGCGCACCGCCGTGTCGAATTCGGCCAGGTGAAATCCGAAGGCGCCGTCGCCGCTCATCGCCACCACCGTTGCATCCGGGCGCGCCATGCGTGCGGCGAGCGCAAACGGCAGTGCGCTGCCGATCGAGCCGCCCTGGCCGTTGATCACGCGCGAGGGCGCGTGCACGCACGCCTGCGCCCATTGCCCGAACTCCCCGCCGTCGGAAACCAGCACGGCGTCGCGCGATCGGTCGATGAGCTGCTGCACCGCGCGTCCCACGGCGACCGGGTGCGCAGGACCCGTGCTGCCCGCGGCGAGCTTGTTCCAGGCTTCCGGCCGGAAGCGCACTGCGGCGTCCACTTCGCGCGCCCATTCGCCATGCTTCGGGCCCGCGCCGGCTGCACGCCTGGCCAGGGTTTGCGCGGCAGCAATGGTATCGGCGGCGACCGCGAGCGCGACGCGCTGCGGATCGCCCAGCGTGCGCTGCGCTCGCGCGAGCGCCTCCGCATCGGGATCGATGACGGCGAAACGGCAACCCGGAGCGACCGCGGGAGCTTGCGCAAAGCGCAGAGTGAAATCGGGTTGCTTGCCGAGAAGCAGGATGAAATCGGCCTGCGCCAGGACTTCGGCGAAGGCCCCGAGCGCAGGATCATTCACGCCGCGCGGGCTTTCCATGCACAGGACGGGGGCCGCGATGGCGGCGGCGAGGCGCTCGCGCAGCTCGCGCCCGTTCGCGTTTGCAAGCTGCGGACCGGTCAGCACCAGCGGGCGGCGCGCGCGCTTCAGCGCGGCGAGCACCGCGTCGGCGGCATCGCCTGCGAGCGCAACGGGTTGCGCCCGGAAGGCGGTTGACGGAGGCAATGCGCCCGCGCCATCCGCCAGCCTGGCCTCGAGCAGATCGAACGGAAGGCTCACGTGCACCGGACCCGGACGGCCTGATGTCGCGACACGTATGGCGCTAGCCATATCCTCGCCGAGCGCCGCGGCACTCTTCGCCGTCCACGACGCCTTGGCCACCGGGGCCGCCATGTCCGCCTGGCGCATTTCCTGGAATGATCCGAGGCCGAGCTCGGCGAGCGGCGCATGCCCGGAGAGCATGACCACCGGCGAATCCGCGGCGAGCGCCGTGTAGAGCGCGCCGACGCCGTTGGCATGGCCGGGTCCGCCCGTCAGGAGCACGATACCCGGCTCGCCGGTGAGCCGCGCCCACGCATCCGCCATGTGCACTGCGGCGCCCTCGTGCCGGGTATGGATGATCCTTAACCGCGCATCGAGTGCCGCGTCGTAGACCGGCATCACGTGATTGCCGGACAGGGAAAAGAGATTTCGCACGCCGGCGGCCGCCAGCGCGCGCGCGAGCAGGTCGGCACCTCTCAGCGCAGCCATGTCTTTTCGGCGCAAGAGTGGCGCAACCGCGTGCGCCACCGCGCGCCGCTTGCCTCAGGCACTTTCGTAGAGGCGTGTCAGCACGAACTCGCGGTGCCCGAGCGCTTCGGCGCAGGTGAGCCGGCCGTTGCACGTGCGCATCATCGCCTCGAGCAGCTCGTCGCCGCACTGGTCCATGTTCTTCTCCCGCTGCAGCAGTCCGGACACGTCGAGATCGACGTGCTCGCCCATCGTGCGGGCGGTGCGCGGATTGGCCGTCAACTTGATCACCGGCAGGATCGGGTTGCCGATCACGTTGCCCTGCCCCGTGGGGAAGAAGTGGACGACGAAGCCGGAGGCCGCGCACAGCGTCACCATCTCGGCGGCGGCGGAGGAGGAATCCATGAACCACAGGCCGGGCGCGGTCGGGGTCTCCGCCTTGTCGAGTACGCCGATCACCTTGCACTTCTTGCCGATTTTCTGGATGTTGCCGAGCGCCTTTTCCTCGATCGTGGTGAGCCCGCCGGCGATGTTGCCTTTGGTGGGCTGCGACTCCGAGAGGTCGTCGGTCTTGTGCCGCTCGACCACTTCCTGATAGCGGTTGAACATGGACATGAAGCGGTCGCGCACCTCCTGCGTCGCGCAACGATCCGCCACGATCTGCTCGCCACCCGTGATCTCGGTGGTCTCGCCGAAGCACAGCGTGACGCCCAGCGGCTCGAGCTTGTCGAACGCATTGCCAACGGTGGGATTGGAGCCGCACCCCGAGGTCGTGTCCGACTCGCCGCACTTGGTGGACACCCACAGCTCGCTCATCGCGCACTCCTCGCGCCGCAGCTCCGAGGCCCACTGCACGTACTCCTTGGCGACCTGGGAGGCGCGCCGGATCGTATCGTGGTCGCCGTGGCCCTCGATGCCGAAGCCGGTGACGGGCTTGCCGGTCTTGGCGATCCCGTCCACCACGCGCTTGGTCCAGCCTTCCTCGATGCCGATCACCACCACCGCCGCCACGTTGGGGTTCGAGCCGGCGCCGATCAGCGTGCGGAAATGCAGGTCCAGGTCCGCGCCGAACTGCAGCCGCCCGTACGGATGCGGGATCGCCATCGCGCCCTTGATGTTGTGCGCGACTCCCTCGCAGGCGGCGTTCGAAAGATCGTCCACCGGAAGGATGATGACGTGGTTGCGCACGCCCACGCGCCCGTTCTCGCGCCGGTAGCCCGAAAATGTCGTCTTGGCCGTAATCATTGCAATGCCTCGTGATGAATAGTGGGTAATGGGTGATCCATGACGGGCACGCGTGGCTCTGCCGCGCGTGCGCACGCGTCCGTTACCACCGCTTGGTCTTGATGTTGTGCACGTGCGCGTGCTCGCCGAGCCTGATGTCGGCGACCGCCCGCCCGATGTCGTGGCCGTACTTGATCACGGTGTCGCCTTTCTTGATCTCCTTGGTGGCGAGCTTGTGGCCGATCGGAACGTCGTTCAACGCCTTCACCTTGATGGTCGCGTCGCCTTCCATCACCCAGCCGGTGAGCTCCTGCCCGGCCTTGACGCCCTCGACGACGACGACGCCGACGGTATCTTTCTTGTCGTGAACCAGAACGTGGATCATCTCCTCTCCTCGCAGCAAAAACACCCGCAGCGGCGGTGCCTGACGAAGCTCGACGCCGAAGAACTGCAGGCGGGTTGGTCCAGGGAAGGCCTATTATAGCTTCGCAAGCTCGCGCCGTGCGAGTTCGAGCTGGGCGGCGTCCTTGGAATTGCGCAGCAGCCACTGGAACTGGGCCCGCGCGTCCTCCCTGTAGCCCGCGCGGGCGAGACTGAGAGCGGCCGCGAGCCGCGCCTGCAGCTCCAGCGCATCCGGGACGCGCGACTCGTTGAGCAGGGCCGAGCGCATATAGTAGTCCGCCGCGAACGGGAACTGTCCCGTTGCCTGCGCGATGCGCCCGAGCGCGAGCAGGATCTCGCGCCGGTGGGCCGTCGCGGCGAGCGGCAGCAGGACTTCGAGCGCTGCATCCGCGTGATCGAGCCGCCCCGCACCGAGCATCTCCTGGGCGAGGACGACGGCCCGTTGCATGGCCTCGGTCGCGAGCATCCGGCGTCCTTCCGCGGCGCGGCGCAACGCGACCATCGCCGCCTTCGCGTTGCCCGCGCGCCAGTGCACGGTGGCGAGCCGCACCTGCCATTCGTCGGCGGCGGCTCCAGCGGGCTCGGGCAACCCCTCCCAGAACCGGGCGGCCAGCGCCGGCTCCGCGCGTGCTTCGGCCATCGCGCCCAGCCGATAGCGGGCCTGCGCCCCGAGCGCGTCGGGATCGATCCGCCCGTGCTCGAACAGGCGCACGGCTGCGAGATCGAGCTTCGCCTTCTCGAGCGAGAACGCGAGCTGCAGCTGCGCGTTCTCGCGCGTCGCGGGAATCATCCCCCGCTGCGCGACATGCGCGAAGAAACCGCGTGCGAGCGCCGGCTCGGTGGCGAGACGCCGCGCGCCGAACTCGTACCACGCCGCGTCGTCCCCCGTCAGCAGCTGGTTCTGGTTGGCCGCGTCCTGCGCGCCGGCGAAGTAGCCCAGCCACAGCTCGCGCGCGCGGCTCTCCGCCTGCGCGCCGGGCGCCGCGAGCTGCAGCAGCTGCTCCATCGCCTCGATGCGCACGGGCGCGTTGCCCGTGCGCGCCGCGGCCTCAACGATAACGCGCCAGTGCCCGCGGGCGCCGCCCTTCGCGAGCTGCGCGCGCGCGTGGGCGATGGCTGTTTCCGGGGCGAGCAGATTGGCATGCAACAGCAGGAGCTGCTTCGCCGGGCTCCCGTCCTCCAGGTTCGAGAGCCAGCTCGCCGCCTCGCGCGCCATGCCGAGCTCGATGAGCGCCTCGACGAAGCGCGCGGCGAGCGCGCGCTCCAGAGGCGCGTAGTCCTGCGCGTAGCGCAGCATCGCGCGGAAGACCGCGTCGCCGTTGCGGTCCGCCATGTAGGCTTCGATGACGAGCAGGCGCAAAGCGCGCACCTCCTCCGGCGAGGAGTCAAGCTGCCACAGCGCCCGCGCGGCATGCGCGCGCGCCGCCGCCCCCTGCCCGAGCGCGATCCCGGCGCGCGCGGCGAACGCCAGCGATTCGCGCAGTTCCAGAACCGGCATTTCCGCCGGCAGCGCGGCCGCGCGCGCGAGCACCTCGCGCTCGCGCCCGAGCGCGAGCAGCAGCTTCAACCGCAAGGCTTCCCACGCTGGCCAGCGCGGGTCCTTCGGCTCGCGCGGCTGCAGCTGTTCGACGCGGTTCAGCGCGAGCCGGACCGCGCCGCCCTGCTCGAGCTGGCGCGCGGTCTCCAGCGCCGAGGCGACACCGGCGCACGCCAGACAGATCAGCACGAGCAATATCCGCATCGCGTAATTCTAGCTCCGACTGGCGCCGCCTGAGGAAACGAGCGCCAACCGGAGAAAAAAGGCGGGCGGCATAAAAAAAGGCGGCATGCGCCGCCTTCTTCCATTCACCGCGCCGGGTTATTCGTCCGCCGGCGCTTGTCCGCCCTCTGCGGCGGCGAGCTTCTCGCGGATGCGCGCGGCCTTGCCGGTGCGCTGGCGCAGGTAATAGAGCTTGGCGCGGCCAACGTCGCCGCGGCGCTTCACCTCGATGCTCGCGATGAGCGGCGAATAGGTCTGGAACGTGCGTTCCACCCCTTCGCCCGAGGAAATCTTGCGCACGGTGAAGGAGGAATTGAGCCCGCGGTTGCGCCTGGCGACCACCACGCCTTCGTAGGCCTGTGCGCGCTTGCGCTCGCCTTCGACCACGACGACGTTGACGATCACCGTGTCTCCCGTGGAGAACTCCGGTATGTTCTTGGCGAGCCGCTTCATCTCATCGGCTTCGAGCTGCTGGATGATGTCCATGTTCACGTCCCTTGCGCTTGGCTGCGGCGCGGCCCCGGGGGGCTCGCCTGCAATGAAACTTCGTTACGCTCGTTTTCCCTCTTGTACTCTTCCAGCAGCGCGCGCTCCTCGTCGCTCAACGCGCGCCCCGCCAGCAGATCCGGTCGCCGCCGCCACGTGCGCCCCAGCGCCTGCTTCAGGCGCCAGCGCGCGATCTCGGCGTGGTTGCCCGAGAGCAGCACCTGCGGCACCGCCTCGCCCTCGTACACCTCCGGGCGGGTGTAGTGCGGACAGTCGAGCAGGCCGTTCACGAACGAGTCCTGCGCCGCCGATTCCGCATCGCCCAGCACGCCCGGCATCTGGCGCACGATGCAGTCCATCAACACCATCGCCGCGAGCTCTCCGCCCGAGAGCACGTAGTCGCCGATCGAGACCTCTTCTCCGCCCAGGCGCCGGAGCAGGCGCTCGTCCACGCCCTCGTAGCGCCCCGCCAGCAGCACCAGCCCCCCGCCCGAAGCGAGCGCCATCACCATCCGGTGATCGAGCAGGCGCCCCTGCGGCGAGAGGTACACCGCCCGCGGCTCTGCAATCCCCGCGTCCTGCTGGCGCTTGCGCGCGGCAGTGATCGCTTTTTCCAGCGGCTCGGCCATCATCACCATGCCCGGCCCCCCGCCGTAGGGCCGGTCGTCCACCGTGCGGTAGGTGTCGGACGCAAAATCGCGCGGGTTCCACAGCTCGAGCCGGTAGAGGCCCTTCTCCCGCGCGCGCCCGGTGATCCCGTTTTCGGTCACCGCGTCGAACATTTGCGGGAACAGCGTAATGACGTCGAACTGGAACATCACAGCCCGCGTTAGTACTCCGCGTCCCAATCCACCCGGACCACGCCGCGTTCGAGGTCCACGTCCCGCACCACATCCTGGATGAACGGGATCAGCCGCTCGCGCTCGCCGTCCACCACCAGCACATCGTTGGCGCCCGTCTGCAGGATACTCGTCACGAGCCCGTAATCCTGCCCCGCGCCGTTCACCACCTTCATGCCGATGAGATCGGCCCAGTAATACACGTCGGGCGGCGGCGGCGGCAGCTGCGCCCGCGGCACCGCGACCGAGCCACCCCGCAATGCGGCCGCCATTTCGCGGCTATCGCAGCCTTCCAGCCGGGCGACGACGGTGCGCCCCTGGACCCGGGCCGCCCCGACGACGCGCTCCTGCCATTCGCCGTCGCGGCCGACCCACCATATCGGATAGGCAAGCAGGTTCTGCGTTGCCGCGGTATAGGGCCGGATCTTGATCCAGCCCTTGACGCCAAACGGGGCGAGAATCCGCCCCATCACTACCGGTTTCTCAGGCGGATTTCTTCTCACTAAATTGCTTGATGAGCCGCGCTACCGTGGGCGAGATCTGCGCGCCCTTGGCTTTCCAGTGCGTCAGCCGCTCCGTGTCGAGGCGCAGCTGTTCGTGCCCTTTGGGCGCGCACGGATTGTAGAAGCCGAGGCGCTCGACGAAGCGCCCGTTCCGGGCGCGGCGCGAATCCGCCACCACCAGATGGAAAAACGGGCGCTTTTTAGCGCCGCCGCGAGCCAAGCGTATGACGACCATGTCTTGCCAACCCGGAAATCGGAAAGGGCGTGATTCTACGCTAGTTTTCGCCGCCCGGGCAAGGCGCGCTCGCGGGCGGGAACCACGGCGCGCAGGTCCCGGGGCCTGGAGCTAACGCCATGATCCTGCTGCAGAACGCGAGCGCGCTCCGCAGCCGCTGCGCTAACATGCCCGCTGCCGCCGCAAAGGAGCCAGGATGACACGCAACGACGACACCCGCGCACGCATCGAGCGCGCCGTGGCCGGGCGCTACGGATCCGCAATCGCCATCCCGCCCGGGTGCCCGGGCCTGGAGGAATTCGCGCGCATCGCTGAGCACCGCTCGCACCGCAACTTTCTGCCGCGTCCGGTCGCGCCGGAATTGCTGCGGCTGCTCTTCGCGTGCGCCTTTTCCGCGCCCTCCAAAAGCGACCTGCAGCAGGCGGACATCGTGCACGTCGCCAACGCCGAAAAACGAAAAACCATCGCAGACACCATACCGGAGATGCCGTGGGTCGCGGGCGCGCCGGTGTTTCTCGTGTTCTGCGCGAACAACCGGCGCATCCGCGCGATCGGCGAATGGCGCGGCAAGCCGTTCGTGAACGAGCATCTCGATCACTTCATGAACGCGGCGGTGGACGCGGCGCTCGTCATGATGAGCTTCATCCGCGCAGCGGAAGCCGCGGGCCTCGGCACGTGCCCGGTGAGCGCCGTGCGCAACCGCCCGGATGTCGTCAGCCGCGTGCTGGAGCTGCCCGCGGGCGTGTTTCCGGTCGCGGGGCTGTGCGTGGGCTACCCCGCCGAGGAAGGCCGTATCAGCCCGCGCCTGCCGCTTGATGTGACCGTGCACGCGGACCGCTACGACGAAAACGGACTGAAGGAGAGAATCGAGACCTACGACCGGCGCCGCCATGCGCTCGCGCCCTATCGCAGGCAGCGCTACGCCGACCGTTACGCCGCCGTCGAATTCTACGGCTGGTCCGAGGACAAGGCGCGGCAGTACTCGGTGCCCGAGCGCGCGGATTTCGGCACGTTCATCCGCAGCCGGGGTTTCAGCCTGAAATAGCGATGCGATCTCCCGCACGGAGCGCCGCCGCCATGAGCGCAACCCGCGCCCTGCTACTTGTCGCGAGCGCCGTGCTCGCGCAGGCGTGCGCGCCCCCTACGCCTACGCCGGAACAGGTCTACGAGGAGGCCTCCCGCAGCGTCGCGATGGTCTACGCCGCCGAGCCGTCCGGGAGGATCGTGGGGCGCGGCAGCGGCGTGTTCCTGGACCGCGAGCTGCTGGTCACGAGCTGTCACGTCATCGCCCGCGGGAAGACGTTCCTCGTGGGACACCGCCAGAAGCGCTCGCACGCGCGCCTCGTGGGCTACGACGCTGAAAGGGATCTCTGCGCGCTGCACGTCGCGGGGCTCGATGCGGTGGCTGCGCGCATCGGTGACGCCGCGGCCGTGCGGGTCGGGCAGCGCGTCTACGCAATCGGCACTCCCGAGGGTTTCGAGCTCACGTTGAGCGAGGGCCTGGTCTCCGGCCTGCGCGAGTCGCCCGCGGGCCCTTACATCCAGACCACGGCCGCCCTGTCCGAGGGCTCGAGCGGCGGCGGGCTGTTCGACCGCGAGGGGCGGCTGATCGGAATCACTTCCTTCGTGTATTCCTCCGGCCAGAACCTGAACTTCGCGGCGCCGGTGAATTGGGCCGCTGCCCTCGCAGTGAAGGCCTCGGGCGCGGCGAGCACCGCCGCGCCGGAAGTCGAGCTGCCGCCGGAGCTCGCCACGCAGTGGCGCCATCCAGTGCTCAGATGATGCGGCGTGACAGGCGAGGCGTGACGCGATGAGGCGTGACCGGCGAATCACGATTCACGGGTCGCGATCCCCGCGGCATGTTACTAACGCATGCCGGGAAACATTCCCTTCATGTTGCGCATCATCTTGGCGAGCCCGCCCTTCGCCATCATCTTCATCATCTTCTGCGTCTGCTCGAACTGGTTGAGCAGCCGGTTCACTTCCTGCACGGAGACGCCGGCGCCCGCCGCGATGCGGCGCTTGCGCGATGCCTTGATGAGCTCGGGCTTCGTGCGCTCCAGCGCCGTCATCGAATTGATGATGCCCTCGATGCGCCGGATGGTGCGCTCCTCCATCTGCGGCGCCGCTCCGGCCATTTGCGCGAGATTGCCGGGGAGCTTGTCGGCGAGCGCGGCGAGCCCGCCCATCTTCCGCATCTGCACGACCTGCTGCTTGAAATCCTCGAGATCGAAGCCCTTGCCCGCCTTGACCTTCTGCGCGAGCTTCTCCGCCTCCTCGCGATCCACGCTCTTCTGCACGTCCTCGATGAGCGAGAGCACGTCGCCCATGCCGAGGATGCGCGAGGCCATGCGGTCCGGATAGAACGGCTCGAGCCCCGAGAGCTTTTCGCCCACGCCGGCGAACTTGATCGGCTTGCCCGTGACGTGCCGTACCGAGAGCGCCGCGCCGCCGCGCGCGTCGCCATCGAGCTTGGTGAGAACGACGCCCGTCAGCGGCAGCGCCTCACCGAAGGCCTTGGCGGTGTTGACCGCGTCCTGCCCCTGCATCGCATCCACCACGAACAGCGTCTCGACGGGCTTGAGCGCGGCGTGCAGCTCGCCGATTTCGCGCATCATCGCTTCATCGATCGCGAGCCGGCCTGCGCTGTCCACGATCAGCACGTCGGCGTAATGCTTGCGCGCGTAGTCCGCCGCGCGCGCGGCGATCTCGACCGGCTTCTCGCCCACCGCCGAAGGAAAAAACTCGGCCTCGGCCTGGGCGGCGACCGTCTTCAGCTGCTCGATCGCCGCCGGCCGGTAAACATCGCAGCTCGCGAGCAGCACCTTCTTCCTGTGCTCGTTCTTCAACCAGCGCGCGAGCTTGCCCGCGGTGGTCGTCTTGCCCGAGCCCTGCAGCCCGGCCAGCAGCACGACGGCAGGCGGGGTCGTCGCAAGATCGAGCGCGTCGTTCCGCTCGCCCATCAGGGACACGAGCTCGCGGTAGACCACCCCCACCGCCGCCTGCCCCGGGGTGAGGCTGCCGATGACTTCCTCGCCCTGCGCCTTCTCGCGCACGCGGGCGATGAATTCCCTCACCACGGGAAGCGCGACGTCGGCCTCGAGCAGCGCCACGCGCACTTCGCGCAGCGCCTCCTGGATGTTCTCTTCGGTCAGCCGCGCCTCTCCGCGCAGCGTTTTCACGACGCGCGAGAGCCGGCTCGTCAGGTTATCGAACACGGGTTAGGGTTGGTGTAGACTCGGGAGCGTGCCGGAAATTCTACCGTATCTCGCCAACGCGCTGCTCTACGGAGCGCTCGCGCTGTACTTCTGGCGCACGCGCTGGGCCCCCGCCGCGCACGCGCAGCCCGCGGAGCGCGCTCCCGGCGGGCCCGAGCACTACGCGGTGCTCGTGCCGCTCGCGCTGCACACGGTGCTCCTCGCGCGCGACGTCTTCGCGCACGACGGCCTGCGCCTCGGCGTGGGCAGCGCGGTCTCGGCGATCCTGTGGCTCACCGTGCTCATCTACTGGCTCGGCAACTTCTTCTACCGCCTCGAGGGGCTCCAGTCGCTGGTGCTGCCGGCCGCCGCCGCCGCCGCGCTGCTTCCGGGACTTGCCCCGGCGGTGGGCCCGCTGCCCAACACGGGCCTGCTCGTGTTCAAGATGCACCTGCTGATCGCGATGCTCGCATACAGCCTGTTCACGATCGCCTCGCTGCACGTGCTGCTGATGGCGATCGTAGAGCGCCGCCTGCACGGCGGGACGCTGTCGCGCGTGCTGCAACAGCTGCCCCCGCTGCTGGCGATGGAGACGCTGCTCTTCCGCATCATCTGGGCCGGATTCATCCTGCTCACCGCGACGATAGTGACTGGCGTCGTGTTCTCGGAGGAGCTCTTCGGGCGCGCGGCGCAGTTCAATCACAAGACCGTGTTCGGCGTGTCCTCGTGGCTCATCTTCGCCGCGTTGCTCGGCGGCAGGCAGGTCTACGGCTGGCGCGGCCGCGTCGCCGTGCGCTGGACGCTCGCGGGATTCTTCACGCTGGTGCTCGCCTACATCGGCAGCAAATTCGTCCTCGAAGTGATCCTCGGCAGGGCCTAGGGCCGGGAATTGAGCGGGAAGGATCGAGCACAGCCAGCGCGCTGCGCTCCCGATCCTGATTTCGCATTTCCCGGCCGTCCTTGACACTCCCAGGGACGCCTCCGATACTGGAATTTCCCTCCACTACCGCACGGCACCGCCCTTGGATGCGATTCCCCTATCTACCCTGTTCATAGTGCTCGCCATCCTGCTCGCGGGCTCGGGATTCTTCTCGATCTCGGAGACCAGCATGATGGCGCTCAACCGCTACCGCCTGCGCCATCTCGCGCGCAGCGGGCACCGGGGCGCGAGGCTCGCCACGCAGCTGCTCGCCGCGACCGACAAGTTTCTGAGCATGGTGCTCGTTGGCAACAACCTGCTCAACGTCGCGGCCGCGCTGCTTGTCGGGGAGATTGCGTTGCGCTATGTCGGGCACAGCCAATATGCGCTGCTGGTTGCGACCGGAGCGGCCACCTTTGCGATCCTCGTATTCAGCGAAATCACACCGAAGGTGATCGGCGCGACGCATCCGGCGAAGATCGCGCTGCCGGCGAGTTATCTGCTCGCTCCGCTGCTGCGCATCACGCAGCCGGTGGTGTGGGTCGTGAACCTCTTCGTGCGGGCGCTGCTGTGGGCGCTGCGGCTCAAGCCCGCCGCGGCCGGCGTCGAGCACAAGCTCTCGGTCGAGGAGCTGCGCACGCTGGTGCTGGAAACGGGCTATCTCCCGCACAAGCATCAGAGCATCCTGGTGAACCTCTTCGACCTCGAGGCGATCACGGTGGACGACGTGATGGTTCCGCGCAGCCAGATCGAGGCCGTGGACATCGAGGCGCCGCTGGAGGCGATACGCGAGCAGGTGGCAACCGCCTACCACCGCCGCCTCGTCGTGTACCGCGGCCATCTCGAGGAGGTCCTCGGAACGCTGCGCGTGAGGAATTTCCTCAACGTGGCGCAGAACGAGGAGCTGACCAAGGAGCGCCTGCGTACGATCATCCGCGAGCCCTACTTCGTGCCGGCCGGCACCCCGCTCTTCTCCCAGCTGCACAACTTCCAGGAGCACCAGGACCGCATGGGCCTGGTGGTGGACGAATACGGCGAGCTGATGGGTCTGGTGACGCTGGAGGATATCGTGGAGGAAATCATCGGCGAGTTCACGACCCAGTCGCCGCTGCAGGCCGGCGGCTTCGTCAAGCAGTCCGACGGCAGTTACCTGGTGGAGGGCGCGACCCCGCTGCGCGAGTTGAACCGCAAGCTCGGCTTCGTGTTTCCGCTGGAAGGTCCCAAGACGCTGAACGGATTGATCCTCGAATACCTGCAGGACATACCGGAACCCGGCACCAGCGTGAAGATTGGCGGCCATCCGCTCGAGATCGTGCAGACCCAGGACCGGGTGGTGAAGGCGGTCCGGCTGCGCCCGCCAGCGGATGACTAAGGCGGTATCGGGACCATGGCGTGGCAAATTAGGCTTTACAAAGGGGCGCAACAAGTGCATCATTTTGTGAACAAGCGTTCCTAACCTATTGGTTCATTGGGGCAAACGGGAGTTCTGCGATGGCGACAGCGGCAGCGGCAGCGAGAAAGCCGGACGTCAAGGAATTCAATTTCACCTGGACCGGCCAGGACAAGACCGGAAAGACCGTGCGCGGGGAGATGCGCGCCACCGGGGAAGCGCAGGTCAACGCGACGCTGCGCCGCCAGGGCATCAAGGTCGCCGGCGTCAAGAAACAGCGGCTGCGCGGAGGCAAAATCACGGAGAAGGACATCTCGCTGTTCACGCGCCAGCTCGCGACCATGATGAAGTCGGGCGTGCCGCTGCTGCAGGCCTTCGACATCGTGGGCAAGGGCCACAGCAACGCGGCCGTCGCCAAGCTCCTGCTCGACATCAAGACCGAGGTGGAAACGGGCTCGAGCCTCAAGCAGGCGTTCGAGAAGCACCCGCTCTACTTCGATGCGCTGTTCTGCAACCTGGTCGGCGCAGGCGAGGCGGCCGGTATCCTGGACTCGCTCCTCGACCGGCTGGCCACCTACAAGGAGAAGATCCTCGCGATCAAGAGCAAGATCAAATCGGCGCTGTTCTACCCGATTTCGATCGTCGTCGTGGCGTTCGTGATCACCGCGATCATCATGATCTTCGTGATTCCCTCGTTCAAGCAGGTGTTCGCGAGCTTTGGCGCCGACCTGCCCGGCCCGACGCTGATGGTGATGGCGATGTCGGACTTCTTCGTCGAGTACTGGTACGCGATCTTCGGCGGCATCGCGGCCGGTTTTTACGCCTTCTTCTGGACCTGGAAGCGCTCGCTGAAGATGCAGATCATCATGGACCGGGTGTTGCTGCGGGTGCCGATCTTCGGCGATCTGGTGCGCAAGTCGGCGATCGCGCGCTGGTCGCGCACGCTCTCCACGATGTTCGCCGCCGGCGTGCCGCTGGTGGAAGCCCTCGACTCCGTAGCGGGCGCCGCCGGCAACTACGAGTACTACGCCGCGACCAAGAAGATCCAGGCCGAAGTGCAGACCGGATCGAGCCTGACCTCCTCGATGCAGGGCACCGAAATGTTCCCGCCCATGGTGCTGCAGATGGTGGCGATCGGCGAGGAGGCCGGCTCGCTCGATGCCATGCTCTCCAAGGTCGCCGACTTCTTCGAGCAGGAAGTGGACGACGCGGTGGAGGCGCTCTCGAGCCTGATGGAGCCGATGATCATGGTCGTGCTGGGCACGCTGATCGGCGGGCTCGTCATCGCGATGTATCTGCCCATCTTCAAGATGGGCCAGGCCGTCTGAAGAAGTTTCGCGTTCCGGGTTTCGGGTTTCGAGTTCATCGACGGCTCGGAACCTGAGACCCGCATGTCCGTCCTGCAGGTATTCCAGACGACGCCCTGGCTGTTCGTCGCCGCTGCCGTCCTCATCGGCCTGGCGATCGGCAGCTTCCTGAACGTCGTCATCCACCGGCTGCCCGGGATGCTCGAGCGGCGGTGGCGCGCCGAGTGCGCGGAGCTCAACGGAAACGAGGCTCCGCAGGCGGAGACCTACAACCTGTTCACCCCGCGCTCGCGCTGCCCCCGCTGCGGCCACCGCATCACCGCGCTCGAGAACGTACCGGTCGTGAGCTATCTCGCGCTCGGCGGAAAATGTTCGGCGTGCAAGGCGCCGATTTCGGCACGCTACCCCGTTGTCGAGCTGCTCTCCGCGGCGCTCGCAGGCTACATCGCCTGGCGCTACGGCCCGGGCCTCGCCATGCTCGGGGCGCTGATCTTCGCGTGGGCGATGATCGCGCTCGCCTTCATCGATCTCGACACGTTCTACCTGCCGGACAACATCACGCTCCCGCTGCTGTGGGCCGGGCTGCTGTTCAACCTCGGAGGCGTCTTCACCGACATCGGCTCGGCGGTGATCGGCGCCGCCGCGGGCTATTTCATCCTGTGGACGGTGTTCTGGGCCTACAAGCTCGCGACCGGCAAGGATGGCATGGGCTACGGCGACTTCAAGCTGCTTGCGGCGATCGGCGCCTGGCTCGGCTGGACGATGCTGCCGCTGGTGATCCTGCTCTCCTCCTTCGTCGGCGCGATCATCGGCGTCGCGCTCATCGTGTTCGCGCGCCACGGGCGCAACGTTCCGATCCCGTTCGGCCCCTATCTCGCGATGGGCGGGCTCGTCGCGCTGTTCTACGGCGAGCAGCTCACCACGCGCTACCTGCAGCTGCTCTGATGCCGTTCTGTGTCGGGATCACCGGCGGAATCGGATCGGGAAAATCGAGCGCGGCCGAAATGTTCGCGGCCCTCGGCGCCGCGGTCGTGGACACGGATGCGATTGCGCGCGAGTTGACGCAGCCCGGGGGGGGCGCGCTCACCGCCATCCGCGACGCGTTTGGCGCTGAATGCATCGCGCCCGACGGCGGGCTCGAACGGGCCGCGATGCGCCGGCTCGTGTTCCGCGATCCCGCCGCGAAAGCAAGGCTCGAGGCGATCCTCCATCCCCTGATCCGCGCCGAATCGCGCGCGCGCCTCGCGGCCGCCCGCGAGCCCTACGTCATCGTGGTAGTGCCGCTGCTGTTCGAGACCGGCGCTTACGAGGACATCGTGGACCGCGTGCTGGTCGTGGATTGCTCCGAGGACGAGCAGATCCGCCGGACCATCGGGCGCAGCGGCCTGCAAGAAGAAGAGGTGCGCGCCATCATGGCCGCGCAGTTGCCGCGCGCTGCGCGCCTGGAGCGGGCAGACGACGTGCTGCATAATGACAAGGGCATGGAAGCCCTGCGCGAGCAGGTGCTCGAACTCCACGCGAAATACCTCACGCTCGCGCGCCCGTGACCGCCCCCGCGCCCCCGCCCCGGGCCGCTAAACCTCCCAGAAATACAGGTTTAAAGTCTTTATTTTTTTCGGTTTTTGATGAATACTTGACTGCAGCGCCGGTCGTTTGACCGAATTCGAGGGGTCTCACCCGCCGTGATCAGTTATGAGTACCCGCTGAGCGAGCGCGTGCGCACGTTGTTGCGCCTGGACGACCTGTTCGAGCGCGTCGAATACTTTCTGCACAAGAACGACCGGCACGAGCACCACGTCGCGCTGCTCTTCATCTTCGAGATCCTCGAGGTGTCGGGCCGCGCCGACCTCAAATCCGACCTGCTTCAGGAACTGGAGCGCCAGAAGCAGGCGCTGGAAGTGCTGCGCGAGAATCCCGACGTCTCGCAGGAAGCGCTCGACAGCGTGCTGTGGCAGATCGACCAAGCCTCCTCGAAGCTGCTCCAGGCCCCGGGCAAGATCGGCCAGGAGTTGCGCGAGAACGAATGGCTGATGAGCATACGCCAGCGTACCAACATCCCGGGCGGCGTGTGCGAGTTCGACCTGCCCTCGTATCACTTCTGGCTGCAGCAGGACCCGGAGCAGCACCGCCACGACCTGCAGCGCTGGCTCGCGCCCTTCCTGCCGATGCGCGACGGGATCGCGATCGTGCTGCGGCTGCTGCGCGAGAGCGGCAAGACCACTTCGCAGGTCGCCTACCAGGGCGTCTACCAGCAGATGATGGCCGGGCGCATGGCGCAGATGCTGCGCATCCGCCTGAAGCGGGAGTACGACTGCGTGCCGGAAATCAGTGCCAACAAGTACGCGCTCAACATCCGCTTCACGAAGCAGGAGGGCATGCACCGGCCCAAGGCTTCGGAGACCGACGTCGAGTTCGAGTTGACCTTCTGCAATCTCTAGAACTCTGCCGGGCCCGCGTCCGGCAAATTCCTTATTGAGCAGGACATGGATTCAAAGCCACGCGTCGTAAACTGTCCGACCTGTGGCAAGGCCGCGTCATGGACGCCAGGCAATGTCTGGCGTCCATTCTGCTCCGAGCGCTGCAAGATGATCGACCTCGGCGCGTGGGCGGACGAGAGGTACCGCGTCCCGGTGGCCGAGGACAAGGACCAGCTGGAGGTCCAGAGCCCCGATGCGGCGCCGACGGACGCCGCTGGACGCCGATAGGAACCGGCGTCGAGCCGCCAACGCGCCAAGATGAACACGGATGGCGCCGCAGATGAGCGCAGATATGACTCAACCTTCTGCCTGCCGCCTTCCGCCTCGCGGTGTGCCCACGAGTAGGTCAAAGGCGCTGTCCGCAGTATTCCAGATGCTCAGTTGAGCGTGGCCGCGATTTTCCGGATCTCGTCCGGCGTGCGCTCGCCTGCCAGTGGCGTTCGCGGGACCAGATGCTTGCCCATCGCGAGGCCCCCGATCAGCACCGGCTCGTAGCCGATATCGCGGATCAGGCCCGACGCGATCGCGATCGCTTTCGGATCGTCGCTAGCGATCGGCATTCCGGCACGCTCCTGGCGCTGCGCAGCTTCCGCCATCCTCGTGTAACCGACCGCATTGAACGCGCGGACAATGCGCGCCCCGGGCAGCAGCTCCGCCGAGGCGAGGCCGGCGCCTTTTTCCCGCGCCCAGACCCCGACATCGCCATCGCGCTCGGCAAAAGGATTGCAGGTGTCGATCACCACTTTGCCTTTGATCAAGTCCCTCAGCTCTTTCCCCACCTGCGGCAGCGCGTGGTACGGCACCGAGATCAGCACCACATCGCCGAATGCGGCGGCCTCGCGCGGCGTTCCGGCCCGGGCGTTGGCCCCGACGCTGGCGGCGAGCGCCTTGTCGTGTTCGAGATCGAGCGACGAGAACATCACTGCGTGCCCGGCCTTCGCCCAAACGCGGCCGAGCGTCCCGCCGACTCTGCCCGAACCGACGATTCCGATTTTCATTTTTCCGGTTGCCGCGTATGCGGCAAACGGCAGGCTGCTCAGGGCAAACGTCGCCGCGGCAGCCTGGAGAAATCCGCGGCGGTTTTTCCTCGTGGAGTGGCCTGCTCTCATCACAAATCTCCTGACGGTTATCGCTAAGAAACCCACCGGACCCGGCACTGCTGCCAATACGTTACGCGGGCAACGGGTTCCCGGCAATGCCGAACCAGAAGCGAACGTCCGCTGTTGGCCGCTTGGGGGCCGAATGACGCCAGCGAAAAAAGAAGAAATGGCGCCCGCAGCCGCAGGGCCGTGTTTTCAGGCGCGCCGCTAGCGCAAATGCCGGGAGCTGGCGGAGGCGGAGCCGTGCTGGTGGAGGTCGTGCAAATACCCGGCTACTTGGTGCCGACCCAGCCGTGTTCGGAGAGGTCGATCGTCACGCCGTCCGGCCCCGTGAACTTGACCTCGATGTTTCCTCGCTTCGCCATCTCCTCCGTTCCCGGATAGGGACGGTGCACGGCGCCCGCCTTCTCGATTCGCGCCCGCGCCCGCACCATGTCCTCGACTTCGACGCCGAAGTGATGGACGCCAGTGTACTTGGGCGCGCCCTCCGTAGTGGCGGGGTCGTCGTTCCTGAACTTCAGGATCGCGAGGTTTACGTGGCCGTCGCTCAGGTAGTAGCCCTCGGCGGTTGCAGAGTTGACCCTTCCGACTTCCTTCAAACCGAGGCCTTCGATGTAGAACCGCGCCGTTGCCTCCGGGTGCCGCGTACCGATCGCGATGTGCCGAATCCTCGCCATTGTCGCCTCCGTGTTCCGGGTGATAAGAAGCTCGACTCGCCTGCTGCGCGCAGTGCGCAAAGGGCACTGCGCAAAATCATGCGCTCGACAGGCAAAACGGGTCAAGGACCAGCGCGCGGAGAGGGGTGCCGGTTGACCGGTCAACATGCCGGTCGAGCCTACCCGTGCGGTACGAAGCTCATGCGGGCAAGTTCCGCGCGGAGCCGCTCTTGGTTGGCCAGGTCCGGTAGCTCGATGTCCAGCCGCTGGATGATCCATATTCCGGCCTTGGGTAGTGGCGGGTTTTGAAGCGCGCCCTCGGGGCGCAAATATCGAATTTCGCCCAGCGTCACTCTGCCGCCGTGCCGGGCGGCGAATCTTGAGATCGAGTTGATGCGGTCTTGGAGTTGCTGCTTGGCATGGAGTGCATCCGGGCTGCGCGTTTCCACGGTTCCGGAGAAGAGGAGACGTGGAGCTTGATCGCCGGGTGTGCTGGCCCGCGCGGACACTTCGGGAATTATTGGAGCCGACAACCCGGTGGAAACGCGCGTGACGGACCTGCCAAGGGCCCCGCCGATGATGACCGCGATCAAAAGTATCGCTACCGTGATCCAGATGCGTGTGTTGGTCATTGTCGCTACTCCTGCATAAAAAAGACCGAACGGTCTGTAAAAGTCCAAAAAAAATTCCTACGTTTTCAATTCACCGTTCACGTAGTCCACCAGGCGCGCGATGACCCGGCGCAGGTGCACGGGATCCTTGTACAGGTTGCTCATCATCACGGCGCCCTCGAGCGAGGTGATGAACAACGTCGCCTCCGTATCCGGGTGCACGTGGGGACGAATCTCGCCGCGGGAGATGCCCTTGGCGATAATGCGCACGAACATGTCCCGCCACTGGTCCATCGCCTGGCGCGCCCGCGCGCGCAGCACCGGACTGGTGTCGTCGCTCTCAATCGCGCAGTTCATCAGCGGGCATCCCCCGGCGAACGGCGCATCTCCTTCGTACACTTCGAACAGGGTGATCACCGCGACCAGGCGATCCACCGCATGCTCCTTGCCTTCCAGCGCCGCGCGGTACTTTTCTGCGATGCGCTCGACGGCATAGTCGAACGCCTGAACCGCCAAGTCTTCCTTGCTCTTGAAGTGGTTGTAGATGCCGCCTTTCTGCATCCCGGTCGCCTCCATGATCTCGGAGACGGACGAGCTCAGGAAGCCGCGCTGATTCAGGAGCTGCGCGGCACGCTCGAGTATGCGTTTCCGCGTTTGCTCACCTTTACTCATGCTGATTATTTTAAGACCGTTCGGTCTTTTTGTCAATTTACATGGTCTGCGGGATCGCGGGTGGCCGCGATGTGGATCACATCAGGCAACTGAATTATCTGTATTTCCACAGAAAAACGTGGCTAGGCTGCCCAAGCGGCGCGCATCATGCTGATGCCGTGCGCGCCGGACCGCCACGCGGTTTCCAGGTCCGGCGGATTGAGCCCCCCGAGCGCATACACCGGCAACGGATAGTCGCGCACCATCGCGGCGAACCGCTTCCACCCCATGCCCCGCGCTTCCGGATGGCTGGGCGTGGGCAGGACCGGGCCCAGCACCACGAGATCCACACCGAGCGCCGCTGCGCGCGCGAGTTCCTCCGCGTCATGACACGAAGCGCCGACGAGCTCGAGCTCCGGCCTCGCCCCGATCCGCGCAAGCTGCGCGGCGGTGAGATGCACGCCGTCCGCGCCCACCCGCTGCGCGAGCGCCGCATCGGCGTTCACCAGCACCCGCGCGCCGCTCGCGTGCGCAAGGCGCACGACTTCCGCAGCCAGGCCGCGCAGCTCGTCCGGGGCGAGGCTCTTTTCGCGCACCTGCAGCAGCTTGAGGCCCCGATCGAGAGCGCGCTGCAGCCGCCGCAGGAGCTCGGTCCGGCCGAGCGCCGCGGCATTGGTGATGCCATAGACCGGGGGGAGCCTCAGCGCGCGCAATATCGGTGCGTTCGCGGGCAGCAGCGGGCCCACGTCCACCGCCGCCGGCGACTGCCATACAAAACGCTGGTTTTCCCTGCCGTGGAGCTCGCCGGACCAGCGCATCACGCGGAAGAAGCGCAGCCGCACCGCGGCGTGCGCGTAGTCGTAATCGCGGGTGAGCCATGGGTGGGCGCTTTTCACCTCGATGCCGAGCTCCTCGTGCAGCTCGCGCGTGAGCGCTGCGAGCGGCGTCTCGTCGGCCTCGACCTTGCCGCCGGGAAATTCCCAGTATCCGCCGTAGGGCTTGCCCGCCGGACGCTGCCCGAGCAGGAACGTGCCATCCTCGCGCAGGACGACGGCCGCGGCGACCTCCACTCTCGAGGGGGATGAATGACGGGCGACGGGTGACGGGTCCGCGGCGGCGTCGAAATTGCTGCTCATCGTTCCCGAGTCGCGTTCACGGCGTGACTTGCGGTTCGCGCGTCGCGTAGCGGCGCGGCTATCCTCAGCCGCCACTCGTCACCCATCGCTGCGGTTAACGTTTCTTGCCCCCCGCCTCCAGGGCATGTCGCCCCGCCCAGTCGCGCGCGAACTGCCACGCCACGCGCCCGCTGCGCGAGCCGCGCGCGAGCGCCCACTGCAGTGCGGCGCGCTGCACCGTCTCGTTTTGCTCCGCGGTGGACTTGAAGTGCTCGAGCCAGACGGCGACGATCTTGAGGTAGTCGTCCTGGTCGAACGGGTAGAAGGAGACCCACAGCCCGAAGCGCTCGGAGAGCGAGACCTTCTCCTCGGAGGTCTCGCTCGGATGGATTTCCTCGCCGAGATGCTTGTACTCGAGGTTCTCGCGCATGAACTCCGGCATCAGGTGGCGCCGGTTGGACGTGGCGTAAATGACGCAGTTATCGGATGCCGCGGCGATCGAGCCGTCGAGCACCACCTTGAGCGCCTTGAACCCCGGCTCGTCGGCCTCGAAGGAGAGATCGTCGCAGTAGAGGATGAAGCGCTCGGGCCGCTGGTAGATGTGCTCGACGATGTCGGGCAGGTCCACAAGGTCGCGCTTCTCGACCTCGATCAGCCTCAAGCCCTTCGCGGCGTACTTGTTGAGCAGCGCCTTGACCAGCGAGGATTTGCCGGTGCCGCGCGCGCCCGTAAGGAGCACGTTGTTCGCCGGGCATTTCTCCACGAACTGCCGCGTGTTGCGCTCGACCAGCTCCTTCTGCGCGTCGATGCCCTGGAGGTCGCGAAGAGCGATGCGGTGGACCTGGCGCACCGGTTCGATGTGGCCGCGGCCGTTGCGCTTGCGCCAGCGGAACGCAACCGAGCCTTCCCAGTCGGGAGGGGCGTCGTCCCGCGGGAGCAGCCGCTCGAGCCGCGCGAGCACTCCTTCCGCCTGCTTGATCAACTTATCCGCACTTGCCATGCCGGGATTCTAACCGCCAAAGCACCGGAGAGGCGATAGAAGAGAGGGGATAGGCGTCAAACCCGGGCGACTGCATCGATGCCTTGCCCCTCTCTCCTCTCTCCTCTCTCCTCTCTCCTCTCTCCTCTATCGTCTATCGTCAGGTACGGTATTCGGCATTGATGGTGACGTAGTCGTGCGAGAGGTCGCAGGTCCACACGGTGGCGGCCGCCGTCCCGCGGTTCAGCGCGACCCGTATCGTGATCTCCGGCTGCTTCATCACCCGCTGCCCGTCGGCCTCGCGGTAGCCGGCGTGCCGGCTCCCGTTCTTCGCCACGAGCACGTCATCGAGATAGAGATCCACCTTCTCGATCGCGAGGTCGGCGACGCCGGCATTGCCCGCCGCGGCGAGGATGCGTCCCAGGTTGGGATCGGAGGCAAAGAAGGCGGTTTTCACCAGGGGCGAGCGCGCGATCGCGTGCGCGACCCGGCGGCACTCGTCTTCCTTGCGCCCGCCCTCGACGCGGATGGTGATGAATTTCGTCGCACCCTCGCCGTCGCGCACGATCGCCTGCGCGAGCTCCGCCGCCACCGCGCTCACCCCGTCCAGCAGCGCCGCGTACTCTGCGCTTCCCGTCTCGGTGATTTCCGGCATGTCGGCGCGCCCGCTGGCGATCAGCATGAACGCGTCGTTGGTCGAGGTGTCCCCATCCACCGTCACGCAGTTGAAAGAGCGTTGCGCCGCCTGCGCCACCGCGGCGCGCAAGAGCGGCAGCGACACCCGCGCATCGGTCGCGACGAAAGCGAGCATGGTGGCCATGTTGGGATGGATCATGCCCGCGCCCTTCGCGATGCCGGTTACCGTGACGCTCGCCGCGCCGACCGCGACCCGGCGCGAAGCCGCCTTCGGCAGGGTGTCGGTGGTCATGATCGCCTGCGCCGCGGCGAACCAGCGGTCCGCGCCCAGGTCCGCGAGACAGGCAGGAAGGCCGCCGGCGATCTTCTCGACCGGCAGCGGCTCCATGATGACGCCCGTGGAAAACGGCAGGACCTGGGACGAGGCGCAACCGAGCAGCCGCGCGAGCTCGCTGCAGCTCTGGCGCGCGGCCGCCACGCCTTCCTTTCCGGTACCCGCATTGGCGCAGCCGGTATTGACGAGAAGTGCCCGCATCGAGGCGCCGGGATCGACCATGCTCAAATGCTGGCGCGCCACCACCACGGGTGCGGCGCAGAAGCGGTTCTGCGTGAATACACCCGCCACGCGCGCGCCCTCTTCGAGCCGGATGACGAGCAGATCGTTGCGGCCGGACTTGCGAATCTGCGCTTCGGCGACGCCCAGGGTCACGCCGGGCACGGGCAGGATGCCGTTCGGGTCTGGCGGCTTGAGGTTGACGGGCATTGGTATCCGGATCGGATTCCGGAATGATCGCTTTGGGCAGGGTCGATTATATCGGGACGAGCGAAATTTACATGAGAGTTTTCGCGCCCGGAAACCGATAACGCCCCGCGTGCGTGGCGTCCAGGTTCCTATTTCATCAGGCCGCTTCCATATGGCTGGGTCGCCACCGGGCTAGCCTGCAATGGACTACCGTCAGGTAAGCCTGCCGTGGCAGTGCTTGTACTTCTTCCCCGATCCACAGGGACACGGGTCGTTGCGCCCCACTTTCTGGCCCTCGCGCACGAAGGGCTGCGGCTTTTCCAGCACCGCGACCTCCCCTTCCAGCTCGGCTTCGGGCGCCGCGTCCGCGGGTGGCGCGTAGTCCGCGTGATGGTACTGGATGTTCCGGGGTGCCTCGGGCTCCTCCACCGCCTGCAACTCCTCGGCGCTCCGGATCTGCACCGCCATCAGGATCTTGGTGACCTCGGACTTGACCATCCCGAGCATCAGCGAAAACAGCTCGAACGCCTCGCGTTTGTATTCCTGCGTCGGGTTCTTCTGCGCGTAGCCGCGCAGATGGATGCCCTGGCGCAGCTGATCGAGCGCCGCGAGATGTTCGCGCCAGTGCGTGTCCAGGCTCTGCAGCATGATCGCGCGCTCGTACTGGCGCATCGCCTCGCGATCCACGTTGACGATCTTGTCGCGGTAGCGCTGGTGCACCGCCCCGAGGATGCGGCTCCGGAGCTCCTGCTCGTCGAGCTCGGGCTCGTCCTTGAGCCATTGCTGCAGCGGGAGCGCCACGCGCAGCTCGGTCTCCAGCGTCTTCTCCAGGCCCCGGATATCCCACTGCTCCTCCAGGGTATCGGGCGGGACGTGCTCGGTGATGCAGCCGTTCACGACGTCGGCGCGCATGCTCTCGATCGTCTGCGAGATGTCCGTCGTCTCCAGCAGCTCGTTGCGCTGCTGGTAGATCACCTTGCGCTGGTCGTTGGCGACGTCGTCGTACTCGAGCAGGTGCTTGCGGATTTCGAAGTTGCGCGCCTCGACCTTGCGCTGCGCGTTCTCGATCGAGCGGCTGACCCAGCGGTGCTCGATCGCCTCGCCCTCCGGCATCTTCAGCCGCTCCATGATGGCGGCGACGCGGTCGGAAGCGAAGATTCGCAGCAGCGGGTCCTCGAGCGAGAGGAAGAAACGCGAGGAGCCGGGGTCGCCCTGGCGCCCGGAGCGGCCGCGCAGCTGGTTGTCGACGCGCCGCGATTCGTGCCGCTCGGTGCCCACGATATGCAGCCCGCCGGCGGCGACCACCTGGTTGTGCAGCTTCTGCCACTCGAAGCGGATCTCCTCCGCCCGCTTTTTCCTCGCCGCCTCGTCGAGCGCCTCGTCCGCGAGCACCCGGTTCACCTCCGGGTCGGGATTGCCCCCGAGCACGATGTCGGTCCCGCGCCCGGCCATGTTGGTGGCGATGGTGATCATTCTCGGGCGCCCGGCCTGCACCACGATCTCCGCCTCGCGCGCGTGCTGCTTGGCGTTGAGCACGTTGTGCGGCAGCTTCTCCTTCTTGAGCATCTCCGAGAGCAGTTCCGAATTCTCGATCGAGGTGGTGCCGACCAGCGTCGGCTGCCCGCGCTCGTAGCAGTCCCGGATCTCGTTGATGATCGCCTGGTGCTTCTCGCGCGCCGTGCGGTAGACCTGGTCCATGCGGTCTTCGCGGATCATGCGCATGTGGGTCGGGATCACCACCGTTTCGAGCCCGTAGATCTGCTGGAACTCGTAGGCCTCCGTGTCGGCCGTGCCGGTCATGCCGGCGAGCTTGCGGTACATCCGGAAGTAGTTCTGGAAGGTGATCGTCGCCAGCGTCTGGTTCTCCTTCTGGATCTCGACACCTTCCTTCGCCTCGACCGCCTGATGCAGGCCCTCCGACCAGCGCCGGCCCGGCATGAGCCGCCCGGTGAATTCGTCCACGATGATGATCTCGCCCCCCTGCACCACGTATTGCTGGTCGCGCAGAAAGAGGCTGTGGGCCCGCAGCGCGGCGTTGAGGTGATGCATCAGGATGATATTGGCCGGGTCGTAGAGGCTGGAGCCGGCGGCGAGCAGGCCGGCCTGTTCCATCCGCTGCTCCGCGTGCTCGTGGCCCTGCTCGGAGAGGATCACCTGGTGCGCCTTCTCGTCCACCCAGTAGTCGCCCGGCCCTTTCTCCTCCTTCTGGCGCTCGAGCTTGGGCGCGATCTGGTTCATCCGGATGTAGAGATCGGTGGTGTCTTCCGCCTGCCCCGAGATGATGAGCGGCGTGCGCGCCTCGTCGATCAGGATCGAGTCCACCTCGTCCACGATCGCGTAGTGCAGGCCGCGCTGCACTTTCTCCGGGACCTGGTAGACCATGTTGTCGCGCAGGTAGTCGAAGCCGAACTCGTTGTTGGTTCCGTAGGTGATGTCGGCGGCATAGGCCTGCTGCTTGAGTCCGTGCTCCATCTGCGAGAGGTTCACGCCGACCGTGAGCCCGAGAAAGCGATAGACCTTCCCCATCCAGTCGGCGTCGCGCTGCGCGAGGTAGTCGTTGACGGTGACGATGTGCACGCCCTCGCCCCCGAGCGTATTCAGGTACGCGGGCAGGGTCGCCACCAGCGTCTTGCCCTCGCCCGTGCGCATCTCGGCGATCTTGCCCCGGTGCAGCGCGATGCCTCCGACCAGCTGCACGTCGAAGTGGCGCATGTTGAGCGTGCGCCGCGCCGCCTCGCGCACCACGGCGAATGCCTCGGGCAGCAGCTCCTCGAGCACCGCGGCGCGCGCCGCGGCGCGTTCCTGCGCGAGCTGGACCGCCCGCCCGGCGTCGCCATCGGTACTGTCGGGCACTTTCGCGACGCGCTCGCGCACGCGCGCGCGGAATTCATCGGTCTTGGCCCGGAGCTCCGCGTCGGTGAGCTTCTGCATCTGCGGCTCGAGCGCGTTCGCCGCCCGCATCTGCCGTGCGTACTGGCGCAGCAGCCGCTCGTTGCGGCTGCCGAAGATCTTCTTGAGTATCGTCTGGATCATCCGCGCCGGGCTCTAAGAGCGCGTGTCAAAAAGGCCCAAAAAGCTCGAAACCGCCGATGAACGCAGATACACGCAGATAACAACAAGCCTGTGAACACCCAAAACGCTTTTTGTTTTCGTCGGCGTGTATCGGCGTTTATCTGTGGTTAACATTTCTTGATTTTGCTACCGGCTCTAAACAAAAAGGGGTGGGGAACCTGCCCCACCCCCCTTCGGAATTCCTTTCTGTAAACCGTCAGCTTGGCAACCGCAGGAATTGCGCCGGGTTCACAGGCGCTCCGCGCCTCCTGACTTCGAAGTGCAGATGAGTCCCCGTCGCCCGGCCGGTCCTCCCAACCTCCGCGATCTTGGCGCCGCGGAGCACCACGTCGCCGACCTTGACTAGCCGCTTGGATGCGTGCGCGTATCGGGAAACGAGTTCGTTGCCGTGATCGATCTCGATCATATTACCATACTGCGCATGGAACTCGGAGTAGACGACGACGCCGCCGGCCGCAGCGAGGATCGGCGTGCCCTGTTCGGCGATCACGTCGATGCCCTCGTGAAACGCCCGCTGGCCGGTGAACGGGTCGATGCGCCATCCATAGTTGGAGGAATACCATCCGCCTTCCACCGGCAGCATGGTGGGGATCAGTTTCTTGCGCGCGCTGTCGAGCGTGAACAGCGACTCGAGGATGCCGAGCTTGTCGCCGCGATCGTCCATCCTGCGCGTGAGCAGCTCGAGCTGGCGCGTGAAGTCGCCGAGCGAAAGATCGTATGAAGGCAGGTTCGAGACCGCCCCGCCGCGTCCCGGAGCCTCGCCGAAGAGCAGGTCCTGCGGCTTGAATCCGGCAAGCTTGGCGAGCCGCTCGCCAAGGGTGTCCAGCCGCATCAGCTGCGCCTGCATCTGGCCGAGGCTTACCGCCATCGCATTGAGGTTCTCGCGCAGGTAAGACTCTTGCTTCTCGTCCCGCTGTTGCTGGGCGGAGAGAAGGACGGAGCGCACGTAGGGATGATCGCCATCGGCGGCAAAGCGCAGCGTCGCGTAATGCAACGCCACGGCCAGCGCCACCACCGCGCCCGCCATCCCGAGCATCAGCAATGCGAGATGCGGCAGGCCCAGGGTGATCGTGCGGGCTTTCGCCAGCTTTTCGGAAACTAGAATAATATTCATGTTCACGCTCCCCGCACCCGCATGCCTGCGCACAAACTAGGCGATCTGCTCGCCAGCTCGGGCGCGCTTCGCGCGCTCTCGCGCGAGGCGCGGCACTTGGCTCGATTGCAACAGGTGCTGTTTGAAGCCGTTCCTCCCCCGCTCACAACGGCGACCCGGGTCAAGAGTCTCCGGGCAGGAACGCTAATCCTAATTACCGATCATGCGGCCGCGGCTGCCAAGCTGCGGCAACTCGCACCGCGTTTGTTATTGCACGTGCAAAAACGGCACACGGAGGTTACTGGAATTAGAATTGAAGTGCAAGTTCAGACGCAACAAAAATCCGCGCGCGCCGCGCCCGGAAAATCCTGGCTACCCATTGATGCAATTGAACATTTTCGGGCCCTTGCGGAACGTGTGCAGGATTCCCCACTGCGCTCGGCTCTGACCCGTTTGGTGCGGCGCAACAAGGGAAACCGGAAATCCGGCACACCTTAGCTTAGATCACCAGCACCAGGCGCTCGAGCAGATAGAACACGGCAAAGAGCACCAGGAAGACGAACGCAAACTGGAGGATCCGCCACGCGAACGTGAGATAGCGGCGGTCGCGGGTGAAGAAATAGATCGCGAGCGAGCCCGCGATGGACACCAGCACCAGGAGCCCGACCAGCCTGAGAACCAGCATTCGCCGTTCCGCGTTACGGGTTCAAGGTTCAAGGTTCAAGGCAGGCAACCAGAACGTCGACCTTGAACTTGGAACCTGGAACGTTCAACCCGGAACCCGGGCGCTGAAGGCGCGCCGGTTAGGCCAGCTGCGGCTGCCAGGTCAGGAAAGCCGGGGCGTCCTCGATCCGCTCGAAGCTCGCGTATTCCCAGGCTTGCTCGTCCTCGAGCAGGCGCCGCAGCAGATGATTGTTCAGCGCGTGGCCCGATTTGTGTCCGTGGAACGCGCCGATCAGCGGGTGCCCCAGCAGGTAGAGATCGCCGATCGCGTCGAGGACCTTGTGCTTGACGAACTCGTCCTGGTAGCGCAGCCCGTCGTTGTTGAGCACGCGGTACTCGTCCATCACGATCGCGTTGTCGAGGCTCCCGCCGAGCGCCAGTCCCTGGGCACGCATCGATTCGACATCCTGCATGAATCCGAACGTGCGCGCGCGGCTCACTTCCTTGATGTACGAGGTGGTCGAGAAGTCCACGCACACCGACTGGCGCGCCTTTTCGAACACGGGGTGATCAAAGTCGATGCTCATCGTGAGCTTGAAGCCGTCGTGCGGCTCGAAGCGCACCCATTTGTCGCCATCGGCCGCCTCGACCGGCTTCACGATGCGGATGAAGCGCTTGGGCGCGCCCTGTTCCTCGATGCCCGCCGACTGGAGCAGGAACACGAAAGGCCCCGCGCTGCCATCCATGATGGGCACCTCGGGGGCGGTGAGATCCACGTACGCGTTGTCTATGCCCAGGCCGGCGAAGGCCGACATGAGATGCTCGACGGTCGAGATGCGCGCGCCATCGCGCTCCAGGCACGAGGAGAGCCGTGTGTCGCTCACGGCGTACGGGTTGGCCTTGACCTCGACCGGCTGCGCGAGATCGGTACGGCGAAACACGATGCCCGAGTTGGGCGCCGCGGGACGTAGCGTGAGGTAGACCTTAACTCCGGTGTGCAGACCCACGCCGGTGGCGCGGATCATGTTTTTCAGCGTGCGCTGCTTGATCAACGAAAACTCCCTGATTTTTCATGTCCTTAAGGCGCGAAGTCTACCACGCCCCGGTATTGCGGCGCAAAAAAATTGTAACGAAGCGTTATTCGCACGGCTCGTTCCCGGCATACGGCATTTCGCTTTCAGCGATCAGCGGCTGGTGGAGCTGCCGGCGAACGGCGATCGGCCCCTCCGCGGCAAAGCCGCGTGCGGCGGGTCTGTTCGCTGGCGGCTGCCGGCTGACCGCTAGTCGGCCTGCTTGCGCAGGAACGCCGGGATGTCCAGTATTTCCACCCCCGACTGCCGCATTGCCTCCACCGTCGCGTCCCGGTTGCGCCGGGAGCGGATCACGGCCGGTACGTCCAGCTCGCTGTAATCCACCGCCAGCGGCTGATTGTCGGTGCCGGTCTTGTTCGCCACCACGGTCAGCGGCTTGGCCTGCTGGCGCATCGCCGGCTTGCCCAGCCCCGTGGCCACGATGGTCACGCGCAGGTTGTCATCGAGCGCCTCATCGTAGACCGTGCCCACGATCATGGTCGCAGATTCCGCCGCGAACGCCTTGATCGTCTCCATCACGTCGTACATCTCCTGCAGCTGGAACGTCGCCTTGGACGCGGAGATGTTCACCAGGGCCCCGCGCGCGTCGGAAATGTTGATGTCCTCGAGCAGCGGGCACGCGACTGCCTGCTCCGCGGCGAGCCGCGCTCGCTCCGGTCCGCTCGCCTTTGCCGAGCCCATCATCGCCATGCCCATCTCGGCCATCACCGTGCGCACGTCGGCGAAATCGACGTTGATCATCCCGGGACAGCTGATGATCTCGGAGATCCCGGCCACCGCCCCGTGCAGCACGTCGTTCGCTGCCCGGAACGCGTCATCGAGCGTGACCTGGTGGCCCAGCACCTGCATCAGCTTGTCGTTGGGAATGATGATCAGCGAGTCGACATACTGCGCGAGCACGTCGATGCCGTCCTGGGCGGTGCGCTGGCGCTTGCCCTCGAACGCGAAGGGCTTGGTCACCACCGCCACGGTGAGTATGCCGAGATCCTTTGCGATCTCCGCAATCACCGGAGCCGCGCCGGTCCCGGTGCCCCCGCCCATGCCGGCGGTGACGAACAGCATGTCGGTGCCGGCGATGGTTTCCGCGATGCGCTCCCGGTCTTCGAGGGCCGACTGTCGGCCCACCTCCGGATTGGCGCCGGCGCCGAGCCCCTTGGTGATGCCCGCCCCGAGCTGCAGCTGGATCTTCGCCTGATTGCGCTTGAGCGCCTGCACGTCGGTGTTGGCACACACGAACTCCACGCCCTGCACGCCCTGCTGGATCATGTGGTCCACGGCGTTGCCGCCGCAGCCGCCGACCCCGACCACCCTGATTACCGCTTCCTGTGCTTGTGCATCCACGATCTCAAACATCGAGTACCTCCTTTTCCTGGTCAACGATCAAAAACGAAAAAAACGAGTGCCCTTCCGTCCACGATGTGTCCGCCGTCCCTAGAAATTGCCGGTGAACCACGATTTCATCCTCTCGACCGTCTGCTGGACCGGCCCGGCCTGCAGGCGCGCGAGCTCCTTCTGCCGGTGCTGCTGCGTGCCCGCCATGAGCAGTCCGACCCCGGTGGAGTAGCGCGGGTGGCGCACGTACTCCGAAAGCGCGCCGTTGTAGCTCGAATGCCCGACTCGCACCGGCATGTGCAGGATCTCCTCGCCCAGCTCGACCATGCCGCGCATGACGCTCGAGCCGCCGGTGATCACCACGCCCGAAGAGAGCAGCTCCTCGTAGCCACTGCGGCGCAACTCGGCCTGCACCAGCGAGTAGAGCTCCTCCACGCGCGGCTCGATCACCTCCGCCAGCGTCTTGCGCGAGAGCTGCCGCGTCCCGCGGTCACCGAGCCCCGGCACGTCCACCATCTCCTGCGGATCGGCGAGCTGCGAGAGCGAGCACCCGTAGCGCTCCTTGATGTCCTCCGCGTCCTTGGTGGGCGTCCTCAACGCCATCGCGATGTCGTTGGTGATCTGGTCGCCCGCGATGGGGATGACGGCGGTATGCCGGATCGCGCCGTGCGTGAAGACCACGACGTCGGTCGTCCCGCCCCCGACGTCCACCAGCGCCACGCCCAGGTCCTTCTCGTCTTCCGAGATGACGGCCATGGCGGAGGCGAGCGGCTGCAGCACGAGGTCGCGCACCTCCAGCCCGCAGCGGCGCACGCACTTGACGATGTTCTGCGCGGCCGAGACGGCCCCGGTCACGATGTGCACCTTGACCTCGAGGCGCACACCGCTCATGCCGAGCGGCTCGCGCACGTCCTCCTGGCCGTCGATGATGAATTCCTGGTTGAGGATGTGCAGCACCTGCTGGTCGTTCGGAATCTGCACCGCCTTGGCCGTGTCGATCGCGCGCTCGATATCGGTCTGCACGACCTCCTTGTCCTTGATCGCCACCATGCCCTGGGAGTTGAAGCTCCTGATGTGGCTGCCGGCGATCCCCGTGTAGACTTCGCGGATCTTGCAGTCGGCCATCAACTCCGCTTCCTCCAGCGCGCGCTGGATCGAGTTGACCGTCGTGTCGATGTTCACGACCACGCCCTTTTTCAGCCCGCGCGAGGGGTGGCTGCCCATGCCGATGATCTCGAAGCCTCCCTCGGGCTTGATCTCCGCGACGATGGCGGCGATCTTGGAAGTCCCGATGTCGAGACCCACCATCAGTTTCTTGCTGTCTCTGGCCTTGGCCATGTCCCCGTTCCCGGCTCCTATCCCGCGCGCCGCGCCGCCGGCGGCCCGCTTTTCTTGTCGCGCAGTTCCGGAATGCGCACGGCGAAACCGTTCGCGTAGCGCAGGTCCACGTACTCGAGGCGCCGCTCGAGGCGCGCGAGCGTGCGCTCGTAGACCGCGACGAAGCGCGCGAGACGTGCCTCCATCTGCTCGCGCCCGAGCTCGATCGTGAGCCCGCTCGCGAGCTTCAGCTGCCACGCGCGGCGAGGCGTGATGCTCAGCTGCACCGGTGTCTCGCCGATCGGCACGAGGCTGCGGCGGAAGTACTCGAACTGGATCGCGATTTCCTTGGCAGTGCCCGCAGGCCCGATGAACAGCGGCAGCTCGCCCCCGTAGCTCGCCTTGAACACTTCACCATGGGTGTTCACGAGCGCCACGTCGGCCCAGCGCGCGAGCGGCCGGTGTTCCTCGAACCGGATCTCGAGCCGGTCGGGCCAGTGGCGCCGCACCTCGGCCCGCCGCACCCAGGGCAGCGTCTGAAACGCAGTGCGCGTTGCGGCGAGGTCGAGCGTGAAGAAGTTGCCCTTGAGCTCGCGCCTAGCAACGGACTCGATCTGCTCGCGGGTGACATGCGTGAGCTCGCCGTCCACATGCACTTCCTTCAGCGGGAAAGCCGGCGAGTGGATCACGAGCAGGATCGCGGCATAGAGCGCGAGCAGCGCCGCCGCACCGTAAAGCGCGTTCGCGATGGCGTTCAGCGTGTCCGGTCTATCCCACATGGCTACGCCCGCTCCGGGTTTCGAGTTCCGGGTTCCGGCTCATCGGTCGAACCCGCTCAGCCGACATGCGCCGACTCCAATATCCGCACGCACAAGTCCTCAAACGAAATCCCCCGCGCGCGAGCCGCCATCGGCACCAGGCTGTGGTCGGTCATGCCCGGTATCGTGTTCACCTCGAGCAAGAACGGCTCTCCCCGCCGGTCGAGCATCAGGTCGACCCGGCCCCACCCGCTGCATCCGAGCAGCCGGAACGCTTGCAGCAGCGTCTGCTGCACCCGCTGTTCCTGCGCTGCCGGCAGTCCGCACGGGCAGATGTAGCGCGTATCGTCGGAGAAATACTTCGCCTCGTAGTCGTAGAACACGCGCGGCGTCTCGAGCCGGATCAGCGGCAGCGGCTCCCCGCCCAGGATGGCCCCGGTCAACTCGATGCCCTCGATGAAGCGCTCCGCGATCACCGTCGCGTCGTATCGCCGCGCAAGCTCGTGCGCGGGGGCAAGCTCGTCGGCCGAGGTCACCTTGCTCATGCCGATGCTCGATCCCTCGCACGCCGGTTTCACCATCAGCGGCAGGCCGACCCGTGACGCGACCCCGGCGTAATCGCCGCCCGCACCCAGCAGCTCGTAGGGCGGCGTCGGTATGCCCGCCGCGTGCCACAGCAGCTTGGTGCGCCACTTGTCCATCGCGAGGGCGCTCGCCATCACGCCGCTCCCGGTATAGGGAATTCCCAGGTACTCGAGCGCGCCCTGCACCGTGCCATCCTCTCCGAAACGCCCGTGCAACGCGATGAATACGCGGTCGAACTTCTGCGCGGCGAGCGCCTCGAGCCGCTGCTCGCGCGGATCGAACGCATGCGCGTCCACGCCCTTCTTCTTCAGGGCGGCGAGTACCATCGTGCCGCTCTTGAGGGAGATTTCCCTCTCGGCCGATTTGCCGCCCATCAAAACTGCCACTTTCCCGAGCCGGTTCACTCACTCTTCTCCGTGCCAACGGCTCACTTGGGCGGCAACGTGCGCCTCCAGGGTCGCATCCCCGCAAACGGGGCCCCTGCTCCGCCCTCCAGCGCCCCCGCCCATCAAAACTGCCACTTTCCCGAGCCGGTTCACTCACTCTTCTCCGTCCCTGCTGGTCACCATTCACCGTTCACTGGTCACCATTCACCGTTCACTGCTCACCGATCACCGGTCACGTCTCTCCAACGATCCGCACTTCGCGCTCGAGCGCGATGCCGAACTTCTCCCGCACCGCGTTCTCCGCAAGCTCGATCAGCGCCTCGATATCGGCGGCGCGCGCGCTGCCGAGGTTCACCACGAAGTTGGCGTGCTTCCCGGAAATCTGCGCGCCGCCGATGGTGCGGCCCTTCAGCCCGCATGCTTCGATCAGGCGCGCCGCGTAGTCGCGCTGGGGGTTGCGGAACACCGAGCCGGCATTCGGCTGGTTGAGCGGTTGCGTAGCAATGCGGCGCCGGAGCAGCTCCTTGATCTTGCGCCGCGACTCCTCGGCATCACCGGCACGCAGGCGGAAGTACGCGGCGACGAACCATTCTTCCGAGGGATGAATACCTTCCGCCTTCTTCCTTCCGCCTTCTTCCTTCAGCATGACGTGCCGGTAGGCGATCTCGTAGTCAGCGGGCGTGCGCGTGTGCAATGCCCCGCTGCGGTCCACGGTCTCGGCCCGCGCCACGATGTCCCACGCCTCGCCGCCGAAGCAGCCGGCATTCATCGCGAGCGCCCCGCCGACCGTGCCCGGGATGCCCGCCAGGAACTCCGCTCCGGCAAGGCCGTGCAACGCGGCAAACCGCGCCACTCTCGGGCTCGCCACGCCAGTCTCGGCGTAGATCTCGCCCTCGCTTGCGCCCGCGCCCGCGCCCCCGAGCCGCATCGCGCCGAGCGCGGGGTGCGTGAAAATCACCGTCCCTCGAAGGCCCCCGTCGCGCACCAGCAGGTTGCTGCCCAGGCCCACCATGTGCACGGGCTCGCCCGCCGGAACCCCGCGCAGGAACTCGCGCAGGTCCGCGAGGTCCGCGGGGGAATAGGCGCGCTCCGCGGTCCCGCCGGCACGCCAGCTGGTGTGCCGCGCCATCGGCTCATGGAGCCGCAATTCACCTCTCAGCGCGTCTCCGGGCTTTCGCGTCTGCTTAACCATCGCTACCATCACCCGCAAGGGCGGAGGGATGAAGGCGGAGGGATGTCCTCTCCGCGCGTGGTCTCTGAGAAGCCGGCTCGCTCTCATCCCTCATTCCCCGCCTCTCGTCTCTCGTCTCTCGTCTCTCGCTCGGCTCCCTTCTTCCCCGCGAGCATGGGCGGCACGCCGCCAATCGTGCCCGCGCCCATCGTCAACACCACGTCGCCATCGCGCGCGAGCTCGAGGATCGCGTCGCGAACTTCGCCGGCCGACTCCACGAACACCGGCTCCACCCGGCCCTGCACCCGCACCGCCCGGGCGAGCGCGCGCCCGTCCGCCGCGACGATCGGCCCCTCGCCCGCCGGATACACCTCCGTGAGCACCAGTGCGTCCGCGGTGGAGAGCACTTTCACGAAATCCTCGAAGCAGTCGCGCGTGCGCGTATAGCGGTGCGGCTGGAACGCCAGCAGCACCCTGCGGCCGGGGAAGGCGCCGCGCGCCGCGGCAAGCGTTGCCGCCATTTCCGCGGGGTGGTGTCCGTAGTCGTCCACCAGCGTGAAGGTGCCGCCCGCGGGCAGCCGCACCTCGCCGTAGTGCTGGAAACGGCGGCCCACGCCCTTGAACTCCGCGAGCGCCTTGACGATCCGCTCGTCCGTCGCGCCGAGCTCGGCCGCCACCGCAATCGCCGCCAGCGCGTTCTGCACGTTGTGCGTGCCGGGCAGGTTCAGGGTGACCTCGAGATCGGCCCCGGGCGCCCTGCCGTTGGGCTTGCGCTCGACACGGAATTTCATCTGCGGCCCGTTCGCCCGGACGTCGAACGCTCGCACCTGCGCATCGGCCGAAAGCCCGTAGCCGGTGATCGGCTTGGTGAGGCTCGGCATGATCGCGCGCACGCTCGGGTCGTCCACGCACAGCACCGCCATGCCGTAGAAAGGCAGCCGCTGCACGAAGTCCACGAACGCCTGGCGCAGCCTGTCCAGCGAATGATCGTAGGTCTCCATGTGGTCGGCGTCGATGTTCGTCACTACCGCCAGCGTGGGCTGCAGGTACAGGAACGAGGCATCGGACTCGTCGGCCTCGACCACGATGAATTCGCCGGCACCGAGCTTCGCGTGCGAGCCCGCCGCCTCCAGCCTCCCCCCGATCACGAACGTCGGGTCCATGCCCGCTTCGGCGAGTACGCTCGCGATGAGGCTCGTCGTGGTGGTCTTGCCGTGCGTGCCCGCCACCGCGATGCCCTGCTTGAGCCGCATGAGCTCGGCGAGCATCAGCGCGCGCGGAACGACCGGTATCTTTCGCGCGCGCGCGGCGACGACCTCCGGGTTGTCCTCTTTCACAGCGCTCGATACGACGACCGCATCTGCGCCGGCAACGTGTCCGGCTGCGTGCCCCGTGTAGATCCGCGCGCCGCACGACTTCAGGCGCCCGGTGACGGGGCTCTCCGCGAGGTCCGATCCGCTCACGTGATAACCGAGGTTCACCAGCACCTCGGCGATTCCGCTCATTCCCGCGCCGCCTATGCCCACGAAGTGCACGTGTTTGACCTTGTGCCTCATTACCCCTGGCCGCGACCCTTGCGCGCAGCGCAACCGGCGGCCGGCGCCACTCGCGGCCGCTCGCATCCCCTCGCCACCGCGAGGGGCCCCTGCTCCCTGCTCGTGTACGCCCCGCCTATGCCCACGAAGTGCACGTGTTTGACCTTGTGCCTCATTACCCCTGGCCGCGACCCTTGCGCGCAGCGCAACCGGCGGCCGGCGCCACTCGCGGCCGCTCGCATCCCCTCGCCACCGCGAGGGGCCCCTGCTCCCTGCTCGTGTACGCCCCGCCTATGCCCACGAAGTGCACGTGTTTGACCTTGTGCCTCATTACCCCTGGCCGCGACCCTTGCGCGCAGCGCAACCGGCGGCCGGCGCCACTCGCGGCCGCTCGTCTCTCGTCTCTCGTTTCTCGCCTCTCGTTTTCATGCTCATGCTGCTTCCGCCAGCTCCATGCAGATCTGTGCCACCGTTTGCGTGGCGTCGGGTCGGCCCGCCTCGCGGGCGGCTCTCGCCATCGCCAGCAGCCGCTCGCGCGTGAGCCCGGCCAGCACCTCCGCGAGACGCTCCGGGGTCAGGTCGCGCTGCGGCAGCAACAGAGCCGCTCCGCGATCGGCGAGGTAACCTGCGTTTGTCGTCTGGTGATCGTCCACCGCGTGCGGGTACGGCACCAGCACCGAGGCCACGCCCGCGGCGGCCAGCTCCGCGATGGTCGAAGCGCCGGCCCGGCAGATGATGCAGTCGGCCTCGGCATACCGGGCCGCCATGTCGTCGATGAATGCGACGACTTCGGCGGCGACGCCGCTGCTGCGGTAGCCCTGCCGCACCGTCTCGTGATGCGCCGCGCCGGCCTGATGCAGGACGTGCGGGCGCTCGGGCTCCGGCATCCGCGCGAGCGCCAGCGGCATCACGGTATTGAGCGCCCGTGCCCCCTGGCTGCCGCCGATCACGAGCAGCCTGAGCCGGCCGCTGCGTCCCCCTAGGCGTGCATCCGGAGGCGCGAGCCGAGCGATCTCCTCGCGCACCGGATTTCCGGTGACGATGACCGCGGTCGCCTTCCCGAACGCCCCCGGGAATGCGGCAAGCACGCGGTCGGCGAGCTTCGCGAGCACGCGGTTGGCGAGCCCCGCGACCGAGTTCTGCTCGTGGATCGCGAGCGGACGGTTGAGGAAGGAAGCCATCATTCCGCCGGGGAAGGACACGTAGCCGCCCATGCCCAGAACGACGTCCGGGCGGTGCGCGAATATCGCCTTCGCGCTTTGCCAGAAAGCGATCAGCAGCTCGAGCGGCAACAGCGCGTAGCGCAGCGGCCCGCGCCCGCGCACGCCGGATGCGCGAATCCACGCCATGTCGTAGCCCCGCGGCGCGACGACGCTGGCCTCCATGCCCTTGCGGCTGCCGAGCCACACCACTCTCCAGCCCCGGGCGCGGAGATATTCCGCGACCGCCAGCGCGGGGAAGATATGGCCCCCGGTGCCCCCGGCCATGATCATGATCGTCCGGCTCATACGGTGAAGCCTCTCATCAGCTGCCGGTTTTCCCAGTCCACTCTCAGCAGCACGCCGATCGCGCAGCACGTTGCGACGAGCGCGCTGCCCCCGAAGGAGAGCAGCGGCAGGGTGAGCCCCTTGGTGGGCAGCACCCCCATGTTGACGCCGATGTTGATGATTGCCTGCACGCCGATCCACAACCCGATACCCTGGGCGACCAGCGCGGGGTAATAGCGCTCGAGCGCGGCGGCGCGCCGCCCGATCGCGAACGCACGCATCACGACCCAGCAGAACGCGAGCACGATCGCCGCGACCCCGGCGAAACCGAGCTCCTCGGCAATCACGGCCAGCAGGAAGTCGGTGTGCGCCTCCGGCAGGTAGAACAGCTTCTCCACGCTCGCGCCCAGACCGACGCCGAACCACTCCCCGCGCCCGAACGCGATCAGCGCATGGGAGAGCTGGTAGCCCTTGCCGTACGGATCGGCCCACGGATCCATGAATCCGATCACGCGCTGCAGGCGATAGGGGGAAGCGAGGATCAGCCCGGCGAAGCCCGCGAGCATCAGCCCGAACAGCCCCGCGAACAGCTTCCAGTTCATGCCGCCCAGGAACAGGATGCCCATGGCGATCACGCTGATCACGACGAACGCGCCGAAATCCGGCTCGCGCAGCAGCAGCCAGCTCACGATCATCATCACCACGAACAGCGGGAGGAAGCCCTTGCGCAGGCTGTCCATGTGCCCGGCCTTGCGCACCGTGTAGTCGGCGGCGTAGAGCACGACGAACAGCTTCATCAGCTCGGAGGGCTGCAGGTTCACGAAACGAAGCGAGATCCAGCGCTGGCTGCCGTTCACTTCGCGCCCGATGCCCGGAATGAGAACGAGGATCAGCAGCACGATCCCGAGCATGAACAGAAACGGCGCGGCGCGCTGCCACAGGCGCAGCGGGATCTGGAAAGCGATCAGCGCGGCGATCACGGCGATCGCCAGGTAGAGCCCGTGGCGCGCGAGGTAGAACGCCGGCTGGTGGCCCGTGGAGCGGCTGCCCTCGGCGATCGCGATCGAGGCCGAATACACCATGACCAGGCCGAGCCCGAGCAGCAGCACGGTCGTCCACACCAGGCTCTGGTCGTAGTCGGCGATCGGCGCGCGCGCTTTGACGTCGGTGTAGAACATGCTCAGCCTCGCCCCGTCCCGAGACGCCGCACCGCCGCGACGAAGGCCTTGCCGCGCTCGACGTAATTGCGGAACATGTCGTAGCTCGCGCACGCCGGGGAGAGCAGCACCGCGTCACCCGGCCGCGACGCGCGATACGCCGCTTCCACCGCCGCCCGCATGTCGCCGGCCCGCTCGAGCGGAATGCCCGTTCCGGCGAGCGCGCGCTCGATGCGCCCCGCGTCGCGCCCCATCAGCACCACCGCGCGCGCATGCTCGCTCGCGACGGGCGCGAGCGGCGCGAAATCCTGTCCCTTGCCGTCGCCCCCGGCGATCAGCACCACCGGCCGGCCCATCCCCGAGAGCGCGGCCACCGTCGCGCCGACGTTGGTCCCCTTGGAGTCGTCGAAGAAGGCGACGCCGGCGATCTCCGCCACCTTTTGCATGCGGTGCGGCAGCCCCTCGAACGCGCGCAGCGCCTGCGCCGCCGCTCCATCGGGCGCGCCGGCTGCGTGCGCAAGGGCATGCGCGGCGAGCGCGTTCGCCGCGTTGTGCAGGCCCGCGGCGGGCAGCTCGTCCAGCTCCAACAGCCCATGCGTGCCGCGGGCGAGCATGCCCCCGTGGCGGCCGGGCACGATGCCCCACTCGTCCTCTCCCTGCGGCCGGTCGGTGCCGAAGGTGTATAGGGTGCGGCCGGCGCGGGCCATGTTCATGCTCCAGCGGTCTTCGCGATTCAACACCTGAATGCCGCTGTCCCCGAACACGCGCGCTTTCGCGGCCGCGTAGTCTGTCATGCTGCTGTACCGGTCGAGATGATCCTCGGTGAGATTGAGCATCGCCGCCGCCGCCGGCTCCAGGCTCGCGGTGCTCTCGAGCTGGAAGCTGGAGAGCTCCAGCACGAACACCTGCGGGACCGCGGCGCCGTCCTCGATCTGCGCGAGCGTGTCGAGCACCGGCACGCCGATGTTGCCCGCCACCACCGTGTCGTGGCCGGCGGCGCGAAGTATTGCGCCCGCCATGGCCGTCACCGTGCTCTTGCCGTTGGAGCCGGTGATCGCGAGCACCTTCGCGGTTCCGAGTTGCGGGTTCGAGGCCCCGAGTCGTTTGAGCCCATGGGCGAAGAGTTCGACGTCGCCTGCCACCGGCACGCCGCGCTCGATCGCGCCGGCAACCGGCGCCTGGCGCCGGTCGATGCCGGGGCTGATCGCGATGAGCTCCGCGCCGGCCAGCGTGTCCTCGCCGAAGGCGCCGGCCGCGACACGCACCTGCGGCAGCTCGCGCGCGAGCGCGGCCGCGTGCGGCGGCTCCGCGCGGGTGTCGGCGACACGCACGTCCGCGCCGCGGCGCGTGAGCCAGCGCGTCATCGAAAGCCCCGTGTCCCCGAGTCCCAGCACGACTACCTTCCTGCCTTTCAGCGACTCCATGTCTTTGATACAGGATTGAGGATTGCGGATTGAGGATTGAGCGTCCCCACCCCCGCCTCGAACTCAATCCTCAATCCGCAACCCTCATTCCTCAATCCTCGATCCTCGATCCTCGATCCTGGGCTCTCACGTCAGCGCAGCTTCAGCGTGGACAAGCCCACGAGCACCAGCATCATCGTGATGATCCAGAAGCGAACGACGACCTGATTTTCCTTCCAGCCTTTCAGCTCGTAGTGATGATGCAGCGGCGCCATTCGGAAGATGCGCTTTCCAGTGAGCCTGAACGAGATCACCTGCAGCATCACCGAGACCGTTTCGACGACGAACACGCCGCCCATGATGAAGAGCACGATTTCCTGGCGCACGATGACCGCGATCGTGCCGAGCGCCGCGCCGAGCGCGAGCGCACCGATATCGCCCATGAACACTTCCGCGGGATAGGCGTTGAACCAGAGAAATGCGAGCCCGGCGCCGGCGATCGCGCCGCAGAACACCGCGAGCTCCCCCGCGCCCGGGATGTAGGGAAATCCGAGATAGCGCGCGAACACCACGTTGCCGGCTACGTAGGCGAAGATGCCGAGCGCGCTGCCGATCATCACGATGGGCATGATCGCGAGCCCGTCGAGCCCGTCGGTCAGGTTCACCGCGTTGCTGGTGCCGACGATGACGAAATAGGTCATGAGGATGAAACCGAAGGCGCCGAGCGGGTAGGCGACCTGCTTGAAGAACGGGACGATGAATTCCGTCTGCGCCGGCAGGTTCGTGTAGAAGGCGAGGTAGACGGCGGCGGCGATCCCCACCACCGACTGCCAGAAGAACTTTGCCCTGGCGGAGAGGCCCTTCGCGTCGCCCACGATCACCTTGCGGTAGTCGTCCACCCAGCCGATGGCGCCGAAGGCGAGCATCACCCACAACACGATCCAGACGATGCGGCTCTGGAGGTCCGCCCACAGCAGCACGCTGAGGGTGATCGAGACCAGGATCAGCGCGCCCCCCATGGTGGGCGTGCCCGCCTTGGCAAGGTGCGTCCGCGGGCCGTCGTCGCGCACCGACTGGCCGATCTTGTACGCGGCGAGCTTGCGGATCAGCGCGGGGCCGATGACGAAGGAGATCACGAGCGCGGTGAGGCATGCGAGCACCGCGCGCAGCGTGAGGTAACTGAACACGTTGAAGGCGCGGATGTCCTTCGCAAGCCATTGGGTGAGCTCTAGCAGCATGTGCGCCCTCCGGTCGCAAGTTCCGGGTTCGGGGTTCCGGGTTCCGGGCTCCGGGTTCGGCGGTCAGGCATGTCTGTCCCCCGTCTCGGTACCCGAATCCCGCGACTCGAAACTCTTCACGACCCGTTCCATCTGCATGAAGCGCGAGCCTTTCACCAGCACGGTGAGCCCGGGGGCGAGCGCGTTCTCCACTTCCGCGAGCAGGTCCTCGATACGCGTGAAGTGGCGCGCGCCGGCGCCGAACGCCCGCGCGGCGTTCGCGGAGAGTTCGCCGAACGTGTACAGCCGCTCGATGCCCGCGCGCCGTGCCACCTCGCCGGTCTCCGCGTGCATCGTCGCGGCTCCCGCGCCGAGCTCGCCCATGTCGCCCAGCACCAGCAGCTTCTTTCCGGGCGCCTCGGCGAGCACCTCGATCGCTGCCAGCACCGAGGCCGGGTTCGCGTTGTAGGTGTCGTCGATCAGCGTGGCGCCGTTCAACCCCGCCTTCTTCTGCAGCCGCCCCTTGATCCCCGGGAAGCGCGCAAGTCCGGCCGCAATGCTTGCCGCCGGCACCTCGAGTGCCACCGCGGCCGCGCTCGCCGCGAGCGCGTTTTGCACGTTGTGCACGCCGGGCGCCCGCAGCACCGCGGCTGCGTCACCGAGCGGGGTTTTCACCACGATCTCGCTTTCGAGAAAGCGCAGCCTGTATGCGGCGGTCACGGCGGCCCCGGGCGCGAGTCCGAATTCGATCCGGTTGCGGTCTGCGGCGAGCTCGCGCATGAGCGGGGCGTGGCGGTCGTCGGCATTGATCACCGCCGTGCCCTCGGGCTTCAGGCCCTCGAAGATCTCGCCCTTGGCCGCGGCGATGGCTTCCTCGGTACCGAAGAACTCGATGTGCGCGGGTCCCACGTTGGTGACAAGCGCCACATCGGGCGCGGCGAGCCGCGTGAGATAGCGGATTTCCCCGGCGTGGTTCATCCCCATCTCGACCACCGCGTAGCGGTGCGCGGCCCGCAACTCGAGCAGAGTGAGAGGCACCCCGATGTCGTTATTCAGATTGCCGCGCGTGGCCATGACGCGGGACTCAGGATCGGGGGCCGAGGATTGAGCGGAGACGGTTTCGCGCAGGATCGAAGCCAGCATTTCCTTTACGGTCGTCTTGCCATTGCTCCCGGTAAGGGCAACCAGCGGCAGTGAAAACTTCCGCCGCCAGTACGCGGCGAGCCTGCCGAGCGCGAGCCGCGTGTTCCCGACGACGAGCAGCGGGAGTCGGTCACTCAATCCCCGATCCTCGATCCGCGACCCTGCTTCCTGCACGAGCGCGCCCGCCGCCTGCGCGCGCGCCGCCTGCGCGAGGAAATCGTGGCCGTCGTAGCGCTCGCCCTTAAGCGCGACGAACAGCGCGCGCTGCGAAAGTGAGCGCGTATCGGTGCTCACGGCCTCGAAGGCGCGATCCTCGCCGCGCAACTCGCCCGCAATGGCGCGCGCAGCCTCGGACAGCCGCATCATCGTCATAGGGTCGCGAGCGCCTCCCTCGCTGCCGCGGCGTCGGAGAAAGGATGTCTCACGCCCGAAATCTCCTGGAAATCCTCGTGACCTTTTCCGGCGAGCAGCACGATGTCGCCGCGGCGCGCGTCGGCGAGCGCATGGCGGATCGCGCGGCGCCGGTCCGCGACGATCACGCGCTCGCCTTCGTGCGCGCGCATTCCGCCCACGATCTCCTCGATGATGCGCCGCGGGTCCTCGCTGCGCGGGTTGTCCGAAGTGACGATGACGCGGTCGGCCAGCCGGACGGCGATCCGTCCCATCAGCGGCCGCTTGCCGCGGTCGCGATCGCCGCCGCAGCCGAAAACACAGATCAGTTTCGAGTCTCGAGTCTCGAGTCTCGAGTTACGGTCCCGTTGCACCCTTGCGTCTGAACCGGAACCCGGAGTCCGGAGCCCGGAACTTAGTAGTTCGCGTAACGTGAGCAGCGCTTGCTCGAGGGCGTCGGGCGTGTGCGCGTAGTCGACGACGACCAGCGGCTTCGCGCCCCCGCCGATCCGCTGCAGCCGGCCCGGTACCGCCTTCAGCCGCCCGAGCGCGGCGACCGCCTTGCGCAAGGGCACGCCGCTCGCGAGCAGCACCCCGAGCGTGCCGAGCAGGTTGGACGCGTTGTGGCGGCCAAGCACCGGGCTCGCCACCCGCGCGTTTCCCCACGGCGTGCGCACGTCGAAGCGCACTCCGCGCGCGTCCGAGGCGAGATCGGCTCCCGCAAGCTGCGCCCCCGTGCGGCGGCCGAACCCGTATCCGATGACCTCCAGCCCGCGGCGCCGTATCCTCCGGGCGAGCTCGGCGCCGAAATCGTCGTCGAGATTGAGCACCGCTGCGCGCAGCGTCTCCCACGCGAACAGGCGCGCCTTCGCTTCCTTGTAACGGGCCATGGTGCGGTGGTAATCGAGGTGGTCGCGCGAGAGATTCGTGAACAGCGCAACGTCGAACTCGACTCCCGCCACACGATGCTGGTCGAGACCGATGGAGGAGACCTCCATGCTCACCGCGGCCGCGCCGCGGCGGGCGAACTCCGCGAGCTGGGCCTGAAGCCACAGCGCGTCCGGGGTGGTGTTGGCGAGGGGTTTCAACGGGGCGCGCATGCCGTAGCCGAGCGTGCCGACGACCGCGCATGCGCGGCCGGTGCGGCTGAGCGCCTGCGCGATCCACTGGCCGCACGTGGTCTTGCCGTCGGTTCCGGTCACCCCGACCATCCACATCCTGCGGCTCGGCCGGCCGTAGACGCGGGCCGCGATCTCCCCGGCGTACCGGCGCAGGTCCGCCACCCCGAGGTTGCGCACCCGCCACCGCGGGTCCCAGCGGAATCCGTCGCGCTCCCACAGCACGCAGTCCGCGCCCTTTTCGATCGCCTGGGCGATGTAGTCGCGCCCGTCGCGCAAGGCGCCCGGATAGGCGACGAAGGTGTCGCCCGGGCGCACTTCGCCGCTGTGCCCCGCGAGCCGCCGGATGCCCAGCGCCTCGATCGCTTTCCAGTCCGGCCGCCCTGCTCGCTTCGCTCTGCCTCTCAATCCTCGATCCTCGGTCCTCAATCCTCAGCTCTCAGTCCTCATCGCGGCCGTCAGACCTCTTCCTTGACCTCGGGCGCATCCGGCGGCGGGAGCACCACGTTGTCCATCGGCGCGTCGTACGGCACCGCCATCAGCCTCAGCGCTCCCGCCATGACCTGCGCGAACACCGGCGCCGCCACCTTTCCGCCGTAGTACTGGCCTGCGGACGGCTCGTCGATCATCACGACCACGATCAGACGCGGGCTGGAAGCGGGAGCGAAGCCGACGAACGACGAGATGTGCTTGTTCGCGGAGTAGCTGCCGTTCTCGATCTTGCGCGCGGTCCCGGTCTTGCCGGCGACGCGGTAGCCGGTAATCTGCGCGCGCGCCGCGGTCCCCGCTGGCTGCACCGCCGCCTCCAGCATCGCGCGCACCGCGCGCGCGGTCGCGGACGAGATCACCTCGACCGTCTCTGCCGGCGCCTCGCGCCGCATGAGCGACACGGCCTTCAACTCCCCGTCAGTGGCGAAGATCTGGTAGGCGCGCGCGAGCTGAAGCAGCGACACCGAGATGCCGTGGCCATAGGACATGGTCGCCTGCTCGATCGGGCGCCAGCTCGCGTGCGCGCGCAGCTTGCCGGAGCCCTCCCCCGGGAAGCCCGAGCGCGGCGGGGTGCCGAAGCCGACCCCGTGGAACAGGTTCCACAACGTCTCGGCTTTCAGCCCGAGCGCGATCTTCGCGGTACCGATGTTGGATGACTTCTGGATCACCTGGGAGACCGTCAGCGCGCCCAGGGGCTGCACGTCGTTGATCACGCGATCGCCGATGACCAGCGGGCCCGGCGCAGTCTGAATCACGCTCTCCGGGCGCAGCATGCCCGCATCCAGCGCGGCCGCGGCGGTGAACGGCTTGAGCGTCGAGCCGGGCTCGAAGAGGTCGGTGATCGCGCGGTTGCGCGTGCGCTTCGCGTCGAGCTTGCCGCGGTTGTTCGGGTTGAACGCGGGTACGTTGGCCATCGCCAGCACTTCCCCGCTCGCGACGTCGAGCACGACGATGCCGCCCGCCGCCGCGCGATGTGCCGCCACCGCGGCCTTGAGTTCGCGGTAGGCGAGATACTGGATCCGGGTGTCGATCGAGAGCTTCACGGTCTGCCCGTTCTGGGGCGCGCGCACGCTCTCGACGTCCTCGACAATCGAGCCGCGCCGGTCCTTGATCACGCGGCGGCTGCCAGGCCGGCCGGCGAGCAGCGGCTCGAACGCGAGCTCGAGCGCCTCCTGGCCCTTGCCGTCGATGTCGGTGAAGCCGATGAGATGCGCCATCACCTCTCCGGCCGGGTAGTAGCGCCGGTATTCGCGCTGCAGGAAGATGCCGGGGATGCCGAGCGCCACGACCCTGGCGGCCTCTTCGGGCGGCAGCTGGCGCTTGAGGTAAACGAACTCGCGCCGGTTGTCGTCGAGCCTCCTGTTGAGCTCGGCGGCATCCATCTCCAGCAGCCGCGCGAGGCGCTCGAGCTGCTCCGCGCCGATTCTCACATCCGCGGGGCTGGCCGCCACCGACTCTACGGGCGTGGAGATCGCGAGCGCCTCGTTGTTGCGGTCCACGATCTTGCCGCGCGTGGCGGTGAGCTCGATCACGCGCGAATGGCGCGACTCGCCCTGCTGCCGCAGAAAATCGTTGTTCAGTCCCTGCAGGTAGAGCGCGCGTCCCGCCAGCCCGGCGAACCAGAGCAGCAGCAACGCCAGCACCAGACTCGAGCGCCACGTCGGGAGCCTCAGCGCGAGTTCGGGACGGGCCGCGGCGCTCACGGGTTCTCCTGCGCCGGCGCGGGCGGCACCACCTGGATGCGCCCGGGCGCCGGCACGCGCATGCCGAGCGCCCGCACCGCGATTTTCTCGACGCGTGCGTGCGTCGCCCACGTGCTCTGCTCGAGCTGCAGCTGTCCCCATTCCACCTCGAGCTTCTTGGCGAGCTCGCCTTCCCTCTGCAGCTCGACGTAGAGCTTGCGCGCCTGGTGCTGCGAGGTGACCAGCGCCAGCGCGCAGGCGATCAGCGCCACGAGCAGCAGCACGTTAAGCCTGAGCACGCGCGCCCTCCTGCGGGAGTTTTTCAGCCACTCGCATCACGGCGCTGCGCGCGCGGGGGTTGGCCGCGATTTCCGCTGCCTGCGGCCGGACCGCGCGGCCGACGAGCCGCAGCCGCGGCCCCTTGATCTCGCGTGCGCGCACCGGCAGCCGCGCCGGAAGCGCCTCGCCGCGCGCCTGCTCGCGCAGGAAGCGCTTGACGATGCGGTCCTCGAGGGAATGGAAACTGATCACCACCAGGCGCCCTGCCGGCTCGAGGAGTTCCACGCACTGCGGCAGCGCTAGCGACAATTCCTCAAGCTCCTGATTAACGTGAATCCGTATAGCCTGAAACGTGCGCGTCGCCGGATCCTGCCGTGGCTCGCGCGCGGGAACGGCCGCTGCCACGAGTGCGGCAAGTTCTCGTGTGGTGTCAACAGGTCCCCGCGATCGAGCCGCAGCAATCGCTGCTGCAATCTGTTTAGCAAACCGTTCTTCGCCATAGTTCTTGATTACCTCCCGGATTTCCGCCTCGGGCGCATGTGCGAGCCATTCTGCGGCGGTGCTGCCCTGGCTGCGGTCCATGCGCATGTCGAGCGGCGCGTCGGCGCGAAAGCTGAAGCCGCGGCCCGGCTCGTCGAACTGCGGCGACGACGCGCCGAGATCGAGCAGAATGCCGTGCGCGCGCATGGCGCCAGCGTGGGCCATGTGCTCCGTGAGCCGGCTGAACCGGCCGTGCCGGATGCTGAAACGCCCGTCAACGATCTCTCCTCCCGCGGCCACCGCCTGCGGATCGCGGTCGAGCGCGATGAGCCGCCCCGCCCTTCCCAGCCGCGCCAGAATTTGCCGGCTGTGACCGCCGCGCCCGAACGTGCAGTCGACGTAGAGGCCATCCTCCCGCACGTTCAAACTCTCTACTGCTCGCTCCAACAGGACCGCGGTATGTGAGCCCACGCTCACAAGGAGAAGCCCTCCAGCTCGGGCGGCAATCCGCCCGTGCCGAAACCGTCGGCCTTGTCCATGAGCTCCTGCCATTGATCCTTGTTCCAGAGCTCGAATTTGCTGCCCTGTCCGACCAGCACCACGTTCTTGTCGAGTTGTGCGAATTCGCGCAGCGCGGGCGGCACCAGGATGCGCGCGGCCGCGTCCATCTGTACGTCCTCCGCATAGCCGACGAGCCGGCGCTGCAATTCACGGATTTGCGCGTTGAAGCTGGACAGCGCCATCAGCTTCTGCTCGATGGGCTCCCAGTCGGGAAGCGGATAGATCAGGAGACAGCGGTCGGAATCGGCGGTGACGACGAGCCGGCCACCGCAGCGCTCGAGCACGGCGTCGCGGTACCGTGCCGGTACCGCCAGCCTGCCTTTGCTGTCGAGATTGAGCTGCGCAACGCCGCGGAACACGAGTCCCCCTTCCACTCCCGGGCACCGGCGTCCTCCCCTTGCGGAGTCGACACCTTCTCCCACTTTTCTCCACTTCTTCCCACTATATTAAAACGCGGTGGGGCGGTCAAGGGAGTGAGCGGCGTTTTCTGGTTTTAGGACAAAGACTTATGTGGCAAAATTCACGCGCACTTTTAGATTTGATTGCGGAAAAAATTAAGGCTTTAAAACAGCGTGATAAAAGCTAAATCGAAAGTAACACTTTAACTTTATGCGGCTCGGGTACGCCGGTATTGGCGAATTTCGAAGGTGTTGCGGCTTGGCAACAACCCGGGTATGACCGCGCGGAAGAAGGAAGGAAAGCTGGCCGATAAGCCGGGTTCTGTGCGGGCCTCGCGGCCCTGGCAGCCATTCCTCTAGGCCCCGGATTGCTCCGGGGCTCGAGCCACCTACCCGCAAGCTCGGCGGGTCGCGTCGTCGCTTGCCTATTTGGTGTTGCTCCGGGTGGAGGTTGCCTCGTTTCACCCTCGCCACGGTCGCCCGCAACGAGACTCGTCTCTGTGGCCCTGTTCCTCGCCTCACGGCGGGCGGTGATTAGCCGCCACCCTACCCTGTGGAGCCCGGACTTTCCTCTCCGTGCGGCACGAGCCATCGTAAAGGCTCGCTTCTGTACGCACGCAGCGGCTGCCTGGCCAGCTTCCCAACACACATTGTACTACCTCCGCCCGGCGCGGAACGAACAGCGCATGGGGCTCATCATGGTGGTGGAGCCGATGCGCCGCGTCCTGGAAATCTCAGTCCGCGCCCTGCGCCGGCAGCGCACGCACCGCGGCGAGCACGCGCAGCAGATTGTGGTCGGACACCCCGAGTTCGGCGAGATGGTCGAGCGTGCGGGTCAGGTATTCGATATTGGACCCGCGCGTGCCGCAGCAGGTAGCCACCGTGCTCGCGGTCTGCTCGGTGGACAGCTTTCCCGCATAGCCCGGGTGCCGCCGGTCGGCGATGAAGGTCAACGCCCTGACTTCCTTGTCCGGAAGCCGCGCGCGCATCATCCGCGGTTGATACACGCGGCGCGACATCTCGCGCGCCCACAGTCCCTCGAGCGCCGTCTCCACGTCGGCCACGGCAACCCGGAACGCAATCCCGTGGCAGGCGCCGCCCCGGTCGAGCCCCAGTACCAGCCCGGGGCGATCCGCGGTGCCCCGCCAGCGGTTCGAATAGATGCACAGCGCGCGATGGTAGCCATAGACGAGCGCCGGCGCCCAGTTCACGTAGGGAAAACCCGGATCCCACATCAGCGACCCGTATCCGAAGATCCACAGGTCTCCCGGCGGGAGCCCGAGTTCCGTGGGGTGGGTCGTACGGGGGGAGATCATGGCGGCAGCCTGCGTGAGCCCTTTAACGCCCGGCCGCCGCCCGGGATTACGCGAGCCTCCACGCCACGCGCGCTCCGGCGCGAAACGGCACCAGCTTGTCGTGCCCGAACACGATCTCCGCGGGCACTGGCCACGGTTCGTCTTCCAGCGTGATCGTGTCCGCGTTCACCGGCAGCCCGTAGAACTGTGCGCCATTGCGGCTCGCGAAGTTCTCGAGCTTCTCGAGGCTGCTCTCGGCGCCGAACGCCTCGGCGTAGAGCTCGATGCCGGCGTGCGCGGTGTAGATCCCCGCGCAGCCGCACTCCGTCTCCTTCGTGTGGCGCGCGTGCGGCGCGCTGTCGGTGCCGAGGAAAAACTTGGGGCTGCCGCCGGTCGCCGCGCGGACCAGCGCCTGGCGGTGCTCCTCGCGCTTGAGCACCGGAAGGCAATAATGGTGCGGCCGGATGCCGCCTTCGAACAGCGCGTTGCGGCTGAGCAGCAGGTGATGCGCGGTGATGGTCGCCGCCACGCGCGGGGGCGCGGCCATCACGAATTCGGCCGCCTCGCGGGTCGTGATGTGCTCCATCACCACGCGCAAGCCCGTGAAGCGCTCGATCAGCGGCGCGAGCGCACGCTCGATGAACACCCTCTCCCGGTCGAACACGTCCACCGCCGGGTCGGTGACCTCCCCGTGCACCAGCAGCGGCATGCCGGACTTTTCCATCGCCTCGAACACCCGGTAGCACTTCTTGAGGTCGGTCACCCCGGCGTCGGAGTGCGTAGTCGCCCCCGCGGGGTAGTACTTGACCGCATGCACCATGCCGCTCTCGCGCGCCGTGCCGATCTCCTCGGGACGCGTGTTGTCGGTGAGATACAGCGTCATCAGGGGCTCGAACCGCGCGCCGGCCGGCAGCGCGGCAAGGATGCGTCCGCGATATTCGAGCGCGAGTTTCGTCGTGGTCACCGGCGGCTTCAGGTTGGGCATCACGATCGCGCGCGCGAATCGCCTCGCGGTGTCCGGGAGCACGGCGCGCATGTGCTCGCCGTCCCGCAGGTGCAGGTGCCAGTCGTCGGGCCGCGTGATGGTGATGCGGTTCATGTTCGGGTCAGCGGCGAGCAGTAAGCGGTGAGCGGGCAGCGCGATTCAAGCGTCAGCTGGCGTGCGTATTCTACCGCTTACCGCTTACCGCTCCCCGCTTACGCTTGAGCTCGAGCGCAAGCGGGTAGAGCTCGTTCTTGCGGCCGCTTCCGAGCTTTACCGCGACCTCCACCGCCTGCTTGAGCGGCAGCTCCGCCAGCAGAACCTCCAGCGTGCGGCGCGCGCGCGCGGCACCGGTCGGCGCAGGCGCCGCCGCGCCTTCCACGACCAGCACGAACTCGCCGCGCCTGCGGTCCGCGTGCCCGGCGAGCCACGCCCCGGCCTGCGCTAACGGGCCGCGGTGCACGGTCTCGTAGAGCTTGGTGAGCTCGCGCGCGATCACGAGCTCGCGCTCCCCGCCCAGCGCCTCGCACATCGCCTCCACGCACTCCGCGATGCGGTGCGGCGCCTCGTAGAACACGAGGACGTAGGGCAGAGCGGCAATCCGCTGGAGCTCGCGGCGCCGCTCCCCGGCATGCGCCGGCAGGAATCCGTAGAAGAGAAAACGCGTCCCGGGAAAACCGGCGGCCGAGAGCGCCGCAATCGCGGCGTTTGCCCCGGGAACCGGTGCCACCGCGTGCCCGGCGGCCTGGACCGCCGCGACGAGCACGGCGCCCGGGTCCGAGATCGCCGGGGTGCCCGCATCACACGTGAGCGCCAGGGACTTGCCGGCATCGAGCAGCGCCAGCACCTGCTTCACCGCGCGCTTCTCGTTGTGTTCGTGCACCGGGATCAGGCGCGCAGCGATGCCGTAATGGTCGAGCAGCCGCCGCGTGACCCGCGTGTCTTCCGCCGCGACCGCGTCCACCGCCTTCAACACGTCGAGCGCCCGCAGGCTGATGTCGCGCAGGTTTCCAATCGGCGTGGCCACTACATATAATGTCGCTCTTCGTTCCTTCTCGGCTCCTCGATGCGCTGCGGCGTGCTCCATCGCTGGCTCGGTCTGCTCCTGACTGCGGCGATACTATACGGGGGCGTACCCGCGTTGGCCAGCGAGGGGGTCGTCACTTCGCCGGCACCGCCGCCGCGCCCGATCGGGGCTCCGCTGCCGCTCGCGCCCGGAGCGCCCGGCCCGCTGGTGTTGCCGGCGCCGCCGAGCGCGCCGGCCGCCGCGGCGCAACCCGCGGCGCCTTCGGACGACGCGAGAATCTCGCACGTTGCGTTGCTGCTGCCGCTCAAGTCCACCGCCTTCGGCCAGCACGCCGAGGCGGTGAGAAACGGCTTTCTCGCCGCGGCCAAGGTGCAGGGACGCGTAGCATTGCCCCTGCGCATCTACGAAACGGGCGACGACGTGCAGCAGGTCGTCGCCGGCTACCGCCAGGCGCTTGCCGCGGGCGCGACCGTGGTGGTGGGACCGCTCACGCGCAGCGGCGTCACCGCGATCGTCGAGGCCGAGCCCGTGCCGGTCCCGACGCTCGCGCTGAACGTGCCCGAGGGCCGCGCGACCGCGCCACGCAATTTCTACATGCTGAGCCTGCAGGCGGAGGCCGAGGCGCGCCAGGTCGCGCAACTCGCACACCAGGAAGGCGGCCGCAGCGTGCTCACGGTGAGCGGCGACACCCCCCTCATGCGGCGCATCCACCAGGCTTTCGTCGAGGAGTTCACGCGACTCGGCGGCAAGCTCGCAGCTGAAATTCCGTTCGCCAGCGACCCTGCGGGGCTCAACCGAATCAAGCAGGTCGCCGGTCTCGGCACCGCGGACATGGCGTTCCTCGCGCTCGACTTCCAGCGCGCGCGGCTTGCCCGTCCCTACCTCGAACCGCTCGCAATTTTCGCGACCTCGCAGGTGCACCCGGGCAACGTCGGGCCGCTCGCGGCGTTCGACCTCGCGCGCGTGCGCTTCCTCGACATGCCGTGGCTGCTGCAGCCCGACCACACTGCCGTGATGGTCTACCCGCGCCAGGACTACCGCGACGTGGTGGAGCTCGACCGTTTCTACGCGCTGGGCATCGATGCCTTCCGCGTCGCCAACGAGCTGCTCGCCGGCAGGCTCGAGATCATCCTTGACGGAGTGACCGGGCGGTTGACGCTGGGTCCCGACCAGAGCTTCGCGCGCATGCTCACCGCCGCGCAGTTCCGGGAAGGCAAGCTCGCGGTAACCGGCGAGCCTCGCCGGTGAGCGCCCGCGGCGGCGGGGCGGAGGATCGCGCCGCCGCTTTCCTCGAGCGCCAGGGGTTGCGGATCGTGACTCGCAACTATCGGTGCCGGTTCGGCGAGATCGACCTCGTGGCAGAGACCGGCGCCACCGTGGTGTTCGTGGAAGTGCGCGCGCGCGCATCGGAGGCCTACGGCGGCGCGGCCGCGAGCATCACGCCCGTCAAGCGCCGCCGGGTGATCGCCGCCGCGCGCCACTACCTCGCGGCGAAGCGCGAGCGCCGCGCGTGCCGCTTCGACGTGGTGCTCATCCGCGGCGCCGACGCGCAGCTCGAATGGATACCGGACGCGTTTGGTGAATGAGGCCGCCGCCGGTACAATAGCCCGGGACTTCCCAGCGTATCCGCACATGGACCTCGTCACGCGCATCAGCGAGAACTTTTCCGAGAGCGCGCACCTCAAATTGCAGGCGATGGACGCGCTCGCCGGGCCGATCGCTGCGGCCGCGGAGCGCATGGTGCAATGCCTGAAGCAGGACCGGAAGATCATGAGCTGCGGCAACGGCGGCTCCGCCGCCGACGCGCAGCATTTCGCGGCCGAGATGCTGAACCGCTTCGAGATGGAGCGTCCGGGCCTGGCGGCGCTTGCGCTCACGACCGACACCTCGACGCTCACCTCGATCGCCAACGATTACGATTACGAGCAGGTGTTCTCCAAGCAGGTGCGGGCGCTCGGACAGGCCGGAGACCTTCTGCTCGCGATCTCCACCAGCGGCAACTCGCGCAACGTGGTCGCGGCGGTGCGCACCGCCCAGGAATGCCACGTCGGGGTGATCGCGTTGACCGGGCGCAACGGCGGCAAGATGGGCGAGATCCTCCTGCCCGCCGACATCCACATCTGCGTGCCGGCGCAAAGCACGGCGCGCATCCAGGAAGTGCACCTGCTCATCCTGCACTGCCTGTGCGACGCCATCGACTGTCTCTTAATGGGAGTAGAGTGAATGCGTAACGTGCTTGGACTGTCCCTGCTGCTTGTTCTTCCCCTGCTCAACGGCTGCGCCGAAGTCATCCTCGGCGGCGCCGCGGTCACCGGCGGCGTGCTGGCCACGGACCGCCGCACCATCGGTACCGTCACCGAAGACCAGGGCATCGAGCTTCGAACCTCGAGCCGCGTCAGCGAGCGGTTCAAGGACGGCGTGAATCTCAGCGTCACGAGCTACAACCGCATGGTGCTGCTCACCGGGGAAGTGCCCGACGCCGCCACCAGGGCGGACATCGAGCGACTTGCGCGCAGCGTGGAGAACGTGCGCGGGATCTACAACGAGCTCGCCGTGGCCGGGGTGAGCTCGTTCGGCGCGCGCGCGAACGATTCCCTCATCACCTCCAAGGTAAAAGCGCGCTTCGTGGATGCCCAGAAGTTCAACGCATTGCACGTGAAGGTGGTGACGGAGCGCAACGTCGTCTACCTCCTGGGGCTGGTGAACCGGAAGGAAGCCGACGACGCGACCGAGATCGCGCGCACCACCAGCGGCGTGCAGAAGGTGGTGCGGGTGTTTGAATACCTGGATTGATGCGTGAGTGGTGAGCGGTGAGTCGTGGCTGCCGCTACCGCTTACTGCTTGCCGCTTACCGCTTACCCGTCATCTCACGTAGCACTTCAGCCCGCGCATCAGCAACCCCAGGCCGGGCAGCCGCTCGTAGAGCTCCTCGGCCGCATCCCAGTAGTCGCGGTGCACGCTCACCCTGCCGCCGTCGTCGAACCGGAGCAGTGTCGCACCGTGTATGCGCTGCGTCGTGGACGGCGCCCAGAAGCGCATGCGGAAGTCGAAATCCCACAGCAGCACCACCGCGGCGTCGCCCGCGATGCGCTCTGTCACGCGGAATCGCGGCTCGCTGAGGTGGCGGTACATGCGGCGGAAGACCTCCTGCACCGCCGCCAGCCCGCGCACGTCGTTGAACGGGTCCTTGAAGGAGCAGTCGGCGGCGTAATAGCGCCCCATCTCGGCGATCGAATCCGGCCCCAGCCGCTCGTAGTATTCGACCAGTGCATCGAGTCGCGACTTGTCCATAGCCACCTCCTTGCGCATCCGCCCGCGCGCAATACCGTAGCACGTCAGGTGCCGGTATGAAAAAACCCGAAAAACCCAGGAACCGCCGATGAACGCCGACAAAACCGGTAATGGGTAATGGGTAATGGGTGACGTGGACAGGAGTAACCGGTTCTCGCCCATTACTCATATTACCGGTCACCCGTCAGTCGTCACTCGTCAGTCGTCACCCGTCAGTCGTCACCCGTTACTCGCTCCAAATTGTGCCCCCGTCGCGGCGCGGTTACACTTCGGTGAGCCGCGCCCGGGTCCGCACATGCACACTCCACCGCCCTTCGAACGCAAGATTTGCCCGCCACCGGATTTGCCGAGCCGGCTCGCACGCGTCGCGCGCCCGCTCGTGTTTACCAACGGCGTGTTCGACCTTCTGCATCGCGGGCATGTCACCTACCTCGCGCAGGCGCGCGCGCTCGGGGCAAGCCTGCTCGTCGCCGTCAATTCCGACGCCTCCGCGCGCAGACTCGGCAAGGGCGCGGAGCGGCCCTTGAACGCTCTCGAGGACCGCCTCGCGGTGCTCGCAGCGCTCGAGGCCGTCACGCTCGTCACCTGGTTCGAGGAGGAGACGCCGCTTGCGCTGATCCTGGCGGTCAAGCCGGACGTGCTCGCGAAGGGCGGAGACTGGAAGCAGGAGGCCATCGTCGGCGCCAAAGAGGTCGCGGGCTGGGGCGGCGCGGTGCACTCGATACCGTTCGTGCATCAACGCAGCACGACTGTGCTGATCAACCGCATTCGCGGCAAGAGCTAATCTTAACCTCTCACCGCCGAGGACGCAGAGGACGCGGAGGAACGCCAAGGAAAAAGAAGAATAATCGAACCGCCGGAGGGGGAAAAAGGTGTCAGGAACCTTTGAGGTTGCTGATCGAACCCCAGGCATTTTTTCAGCACCGTGCGGACCAAAAGGTTCCTGACACCTTTTCCCGCGCCGGCAGCTCAGCTTTCAGATCTTGCCTGCGTTCATCCGCGTTGATCTGCGGCTCCATTCTTGTTTTTCTTGGCGGCCTGGCGGTTCCGAGAAGCCGTGAGTCGTGATTCGTGAATCGTGATTCGACTCGTATTCGAGTTGGAATCTCTCGGCGGTCTCTGCGGTTCGATTATTGTTCTTGTTTTTCCTTTGTGTCCTTTGCGTTCTTTGTGTTTTAAGAATTTCAGCCTTTTGCCGCGGTCGCGGCCAGCGGGCACGTGGCGGCCTTGAGGTCGCTGCCCGGAAACTCCTTCTGCGCCTCGGCAAGCCGGGCAACCGTCGCCTCGTTCGGCTCGCGCACGTAGAACGCGACCTGCTTGAGGAAGTTCTCGCGCCGCTCGGCGACCGCCGTGCGCACGCCGCGCTCGCGCAGCTTGGCCAGAAACGCGTTCGCCGCCTCCTCGGTGCGGAAGATGCCGAGCGAAATCGCGTAGCGCCACTGCGTCGCGTCCTGTATGACGAAGAATTCCGTGACGCCGAGCGCCTTCAGCTCTCCCACCTTGCGATCTGCGTCCGCCTTGGTCTTGAGCGGCGGCATGTGGACCCAGTAGCCGCTGGCATCGGTGACTACGCGCTCGAACTGCGCCGGCGGCAGCTCGAGCCGCGCGATCGCGTTTTCCGCGCGCGCGACGTCGGGACCGGCGAAGACGCCCCACTCGAGGCACACCGTGGGCGCGGCGGTGGCGACCTTGGCCGGCGGTTTGGCCGGCGGCTTCTCCGGGGCGACCCCGCCGGCCGCGCCGAGCAGCTTGATCTTGTCCGGGCTGATCTGCAGCAGCGGGATCTGGCTTTCCACCGCGCCGCGGTCGGGCGCGACGTTCACGTAGGCGAAGAACAGCAGGTTTGCCAGCACCAGCAGCAGGAAAAAAGCTCTCATCGCGGTGACAGGATGCGGCGTGACATGAAAATTCGTGACAAGGTGCTGCGTGACGGGGTGGCGCCAGAACGATAACCCATAGCGACCCAGGGCCGCGCCGCGCGCCGAAATTCCCGCGCTGTCGGTTCACGCCTCATCACGTCACGCATCACCACGTCACGCATCATCACGTCACGCATCACCACGTGACGCCTCATCACGGCACGCTGGCCCGGTCGAGGGCGATGTGCACCAGCCCCTCGAGCACCAGATTATCCACGACCTCGGCGCGCGCGTTAAGCTGCGGGGCGAGTCGCGCCGCGCCCCCGCCGGAGAGCACCGTGAGCGGCGCCACCTGCCCCGCCTCGCGCAGGTAGCGGTGCATCCGCTCGACGGCGCCGGCGAGCGCATTCAACGCTCCGCTTGCGATCGCGTCCGCGGTGCACGCCGGGAAGAACGCGAAGCGGCCGGCCCGCGGCTTGAGCGCAGCGGTGTTGCGCGCGAGCGCTTCCCGCATGAGATCCGTCCCGGGGACGATCATCCCCCCGAGAAACACCCCGTCCCCCGTCAGCGCATCCACGGTCATGGTGGTGCCGGCGCTCACCACCACGCACGGGCCGCGGTAGAGCCGCCACGCGCCGATCAGCGCGGCCCAGCGGTCCGCGCCGAGCTGCGCGGGGTCGTCATACGAGCTCGACACGCCGCACTGCCGCGCCAGACTGCGGATGAAGCGCGCGCGCCGGCCATGACGCCGGGCCGCCGCGCCGATCTCCCGCACCACCCGCGGGCCGGCGACGTTTGCCGCGATCACGACGTCGGCGCGCGTGATCGGCCCCCACTCGCGCACAAGACGGCGCGCCTCGGCCGTGGGCACCTGGCCGCGTACGGCCCAGGCCTCCCCGTCGTGCAGGCCCCACTTGATGCGGCTGTTGCCCGCATCAATCGCTAGAATTCTCACCCGCTCCCCTGTTCTGTGAAACCCACATTAACCGCAGATAAACGCAGATACACACAGATGAAAACCAGAGTTTCTGCCCAAGGAACACAGACTTCGCGGAAAAAAATGCAAAGCGAATGTTTTCCGCGCCTCGGCTATCTGTGATCTCTGTGGCTAAAGCTTTGGTCCTATGATTTTATCCGCGTTTATCTGCGTTTATCTGCGGTTTCAATTGTTTTTGACTTCCTTGCAGACGCGGGTCGCAGGCTCATCTCTCCGCTGTGGTAGCGCTTCGGCCCCGTGCGTGTGTCCAGCACGAACGCACCGTCTTCGGCCACCCCTCTCGCAATCCCGCTCTCGCGCGCGCCGTCGGGCAGCTCGATCGCCACGCGGCGCCCCTGGTGCGCGTGCCGGCGCTGCCACTCCGAGCGCAGCGGCCCGAATCCTTCGCGCTCGAACGCGGTGAGCACCCGGTCAAGCTCGATCAACACCTGCGCGAGTAGCTGGTTGCGCTCAAGCCGGCGCCCGGATGCCGTCTCGAGATCGGTCGCGGCGCGGTCGATGCGCGCGCGCGTTCCGCGCGACAGGCGCACGTTGAGCCCGATGCCGATCACCGCCGCGCTCGGCCCGAGCGCATCGCCCTGCAGTTCGGTCAGGATGCCGGCGAGCTTGCGGTTGCGCCACAGGACGTCGTTCGGCCATTTGAGCTTGACGCCGCGCGCTCCTGCCTGCTCGAGGGTCCGCGCGAGCGCAACGCCAACCGCAAGGCTCAGGCCGGAGAGCGCGCCGGCGCCCCGGGTAAAGCGCCACAGCAGCGAAAAGGTGAGCCCGCCGCCAAGCCCGGCGTGCCACGGGCGCCCGAGGCGCCCCCGGCCCGCCGCCTGCCATTCGGCGGCGACCACCGTGCCGCTCACCGCGCCGGCGGCCGCGCGCTCGAGCAACGCCGTGCTGGTCGAGTCTACGGCTGTCCGTATCTCGAGCGTGTAGCGCGCGGCGTGCGCACCCAGATGCTGCTCGATGCGCTCGCGCTCGAGCGGCGACACCGGCCGCGGCAGGCGATAGCCGCGGCCATGCACCTTGTAGACATCGAGCTGCATCGCCTCGAGATCGCGGATCGCGTTCCACACGCTCGCCCGCGATACCTCGAGCGCCTGCGCGAGCGCCTCCCCCGAATGGAAGTCCCCGTCGGAGAGCAGCCGCATCACATCCATCGTCAACCGCTTCATGGGCGGCGTACAGCATAGCCGATTACGCCGCGGCGGCGCTCCCGCTCCGGCTTGACCCGCGCTGGCGGCTGCGCGCATGCTGCCGCCGGCCCCACCCCAATCTCGCGTGCGGAGGACCTATGGCCACAGTACTGGATTCCCTCGGGCACCGGCTCGCCAGATTCCTCACCGGCCCGGCGCGCATGGCGCCGACCCTGGCGACCTACGATCCGCGCCTTCTGGCGGGCGTGATCCGGCCCGGCGACGTGCTGCTCATCGAAGGCAACAGCAAGGTGAGCGTCGCGATCAAATACCTCACTCAGTCCACGTGGTCGCACGCCGCGCTCTACGTCGGCGACGCGCTCGGGCCGCCGCACGCCGGCGAGGAGCCGCGGGTGCTCATCGAGGCCGATCTCAACGCGGGCGTGCGGGCCGTTCCGCTCTCGGAATACGCCGAGCGCCACACGCGGATCTGCCGCCCGGTGGGGCTCAGCCCGGAGGATCTGCAGCGCGTGATCGACTACGCCGTGGGGCGCATCGGCCACCAGTACGACCTGCGCAACCTGATCGACATCTCGCCCTACTTCCGCGTCGTCAAGCCCACCATCGAGAGCGGGTTCGACTACCGCGCGCTGGTGTGGAAGGAAGACGGCGGGCGCGAGCCGCTCGCCGCGTAGCCGGCGCCACGCTGCCAGCGCACGCTCGGCTAGAATAGCGTTTTCAGGTGAGCTTCATGTCCGACCGCGCAGCCGCCAGATCGAAGCAGCCCGCGCCGCACGCGTCCTCGAGCTCCAATTTCATTCGCGCCATCGTCGAGCAGGATGTCGCGAGCGGGAAGTACGCCGAGCGCGCCTGGGGCGGGAAGCCCGGGCCGGCCCGCGCGCACGAGGGCTCCGCGCCGGACCCGGCCCGGATCCGCACGCGCTTCCCGCCCGAGCCGAACGGCTATCTGCATATCGGGCACGCGAAATCGATTTCCCTCAATTTCGGCCTCGCGCGCGAGTACGGCGGCGCCTGCCACCTGCGCTTCGACGACACCAACCCCGAGAAGGAGGAACAGGAGTACGTCGACGCCATCATCGACGCCGTCCGGTGGCTAGGCTTCGACTGGGGGGAACACCTCTATTTCGCGAGCGACTACTTCGACTTCATGTACGAGGCGGCGGAGAATCTGGTGCGAGCGGGCCATGCGTACGTGGACGAGCAGAGCGCGGAGGAAATGCGCGCCAGCCGCGGCACGCTGACCGAGCCCGGCAGGAACAGCCCGTGGCGCGATCGCCCGGCGGAGGAGTCGCTGCGCCGGCTGCGCGAGATGCGCGACGGCAGGCACCCCGACGGCGCGATGGTCCTGCGCGCAAGGATCGACATGGCCTCTCCCAACATCAACATGCGCGACCCCGCGATCTACCGCATCCGCAGGGCGGCGCATCACCGCACGGGCGAGAAGTGGTGCATCTACCCCATGTACACCTACGCGCACCCGATCGAGGACGCGCTCGAGCGAATTACCCACTCGCTGTGCACGCTCGAATTCGAGGACCAGCGCCCATTCTACGACTGGCTGCTCGAGCGGCTCGCGCAGGGCGGGCTGCTCGCGCAGCCGCTTCCGCAGCAGATCGAGTTCGCGCGGCTCAACCTTACCTACGTCGTGCTCTCCAAGCGCAAGCTCATCCAGCTCGTGGAGGAGAAGCACGTGGAGGGCTGGGACGATCCGCGCATGCCCACGCTCGCCGGCGCGCGGCGCCGCGGCTACACCGCGGAAGGCTTCCGCCTGTTCGCCGAGCGTATCGGAGTGGCGAAAGCGGACTCGTGGATCGACTACGGGGTGCTCGAGGACTGCATGCGCGAAGATCTGAACGAGCGCGCGCCGCGCCGCATCGCCGTGCTCGACCCGGTGAGGCTCGTCATCGACAATTACCCGGACGGCGCCCAGGAGGAATGCCACGCCCCCAACCACCCGCAGAAGCCGGAGCTCGGGAGCCGCGCCGTGCCGTTCTCGAAAGAGCTCTGGATCGAGCGCGAGGACGTGATGGAAGCGCCTCCCAAGGGCTACCACCGCCTCTTCCCCGGAAACGAAGTGCGACTGCGCTACGCGTACCTGGTGAAGTGCGTTCGCGTGGAAAAGGACGCGAAAGGCAGCATCGCGGCGGTGCACTGCACCTACGACCCGGCCACGAAGAGCGGCACGACCGGCGCGGGCGAGCGCAAGGTGAAAGGCAACATCCACTGGGTCTCGGCGCGCCACGCGTTTTCCGCGGACGTGCGGCTCTACGACCGGCTTTTCAAGCATCCCCAGCCCGGGACCGGGAGGGACTTTCTCGAGGACCTTCACTCGGGATCGAAGAGCATCGTCGCCGCGCAGCTCGAGCCCGCGCTGGCGGGCGCGCAGCCCGAAGAGCGTTTCCAGTTCGAGCGCCACGGCTATTTTGTGTGCGACCTGCGCGATTCGCGGCCGGGCAAGCCCGCATTCAACCGCGCCGTGACACTGCGCGATTCGTGGGCGAAAGAGGCCCGCTAGCGCCGGCGCTCGCGCCCTGCTGGCACTCATCGGGATCCGGAGCGGCGATGGAACAAACCAACGACCCGGCGCAGCTCGTCGCCGCCGCGCGCGGCGCGCTCGAACACGCATACGCTCCCTACAGCAAGCGCGCGATCGGGGCGGCCGTGCTCGGCGCCGACGGAGTGATCTACACCGGCGGCAACATCGAGAACGCGCTGCGGGGCCTTGCGCTGTGCGCCGAGCAGGTCGCGCTCGCGCACGCGGTTGCGCGCGGCAACCGCACCCTGCGCGCGATCGCCATCGTGAACCGCAACGGCAGCCCGTGCTACCCGTGCGGGGTTTGCCGCCAGATGCTCGCGGAATTCAGCGCCGCCGGGCGCGGCATGGAAGTGATCGTGGAGGACGCGGGGCGCCCGCTTGCCACGACGCTCTCCGCTCTGCTCCCGGATCCCTACCGCCCGGGTTGAGCCACGATTCACGACTCACGATTCACAAGTCACGAGTCACCAAGAGTAGGCAATGCCGAACATCACCATGCTCGATATCGAGACGCTGAGGCAGACCAAGCTCGGCCCGTACATCGACAAATGCCTGCAGCACCGCGCGCCGGACCCGGGTTTCCACGCGATGATGGGACACAACGTGGACCTGTGCGAGGCGATGTTCGTCGCGTGGGACACGATCTTCAACACCGGCCGCATCCGGCACACGCTTAAGGAGGTCATCCGGGTGCAGCTCTCCCGCATGGCCTCCTGCGTCTACTGAGGGAACGTCCGGTCCGCTTCGGCGAAGCGGCAGGGCCTTCAGGAAAGCGACATCGACGAGGGTATCGCCGACTACCAAGCGAGCGGCCGCTTCACGGAGGCCGAAAAGCTCGCGCTGCGCTACAGCGAGTGGATGGCCCTCAATCCCGGGAGAATCGGGCCCGAATTCTACGACGAGCTGCGCCGCCACTACACGGAGGCGGAAATCGTGGAGCTCGGGGCGTTCATCGGATTCAACATCGGCTACCACACCTTCTTCGGGACGCTCAAGTTCTACCCGATGTTCTCCCCGGACGGCCGGCTGGTGAGCCAGGAGGAATCGGCGCGCATCTACGGTGCGGCGCCCGCTTCGCTCTCCGGGGAAACGAAGTGACGACTGACGGCTGACGACTGACGACAGGAGTGTTCCCCCTCAATCCTCAATCCTCATTCCTCATCCCTCATCCACGCTCCATGCCGCACATCGAACCGCTGGCGCCTGAAAACATTCGCGATCCGGAGCTGCGCGCGCTCATCGAGCGCAGCGAGGCGCTCGGAGTGCCGGACCCGCTCTTTCCCCGCATCCTGGCGCACGTGCCGGCGCACGCGAAGGTCCTGCTGCGCGCCTTGCTCGCCTCGCACGCGGAGGGCAGCGTGGACCACAAGCTGAAGGAAGTGATCCGCGTGCAGCTCGCCCGCACCGCCGGAGACCCCTACTTCTCCGGCCTGCGCTCGGTGCGCGCAAGGCGGGAGGGGCTCGACGAGGAGGCGATCGACGCAGGATCGGGGAAGTTCGAAAACGATCCACGCTTCACCGCCGCCGAGAAGTGGGCGCTGCGCTACGCCCGCGCGATGTACCTCAGCCCGGAGAACGTGGACGCAGCGTTCTACGAGGAAGGAAAGCGGCACTACACCGAGGCCCAGATCATGGAGCTCGGCGCCTTCATCGCGTTCCACTACGGCATGCAGGCGTTCATGCGCACCCTGCGCGCCGTACCGCTTCGCGACGACGCGGCGAAGAGCAAAGCCTCCTGATTCGTAACTCGTAAAATCGCCAGAGCGTCGACGATCCGCTGTTTACGTTCCACGATTCACCATTCACGAGTCACGGATTTATGAAAGCGCTCGTCACCGGCTTCGATCCCTTCGGCGGCGAGGAAGTAAACGCATCGCTCGAGGCGGTGCGGCGGCTGCCGGCGCGCATCGGCGCGCTCGAAGTGTCCACCGCTGAGCTGCCGACGTCGTACGCGCGCGCGCCGGCGGAACTGGAAGCGGCGATCGAGCGCGCGCGGCCCGACATCGTGCTCTGCGTCGGCCAGGCGAGTGAGCGCAGCGAGCCGTGCGTCGAGCGCATCGCGGTCAACATGCAGGATGCGCTGGTCGCCGACAACGACGGCGCGCGCCCGATGGAACTGCCGGTCGTGCCGGGTGGTCCGGCAGCCTACTTCGCAACGCTGCCGGTGCGGGAGGCGGTGGCGGCACTACGGGCGGCGGGGCTTCCCGCGGCGATGTCGATGAGCGCGGGCACGTTCGTGTGCAACCACGTTTTCTACGGCCTCATGCACCGCGCCGCGACGCGCGGCCACTCGTACCGCGGGGGCTTCCTGCACGTGCCGCACCTGTCGCGGCACCCGCAGACGGAGGGCAAGGCGCCTCCACTTGCGCCGGAGGATATCGCGCGCGCCATCGCGATCGTGCTCGAAGTGGCCGCCTCACGCGTAGAATCAGCGCGGAGAGTTTCCTCGACAGCGTGAGCACGGTTCCGGACACGATCGCGCTCGCGCCGACGATCACGTGCCCCGTTCTGTGCATCCGCGGCGACCAGGAGGATCCGCAGCGCTATCCCGCCGAGGAATTCCAGCGCCACGCCGGCGGGCACTGCACCGTGGAAGTCGTGCCGGATTGCGATCACTTCTACAACGGACGCGAGCAGACGATCCAGCGGCTCGTGTGCTCGTGGCTCGCGCGCACGATCCCGTCGCGCAGCCGGCCGCAGCCGGCCACGCCCGCGACCGCCAACCGGTAAGGTTCTCCGGCCCCCGGCGGTCTTGGCACGCGGCGGCCGGCAAAAGCCGCGTGTGCCTTTTTTCACAGTTGACGAAAACGCCGTTCCCCCTGGTACGGCGCTCGCCGGTCTATGGCAGCGCAGCATCGGTGCGCGCGTGCCGGATTTTGATCCACGTCAACATGTTGCGCTCGCGGCGCGCGCATGCTGTGATTTTTGAGGCGAGCGCGCATTCCGCCGGACGGGATACGGATTCGGGAGCCGGGAACGAAATAGCGAATCCCGGCGCCCGCTTCCCGTCGAGAGCGCTGGATGGCGTTCTACAATCCGATTGCACGCGGGGTGCCCCCGCACGCTGGCGCGAGCAACCGAAAGGAGGATTGTATGCGCAGGAGTGCGACACGGGTATTGTTCGTGACTCCCGAGCTCGCGCCGTGGGCCCGGGTCGGCGGCCTCGGCGAAGTGTCGAACGACCTTCCGCGCGCGCTCGCCGCCGCGGGCGTGGACGTGCGCATCCTGGTGCCCGCGTACCCGGCGCTCATCGAAGCCCATCCCGACGCAACGTGCGTGGCGGAGGTTCCCGCGCTTGGCGCCCTCGCCCCGGCGCGCCTGCTTGAGGCGCGCGGCGCGGTACCGATCTACCTCCTCGATTGCGCGGCCTGCTACGCGCGCGCCGGCGTCTACCAGTCACCCGATGGCGCGGACTGGCCGGACAACCACCTGCGCTACGGACTGCTCTCGCGCGTCGCCGCGCTGCTCGGCAGCACCGAAACGCCGCTCGCCTGGCATCCCCAAATCGTCCATTGCCACGACTGGCAGACGGGGCTGACTCCCGCGTATCTGGCGCACACGATGAATGCCAGCGCAGCGACCGTGATGACGCTGCACAACCTCGCCTACCAGGGAAACTTTCCGCAACACGTGCTCGACGAGCTCGGGCTCCCGCAAGCGGCGTTCTCCATCGAGGGGCTCGAGTATTACGGCACCGTGTCGTTTCTCAAGGCCGGGATCAGCTACGCGACCCTGCTCACCACCGTGAGCAGGGGCTACGCGCGGGAGATCCAGGGGCCGGAGCTTGGTTTCGGCATGGACGAGCTGATCCGCCAGCGAGCCTCCGACCTCACGGGGATCTCGAACGGCATCGATCCCGAAACATGGGATCCCGCGCGCGACCCGCACCTCGCGCAGAACTATGGCAGCCGTGTCGAGGGCAAGCTCGAGAACAAGCTCGCGCTGCAGCGCGAGCTCGGGCTGGCGCAGGACGCGGAAGCGCCGCTGTTCGGCATGGTGGCCCGCCTCGCCTGGCACAAGGGCATAGACGTGATGATCGAGGCCGCGCCCGCGATCGTGGCGATGGGCGCGCAGATCGCCGTTCTCGGCGAGGGCAGCCGCGAAATCGGCGAAGCACTGTGCGCGCTGGCGCAGCGGCATCCCGCAGCGGTCGCGGTCCGCGTGGGCTACGAAGAAAGGCTCGGCCACCTCGTGACCGCCGGCGCGGACGCCTTCCTGCTGCCCTCGCGCTACGAGCCCTGCGGGCTCACCCAGCTCCACTGCATGCGCTACGGCACCCTGCCGGTCGCGCACCGCACCGGCGGGCTCGGCGACTCGATCGTGGACGCTACGGAAGACAATGTGCGCGCCCGCCGTGCAACCGGCTTCACCTTCGCGCCGCTCACGCCGGAAACCCTGATCGCGGCGGCCGAACGCGCGGTGAACACCTATCGCGCGCGCGAGATGTGGCGCGTGCTGCAGGCAGCGGCCATGCTGCGCGATTCGAGCTGGAGGCTGGCTGTTCCCGCCTATCTCGCCGTCTATCGCGAGGCGATTGTGCGCAAGTACCCGCGCCGCGCCGAAAGAGCCGCCCACGTCCATTTGCCAGCGGCCGCGCGGGCGGCGAAGCCCGCGGAGAAGAGGCGGCGGATCCGGACGTAGGGCACGCGCCTCGCGCGCAGCGCGGTGTGCCCGCGCCCGCCCGGTTTCGCGCCGCAGGCGCCTACTCGGGCCGGATGCCGGCCGCTTTCACGACTTTCGCCCATTTCGCCATCTCGCGCTGGATGAGCTGGGCGAAGTCCTGCGGCGAGCCGGGCGCCGGATTCATGCCGATCTTCGCGAAGCGCGCGCGGGTCTCCGGCTCGCCCAGCACACGCATGAGCTCCGCGTTCAGGCGGGTCACGATCGCGCGCGGCGTCTTGCCCGGAGCGAGCAGCCCGTACCAGCCGTTCACCTCGTAGTCGGGATACCCCGATTCCTTGAACGTCGGCACATCCGGCATGGCGGGCGAGCGATTCACGGTGGTCACGGCGACGGCGCGCAGCTTGCCGCTCTGCACGTGCGGCCCGAGCGTCGAGATCGAGCCGAAGAACATCGATACCCTGCCGGCGAGCAGGTCGGGCAACACGGCGGCTCCGCCCTTGTACGGGACCTGCTGCATGTCGATCCCGGCCGCGACCTTGAGCAGTTCGGCGGCAAGGTGCGGCGGGCTGCCCACGCCCACCGAGGCGTAGTTGACCTGCCCCGGCCGTCCCTTCACCCATGCCACAAACTCGCCGACCGTCTTTGACGGGACGGACGGATGGGTCACCATCAAGTAGGGCCCGCCGACGACGAACCCCACCGGCGCGAAGTCGCGAACGCTGTCGTAGGGGAGCGTCTTTCTCAGGCTCGGGTTGACCGCAAAACCCGCGGCCACGATCAGCAATGTGTGTCCATCGGGGCCCGACTGCGCCACGATCTCGGAGCCCACCACCATGTTCGCGCCGGGACGGTTGTCCACCACGAAGGTCTGGCCGAGCCGCTCGGCGAGACGCTCCGAGACGATGCGGCCGACGACGTCGTTGGTGCCCCCCGGAGCGAACGGGACCACCAGCCGTATCGGCCGGCTGGGAAACTCCGCCGCCGACGCCGCGCCCGGGAAAAGGTGCGCGCCCGCGGCGGCGAGACCAGCGGCAAACGTCAGGATCCGTATGGCGGTGCCCATGGGTTCCTCCTCGGCAGGAATACTCTGGCCGGTGCGGGCGGGCGGGTGCCCGGCGTCGACCCCTTGGCCGTCAACGATACGGGAAATCGCCGGCGGCTGTCACGCCCGCACGCCACCCGGCGTTTCAGCCGCGCGCCTTGGCGAAATACGCCTTCGCGGCGCCAGCGATCAGGCGCGGCACGTGCGTATAGATGTAGCGCACGCCCTTGCCCAGCACGTCGGTGACGTTGTCCGCCGTCGCCGGCGTTCCGGGTATCCGGCGCGCGCCCACGATGCGCTCGAAGCTGCGGTTGATCGCCTCCGCGACGGGGGCGGCCTTCGGGTTGCCGGGATGGCCGAGCGACTGCGAGAGATCCGAGGGGCCGATGAAGTAGACGTCGATGCCCTCGACCTTGAGCAGATCGTCGAGGTTCTCGATCGCCTCGCGCTCCTCGAGCTGGATGGCGATCAGGGTCTGTTCGTTCGCCGCCCGCACGTAGTCGGCCATGGTCCCGTGGGCGTCGTACGCCGCGGAGCGCGTGCCGGCGGCAAGTCCGCGCCGCCCCATCGGGTGGTACTTCACGGCCGCGACCACCTCTCGCGCGTCGGCCGCCGTGTTCACGTGCGGCACCTGCACGCCCATCACGCCGCGATCGAGCACCTGCAGGATGTGGTCCGGGCTCTTCGTCACCGGGCGCGCGATCGCGGTCATGCCGCACGCTTCGGCGGCCATCGCCATCAGCTCCACGCTCTCCAGCGTGAGCGTGCCGTGCTCGCAGTCGAGCAGCACCCAATCGAACCCGAACGCCCCGAGCATTTCCACGAGCTGCGGCGAGGGAATCATCACGGAGACGCCGAACGCGGGCTCTCCCGCGAGCAGCTTCGCCTTCATGCGGTTGGTTTTCATCGTGCTTTCACCTTTCTGTTTTTAGTGCCGCGCACCGCTTTTCCTCCCGCGCGCAGCCTCTCCTCGAAAGCCTTGACTACCTTGTCCATCGAATCGGGCTTCGCTGCGAATGCCTCCTTTAGCCTGAGATCGACCGAGCGCCGGAACAGCGCCTCCGTCGCCCCCGTCATCACCGGCTCGACGCCGAGCGCCCGCAGCACCCCGCTCACCTGCTCCATCTCGTGGTAGCGTCGCTCGTGGGCGGTCGCGTGGCTCACCACCCAGTTCGCCGCGACCTTCTCGAAGGAGTTCGCCGAGAAGAGCTCGGTCGCCTCGCGCCAGAGGTCCTCGCGGATCCCGGCGCGCTCCCCCGCCGCGAGAAACTCGAGCAGCAGCGCCTCCATCCCCTTCGAGAACACGCTGCGCAGCATCTTGAACGTGGAGGCCTTGCCGATCTCCTTGCTGTAGAACCGCACGTTCAGCCCGAACTCTCCGGAAAGCTCGCGCGCGGCGCGCTCGCCTTCGGCACCGCCGAACAGGATTTCCGTCCTCGCGCCCGTGACTCCCACCGCGCCGAGCACCGCGCCTTCCACGAATGCGGCGCCCGTGGGACTCACGATGCGCCCGATCTCGATCTTGACCGAAGGCTCGGTTGCGTTGAGGTCCACGTAGGTCTGCCCGGGCGCGAGGTAAGCCGCGCACTCGCGCGCCGCATCCTTCGCCACCGTCGTGGTCACGGTCGAGAACACGTAGCTCGACCCGGCGATCGCTTCGCGCAGGCCGGAAAACGCGACTGCCGCCCCGGCTGCGCGCGCGCGCAGCGATTCCGCGCCGCCATTGCGCTCGAGCAGCACGTCGTACGCCGCAACCTGCGCCCCGCGCGCGGCGAGCGCCGCGGCGAACGACGCGGCCACTTCGCCGAAACCGATGAAAGCGAAACGCATGGTTGTGATCCCGGGCCCGCCCTCCGTTGCTGTTCGCCACCCGGAACATGCACGGAAGCGGTATGTCCCCGCATCGGCCCGGTCCGGCGGCGAAGCCTGCGAGGCGCCCGCTATGTTCCAAAAAAAGCCGGTGAATGTTACCACTGCCGCTCGGAAGCGGGCAACGAACACCGTCGTTTTGCGGCGGCAGCATCGGGGCGCGGCTCGCGCTGAGGTCGCGCTGCCACCACGGCAGCGATTACAATTGCAAACGATGCTTGCCGCGCGTCTCCATGCGCGCGCGAGGCCCGACGCATGCCGACCCCGACGAGTGAAATGCAGCCAGACCGACCTGCCGACGCCCTGGCGCGATGGCGCCGGCGCCTGCTGGTGCTCGTCATCCTCGCCGCCGGCGCCGGCGGATTCGTCGCGCTGCAGGTGCTCAAGCCGCGCCCCGCGGTCAGCCCGCCGGCGAAGCAGTCCCCGCTGGTGCGCGTGGCAGAAATCGAGGTTCGCGAGGGCGCGCTCACGGTCACCGGACACGGGCTCGTCAAGCCGCGTGCCGAGGTCGCGCTTGCCGCGGAAGTGTCCGGCCGCGTGACCTTCGTCAGCCGCGAGCTCGTCACCGGCGGGCGCTTTGCGCGCGGCGACGTTCTGGTTCGGCTCGATCCCGAGCCGTTTCGCGCGGCGCTGGCGCAGGCGCTCGCCGAGCGGCAGTCAGCTCAGGCGAGCCTTGAGCTCGCCGAGCAGCTGCTCAAACGCACCGAGCAGCTGATCGCGCAGAACTTCCTCTCGCGCCAGACGCTCGATGAGCGCGTCGCCAGCCGCGACCAGGCGCGTGCGCAGCTCGCCCGCGCCGAGGCGGTGGAGAAGAGCCGCCGCATCGATCTCGACCGCACCGAGATCCGCGCGCCGTTCAAGGGCCGCGTGTTCTCGGAGAAAGTCGCCCGCGGCGACACCGTGCAGCCCGGCAAGGAGCTCGCGCGCATTTTCGCCGACGACGCGGTCGAGATTGCCGTGTCGCTCACCGACCGCGAGGTCGCTTTGATCGCCGATCCGTGGCGCGCGCCAAGCGGCGGAAAACAGCCGGGCGCGGGCGCCACCGTTACTGTCGAGCACGGCGGCGCCCGCTACCGCTGGCCCGCCCGCGTGGATCGCGTCGAAGCGGCCGTGGACAGCGCCACCCGCACCTTCAACGTGGTGGTGCGCGTGGACAACCCGGGCGCTCGCGGTGAGCCTCGCGTTTCCAGTGAGGGCGCCGCTGCGCCGCCGCTTCTGGTGGGCATGTACGCGACCGTCGAGATCACCGGGCGCGATGCCGGCCGTTACGCGCTGGTGCCGCGCCGCGCGCTGCGCGACGGGGGCCGCGTGTGGCTGCTGGCGGACGGCAACATCGTGGCAATCCGCCCGGTAACGGTGCTCTACGACGCCGGGGATCACGCCGCCGTCACCGGACTCGACGCCGGCTCGCGCGTCATCGTGAGCGATCTCAAGGTCGTGACCGAGGGCATGCCGGTGCGGGTGCTCGCGGACACCGGCCGCGCGCCGTGAGCGGACTCATCGCCTGGATGGCGCGCCACCCGGTGGCGGCCAATCTGCTGATGCTGTTCATCATCGTCTCGGGGATCACGAGCGCGCTCACGATCCGGCAGGAAGTGTTCCCGGAGATCGAGCTCCAGGTGATCGAGGCGCGGGTCGCCTATCGCGGCGCGGCCCCCGATGAGATCGAGGAAGCGATCGTCCAGCGCATCGAGGAGCAGATCCAGGGCATCGATGGGATCGATCGCATGACCTCGTACGCGGTCGAGGGCGTGGGCGTGGTGCGGGCGGAGCTCGCGCGCAGCGCCTCCGTCTCACGCAAGCTCGACGAGATCAAGTCCGCTGTCGACCGCATCACCACTTTCCCCGAGCAGGCGGAACGGCCGGAAGTGAGGGAGATCACCAACCGCCAGCGCGTGATCGAGCTGGTCGTCTATGGTGACGTCGGCGAGGCGGTGTTGCGCGAGTTCGCTTACCGCATCAAGGACGAGCTCGCGGCGACCCCGGGCATCTCGCTCGTGCAGGTGGCGCGCGTGCGCGATTACGAAGTGTCGATCGAGGTGCCGAACGACGTGCTGCGCGCCTACGGGCTCACGCTGCAGGACCTGGGCGCGACCGTCGCCCGCTCGAGCCTCGATCTGCCGGGCGGCGACATCAAGGCCGCGGGCGAGTCGATCCTGCTGCGCGCCAAGGGGCGCAATTACACCCGCCAGGACTTCGAGAACATCATCGTGGTCTCGGCCCGCACCGGCGCGCGGGTGCGCCTCGCCGACATCGCGCGCATCGACGACGGCTTCCGCGACCAGGACCTGATCGTGCGCTACAACGGCAAGCCCGCCGCCATCGTGCAGGTGTTCCGCGTGGGCGAGGAGAAGGTGCTCGACGTGGTGCGCAAGGTGGAGCGCTACATCGAAACGACGCTCACGCCGGGGATGCCGCCGGGCATTTCCGCCACCATCTGGCGCAACGACGCGACCGAGTTCAAGAGCCGCATGCAGCTCCTCATCAAGAACGGGCTCGTCGGGCTGGTACTCGTGCTCGCTGCGCTCACGCTGTTTCTCGACCTGCGGCTCGCGTTCTGGGTGTCGGCGGGGATCTTCATCGCCTTCATCGGCACCTTCGGCGTGATGCACGTGCTCGGCCTGTCGATCAACATGATGTCGCTGTTCGGGTTCATCCTCGCGATCGGGATCGTGGTCGACGACGCAATCGTGACCGGCGAGAATATCTACGCAGCCGACGAGCGCGGCGTCCCGCCTCTGGAAGCGTCCGTCGGCGGCGCCCAGCGCGTTGCGCTGCCGGTCGCGCTCGCGGTCTCCACCACGGTCGTGGCGTTCGTTCCGCTCTTGCTGGTGCCCGGCGTCATCGGCAAGTTCCTGTTCCAGATCCCGGCGGTGGTGATCATCGTGCTGGCGATCTCGGTACTGGAGGCGATGCTCATCCTGCCGCGCCATCTCTCGACGCTGCAGGTGGTCGGGCACCGGCCGCGCACCGCGATCGGCGCGGCACTCGCGCGACTGCGGCTGCGCATCGACGGAGCCCTCGAGCGCTTCGTCGAGGGCCCGCTCGATCGGGCCCTGCGCTTCGCCACGTTGCGCTACGGCGTCGTCATCGCTGCCGGGGTCACGGCCCTGCTGCTCACGCTCGGGGTGATCACCGGCGGCTACGTCAAGTTCATCTTCTTCCCGCAGGTGGAAGGCCGCTACGTCACCGCCACGCTCGAGCTCGCACAGGGCGCCACCGCCGATGCAACGCTCGCCGCGGCGCTCCAGGTCGAGCGCGCGGGGTACGCCGCCGCCGCCAAGCTCAAGGACCCGAGCGGCCGCGATCTGGTGAGCGCCGTCTACACCGCGGTGGGCGTGCAGGACCGGACCGGACCGGGCGCGATCGGCCTGCTCGATGTTCTCCAGGGCAACAGGGCCTCGATCGTGTTCGAGCTGCTCGACCCGGAGATCCGCACCATAACGTCGCACGAGTTCGAGCAGCGCTGGCGGGAGGAGACCGGCACGGCGCCGCAGATCGAGAAGCTGACGTTCGCTTCGAACGTCATCAACCTGGGCTCGGCGGTGCAGGTGGAACTCACCGCGCGCACGCCCGAGGGCCTGGCGCAGGCGGTGCAGGCGGTGAAGGACGACCTCGCGAGGATCGACGGCGTGTACGACGTGCGCGACGACCGCGATCCGGGCAAGCGCGAAGTGCAGTTCCGGCTGAAGCCGTACGCGCGCAGCCTCGGCGTGACGCTCGAGAGCCTGTCGCAGCAGGTGCGCGCGGCGTTCTTCGGCGCGGAGGCGGTGCGCGTGCAGCGCGGGCGCGACGAGGTGCGGGTCTACGTGCGCCTGCCGCGCGCCGAGCGCGATGCGCTTGCCGACCTCGGCCGTTACCGCATCCGCACCCCGGCCGGCGATTTCGTGCCGCTGCACGAGCTCGCGGAGCTCTCGTTCGGGTACGGTCCGGCAGCAATCGTGCGCCAGGGCGGGCGCCGCGTCACGACCGTGCTGGCCGAAGTGAATTCGGCCGTCACCACCGGACAGCTCGTCAACGCGCGGCTCGTCTCCGAGGTGTTGCCGCGGCTGCAGGAGGAAGTCCCGGGGCTGCTCTACACCATGGCGGGCGAGCAGCGCGAGCAGGGCCAGGCGTTGCCGGCGCTCGCGCGCAACTTCGTGCTCGCGATGTTCTGCATGTACGCGTTGCTCGCACTGGCGTTCCGGTCCTACGTCCAGCCCGTCATCGTGCTCGCCGCGATCCCGTTCGGGCTGGTCGGCGCGACGGTAGGCCACCTGCTGATGGGGCTCAATTTTGGGCTGACCAGCCTGTTCGGCGTGGTCGGCCTCGCCGGGATCATCGTCAACGGCTCGCTCGTGCTGATCGACTTCATGAATGAGGAGCGCGCGCGCGGCAAGCCGCCGCGCGAGGCCATGGTCGACGCCGCCAAAGGCCGGTTTCGCCCCATTCTGCTCACCGCGATCACGACGTTCCTCGGAATCTCGCCGCTGATCGTCGAGCGCAGCATCCAGGCGCAGTTCCTGATTCCGCTTGCGGTGTCGATCGGCGTCGGCGTTCTGCTCGGCACCGTGCTCCTCATGCTGCTCACGCCGGCGCTCGCCATGTGGGTGGAGGACGTGCAGCTGCGGTGGCGGCCTCTCCTCGGCAGTGACGGCCCCCCCGGGGTGCGGTAAGCGCAGGACCGGCGCGTATTGCAGCCCGCGGTGGCGGTTCGCGCCCTGCTGCCCGATTCCCCGCGCGATCCGCGCTCCGGCTGAGCCAGGCATGCGGCGCCCGCGAATACTTCGGTGCGATAACATACGCTTGTGATGCGCCGGCACAAGCATCCCAGTATGCAACGATGGTGCGCGCCACTGCGCGCCGCCCCGGGTGAGCGGTGATGGGCCGCCCGGGGGAAAAGCGCCGCGATCGACTCTCTCGTACACCGGGACCCGCTTTCCCCGCGGCGGCGTTGTCGCGGCGCGGGAATTGCGGGGCGAGGCGCACTGTTCCGGGAACGACGGCATGACGGCCGGAAACCCCTCCTCGCGCAACCCTGCGCAGTCTGCCTCCGGCGCGGACAGCCCGCCGCAGCGCATCGGCAAGTACGAGGTGGCGGGGGAGCTGGGGCGCGGAACTGCGGCTGTCGTCTACCGCGCACGGGACCCCTTCGCCCGGCGCGACGTCGCGATCAAGGTGTTCCCGCACAAGGAATCCGAAGGCCTTCAGGGACGCTACCGCTCGCTGTTCCTCACCGAAGCGGCCCTGGTAGGCAAGTTGAGCCACCCGCACATCGTGCACATCCTCGATGCCGCGGTCGAGGAAACGTTCAGCTACGTCGTGATGGATTACGTGCGCGGCCACGCGCTGGTCGACCACGCCGCCGCCAGCAACCTCCTGCCGCCCGAGAAAGTCGTCGAAGTCATCTTCAAGGTGAGCCGCGCGCTCGAATACATGCACCGCCATGGCGTCATACACCGCGACATCAAGCCGGCGAACATCCTGATCGCGGAGCCGTTCGACGTGAAGGTCACGGATTTCGGGATCGCAATGCTCGCCGACGTGACCCGCACCAATCTGATGAACGTGGGCTCCCCGGCGTACATGTCTCCGGAGCAGCTGCTGGAGGAACCGCTCACCCACCAGACCGACATCTACTCGCTCGGAGTGGTGATGTTCCAGCTGCTCACGGGCCGCCTGCCTTTCACCGCGTCATCGTACCCCGCGCTGATCTACCAGATCCTGCACCACGAGCCGCCCCCGGCCCGGACGTTCCGGCCGGACCTTCCGGACGGGTTCGACGAAATCATGGAGCGCGCGATGCAGAAGGACCTGCGCGTGCGCTACCAGAGCTGGATGGAGTTTGGCGCCGACCTCGCCGTGCTCGCGCGCCACCATGACGCTCCACGGGAGGATTTTTCCGACACGCGGAAGTTCCACACCCTGAAGGGCCTCTCGTTCTTCCGCGACTTCCGGGAAGTCGAGATCTGGGAAGCCATGCGCATTGCGTCATGGTACCGCATGCGGGAGAGCACCGTGATCATCAGGGAGGGCGACACGGGCGACGCCATCTTCTTCCTGGTGGAGGGCGAGGTCGAGGTCTCGCGCGCCGGCAAGCCGCTCGCCGCGCTCAAGCCGGGTGACTGTTTCGGAGAGATGCTCTATTTCACCGACGACATCGCCTCGCGCACCACGACCATCACCGCGAAGCGTCCGGTGCAGGTGGTCGAGATCAAGGCGGCGGCGCTCTCTGACGCGAGCGACGCGTGCCAGGTGCAGTTCAACAAGGCCTTCATGCGCGTGATGATCGACCGCCTGACCGCGGCCAACCGCAAGCTCTCGGAGCGCTAGCGCGCAGCTCCGCAAAAGTACGTCACGGTTCGGCACGAAGTGGCGGGCGACGGCATGAACGATGCAGGGCGTGTGGCCGGTCCCGTTCCGCCGCGATCCGCGCTCATCGGAAATTTTTTCCAGAAAGGAGCCTGAAACATGACTACACACGGGAAGGTCGCCGTCGTCACCGGTGCGGGCAGCGGCATCGGGAAAGCATCCGCGCTCGCACTGCTCCGCGATGGCTGGTGCGTCGCGCTCGCCGGGCGCCGCGGGGAGGCGCTCGAGCAGACCGCGAAGGAGGCGGGCAACGCGCGAGAGCGTGCGCTCGCGGTTCCCACCGACGTCACGAAGCCCGACGCAGTGAAGGCGCTGTTCGCGAGGACCGTGGAGAAATTCGGGCGCGTGGACGTGCTGTTCAACAACGCGGGCGCCAACGCGCCGGGCATCCTGTTCGAGGACCTCACGTTCGAGAAGTGGAAGGAAGTAGTGGACGTGAACCTGAACGGCATGTTTTTGTGCGCGCAGGCGGCCTACCGCGTCATGAAGGACCAGGACCCGCGCGGGGGGCGCATCATCAACAACGGCTCCATCTCCGCCCTTGCGCCGCGGCCCGATTCCGCCCCCTACACCGCGACCAAGCACGGGGTCACCGGGCTCACCCGTACGATCGCGCTCGACGGCAGGAAATACGACATCGCCTGCTGCCAGGTGGACGTTGGCAACGCCATGACCACGCTCGCGGCGCGCATGTCGAAGGGCGTCAAGCAGGCGAACGGCACGACGGCGGTCGAGCCGATGATCGACGTCGAGGACGTCGCGCGCGCGGTGCTCTACATGGCGAACCAGCCGCCCGGCGTGAACGCCTACCACGTGATGATCATGGCGACCAACATGCCCTACGCCGGGCGCGGTTGATGCCGGGCGCCGGCTCCGCGCTCACGCGGGCGTTTCGCGATTCACAGGCTGCGATCCGCGTTTCACGGTCTCCGGGATGGCCAGGCGCCCCCACGCGCTGGTGATCGGCGGTTCGCTCGGCGGCCTGCTCGCGGCCGGCATGCTGCGCGCGGCGGGCTGCGAGGCCACCGTGTTCGAGCGTGCCGCGGACGATCTCGCGAGCCGGGGCGCCGGCCTGGGCACCCGCGACGAGCTGTTCCTGGTGATGGAGCGCATCGGGATCGCGGTGGACGCATCCATAGGCGTTGCGGTGCCGGAGCGCATTTGCCTCGACCCGAGCGGGCGCGTCACCCACCGCATGCGCCTGCCGCAGACGATGAGCGCGTGGGCGCGCATCTACCGCTTGCTCAAGGACGTGCTTCCCCGGGAGCGCTACCGCCCCGGCATGGCGCTCGAGCGCGTGGAGCAGGATGCCCGCGGCGTCACCGCGGTCTTTAGCGGCGGCGCGCGCGTAACGGGTGACCTGCTCGTCGGCGCCGACGGCATCCGCTCCACCGTGCGCGCGCAGCTATTGCCCCAGGTCCAACCGCGCTACGCGGGCTACGTCGCGTGGCGCGGCATGCTCGAGGAGCGCGAGATCCCGCGCGATATACACGCGCAGATCTTCGAGCGCTACACGTTCTGCCTGCCGGAAGGCGAAATGATGCTCTCGTATCCCGTGCCAGGGCGCGACGACGACACGCGCCCGGGCCGGCGCGGCTACAACTTCGTGTGGTACCGCCCGACCGAGGAGCGCGAGGCGCTCGCGCGCCTGTGCACCGATGCAAGCGGGCGCTGCCACGGCGTTGCAATCGCCCCGCCGCTGATCCGGCCGGAGCTCATCGCGCAGGTGCGCTCGGAGGCGCGCGCACTGCTCGCGCCGCAGGTCGCGGAGGTCGTGGCGCGCACCGCGCAGCCCTTCTTCCAGGCGATTTTCGACCTCGAGTCGCCGCAAGTCGCGTGCGGGCGCGTCGCGCTGCTCGGGGACGCCGCTTTCGTCGCGCGGCCCCACGTCGGCATGGGCGTGACGAAGGCGGCGCTCGATGCTCAGTGTCTGGGCGATTCCATCATCGCGGCCGGCGGCGACCTCGATGCCGCGCTTGCACGCTACGACCGCGAGCGCCGGCATTTCGGCGCGCGCATCGTCGCGCACGCCCGGCGCCTCGGCGCGTACCTCGAGGCCCAGCTCAAGCGGCGCGGGCAGCGCGAGGTTTCCGAGCTCGAACAGCGCCCCGAGCGCGTGATGCGCGAAATCGGCTCCTCGGCGGTGGACCTGCGCGAGTTCGCGTCTCCGCGCGGCGCGAGCTAGTCGAGACGCATTTCCCGGATCACCGGAGTGAACTGCCGCATCTGCCGCAGCACCATGTCCCACTGCTCCTGCGGCGAGGAGCCGACCGGCTCGGCGGCGAGGTCGGCGAACCGCTTCTGCAGGTCGGGATGGCGCACGGCGGCCGCAGTCTCGCGCTGGATCCGCTCGATCACCGCGCGCGGCGTCTTCGCCGGCGCCAGCAACCCGTTCCAGCCCTCGAATTCGAGGGAACCAAAGCCCAGTTCGCGCACGGTGGGCACGTCGGGCAGCGCCGGGATGCGCTTCGAGCCGTTGGTCGCGAGCGCCTTCAGCTGCCCCAGGCGGATCTCCGCGAGCGAGCTGGAGAGCTGGTCGCCGCCGATCTGGATGCGCCCGCTCAGGAGCTCGAGCTTGAGCGGCGCCGCACCTTTGAAAGCGATATGCTCCATGTCCACTTTCGCGTCGCGCTTGAAGGTCTCGCCGATGACGTGCATGACCGAGCCGGGCCCGGTCGAGCCGTAGTTGTACTTGAGGCCCTTGCCGCCGCGCAGCAACGTCCCCAGGTCGCGCAGGTCCTTCGACGGCACGCTCGGATGCGCGGTGATCACGAACGGCACGTAGACGGCGATCGAGACGCCCGCGAAATCGGTCTCCGCGTTGAACGGCGAGCGCTTGGCGAGCGTCTGCGCGACGGACGAAAGCGGGAAGGTGATGTTGCCCATCAGCAACGTATAGCCGTCGGGCGCAGCCTTGGCCACGATGTCGGCGCCGAGCGCGCCGCCCGCGCCGCCGCGGTTGTCCACCACCACCGGCTGCCCCATCGACTCGCTCATGCGGCTCGCTACCATGCGCGCGACAATGTCGGTGGTCCCGCCGGGCGGGAACGATACGACGATGCGGATCGGCTTGACGGGGAACTTCTCCGCGGCCGGCGCGAGATTCGGCGCGAGGGCGGCGATAACCAGAACGACGGAGCCCAGCAACTTCGTGCTCGTGAGCATGGCGCCTCTCCTTGGGTGGACGGCCTCCCGGCCATAAACACCCGCCCAGCGGGAGCGGCGGGAGGCGCTACAAATCTACCCCGCCGCGGGACCGGATGCAAATACGCGTCCGCGGCCCGTCGGGCCGGGCGTTCTCAGCCCATTACCAGCGCGGCGCGCGCGGTCACGAGGCCCTTGTCGAGGCGCTGGTGGATGGCCTCCGCCTGCTCGAGCGGCACCTTCTCCGTTACCAGCGGAAAAAGCTCGCCGCGCGCGACAAGATCGAGCGAATCGAGCACCTCCTGGCGCGTCGCGTAGCGGCTGCCGAGGATCTCGATCTCCTTGCGCAGCGCCTGGGCGGGCTCGACCCGGAACGGCTGGCTGTTGCCGCCGAGGCTCACGAGCCGGCCGCCCTTGCCCAGAGCCGCCAGCCCGGCCTCGAGCGTGGACGTGCTGGAGACGAAGTCGATCGCGACGTCCACGCCCTTGCCGCCCGTCAGCTCGAGCAACTGCTCGGCGACCTTGCCCTCGGAGGCGTCCACGGCCGCATCCGCTCCCGCCTTGAGGCACGCCTCGAATTTGGAGGCCATCACGTCCACCGCGATCACCTTCCGCGCGCACGCCCAGCGCGCGACCATCGTCATGTGCACCCCGAGCCCGCCGCCCGCGCCGAATACCGCGACCGTGTCGTAGGGAGTGACGCGCGCCCTGCGGATCACTTTCACCGGGGTTGCGATCGCGTCGGTGATGACCGCGACCTCGGCAGGATGCTTGCGCCAGTCCAGTCCCGGCGGGAGCTTCAGAAAGTTCCTGGCCGGCAGCTTGATGTACTCGGCGTAGCCGCCGTCCACCTCGCGCCCCACGTAGCCGCCAAAGTGGTCGCACAGGGTCTCGCGGTTCACCCGGCACCAGTAGCAGTGCCCGCAAGTGAGGTAGAAATAGGCCGTGACGGAGTCTCCGATCTTGAGCCCGCTCACGCCCTGCCCCAGCGCAACGATCTCGCCGGTGATCTCGTGGCCGAGGATACGCGGGTACTCGACCGGCACCCGGCCCGTCCGCGTGTGATGGATGGTGAGGCCGGCTCCGCACGCGAGCACCTTCGCCACGGCCTCGCCTGGCCCGGGCACCGGATCCGGCACGGTCTCCAGCGCGAGCGGCGTGTTCTTGCCCTTGAGCACCATCGCTTTCATTCCGAACTCCCTCGTTGTTCGAACCGCGCACATTCTACGCTTGCCGCGCGCGGCGCTAGAATGGGCACCATGGGGAGCCACGCTCACATGGCCACCGCCCATTTCCGCTTTCACGGCGAGCTCTCCGGGTTTCTTGCGCGCGAGCGCCGCGGCATGGGATTCGACCATGCCTGCGCGCGCGCCGCCAGCGTGAAGAACGCCATCGAATCGCTGGGCGTGCCGCACACCGAGGCCGGCCGGCTGCTGGTGAACGGCAAGCCGGCGACGCTCGCGCGCGCCGTGCGCGAGGGCGACGTGATCGAGGTCTACCCGCACGCGGCGCCGGAGGGCTGCGATGCGGGCGAGGCGCCGGCGTTCGTCGCCGATGCGCACCTGGGCGGGCTTGCGCGCCTGCTGCGCATGCTGGGCTTCGACACCGCCTACGACAACACCCTGGCCGACCGGGACATCATTGATCTCGCGGGCCGCGAGGGCCGCATCGTGCTCACCCGCGACCGCGAGCTGCTCAAGTGCCGCGATGTGCTTCGAGGCGGTTTCGTGCACGCGCGCAAGCCCGAGGTGCAATTGAAGGAGGTCGCGACCCGCTACGGGCTCGAACGCGTGATGCGGCCCTTCACGCTGTGCCTGCACTGCAACCTTCGGCTGGAAGCGATCGCCCGCGCCGCCGCCGTGGAGCGCGTGCCCGGGCGCATCGCCGAGCGTTACACCGAGTTCGTGCGCTGCCCCGGGTGCGAGCGGATCTTCTGGCAGGGCTCGCACTGGGAGCGCATGCGCGCGATGCTGGGTGCTTCGCTGGCAGCCAAGATACCGGACGGGTGATTCCTCGCGCGGCTACCCGGAGCGCCGCCCCGGAATTTTCTCCAGGCCGGGCGGCGTGCGCCCGTCCCTACCGTCCGCTGCGCAGCCGTTCGAGCTCGCGCCGGGACTCCGACACCGCCTGCTCGAGCGACTTCTGGCGCTCCCAGTAGGCTTCCGTGAGGCGGCTCGCGCCCCCGGCGGTGCCGATGCGCTCGCCGGACAGCGGCTCCTTGCCGGCAGCGAGCGCGGCTTCCGCCTCGCGCAACGCCTTCTCGGCCGCTCTCACGGCGTCGTGTTGCTGCTCCCTCTTCAGGCGCTCGGCCTCCATCTGCTTCACGAAGCCGGCCTCACGCGCGGGCGAGACTTGAACGCCGGTCGGGGCCGTATCGGTTTTCACCGGCTCGACTTTCACAGCCCCCGGCGCGGGCTTGTCGCCGTAGACGATCCGCCCGTCGGGCATCGTGGACTTGTAGAGCGTCTGCGCAGCGGCGCTCGCCAGCGCCCACAGCGCGACGACACAGCAGACGAATTGCGAGACGCGATTCATGTTGCCGATTATATAGGCGCCGGCACGTCGGTGCCTTGCGGTTAGAATAACACCTGTGGCAACGAGGTCGCCGCGGCGCCCCTCCGCAACTTTCCTGTCCTGAACGGTTTCGCCTCCCGATGTCCGGCAAGCAACGCAACGTCATCGCCATCCGCGGCGCGCGCCAGAACAATCTGAAGAACCTCACGCTCGAGCTGCCGACGGACGAGCTCATCGTGGTGACGGGTGTCTCCGGCTCGGGCAAGTCCTCGCTCGTGTTCGACACGCTCTACGCCGAGGGGCAGCGCCGCTACGTCGAGACCTTCTCGCCCTATGCGCGCCAGTTCCTCGACCGCATGGACAAGCCGCGGGTGGACACGATCGAGGGCGTCCCCCCGGCGATCGCGATCGACCAGGTCAATCCGGTCCGCACGTCGCGCTCGACCGTGGGCACGATGACGGAGCTCAACGACCACCTGAAGCTCCTCTACGCGCGCGCGGCGAGCCTGCACTGCCGCGGATGCGGCGCCCGCGTCGCGCGCGATACGCCGCAAACGATCTTCGCGGAGCTCGAGCGGCGTAGCCGCGAGGCGGACGATCCGCGGCTCCTCGTCACGTTCCCGGTGCCCGTGCCGGAAAATTTCACCGAGGCCGAGGTGCGGCAGCTGCTCGAGCGGCAGGGCTACACCCGCATCCACGCGCAAGACGGCAACACGCTGGAAGTGGTGCAGGACCGCCTGCGCTTTTCCTCCGCCGGGCGCGCCCGCGTGATCGAAGCGCTCGAGGCGGCGCTGCGCATCGGCCAGGGGCGGGTGAGCGTCTATCCCGTCGCCGACGGCGAGGCGACTGGTCCGTCGTCAGTCGTCAGTCGTCACTCCCCTTGGAAGTATTCCGCCGATCTGCACTGCGCCGATTGCGACATCCACTACCGCGATCCCACGCCGAGCCTGTTCTCGTTCAATTCTCCGGTCGGCGCGTGCGAGGCGTGCCGCGGCTTCGGGCGCGTCATCGGCGTGGACTACGGACTGGTCATCCCCGACGAGACGAAGACGCTGCGCGACGGCGCAATCCGGCCGTGGCGGACCGAGTCCTACCGCGGCTGGAACGACGACCTGCTGGACTACGCGAAAAAGCGCGGCGTGCCACTCGATGTGCGCTGGCGCGAGCTCTCGCCACAGCAGAAGCAGTGGGTGCTCGAGGGCGACGAGGGCTGGGTGAGCTGGCGCAAGTCGTGGCCCGGAAAATGGTACGGCGTCACGCGTTTCTTCAAGTGGCTCGAGACCAAGGGCTACAAGATGCACATCCGCGTGCTGCTCTCGCGCTACCGCGCGTACACGCCGTGCGGCGCGTGCAGCGGCTCGCGGCTCAAGGATGATGCGCTCGCCTGGCGCCTCGGCCGCGAGGAGGATGCCAACCGCGTGCTCGCGCCCGGCGCGCGCTTCCTGCCGGAGGGGTTCGGCTACGGGCGCGCCGTGCTCGAGCGGCTGCCCGGGCTCGCGCTGCACGACCTCGTGCTGCTGCCCATCGAGCGCGCCCGCGCGTTCTTCGAGCACCTGAGGCTTCCCTGGACGTCCGCAACAAGGACCTCGCAAATGAAAGAGGCCTCCGGTGCGGACGTCCCGATCGCCTCCGGGGTCGCATCCCCAACCAAGGTAGGGGCCCCTGCTCCGCCCTCCGGCGCTCCCCTCGACGAGGCGACCGAGCTGCTGCTCGGCGAGATCCGCACGCGCCTCGGCTACCTGTGCGAGGTGGGCCTCGGCTACCTCACCCTCGACCGGCAGTCGCGCACGCTCTCGGGCGGGGAGGTGCAGCGCATCAACCTCACCACCGCGCTCGGCACTTCGCTGGTGAACACGCTGTTCGTGCTCGACGAGCCCTCGATCGGCCTGCACCCGCGCGACATGGGGCGCGTGATCGGCGTCATGAAGCGGCTGCGCGACGCTGGCAATTCGCTCGTCGTGGTCGAGCACGATCCCCAGATCATGCTCGCCGCCGACCGCATCCTCGATCTCGGCCCGGGCCCCGGCGAGCGCGGTGGCGAAGTGGTGTTCTACGGGGCGCCGCCGGCGCTGCGCGAGGCACGCGGCTCGATCACCGGCGAATACCTTGCGGGGCGCCGCCGCGTGGACCACGGATACGCGCGCGCCACGGCGCCGAACGGGCGCGCGATCGAGCTGAAGGGCGCGGCCGAGCACAACCTGAAGCGCATCGACGTCGAGTTTCCGGTGAACCGCCTCACCTGCGTCACCGGCGTTTCCGGCTCCGGCAAGTCCACGCTGGTGCAGGACGTGCTCTACGCCGCGCTGCTCAAGTCGAAGGGAAGACCCACCGAGGCGCCCGGCGCCCACCACGCGCTCCACGGGCACCATCTCGTCGGCGACGTGGTGCTCGTGAACCAGTCACCGATCGGGCGCACGACGCGCTCCAATCCGGCGAGCTACGTGGGCGCATTCGACGCGATCCGCAAGCTCTACGCCGCGGAGCCAGTCGCCATCGAGCGCGGCTACACCGCCGGCACGTTCAGCTTCAACTCCGGAGCCGGCCGCTGCCCGGCCTGCGGCGGCAACGGCTTCGAGCATATCGAGATGCAGTTCCTCTCCGACGTCTACCTGCGCTGCCCCGACTGCGACGGCAAGCGCTACCGCCCGGAAGTGCTCGAGGTGAAACTCCGGCCGGGGCCGGAGTTTCAGGTTCAAGGTTCCGGGTTCAAGGTTCGAGGTTCGAAGTTCAAGGTTCAAGGTTCGAGGTTCGAGGCTCGAGGTCCGGATTTCGACGGCGAGTCGAAATCCGTAGCGGACGTACTGGACATGACGGTAGCCGAGGCGCTCGAATTCTTTCGCGAGCATCCCGATGTGTGCCGGGCGCTCCGGCCGCTCGCGGACGTCGGCCTCGATTACCTGCGGCTCGGCCAGCCGGTGCCCACCCTCTCCGGGGGCGAAGCCCAGCGCCTGAAGCTCGCCGGCCACCTCGCCGCGGCCGCCGGCCGAGGGGCGTCCGCCTCTCGCGTCTCGCCTCTCGCCTCTCTGTTTCTGTTCGACGAGCCGACCACCGGGCTGCATTTCGACGACGTGGCGAAGCTGCTGCGCGCGTTCCGGCAACTGCTCGGGGCGGGGCACACGCTCGTCGTCATCGAGCACAACCTCGATGTCGCCGCCGCCGCGGACTGGATCATCGACCTCGGGCCCGAAGGCGGCGACGCCGGCGGCGAGGTGGTGTGCACAGGCACGCCGCGGGAGGTCGCGGCGCATCCTGCGTCCCATACGGGACGCGCGCTGCGCGAATACCAATCCGCCCTTGCCCGCCCTGCGCCCGCGAAGGCGGAAGAACCGCAGAACGAACCGTACCGCCCGGATCACGGATCACGGATCACGGATCACGCCATTCACGTGCGCGGGGCACGCGAGCACAATCTGAAGAACATCGACCTGCGCATTCCGCGCGACCGCTTCACGGTGGTGACCGGCGTGTCCGGATCCGGAAAGTCCACGCTTGCCTTCGACATCCTGTTCGCCGAGGGCCAGCGCCGCTACCTCGAGTCGCTCAACGCCTACGCCCGCCAGTTCGTGGAGCCGGCGGCGCGCCCCGACGTGGACGCGATTTTCGGCATTCCGCCGACGGTGGCGATCGAGCAGCGCACGAGCCGCGGCGGGCGCAAGAGCACGGTGGCGACGTTGACCGAGATCCATCATTTCCTGCGCCTGCTCTACGTGAAGCTCGGCACGCAGTACTGCCCGCGCTGCGACGTGGCGATCGAGCCGCAGAGCGCGGAAGCAATTGCGGCGCGCATTCTGCGCGAGCACCGCGGCAGCCGGGTCGGCCTGCTCGCGCCGCTCGTCACGAACCGCAAAGGCTACTACACCGACCTCGCGCGGTGGGCGCGCGGCAGAGGCCACACGCACCTGCGGGTGGACGGCGAGTTCATTCCGACCGCGCCCTGGCCGCGCCTCGACCGGTATCGCGAGCACACCATCGAGCTTCCGGTCGCCGACATGCGCGCGGTGCCCGGAGAGGAAGGCGCATTGCGCGCCGCGCTCGCGCGCGCGTTCGACCACGGCAAGGGCGTCGCGCACGTGATGGCGCCGCTCGAGCGCCTCGAGCAGGCGATGCGGAAGCGCGACCCCGCGCTCGCAGTGATGACCGAGACCGTCTATTCCATCAAGCGCGCCTGCCGTTCCTGCGGCACGAGCTTCCCCGAGCTTGACCCGCGGCTCTTCTCCTACAACTCCAGGCACGGCTGGTGCGCGACCTGTTACGGGACGGGGCTGCGGCTCTCCGGATTCGACGAGGAGCAAAGCGGGGAGGAAATCTGGTGGAACGAGCGGTACGAGGCCGAAGCCGTTCCCTGCGCAGCGTGCGCAGGGAAACGGCTGAATCCGGTCGCATTGGCAGTAAAGTTCCGGGGCCGATCCATCGCCGATCTCAGCAGGCTCTCCGTATCGCAAATCGAAAAGCTCTTTTCTGATCTCCGCTTCGAGGGACGAGAAGCGGAGATCGCGCGCGACATCGTCGCGGAGCTCGCGGGCCGCCTCGCATTCCTGCGCGAAGTCGGGCTCGGCTACCTCGCGCTCGACCGCGCGGCGCCCACGCTCTCGGGAGGCGAAGCGCAGCGCATCCGGCTGGCGGCCCAGCTCGGCTCCAACCTGCGCGGCGTCGCTTACATCCTGGACGAGCCCACCATCGGGCTGCATCCGCGCGACAACCGCATCCTGCTCGATACGCTCGGCAGGCTGGAGCGCAAGGGCAACACGGTGATCGTGGTGGAGCACGACGAGGAGACCATTCGCCGCGCTGCCCACGTGGTGGACCTCGGCCCCGGCGCGGGCAGCGGCGGTGGCGCGGTGGTCGCCGAGGGCACCGCCGCGGACCTCGTGCGGGAGCCCGATTCGGTCACCGGCCGCTTTCTCGCGCACCCGCTCCGGCACCCGCCGCACCCGCGCAGGCTCGTGACGAAGGCGACACCGGCATTGCAGGTCAAAGGCGCGGCCCTGCACAACCTGAAGCGCCTCGACTTGCGGGTGTTCCTCGGGCGGCTCACGGTGGTGACGGGTGTCTCCGGTTCCGGGAAATCGACACTCGCGCGCGACGTGCTCTACGAAAACCTGCGGCGCCTGGTCGCGACGCGGCGCGGGGCTCCGCGTCGCTCCAAGGCGACAGGCGAAAGGCGAAAAGCGAAAGTAAAAGCGATCACGAACGGAACTACTTTCGACTTTCGACTTTCGACTTCCGACTTCGCGCCGGTCGGCTGCCGCGCCATACATGGCGCGGAGCGGATCGACCGGGTGCTAGAGGTGGACCAGACGCCGATCGGCAAGACGCCCCGCTCCTGCCCCGCCACCTACGTCGGTTTCTGGGACCACATCCGCCGCCTCTACGCCGGGGTCACGGAAGCGCGCATGCGGGGCTACACGGCGAGCCGATTCTCGTTCAACGTGGCCGGCGGGCGCTGCGAGGCATGCGAGGGGCAGGGGATCAAGCGCATCGAGATGTCGTTCCTGCCCGACGTGAAGGTGACCTGCGAGACGTGCCGCGGCGCGCGCTTCAATCCCGAGACGCTCGCGGTGCGCTTCAGGGAAAAGTCGATCGGGGACGTCCTCGCGATGAGCATGGACGAGGCGGCTGAGTTCTTCGCGGCGCATCCCGCCGTACACCACGCGCTCACGCTGCTGCAGGACGTAGGGCTCGGCTACCTCACGCTCGGCCAGCAAAGCCCGACGCTCTCAGGCGGCGAGGCGCAGCGCATCAAGCTCGTCACCGAGCTCGCCAAGGTGCGTAGCACGGTTGCACTCACGGATCACGGATCACGGATTACGGATCACGATTCGCGATCCACGCTGTACGTGCTGGACGAGCCGACGGTCGGCCTGCACATGGCCGACGTCGAAAAGCTCACCAACGTGCTGCACCGGCTGGTGGACGCCGGCAACACCGTAGTCGTAGTCGAGCACAACCTCGACGTCATCGCCGAAGCCGACTGGGTGATCGACCTCGGGCCGGAGGGCGGCGAGGCCGGCGGTGAGATCGTCGCGCAGAACGCGCCGCAGGCGGTGGCGAGCGACCCTGCGCGCTCGCACACCGCCCGCATCCTCGCAGATTTCCTGCGCGAGCGAACTGCGACGCAGCGCACGGCAACGGTCCCGCCACACTGACGCGCGGTTCCCCAAAAAAGAAATCGGACGCGCGCGCCAAACTCGTGTATAGTGCGCGCCAGGGTTTCTGTTTCGCGTCATCCGGTTAGCGTTTCAGTCGTTTCACGGTCCATTCCGGACCGTCGAATCACCCAGCCTGGCATCGCATCTGCCTGAACCGGTTTGGAAGGCTCGTCCTTCCCGGGCCGACCATTCAGGAGAAATTTATTAGCACGTCATTTGCAAGCCTCGGCCTGTCGGCCGGGCTCACCCGCGCCGTCGCCGAGCAGGGATACACCGAACCCACCCCCATCCAGGCGCAGGCCATTCCGGTCGTGCTCGCCGGGCGCGATCTGCTCGGCGCCGCCCAGACCGGCACCGGCAAGACCGCCGGATTCACATTGCCGCTGCTGCAGCGGCTTGCGGCGCAAGCAAGCGCGAGCTATTCGCCCGCGCGCCATCCGGTCCGGGCGCTGATCCTCGTGCCGACCCGCGAGCTCGCGGCGCAGGTGCAGGAGAGCGTCCGCGCCTACGGCAGGCATATAAAGCTGCGCTCGACCGTGATCTTCGGCGGCGTCGGCTTCAACACCCAGGCCGACGAGCTGCGCCGCGGCGTGGACATCGTCGTCGCGACTCCCGGACGCCTGCTGGATCACGTGCAGCAGCGCACCATAGACCTGCGCCAGGTAGAGATCCTCGTGCTGGACGAGGCCGACCGTATGCTCGACATGGGCTTCATCCCTGCCATTCGCCGCATCCTCGCCTTGCTCCCGGCGAAGCGCCAGAACCTGCTGTTCTCGGCGACCTTCCCCGAGGAGATTCGCAAGCTCTCCGGCTCGTTCATGCGCGACCCGGCGACCGTCGAGGTCGCGCGGCGCAACATGCCGGTCGAGCTTATTGCACAGGTCGCGCACCCCGTGGACCAGGGGCGCAAGCGCGAGCTGCTCGCGCACCTCGTCAAGACCCGCGACTGGCGCCAGGTGCTTGTGTTCACCCGCACCAAGCATGGCGCAAACCGGCTCGCCCAGCAGCTCGAGCGCGACGGCATCGAGGCCGACGCGATCCACGGCAACAAGAGCCAGCCCGCGCGCACGCGCGCGCTGAAACGCTTCAAGGACAACGAGCTGCAGGTGCTGGTCGCCACCGATATCGCTTCGCGGGGGCTGGATATCGAGGAGCTTCCGCACGTGGTCAACTACGACCTGCCGCACGTACCGGAAGATTACGTGCATCGCATCGGCCGCACCGGCCGCGCGGGGGCATCGGGCGAGGCGGTGTCGCTGGTGTCCGGCGAGGACCGCCCGCTGCTCTCCGCGATCGAGCGCCTGATCAACCGGCGCATCGAGCAGCGCATCGTGGCCGGCTTCGAGCCCGGACTATCTTCCTACGCGCCGGCGTCCCGGCCGGACCAGCACCGCCATCCGCACCATGGGCGCCGGCAGCCATCCGCCCCGCGGCCGGCTCGCGGCAGCGACGGGGGCCGCAAGCCGGGCAACGGACAGGAGCCACGGCACGAGCCACACACCCCCACGCAAGGCCGGTGGTCCGGACAGCAGCAACCGCATTCGCAGGGCCGGCAACCCGCGCCATCGCGGCAGCATCCCCAGCACGAAGACGGACAGCCCTCACCGCAGCGCGCCCGGACGCAGCAGTTTCCGGCGCTCTTCGGCACCCACGACCGCAAGGTTCGGTAAGGGCGGCAGCCGGCGGCGCCTCTCTTGCGCCGCCCCTGCCCCGGTCGCTCTCGCGCCCGCACCGCCGCCGCGGCCGCCGCGCGCCCGGCGTTCGTTGAACCTGTTCCTTGATTTTGGTCAAATCATTACGGGGAAAACCTGAGAAACTCCCTGCAAGAAGGGAGTGTTATCATTTTTCCGGACGGAACCCGGCCGTCCACAAGAAAACCCGCGGGAGAACATGAAGCTCAACGACACCCGGCTCGCATTGCCGCCGCAGCAGGTCACGCTCGACGTGCTGCTGGAGAAGTACGCGAAGAACGGCGAAAAGACCGCTGAAGATCTGCGCCGGCGCGTCGCACGCGCGCTCGCCGCGGTAGAGAAGGACCCCGCGCGCTGGGAGCCGGTGTTCTTCGAAGCGCTCGAAGGCGGCTTCATTCCCGGCGGACGCGTCAACTCCGCCGCCGGAACGAACTTGCAGGCGACGCTCATCAACTGTTTCGTGCAGCCGGTGGGCGACTCGGTGTCCGAGACCGTGGACGGCAAGCCCGGCATCTATGTCGCGCTGCAGGAAGCGGCGGAAACCATGCGGCGCGGCGGCGGCGTGGGCTACGACTTCTCGGCGATCCGCCCGCGCGGGGCACGGGTGCGCGGTACCGAAAGCACCGCGAGCGGGCCCGTGTCCTACATGCGCGTCTTCGACAAGAGCTGCGAGACGGTGGAGTCCGCCGGCTCGCGCCGCGGCGCGCAGATGGGGATCCTTCGCTGCACGCACCCCGACATCGAGGACTTCATCCACGCGAAAGATCACGGCGAGCTCAAGAACTTCAACGTGAGCGTGGCGGTGACCGACGCCTTCATGCGCGCGGTCGAGGCCGACGGCGACTGGGAGCTCGTGCACAAGCAGCCGCCCGCACCCGATTTCGAGGGCGCGCCGGGCCAGCGCCCCGATGGCCTGTGGGTCTACCGCAGGGTCAAGGCGCGCGAGCTCTGGCAGCAGATCATGGAATCCACCTACGATCACGCCGAGCCGGGCGTATTCTTCATCGACCGCGCGAACGTGGACAACAATCTCTCCTACGTCGAGCGGATCGAATCGACCAACCCGTGCGTCACTGGCGATGCCTGGATGATGACCGGCGACGGTCCGCGCCGAGTCCATGAACTCATTGGCCAGGCCTTCGTGGCAATACACAGGGGAAGGGGTTACCGCACGACCTCGCAGGGATTCTTTTCAACAGGCCGCAAGCCGGTAGTTCGCTTGACCACACGTGAAGGTCCCAGCCTACGACTAACCAAGGACCATCTGGTTACGCGCGTAACGAGCAGCAGCCGTTATTTCATGGAAGCGGAATGGGCGGCAGCTTCCGATCTCAAAGCCGGCGACAGGATTCTGCTACACGATCATCGCGCTCTCGCCGGCTGGCCTGGCGCGCATACGGAAGCCGAGGGGTACCTTCTCGGGATGCTGATCGGTGATGGTTCGCTCAAGGAAGACAAGGCGGTACTTGCCGTGTGGGACGCGCAAGCGCGCCAGCAAGCGAACGGTGAATGGGTTTTCTCGCCGGGAGTCGCGAGCATGATGCAATCGGCCGAGCGCGCGGCCCGCACATTGCACCACCAAAGGGATTTCCGCGGCTGGCAAGGCGTTGTTGCTGGAGGCAGGACGACCGAACTGCGGCTATCACTTGCCGCGTTGCGGGACCTCGCGCTTTCGCTTGGAATGCGGCCCGGTGCAAAGCGGATCACGGACCAAATGGAACGCTGTTCGTCCGACTTCTACCGTGGCTTGTTGCGTGGCCTGTTCGATACTGACGGATCTGTCCAGGGCACGCAGGCGAAAGGGGTCAGCGTGAGATTGACCCAAGTGGATCACGAGAATCTCGTGCGCGCCCAGCGACTCCTGTTGCGCCTCGGTATTTTCTCGACCATCTACAGGAACAGAAAGCCGGCTGGCGAGAACCTGCTTCCGGATGGCAGGGGAGGCCTTGCACTATATCCAATCCAGGCAACCCACGAACTTGTCATATCCGGCGAGAACTTGCTGCATTTCGAGCAAGCAGTCGGGTTTGACAACGCTGACAAAGCGGGACGGTTGAGTTACCTACTGTCTTCCTATCGGCGAAAGCTCAATCACGAGAACTTTGTCGCAACCGTCGATACGGTATTGCAGGACGGTGAGGACGAGGTCTTTGACGTTTCCGTAGCCGAGGTGAACGCATTTGATGCCAATGGATTCTGTGTTCACAACTGCGGAGAGCAGGCGCTGCCTCCTTACGGCTGCTGCTGCCTCGGCTCGATCAATCTCACGCTGTTCGTGCGCGAGCCGTTCGGCGCGAAGGCGCGCTTCGACTTCGAGGCTTTCGGGCGCGTAGTGCGGCCGGCGGTGCGCATGCTCGACAACGTGCTCGACGCGACGGTGTGGCCGCTGGAGCAGCAGCGGGCGGAGGCGCGCGCGAAGCGCCGGGTGGGGCTCGGCTTCACCGGCCTGGGCGACGCGCTGATCATGCTCGGGCTGCGCTACGACACGGAGGATGCGCGCCGCTGCGCGGCGCGCATTATGGAAGCGATGCGCGATGAGTCATACGCTGCGTCGATTGAACTCGCGAAGGAGAAAGGAGCTTTCCCGCTCTTTGATGCGGAGCGGTATCTTGCCGCTCCGCATTTTGCCTCGCGCCTCCCGGAGAAGCTGAAGGGCGAGATCCGCAGGCACGGCATCCGCAACAGCCATCTCCTGTCGATCGCGCCCACCGGAACGATCTCGCTCGCCTTCGCCGACAACGCCTCGAACGGCATCGAGCCGCCCTACTCGTGGACCTACCAGCGCAAGAAGCGCATGTCCGACGGTTCGATGAAGATCTACGATGTCGAGGACCACGCGTGGCGGCTCTACCGGCACCGCGGCGGCGACATGGGCCGGCTCCCGCCGCCGTTCGTCACCGCGATGGACATCTCCGCGCTCGACCACATGCGCATGGTGGCGGCGGTCTCGCCTTTTGTGGATTCCGCCATCAGCAAAACCGTCAACGTGCCCGAGAACTACCCGTATACCCACTTCAAGGACCTCTACCTCGAAGCGTGGAAAGCGGGCCTGAAGGGCATCACCACCTACCGCCCGAACAAGGTACTGGGCGCGGTGCTTTCCGTGACGCCGGAGTCCGAGCAACCGAACGACCTCGACACCACCGCGGACCGGCGGATCCGGCTCGAAGCGACCCCGCAGCCGGCGCTCTCGAGCCTGCGCTGGCCGGGACGGCCGAACCTCGCGACCGGCAACCCGTCGTGGACCTACATGGTGGAATCGCCCTTGGGGAAGTTCGCAATCTTCGTCGGCCATGTCGAAAACGCCGATCCCCATCCGTTCGAGGTGTGGGTGAACGGCGCGGAGCAACCTCGCGGCCTCGGGGCGGTGGCGAAGACGCTCTCGATGGACATGCGCGCGCAGGACAAGGCATGGCTGCGGATGAAGCTCGAGATCCTCGCGCGCACCACCGGCGACGACGCATTCGACTGCCCGCTGCCGCCGAATGGCGAGGCGCGGCGCGTGCCGAGCATGGTGGCGGCGTTCGCCCGCATCGTGCGCTACCGCGTGGACCAGCTGGGGGCGCTCGCGAAGCAGGACGGGAAATCCCCGGTGCTCGACGCCCTGTTCGCGAAGAAGGAGCCCAAGACCGGCACCGACGGCACCATGTCGTGGACGGTGGACGTGCACAACCCGCGTACGGGCGACGACTTCGTTCTGATGCTGAAGGAGCTGGTGCTGCCTGGCGGACAGCGCCGTCCGTATTCGGTGTGGATGGCGGGCGCTTACCCGCGCGCGCTCGACGGTTTGTGCAAGCTGCTCTCGCTCGACATGCGCGTGATCGACCCGGCCTGGATCGGGATGAAGTTGAGGAAGCTTCTCAACTATGCGGAGCCGCTGGGCGACTTCATGGCGCGGGTCCCGGGAGCGGAGCGCCAGCAGAACTTCCCGAGCACGATCGCCTATTGCGCGCGCCTCATCATCCACCGCTACGCGATGCTCGGCGTGCTGGACGAGCGCGGCTATCCGCTCTCCGAGATGGGCGTGCTCGAGATTCCCGAGGACGACCGCGACCGCTCCGCCCACCCGCTGCTCTACGGGAAGCGGTGCGCGGAGTGCGGCAGCCGGGCGGTCATCCACAAGGACGGATGCGAGTTCTGCACCGCGTGCGGCTGGATCGGCGCGTGCGGGTGACCAGAACATGACCGCTGACGAAGCGCCGCCGTGACGAAGTGGCGAGATTACGGAAGCCGGCCTATGAGCAAGCGCGTGGTCAAGAAACCTCCCCGGTCGTTGCGTCCCGGCGCGGCGCAGTCGAAGAAACCGTCCGCGCTCAATCCCCGCCTCTCGGCGCAGACGCGCAAGATCCTGCTCAAGCACTACCGCACCAAGTACGCCGTGCGCCACCGCGGCGGCGGACGCTGACGCAGGAGCGCTGGAACGCTGCTTCAGTAGCTCCCGCCGCGGATGAACCGTGCCATGCCGGCCGCGACCTCGGCCTCCTGTCCGATGAAGCCATGCGGCGAGCGCCCCAGGCAGGCCTCGACGCTCGGGGCACCGGCGGGGCCGCCGGGACCGCCGGTGACGGTGACGGCCTGCTCGCGCGTGCCGCTGGTCCGGGCGGTGATCTTACCGATGAAACCGGGAGGCGAGCGGACGCAGGTGTCGGCGGCATGGCCGATGACGAGCACCGGCATCCGGATCGCTTCGAGCTGCAGATCGAAGACCGTCTGCGCCACCCACTGCTTCCGGCCGGGGGCGCCCGACGTGACCGGGGATGTGAGCACGAGCCCGTCGGGCGCAGACGGGCCCACGAGCCGGGACGCTGCATTCGCAGCCGAGATCGCGCCCCGACTTGTGCCGACGAGCCACACCGGCGCTTTGGTGCGCGCGCGCACGTCGGCGATGACGCGCCCAAGATCGTCCGCATGCCGCGGCATGATCCGCAATCCCGCCAGCCCGTCCTCGCCGGGATGGTCGGAGCGCGCATCCACCAGGGCAGTCACGAAACCGGCGCCGTGGAAATGCGGCAGGGAGCGCACGAGGGAATTTCCGGTGAGCGCGCGCGAACAGCCCTTGTCGTCGAGATCGAGGTATCCTCCGCCTCCCACCAACAGCACGAGCGCGATGCCCTCGCCTTGCGCTTGCGCGCCCTGCGGCCGCGCGAGCGCGTAGCGCGTCGTCGTGCGGTCATGCGTCTCGATCGTCACGATCTCGCCGCAGCCTTCTACCGGTGAGCCGGCGTTCGACTGCGCAAGCGACGCACCCGCCACCGAAACCAGCAGGACGCCGGCCAACACCGCGGATCGCATCCTCCTCCTCCCGGGGAGCGGGATTCCCTCTCTCAATGCGCCAAGATCGCAGCGCATCAACCGATGCGGGAAGAACGCACAAACCGGCTGAATACCCAGAATACCGCCCGAAGGCCCCCCCAGCCAACGAGAAACGCAAGCAGGCTCAGCACCACCCAGAACACGCGGCCGCTGAGCAGGTAGCCGATCAGAAAGGGGGCGCCCAGGGCCAGTGCGCCGGAGCGTGCAACGATCGCGGCCTGCCGTGGCGTCAGAGGTCCCGGCGCGTTCAGCCGCGCCAATCCGAATACCAGCAGTGCGCTCGCGATGGACACATCGAGGAGCGCGGCGCTCAACAGGAGCGAAACTCCCCCGAAAACGCCGCCTTCGCCCACGAAACCGGCGCCCTCTCGCGCTCCCGCCATGAACCCGCTCACGGCCAGCGGAAGTGTCCAAGCATTCACGACCACGATGGCCGTGATCGCGATCATGACCAACGCTTTCTTCATACCGAGTCGGGCTCTCAGCGCTTGTGCTTCCCCGCGCTCCAGCCGCTCTTCGCGAGGTGCTTCTCGCCCACCTCGACCGGCTCCTCCTCGAGCGGCGTCGCCATGGTGTCGTTCCAGCGGTTCATGAAGCCGAAATAGGCGACCACCCCGGCGATCTCGACGATCTGGCTCTCGCTCCAGTGCTGCTTCATCCTTGCGAACAACTCATCGGTGACGTCGTTGGGCTGGGAAGCGGCTGCTATGGCGAACTCGAGCGCCACGCGCTCGGCTTCGGTATAGAGCGGGCTCGTGCGGAATTCCCAGACGGCCTCGAGCTTCTTCTCGTCCACGCCGAGCCGGAGCGACGCTCCGGCGGTGTGCGCCATTCAGTAGTGGCAGCCGTGGGCGCGGCTCGCGACGTGCGCGACGAGCCGCCGAAAGCCGAGCGGGACCTCGCCTTCCGGGTCCCAGACCGCCGCGGCGAGCTGCTGCAGCGCGCGCACGAGCTTCGGCTTGCGCTGCATGATGAGCCCGCTGTTCGGCACGAAGCCGAGCGTTTTCTTGTAACCCGCTTCGAGGTCCTTCAGCTCCGGAGCGAGCGGCAGGGGCGCGAGACGCGGCATGTATCCTCCATGATGTCGTTGACGAAGCCGTTGGCGCGCGCGATCCCGCCCGGGCCACACCCCGCTGTCTAGCGCGGGCGGTCGCCCTTGAGAGTGATCCGGTGCATGACGCGCCGGAAGCCGTGGTAGTCGTTCACGGGGTTGTGCTGGGCGCAGCGGTTGTCCCAGAACGCGATCGAGCCCGGCCGCCAGCCGAAGCGGCAGGTGAGTTCGGCGCGGACCTGGTGGCGGAAGAGGAACCCGAGCAGCGGCGCGCTCTCCTCCTCGCTCATGTCCTTGAAGCGCACCGTGTGGCCGACGTTGACGTAGAGCGCCTTGCGCCCGGTCTCGGGATGGGTGCGCACCACCGGGTGCTCCGCGACGTATTCGCGGCGCGATTGCCCGGTCGGATTCTCCTTGATGCGGTCCTCGCGCGAGCGCGTGACGTCCGCCTTCGCCGAGCTGTTGACCGCGACGAGCGGCTCGAGCAACCGCTGCATGCGCTCCGAGAGCGACTCGTACGCCGCATACATGCTCGCGAACTCGGTGTCCCCGCCATACGGCGGCACCTCGCGCGCGAGCAGCACGGTGCCCATCGGCGGTTCTTCCAGGTAGGTCGTGTCCGAATGCCACACGCCGCCGAAATTCACCCGCTCGTGCTCCAGCTTGACGACCGGCGTGATCGTGGGAAAGCCGTCGAGCCCCTTCACGAACGGGTACTCGACCGGCTCGCCGAAGCGCTCGGCGAACCCGAGAAACTGCGCCGGAGTGAGATCCTGGTCGCGGAAGAAGATGACGAGGTTCTCGAGCCAGGCGCGGCGGATCTCGCCGATCGTGCGCTCGGGCAGCTCGCGCCGGAGATCCACGCCGTGGATTTCGGCCCCGAGGGCTCCCGCAATCTTGCGCACTTCGATGGTTTCGTACATGGAATCGGTCCGCGCAGGCACCTTGCGAAGTATACCCAACCCCGATCAGCGCGCTGGCGCCTTCCCGCATACCGGATCGAAACCGGCGAGCTCGACGCGCCGGCTCGTATCGTGGGAGCGGTACACGGCTTCCTGCACCTTGAGATTCACGAGGTAGTCGCGCGCGCGGTTCTCCAGGGAGCCGCCCTCGCGCAAGTGGCGCACCACGTGGCGCTGCAGCGCCTCGCACGCACCGCCGCCGAAGCCCGTTTCCGGGCCGCGCTCATAGGGGTGCTCCGCCTCCGGCCCGCGGTGCGGCTTCCAGTACAGGCGCGCGTCGCCGTCGAGCCTTAGCACGCCGTTCGAGCCTTCGAGCCACATTTCGCCGAGCGTGCGGCGCGGGTTCGCCGCCACATGATCGTTCAGTCGGTTGCCGTCGAAGAGGCCGGTTGCGCCGCCCTCGAACTCGAAGACGATGTACCCGGCATCCTCGCCCGCGATTGCCGGGTTCATCCGCCGCAGCCGCGCGCTGACCGCAGAGACCTCGCCCATGAGGTAACGGAAGGTGTCGATGTAGTGGATCGCGGTCTCGTAGACGAGCAGCCGCGGCATGCCCTGGAAATACGGCTGCCGGTCGAGATAGGCGACCGGCCCCTGGCCGTCGCCCGGGCGCAGGCGGAACGCCACGGCGTGCAGCGCGCCAAGCGTGCCGTTCCCGATCAGGCTCTTCGCCTCGCGAAACCACGGCATGAAGCGGAAGTTCTCGTGCACGACGAGCTCCGTCCCCGCGCGCTCGGCGGTTTCGACGACGGCGAGAGCTTGCGCGTAATCGGGGGCGAGCGGCTTCTGGCAGACGGCGAAGATTCCGCGCTCGGCCGCTGCTGCGACCAGCGCGTGGTGCGTCGGGGGCGGCGTAACGATGTCGAAGATGTCCGGCCGCACCGCGTCGAGCATCTGCGCGGCGTCGGTGTGCGCCTCCGGGATGCCGAAGCGCTGCGCCAGCGCGCGCGCCTTTGCGCCGTCGCTGTCGCACAGCGCGACGTGCTCCACCCCGGAGATCGCGCGCCATCCCTCGAGGTGGAACCGGCTGAAGTACCCCGCGCCGGCGCTCGCCACGCGCAATCGCCCGCTCACCGGCTGCCGGCTCATGAACCGAGCGCGTCGATGACCGCGCGCGTGATGTCCGCCGTCCCGCTCGAGCCGCCGAATTCCGGCGGCAGCACGCGCCGCTCGGCGAAGCAGCGCTCGACGGCGCGCTCCAGCATCCGGGCCGCATCGTGGCATGGCGCGGCCTTCCGGCGCTCGCCGAGCCAGTCGAGCATCATCGCGCACGAAAGAAACGCCGCCGTGGGATTGGCCTTGCCTTGCCCCGTGATGTCGGGTGCCGATCCGTGCGCCGGCTGGAACAGCGCGTGCTCGTCCCCGATATCGCCCGAAGGCGCCATGCCCATGCCGCCGATGAGACCGGCCGCGAGATCGGAGAGAATGTCGCCGAACATATTCTCGGTGACCATCACGTCGAAGCTCCACGGCCTCAGCACCAGATTGAGCGCGGTGGCATCCACGTACGCGGAGTCGGCACGGATTTCGGGGAACCGCTTTGCCCGCTCCTCGAACACTTTGCGGAAGAACGCCATCGAGGCGAGCACGTTGGCCTTGTCCACGCAGGTGACCCGGCCGGGACGCCCGCCCGCCTTGCGGTGCCCGGCCAGGCGGAAGGCGAAGTCGAATACCCGCTCGCTGCGCTCGCGCGTGATCACGAGCGCATCGCGCGCCTCGTTTTCCGTGACTGGCCCCTTCCCGCGCTCGAAGAACAGGCCCTCGGTCTGCTCGCGCACCAGCACGAAATCGATCTCCGCGGCGCGCGAGTCGGCGAGGCGGGGCGGCAGCCCAGGCAGTGCGCGTATGGGCCGCACCCCGGCGTAGAGCTCGAAGTGCTCCCGGATATCCAGCTGCGGGGAGATCTCGGTGCCGTCAGGATAGCGGATGTCGGGCCAGCCCATCGCCCCGAGCAGCATCGCGTCGGCGCGCTCGAGCGCGCGCAGCGTTTCCGCGGACAGCGCCGTGCCGGTCTGCTGGTAGGCGCGGGCTCCCGCCGCGTAACGCGTGAACGCAAGATCGATCCCGCCCACACGTCCGCACAGCGCCTTGAGCACTTCGAGCGCGGCCTCCGTTACCTCGACGCCGATACCGTCTCCGGGCAGCAATGCGATTTCGAATTTCGTGCCTCGCGCCATGATCCTTTCATCGATTCGTGTTTTCCGGTGGCGTTACGCATACCTCAACCGTGCGTGAAAGACAAGCGGGCGCCGGGGCGCGCCGTTTTGCCGTGTAACGCGGTAAAATCTGTCGCGTGCCAGACCAACGCGCGATATTGAGCGAAAAGGACGTTGCCCCGGACCCCTACGCGCAGTTCGCGCACTGGTACGCGCGCGCGCTGGCAACGCAGAAACCGCTCCCGCACGCCGCCGCGCTCGCCACCGCCACCCGCAGCGGGCGCCCGTCGCTGCGCATGGTGCTGCTGAAAGGGTTCGACGCGCGCGGGTTCGTCTTCTACACCAATTACCGCAGCAGCAAGGGCCGCGACCTCGCAAGCAACCCGCGCGCGAGCCTCCTCTTCTACTGGGGCAGCCTCGAGCGGCAGGTGCGCGTGGACGGCACCGTAGCAAAGGTCGCGCGGCGCGAGTCCGACGACTACTTCGCCACCCGTCCGCGCGGCAGCCAGCTTGCCGCGTGGGCCTCGCCGCAGAGCGAGCCCCTGCCCGATCGCGCCGCACTGGAGCGGGGCTTTGCCGCCCTGGCGGAGAAATACTCGGGCGAGGTTCCCCGGCCTCCGGAATGGGGCGGCTACCGCCTGGCTCCGGAGGCGATCGAGTTCTGGCAAGGCCGGGAGGATCGCCTGCACGATCGGGTGCGCTACCGGCGCGCGCGCAATGGCCGGTGGGTGATCGAGCGGCTCGCGCCGTGAGGCACCGCTTGCCGTGATGCAAAGCTTGCTGCGCATCCTTGCCCCGCTCGCGGTGCCCGCCGCGCTGCTCGCCGCCGCCTTCGTGCTCGTCCTCTACAGTGCGGCACTGCCGCCCTCGCTCGAAGGGCTCATGGTCTACGGTCCGCACGTCGTGCTTGCGCTCGGGGTCGCGCTCGCGATCGGCTTCAACCGCGGCCGCGTGGTGTTTGCGCTGCTCACGCTCGCGATCGCCTATTCCGCGCAGCAGCTGTGGCTCGCGCAGGGGCTCGGGACGCCGGCCGCGAGCGCGGTTTACGCCGCGCTCACGGTCTTCGTGCCGCTCAATCTCGCCGCGCTCACGCTGCTGCCCGAGCGCGGGACGTTCAACCGCCACGGTGCGCTGCGCCTGGCGGTGATCGCCGCCCAAGTCGCGTTTGTCGCCTGGGTTGCGGGCGTGGAGCGCTCCGATCTCATCGCGTGTGCCTACCAGCGCTTCCTTGCCCCGCTCGGAGTGGGCGCAACGCGCATGCCGCACCTTGGAATCGCGGCGGCCGTGCTCTCGCTGCTCGTGGCGCTCGCCGCCGCGCTCGTCAGGCGCTCGGCGATCAACGCGAGCCTCGCCGGAGCGATCGTCGCCTTCATGGTCGCCGCCCACGTCGTCACCGCGTCCACGACGTACGCGATCTTCACGGCGGCCGCGGCGCTGATGGCGGCGCTCGGGGTTCTGCAGGAAAGCTACCGCATGGCGTTCCGCGACGAGCTGACCGGCCTGCCGAGCCGCCGCGCGCTCAACGAGCGGCTCATGTCATTGGGGGGGACCTACACCATCGCGATGCTCGACGTGGATCACTTCAAGAGCTTCAACGACACCTACGGCCACGATCTCGGCGACCAGGTGCTCAAGATGGTGGCGTCGAAGATGGCGGGGGCGGGCGGTGGCGGGCGCGCGTTCCGCTACGGCGGCGAGGAGTTCACCGTGCTGTTTCCGGGGAAGAGCGTTCCGGAAGCGATACCGCATCTCGAGGCGCTGCGCGAGGCGATCGCCGCCTACCGTCTCGCGCTGCGCAGCACCGACCGGCCGCGCAAGCCGAAAGGCGCCAAGCGCCAGCGCGGCGGCTGGCGGGGCCGGAACGCGGTGGCGGTCACCGTGAGCATCGGGGTGGCCGAGCGCAGCGAGCGACGGCCAACGCCGGAAGCAGTGATCGAGGCAGCCGACCGGGCCCTCTACCGCGCCAAAGGCAAGGGCCGCGACCAGGTGAGCCAATAGGCGGCCATCGCCTGTGGCCGTCTATAATCGGCGCACCGGTTGAAGCGCGGCGGCTGCCAGGAATGCCCGCCGAGCCTGCCCGCCCCCTGTGAACGTCCCGCTGTCGAGACAGCCGTGGTTCAGCGCCGCGCTTGCGTGGTACTTCGTCGTTGTCTGGGGCTCCGGTTTCGTCATTACCAAGATCGCGCTGCAGTATGCGCCCCCCTTCACGTTCCTCACCCTGCGCTTCGTTTTCGGGCTGGCGTGCGTGATCCCGGTGATCCTGATCATGCAGCCGCGCTGGCCGGCCACGCGCGTCGAGCTGGTACACGTCATCGTCGCGGGCCTGCTCATGCACGCGGTGCACCTTGGCGGCAGCCACTACACCCAGTATCTCGGCATCTCCGCTGGCATCACCGCCCTCATCCTGTCGGCGCAACCGCTCATCACGGCGCTGATCGCGGCGCGCTGGATGGACGAGCGCCTCACACGCCGCCAGTGGGTCGGGGTGATCGTCGGCCTTGGAGGGGTCCTGCTCATTGTCTGGCACAAGATCGACGTGCACGTGGCGACCGCCGCAAGTCTCCTTGCCGTCACCGTGGGGCTCGCGGGCGTTACCGCGGGCACACTCTACCAGAGGGCGTTCTGCCCGCTCGTGGACCTGCGCAGCGCCGCTTTTGTGCAGTTCTCGGTAAACATCGCGGTGCTTGCTCCGCTTGCGTGGGTGGTGGAGGGGTTCACGATCGAGTGGTCATGGGCGCTCGTTGGGGCGATCGTGTTCCTCGTCATCGGCGGGTCCATACTCGCGGTGAGCGCGCTGCACACGCTGATGCGCCGCGGCCAGGCAACGCGGGTAACCTCGCTCCTCTATCTCACGCCGGTCTTCGCGGTCGTGGTCGAGCTGGCAGTATTCGGGCTCGTCCCGAGCGCGCTTTCCACTTTCGGGATCGTGGTGACGTGTTTCGGCGTGGCGCTGGTCGCGGCGCGCGCGCGCGCGCCGGCTAGCGCCTCTCCGACGTTCATTCACTCCCCGCCGCCCGGCCAAACAAGCCGTGCGCAACCAGATGCCGCAAACCAATATGTGGGAACGGCCGACACGCGCATGTAGAATTGCGCTTTTCGCCTTGCCCGCGCGGCCGCCTTGACGCTTCCTTTCGTCGTCGCACTCACGATCCTCACGCATCTTTCGTTCTCCGGGGCGCGCGTCGCGCTGTCGTTGACGGCGATCCGGTTCGAGGCAACGCCGCTCACCGTGGGCATCGTGCTTTCGCTGCTTGCGCTCGTGCCCATGGTCTTCGCGGTAAGCTGGGGCCGCTATGTGGACCGCGTCGGCGTGCGCAAGCCGATGTTGATCGGTTCGGGCGCGCTCGCTGCGGCGATGCTGCTGCAGTTCGCGGTGCCAAGGCTGGAGACGCTTTTCATCGTGAGCGCGCTCGCCGGCTCCGGGTTCATGCTCCATCATATCGCCGTCAACCAGGCCGCCGGCGCGCTCGGACGCCCGGACGAGCGTGTCCGCAACTTCAGCTTCCTTGCGCTCGGATTCTCCACCTCGAACGTGCTGGGCCCGACCACCGCCGGCTTTGCCATCGACTGGATCGGGCACCGCGGCGCGTTCCTGGTCCTGGGCACGGGCGCGCTCGTCGCGCTCATCGTGCTGCTCTACCGCAAGGGCGAGATCCCGGGGCACGATGCGCCGGTGCCCCATCACGAGAAACGGCGGGTGCTCGACCTGCTGCGCGATCCGACGCTCGCGCCCGTATTCGTGGTGAGCGGCATGCTCTCGATCACCTGGGACCTGTTCACCTTCGTCACGCCGATCCACGGCTCCAACATCGGCCTCTCGGCCTCCACCATCGGCCTGATACTCGGCGCATACGGCGCGGCCATATTCGTGGTGCGGCTGATCCTGCCCGCGATCGTGCACCGGTTGAACGAGTGGCACATATTGATCGGGGCGATGCTCGCTGCGGGCACGACGTTGCTGATCTTCCCGCTGGTGAACGAGGTGTCGCTGCTGCTGCTGCTCGCCTTCGTGCTGGGAATCGGGCTGGGAGGCACGCAGCCGATGATCATGGCGCTGCTCTACAACAATGCGCCGGCGGGGCGAGCGAGCGAGGCGCTCGGCGTGCGCACCCTGCTCCTCAACTTCAGCCAGACGAGCGTCCCGCTCGCGTTCGGCGCGCTCGGCTCCGCGCTCGGCATGCTGCCGGTGTTCTGGGCAATGGGGCTGGCGCTGCTCGGCACAGGCTATTTCGTCGCGCGCCGCCGCTGACGGCGCAGGACGCTGCAAGCGGTTCTCGGAGCCGCGCGATCGGACGCGGCAGGCAACAAAAAGGCCGGGGCTGCGCTGTCCCAGCCCCGGCCTTGTCCTCAGAAAAACGCGATTAGCGCAGGTGGTTGCTCACCAGCTTGGTCATCTCGAACATCGAGACCTGCGACCTGCCGCCGAACACCGGGCGGAGCTTCTCGTCCGCATTGATCATGCGCTTGTTGACACGATCCTGCAGCCCGTTGCGCTTGATGTAGGCCCACAGTTTCTTCGTGACCTCGGTGCGCGGCATCGGACTGCCGCCGATCACCGCCGCGAGCGTCGCGCTCGGGCTCATCGGCTTCATGAACGCCGGATTCGGCTTGCGCGCGCTCTTCTTCTTCGGTGCCTTGCGGGCCGCCTTGCGGACTTTCTTGGACTTCTTGCTGCTTTTCTTTCTCTTGGCCATATCTATCTCCCGTTGTTTACGCTGTGGACAGCGAGTCTGAATCGAATTGCCGTGCGAAAGTTGGGTCGGCGATTAGAGGATGCCAATCTATTCGCAACCTTGCAAGGTTTATTTTTTCCTGTGCGAGCCGCTCGCGCCGCCTGGCTGACCGGGGAAGCGCGCGTGCGCTCGCCGGGAGCGGGGTTCGTCGGCTGTATCCTGCGCTGTGGAGCCGGCAGCCCGTTGACGCGGTGCGTGCGCGGATCGCGATCCCGCCGCAACGCTAAGTCAAGGACTTACCTGCCGAAGTTCAAGTCTAAGCGTGCATCCGCACGTGGCGCGCCGGGTGCACGGGGCATTGCGCTGCGCCGGTGCGGATTCAACCGCTGATGCCCGTTTCGCGAATCACGCAGAGGGCCGGTGCGACGCGCGACGCCGGCAATCGGGCGGGCGAGCCGGCACCGCGCTAGCCGCGTTTTTTGCGCTTTTCGAGGAATTGCTTGCGGAACTTGGCGAGTTTCGGCGCCACGACGAACCGGCAATACGGCTGACCGGAGTTGCGCCGGAAATATTCCTGATGATAGCCCTCGGCCGGGTAGTAAGCGGTGGCAGCGGCCACTTCGGTGACGATCGGATCGCTCCACACCTTGTCGGCGGCGAGCTTGGCGATCATCTTCTCCGCGGCCGCTTTCTGTTGCGGCGAGTGATAGAAGATCGCCGAGCGGTACTGGGTCCCGACATCGCTGCCCTGGAAATTGAGCGTGGTCGGGTCGTGGATCGCGAAGAACACCTGCAGCAGCTCCTCGTAAGAAACCACGGCCGGATCGAAGACGATGCGCACGACTTCGGCATGCCCGGTTTCGCCCGTGCATACTGCGTGGTAGGTGGGATTCGGCGCTTGCCCGCCCATATAGCCCGATTCCACTGCTTCGACGCCTTTCATCTCGTCGAACACGGCTTCCAGGCACCAGAAGCATCCGCCCGCGAGCGTGGCGGTCTCGTTGCCCGCGGGGGCCCCGGCTTGACTCATGCGCGCACTCCTCCGATCGATACAGAGTCTAGCGGAACTACGGCGCGGGCACGATGTGCGGCCGTGCGCGGACCCATCCGCCTCATGCCTGCAGGCCCCTGCCGATGCCGCCCGCGGGAACCGCGCGTGCTGCCGATGTCGTCGCGCGCACGGCTTCGGTCTGCACGTGCGCGAGCGCGGCGGAGCCAGGCAGGGGCTGCGCCCAAGGGCGGAACAGCAGGCGCTGAATGGGCCCGAGCCCGGCGTGGCGGGATATGACCATGCCCATGCGCGAGAGAAACTCGCCGTAGCGCAGTGCGACAAAGGCCTTCTGTCCGTTCCAATGCCGGTCCGCCACGTGAAACGCAAGGGCCACTTCACGGTCGCGGGCCGTGCGGGAAAACTGGAGCAGCATGCGCCAGGCCGTACCGAATCCGACGCGCTCGCGCCGCGGGCAGCAATCGAACATGTGGCGAAAATGCTCGAAGTACCGGACGTGGTCCCGGGCCGCGCAGTGCGCGAGCTCGCGCAGCATCGCTTCGTCAGCGCAGCGGGCAAGCGCACGATAGAAAACCGAGATCTGCGCTTCGGTCACGCAGCACCACAGGAGCTCCATCGCGGCGCTGCGCCGCCACGCCTCGCGGCCGTAGCGCAGCTCATACGCTTCGTGGAACTCGCCGTAGGCGCCGTCCCAGTCGAACTCCGGCCAGGTGGCGGCAACGTAGGCGCGCAACGCCCGGCTGTGCCGGGCGCGCTCCGGGCACCAGACCTGATCGAGCCATGGGCCAAGCGCATGCGGGCCGCGGAGCGCCTGTGCCAGGTGTCCGGCGTGCAGCGGCACCGCCGCCTCGAGCAGCGAGGCCGCCGCGATGCCGTAGAACATCAACCCGTTGAAGCGCACCATGGCGCGGCAGCGCGCGTGGTGTTGCTGCTCGTGGCGACTGCTGTTGGCTGCTGCGGCTGGCATGGCTGGCCTCCTTCCGTCTCGATGATCTTGCCCCCTGCATCCGCACGCCGGTGCGTGCGAGGCGGGGACATCTTCGGCGCGGCCTCGGCCGCAGCCAAGAAAAATCCGGAAAGTTGCCGCCGCGTTGCCTGCGGGTATCATTAGCGGATACCTTACGGGGAGGGCCGCGGCCGTGGCACGCAGCGATGCACTGGTGGACGTGCTCAAGCGGGAACTGCGTTCGCGCGGCATCACCTACGCCCAGGTGGCGCACAGGCTCGGCTTGAGCGAGGCGAGCATCAAGCGGATGTTCTCGCGCAAGCAGTTCACGCTGAAGCGCATCGACCAGGTCTGCCAGCTCACCAACACCGAGTTCTCCGATCTTGCGCGAGCGCTGCATCGCGAGGAGAACCTTCTCTCCCGGCTCACTCTCGAGCAGGAAACGGAGATCGTCTCCGACCGGAAGCTGTTTCTGGTCGCGGTATGCGCGCTCAATCAAGTGAATCTCGAGCAGATCGTGGCGACTTACGACCTCGCACGCGCGGAATGCATCCAGCTGCTCGCCCGGCTTGATCGCCTGGGGTTCATCGAACTTCAGCCCGGCAACCGGATCAAACTACTGGTGTCGCACAGCTTCTCGTGGCTGCCGGACGGTCCGATACAGCGTTTCTTCAGGGAGCAGGCGCATCACGAATACTTCCGCTCGCGCTTCGACCGGCCCGCCGAGTTCATGGTGGTCGTGAACGGCATGCTGTCGAGAGCCTCCAGCGCCGCGCTCGTTTCCAGGCTCAAGCGCGTGGCGCGCGAGTTCTCGGAGATGCAGAATGAGGATATGCGCCTGCCGCTTGCCGAGCGCTCGGCGATGAGCTTGCTGGTGGCGATCCGGCACTGGGAGCTGCAGGCGTTCGCCGAGCTGCGGCGCGACAAGGCCCCGGCAGCGCGAACGGTGCGCCCGGGCCGGATGTAAGGGCGCGACGCGGGCGGCGACTCACGTCCGGTCATTGCTAACGGAAATCTCGGAACGGGGTGAATGTTATGAAAGCTCTTCACGGTTTGATTCTGTTGCTGGCGAGCGCGCTGGTCGTGCCCGCTGCGGCGCAAGCGCCGGCGCAGAAGCCGCCTGCGAAAACCAAGACCGCGCAAGCCGTATTTGCCGGCGGCTGCTTCTGGTGCATGGAGGAAGCCTACGACAAGGTGCCCGGCGTCATTTCCGTGGTATCCGGCTACAGCGGCGGACATGTGAAGAGCCCGACTTACGAGCAGGTGATCACCGGTCGCACGGGGCACGCCGAGGTGGTGCTCGTCGAATACGACCCGGCAAAGGTGAGCTACCAGAAGTTGCTCGATGTGTTCTGGCGCAACATCGATCCGACCCAGGGAAACGGGCAGTTTTGCGACTTCGGTTCGCAGTACCGCAGCGCGATCTTCTACCAGGACGAGGAGCAGAAACGGCTGGCCGAGGCCTCGAAGAAAGCCCTCGAGAAGTCACGCCCGTTCAAGGGAGACATCGTGACCGAGGTCAGCCAGGCCGCGGAGTTCTTCCGCGCCGAGGACTACCATCAGCGCTACTACATCACGAACCCGCTCAGCTACTATTTCTACAAGGCCGGATGCGGGCGCGAAGCGCGGCTGCAGCAGCTGTGGGGCCCGCCGCGCAAATAGCGCCGGCAACCTAGTATCTTCGTGCCGCCAGAGCCGCAACGCGCGACACGTCTCCGCATTCAACACCGCCTGTCGCCACTTGGCGACAGATACCGATCGCCTCCTGTCTCCCATCGGAGACAGTCGCAGAAATTTTCGCTTTTCTAGGAACTCGAATTTTCCTGCGCAGTCGAACGCCGCGTTGCCGTACGTGGCAAGACACTTTTTTGAAAAGGAGACTCGCATGATTCAGAAATTGTTGCTGGCGCTGTGCGGCGGTGCGCTCGCCGCATCCATGACCACCGTCTACGCCGACGAAGACAAGAAGCCGGAAAAGCCGCAAGCGCAGCTGATCCTGGCTGAGGAAGACAAGCAGCCCGAGAAGCCGCAAACGCAGCTGATCCTGGCTGAGGAAGACAAGCAGCCCGAGAAGCCGCAGGCGCAGCTGATCCTCGCAGAAGAGGACAAGCAGCCTGCGCAACCGCAACTCGCCTGATCCGCTGCGAACGGGCACCGCAGCACCTGGCGTAGCGAACCCGGGCGCGCCCGACCCGAGCGTGGGCGCGTCCGGTTTTCCTTGCAATGGCGCCACCGCCGTTTCGCGGCGGCAAATGGCGCGCGCCCTCGGGGTTGACCGGGCCGGCAGCCCCATACTAATCTCGGCTCCGGTCCATCGCGGCCGCCACAGCGGCGGCAAAGAACGAACCCGGCGTCGTGAGCCTCTATCACGTACAAAAGCTGCTGTTCCACCTGAACAACGTGCCGTCCGTGCGCCGGCGATTCGATGCCGAGCGCGAAGCGTTGCTCGCCGAATACAGGCTGAGTGACGAGGAGCGGCGCGCGGTCACGCACGCCGATGTCGGCAAGCTCCATCTGATGGGTGTGCACCCGCTCCTGCTCGCGCCATTCGCGGGCCGCGTGGGGCTGCGCTGGCCCGATTATCTCGCGGCACTCCGGCGCGCGCGCGAAGCAGCGGGCGGGGGCTGACGATGCCGCTCGTATTCGCGGGCACCGCCAACCACGCTCCGGGCATTACCTCGCGCCGCGAAGCCGCCACGCCCGCGCAACGCGAAGTGTTCTTCAGCGCCTACGCGGAACTGCGAGCACGGCTGGAGCGGGCGCGGCTCGATGCGCTGGTGGTCGTGAGCTCAGAGCATTTCACCAATTTCTTCTTCGACAATGCACCCGCCTTCTGCATCGGGCTTGCCGAGGCCTACGACGGCCCGAGCGAGGACGAGAGCTTTCTCAGGATTGCGAAAACAACGGTGCCCGGCGCCGCCGATCTGGCGCGGCACCTCGCGCGCGCGGCGAGCGCGGAAATCGATCTCGCGCATTCCCAGGAACTGCTGCTGGACCACGGCATCATGGTGCCGCTGCATCTGCTCGTCCCGCAGATGCGCCTGCCGATCGTGCCGATCATCGTCAATTGCCTGATGCCGCCGCTGCCCCCGCTCGCGCGCTGCTACGACCTGGGGTGCGCGCTGCGGCGCGCGATGGATGCGCGCGAGGAGCGCATCGGGCTGCTTGCCGCGGGCGGGCTTTCACACTGGCCCGGTACGCCGGAGTCGGGCCGGCTCAACCTGGAGTTCGACCGCGGATTCCTGCACGACTTTCTCGCGAACAACCGGCAGCGGCTCATCCGCCATTCGGACGAAGAGATTTCCACCAGCGCCGGGCCCGGCGGCCACGAGATCCGGGCTTGGATCGTCGCCTCCGGGGCGACCGAGGGGCTGATCGGGGAGGCGCTGTGCTTCGAGCCGATCCCCGCCTACGCGGTCACGGGGTGCGTCGCCACCATCGCGGTGGTGTGAGCCCGGCGCCCGTTCCTATTGCAGCGTGATGTTCGCGCCGCGCACGATCTTTTCCCATTTCGTGCGCTCGCTCTTGATGAACGCCGAAAACTCCTCTGGGGAATTCGGAGCAAGCCGCGCCCCGAGGTTGGTGAAGCGCTGCTGAAGTTCGGCATCCCCCAGCGCGCGAACGATCTCGCGATTGAGCCGCGCGACGACCGGGCGCGGTGTCTTCGCCGGCGCCACCATGCCGAACCACGATGACGCCTCGAAGCCCTTCAGGCCGGCCTCGTCGAAAGTCGGCACCTCCGGCAGTTGCGGCAGGCGTTTCGGGCTCGCGACCGCGACGGCGCGCAGCGTGCCGACCCGGATGTGCGCCAGCACCGTGGGCGGGTTGTCCATCACGCCGTGAATCTGCCCGCCGATCACTGCCAGCGCCGCCTCCGCCGCGCTCTTGTACGGCACGTGCGTGAGCCTGACTCCGGCCGCGGCCTGCAGCATTTCCATGCCGAGATGGCCCGTCGTGCCATTGCCCGGGGAGCCGAAATTGAGCCGGCCCGCGTCCTTCTTCGCGAGCGCGATGAACTCGGGCACGGTGCGCGCAGGAACATTCGGGTTGAGCACCATCAGCATGTGCATTTCCGCGACGAGTGAAATCGGAGTAAACGCCGTCACCGGGTCGAACGGCATCTTCGCGTACAGGAACTGGTTGATGGTGAGTATTCCGGCCGAGGTCATCAGCAGCGTGTGGCCATCGGGCTCCGCCTTGGCGGCAAGATCGGCGCCGACGTTGCCGCCCGCTCCGGGACGGTTGTCCACCACGATCGGCTGCCCGAGCGCGGGGCGCAGCTTCTCGCCCAGCGCGCGCGAGAGCACGTCTACGAGCCCGCCGGGGGCGAATGGCGCCACGACGCGGATCGGCCGCGCAGCGGGGTACTGCTGTTGTGCGACGACGTCGGCCGTGGTTACCGCCCACAGCAACGCCACCATGCAAACGCGAACGGCCGGATTTCGCTTCATCTTGTCCTCCCTGGTATGGTCTCCGTTGCGCCGCTTGGTGCCACCGCCGGCGGACCATGCGCCCGCCGACGCCCGCGGCGGCGCGGCAGATCAGCCTATGATCACGCGCGCGAACTTGCGCTTGCCCACCTGTACCACGCAACGCTCTCCGCGAGCGAGCACGAGAGACTTGTCGCTCACTTTTTCACCGTTGATTCTCACACCGCCCTGCTCGATCATGCGCAATGCCTCCGACGTGCTCGCGGTGAGGCCCGCCAGCTTCAGCACCTGCGGGATCGCGAGTCCGTCTCCTTCCGGTTTGAGGCGCACCTCGCGGATGTCCGCGGGGATCTCGTCATGCTTGAACCGCGCCTCGAAGTCGGCGGCAGCAGTCTCTGCCGCCGGGGCACCGTGAAATCGCGTGACGATTTCCTTGGAGAATGCGACTTTGATCTCACGCGGGTTACGGCCCCCTTCCACCTCTTTCTTCCATTTCGCCACGGCCGCAAGCGGCTCGAACGAGAGCAGGTCGACATAGCGCCACATCAGATCGTCCGAAACCGACATCAGCTTGCCGAAGATCTCATTCGGCGGCTCGTTGATGCCGACGTAATTTCCGAGCGACTTCGACATCTTGTTCACCCCGTCGAGGCCCTCCAGCAGCGGCATGGTGAGGATGCACTGCGGCGGCTGCCCGTATTCCTTCTGCACCTCGCGGCCCATCAGCAGATTGAATTTCTGGTCGGTCCCGCCGAGCTCGAGATCTGCCTTCAACGCGACCGAATCGTAGCCCTGCACCAGCGGGTAGAGGAATTCGTGGATCGCGATCGGCTGGTTGCCCCGGTAGCGCTTCGAGAAATCCTCGCGCTCGAGCATTCGCGCGACGGTGTGCCTGGCGGCGAGCCGGATCATGTCGGCCGCATTCATGCGGTCCATCCAAGCAGAGTTGAACACGACCTCGGTGCGCGCCGTATCGAGGATCCGGTACACCTGCTCGGTATAGGTCTTCGCGTTGCGCTCGACCTCCTCGCGTGAGAGCGGCGGGCGCGTCGCGCTCTTGCCCGAGGGATCGCCGATCATGCCGGTGAAATCCCCGATCAGGAACAGCACGTGGTGGCCGAGGTCCTGGAGCTGCCGCAGCTTGCCGAGCAGCACGGCGTGCCCGAGGTGAAGGTCGGGTGCGGTCGGATCGAAACCGGCCTTCACCCGCAGCGGCCGGCCCGCTTTCAGTTTCTCTCGCAACTCGGCTTCGACCAGCAGTTCCTGCGCGCCGCGCTGGATGATCTCGAGTTGTTGCTCGACGCTCGCCATTTCGTTGCGCCTACCGGCTGTGCGTTATTTCACGATGCGAAAATTCGGGTTTTCCGCCCGATGCAATTCTGCTAAGCTTCTCGATCCTGGAAAAATTTAGGGAAATCATGCATCAAGAGGAGAGCATGATTCTAACGCAAAAGCTCGCGCGTCTCATCGGAGGTTCCGTACCGCGGCGGCTGATCGCGCTGGTCGTCCTGCCGTTCCTCGGCGTGGTGGCCGCCTTTGGCATCGCCCCGGGCACGATCACCGAGCCGGTGTCCCGGACACAGGTGGTGGAGGACATCCCGCTCCCGGCGCTTGCGCCGAGCGTGGAAACGGACGCCGGATACTGGCGCGAGGAGCGCATACAGCGCGGGGACACGCTGGGCGCGCTGCTGGCGCGGCTGGGTGCCGCCGACCCCGAAGCGCTCCAGTTCCTGCGCGGCACGCGCGCGGCGCGGGGGATGCACCAGCTCATTCCCGGCAGGACCGTCCGCGCCCGCGTCACGGCCGACGGCAAGCTCCTTGCGCTGCGCTACCAGAACGCGGGCAACGTGCTTACCCTTGAGCGGCAGGGCGATGCCTTCGTCGTGGGCGAAAACCCGGTGATGCTCGAGCGGCGAATACTGATGAAGTCGGGCGAGATCCGCAGCTCGCTCTTCGCCGCCACCGATGCCGCCAACCTTTCCGACGCGGTCGCAATCCAGATCGCCGACATCTTCTCCACCGACATCGACTTTCACCGGGACCTGCGCCGCGGCGACAGCTTCACCGTGGCCTACGAGGTGCTCTACGACCACGGCGAGCCGGTGCGCTCCGGGCGCGTGCTCGCGGCCGAGTTCGTGAATCAGGGCAAGGCCTACCAGGCGGTCTATTTCGATTACGCCCAGGGACAAGGCGGATATTACACGCCGGAAGGGAAGAACATTCGCAAGGCTTTCCTGCGCTCCCCCCTCGAGTTCTCGCGCGTGACTTCCGGCTTCACCAACGCGCGCTTTCACCCGATCCTCCAGCAATGGCGCGCCCACAAGGGCATAGACTACGCCGCACCCACCGGCACCCGCGTCAAGGCGACCGGCGACGGCGTGGTCGAGATCGCGGGCCGGCAGGGAGCCTACGGCAACCTGGTGGTGCTGCGCCACCAGTCGAAGTACACCACCTGGTATGGCCACCTCTCGGGCTTCGCCAAGGGCATCCGCAAGGGCGCGCGGGTCGCACAGGGTGACGTCATCGGCTACGTCGGCGCCACGGGACTTGCAACGGGACCGCACCTGCACTACGAATTCCGTATCAACGACCAGCATCAGAATCCCCTGCGCGTAGTGCTGCCATCCGCGCCGCCGATCACCGCCGAGCAGAGGCCCGCGTTCGAAGAGGCCGCCAGGCCGCTGGCGCGGCGCCTCGAGCTGCTCCGCGGCACCAATCTCGCACGGCTCGACTAAAAACAGTAAGCAGTAAACGGTGAGCGGTGCGCGGTAAAACACACCCTCGCAGCTTCCCGCCGCTGACCGCTCCACGCTTACCGCTTACATCATTCCGATGGCAGACTTCTACATCGGAATAATGTCGGGCACCAGCCTCGACGGCGTGGACGCGGTTCTCGCGACACCGCGCGGCGGGCAGTTCCGCCTCGTCTCCAGCGTGCACCGGCCGTACCCCGCAAAGCTGCGCTCACGCCTGCTCGCGCTGCAAGAAACCGGCCACGACGAGCTGCACGAGGCGGCACTCGTCTCCAATGAGTTGTCCGTCGCATACGCCGACGCTGTGCGCCGGCTGCTCGCGCGCGCGCGCGCCTCCGCGCGCGCCGTTGCCGCGATCGGCTGCCACGGGCAGACTGTGCGGCACCGACCCAAGGCCGGATACACCCTGCAGCTCGCGAACGGCGCGCTGCTCGCGGAGCTCTCCGGCATCCCGGTGGTCTGCGATTTCCGGAGCCGCGATGTCGCGGCGGGAGGAGAAGGCGCTCCGCTGGTGCCGGCTTTCCATCGCGCAGCGTTCCACAGCACGCGCCGCGCCCGTGCGATCGTGAACGTGGGCGGCATCAGCAACATTACCTGGTTGCCCGCGCGCGGGCCGGTCATCGGATTCGACTGCGGTCCGGGCAACTGTCTGCTCGACGCGTGGATCCTGGAGCGGCGGCGCAAGCGGTTCGATCGGGACGGCGCGTGGGCTGCGAGCGGTCGAGTCATTCCCCGGCTGCTGCGAAAGCTCATCGCGCATCCGTTCATCCGCCGCCGGCCGCCGAAGAGTACCGGTCGCGATGAGTTCAGCTTGCGGTGGCTCAAGCGCGTACTTTCAGGCAACGAGCACGCGGCGGATGTGCAGGCGACGCTGCTCGAGCTCACCGCCTCCACCATCGCCCGCGCGCTGCTCGCGCATTGCGCGGGTGCACGCGACATCTATGTCTGCGGCGGTGGCGCGCGCAATCGCGCGCTGCTCGCGCGCCTCGCTGCGCTGCTGCCGGGTAAGCGGATCGCTACGACGGCCGCGCTCGCGGTCGCACCCGAGCACGTCGAGGCCCTCGCATTTGCCTGGCTTGCACGCCGCGCGCTAGGCGGCGAGCCCGGAAACCTGCCGCTGGTAACGGGCGCGAAGGGCCCGCGAGTGCTCGGCGCGATCTACCCGGCGTGATGCGGAAAAAGCGGGGTCGGTGAGCGGTAAGCGGTGAGCGGTGAGCGGAAATTAAAAAAGGCGGCATCGCCGCCTTTTCTTCCAGCGGGTTTAGGGCCCGCCTAGGCCGAGAAGGATGATCCGCAACCGCAAGTGGATGTCGCGTTGGGATTCTTGATCACGAACTGCGCGCCCTCGACGTTTTCCTGGTAATCGATTTCCGCGCCCGCCAGGTACTGCAGGCTCATCGGGTCGACGAGCAGCGTGACCCCGCCTCGCTGCAGCGAGGTATCGTCCTCGTTGATGGCCTCGTCGAACGTGAAGCCGTACTGGAAACCGGAACAGCCGCCACCATTCACGAACACTCGCAGCTTCAGCTCGGGGTTGCCTTCCTCTTCGATCAATTGCTTCACCTTCGCCGCCGCGGCGTCGGTGAATACCAGCGGGTCGGGCATCTTCTCGGTCACTGCATTCATGTCGAGCTCCTGAAACGATCCCATTATAGCAGCGGGCGCGTCAGTCGGCGGAGGCGGGCTTGAGCTGCACTACCTTGTCCGATTTGCCGTCATTCTGGTAAACCAGTCTGCCCTGCACGACCGCGCCAAGCTGCATCTCCAGAGTCTTGTAATACACATCTCCTGTGACATTGGCTTTGCCCTGCAGTTCAACGTATTCCGCGGCGTGCACCGGGCCGACGACCGTGCCGTTGATCACCACGTGGGAAACGCGCACCTCGCCCTCGATCTGGGCGTGCTCGGAGAGCACCAGCGTTCCCGGCTTGCCGTCGGCCACGTGCACGTCGCCGCGCACCCGGCCATCCACGCGCAATCCACCATTGAAGGTGATGTTGCCCTCGATGGTGGTGCCCGCGCCGATCAGGCAGTCGATGCGATTCTGGGGCTTGTTTGCCTTTTTTCCGAACATGTCCGCCCTCATCAGGAAGCGTTCACAGTCTGCGTAAGTTTAGGCGTAGTGACGCCATTTTCATAGACCCGCACCTGCATGCTCTTCACCACCGCGTCCGGTGCCACCCGGAACGTGCCTTCGACGCGCTGGAAGAACTTGAAATTAAGCCGGTATTCCTTCTGCTGTTTTTCGCTCTCGGGCGGCAGCGTCAGCACATATTTGCGGTCCGCCTGCTCCAGGTTCAGGACGAATTCCAGCTTGCCCTCGAAATCCTTCACCCGCTGGCCGATCTGCACCAGCAGCAAGCGATAGCGGTACTCGCCGGGCAGCGCTTCGCGCTGGACGCGGAAGCGGTTGATGGTGATCGCTCCCTGCTTCCCGCTCGCCGCCATCAGCGACTGGAAGAACGCGAGGTCTTCCTTCAGCACGGCGTTCTCGTCGGCAAGCGCCTTCAACTGCTTCGCGAGGTCGACGTAGGTCGCGCGCTCGATCTGGAGCTGGCGTTCCGCGGCCGCCGCCTTCGAACGCAGCTCGGCAAGCACGGCATCGCGCTGCGCGATCTCGCCCCTCATTTTCGCGAGCGCGCGCTCCGCTTCGCTCTGGCGGAAGCCGGCAAACTCCATCCCGTAGTCGTACGTGGCCCAGCCGATGCCGGCCACCAGCGCGGCGAGCGCGACGAATCCCGACCAGCGCCAGTACCATGCCACGTGAGTGCGGACCGCCATCCGCGGCGCCGAGATGCCGAACTTGCGTTGCAGTGCACGCAGCAACTGGCGCATCTACGGCAGCAGCGCGAGCTGCTCCAGCGCGGTCGTCTCCGGAAAGCCGAACATGATGTTCATGTTCTGCACCGCCTGCCCCGAGGCACCCTTGACCAGGTTGTCGATGACGGAGAGCACCACCACGATGTCGCCGCCGTGCGGCCTGTGCACGGCGATGCGGCAATAGTTGGCACCGCGCACCGAGCGCGTGTCCGGATGGCTGCCGGCCGGGAGCACGTCCACGAACGCCTCCGCACCGTAGCGCTTCTCGTACAGCACCTGGAGGTCCGCTTCCGCCGTCAACCGCGCATAGAGCGTCGCATGGATGCCGCGGATCATCGGCGTCAGGTGCGGCACGAAGACGAGACGAACCGGGCGGCCGGCGATGCGATCGAGCCCCTGGGTGATCTCCGGCTGGTGGCGGTGCCCCGGCACGCCGTAGGCCTTGAAGTTGTCGGAGGCCTCCGCCAGCAGCGTGTGCACTTCCGCCTTGCGCCCGGCCCCGGAAACGCCCGACTTGGCGTCCGCGATCAGGTGGTCCACATCCACGATGCCCGCTTCGAGCAGGGGCAGGAATCCCAGCTGGACGGCAGTCGGGTAGCATCCGGGATTGGCGACAAGCCGGGCTTCGCGGATCTTCTCGCGGTGCATTTCCGGCAGCCCGTACACGGCCTCGGCCACCAGCTCCGGGCACGCGTGTTTCACGCCGTACCATTTTTCCCACAGCGCCACGTCCCGGATGCGGAAGTCCGCCGCGATGTCTATGATGCGCACGCCGGCATCCACCAGCGCGCGCGCCTGTTCCATTGCCACGCCGTTGGGGGTGGCGAAGAAAACGAGATTGCAGGCCGCGAGGTCCGCCGCAGCCGGGTCGGAGAATTTCAGCGAAACGCGCCCGCGCAGGTTGGGGAACATCTCGGCCACCGCGAGGCCCGCTTCCTTGCGCGAGGTGATCGCCCGCAACTCGCAATGAGGATGCTGCGCGAGCAGCCGCAGCAGCTCCACCCCGGTGTAACCGGTGCCGCCGACGATTCCGACCTTGATCCCGTTTCTCGCCATACGCGTATTTCAGCCCCAGAGACAACAAAGCCGCCCGCGGGCGGCTTGGTTGCGGGAGAAAAAACTAGCGCTTGGAGAACTGCTTGCGGCGGCGCGCCTTGTGCAGCCCCACCTTCTTGCGCTCGACTTCGCGCGCATCGCGCGTCACCAGCCCAGCTTTCTTGAGGATGGGCTTGAGCTCCGCGTCGTACTCGATCAACGCCCGGGTGATGCCGTGCCGCACCGCTCCGGCCTGGCCGGACTCGCCGCCCCCGCCGACGTTGATCATGATATCGAAGCTGCCGGTCGTGTTCGTCACTTCCAGCGGCTGGCGCACGATCATGCGCCCCGTTTCCCGCGAAAAGAACTGGTCCACGGGCTTGCCGTTGACCGTGATCTCGCCCTTCCCCGGCCGGATGAACACCCGCGCGACCGCGGTCTTGCGCCGGCCGGTGCCATAGTTGTGTTGCTTCTGTATCGCCATGATGCGTCAGATCTCCAGTTGTTTGGGCTGCTGCGCCGTGTGCGGGTGAGCGGCGCCCGGGTACACCTTCATCTTGCGCAGCATGGCATAGCCGAGCGGTCCCTTGGGCAGCATACCCTTGACCGCAAGCCTGAGCACCCGCTCGGGATGGCGCGCTTGCATCTTCTCGAAGCTCGTCGCGTAGATCCCGCCGGGATAGCCGCTGTGGCGGTAGTAGATCTTGTTCTGGGCCTTCCTGCCGGTGACGCGCAATTTGTCGGCATTCACGACCACGATATAATCACCGGTATCCACATGCGGCGTGAACTCCGGCTTGTGCTTGCCCCGCAGGCGCCGCGCGATCTCGGCGGCAAGGCGCCCGAGCACTTTGCCGGAGGCGTCCACCAAGTACCACCCGTGCTGTACCGCGTCTGGTTTCGCGGAATACGTTTTCATGAGCCTGGCCCCGCTTCCTGTAGGCGCTGCGGAAAAGGGCGAATTCTATTGCGAATCAGGCGCCTGTGTCAAACTACGTCAAGCGGAGAGCGGTAAGCGGTCAGCAGTGAGCAGGGACTGGCGGGCAAGGAGCTTGCACGGGTCCGATTTCACTGTTTACCGCTCACCGTTTACCGCTTACCCGATGCTAAAGTGGAATGGCTGATCACCAACGCGCTGGCGGCCCTTCTCATCCCGCCGGGGTCTCTGCTGCTGCTCGCGCTCGCGGGAGCGGCAGTCGGGCTGCGCCGCCCGCGCCTCGGAAAGTCTCTCGTCGCCTTCGCCCTCCTCCTGCTCTATGCGCTGTCCATGCAGATCGTGGCGGATGCGCTGCTGCAACGGCTCGAGCCCGCGCCGCACGACCCGCTCGCCGACCGCGGCGGCGAGGCGATCGTGGTGCTCGGCGGCGGCTTGTATTTCAGCGCGCCCGAGTACCATGGCGACACCGTCAGTTCCGCGACCCTGGCGCGCCTGCGCTACGCCGCGCACCTGCAGCGCGCGACCGGCAAGCCGGTGCTGGTAACCGGCGGCAAGCCGATCGGCGCGAGCTCGGAAGCCCCGCTGATGCAGGCCGTGCTCGCACGCGAGTTCCAGGTTCCGGTGCAGTGGGTAGAGGACGGCTCCAACAACACGCTCGAGAATGCCCGGCTCTCCTATCGGGTGCTCAGCGGCTCCGGAATCCGGCGCATCTACCTCGTCACCCACGCCTGGCACATGCCGCGCGCGCGGCTCTCATTCGAGCGCTCGGGGCTCACCGTGATCCCGGCGCCGACCGCGTACACGACGCGCTTCGAGCTCACCGTGCTCGACTTTCTCCCCAGCGCACGGGCGCTGCGCGACAGCAGCCACTTCTTCCACGAGGTGATCGGCATCGGCTGGTATCATCTGCGGCTGCTCGTGGGCCGCTAGGACCCGCACCGCTGGAAAGCAGGCCGTGAAAGTTCGCGTCAAGTGGATCGAGAACGTCGCCTTCGTCGGCGAGTCCGGGAGCGGGCACGCGCTGGTGATGGACGGTGCGTCCGAGGGCGGCGGGCGCAATCTCGGGCCGCGCCCGATGGAGACGGTATTGCTCGGCACCGGCGGCTGCACTGCCTACGACGTGGTGCACATCCTGAAAAAAGCGCGCGCCCCGATTACCGACTGCGTGGTGGAGGTCAGCGCAGAGCGTGCCGAGCAGGAGCCCAGGGTCTTTACGCGAATCCACTTCCACTACGTCATCGCCGGCAAAGGGTTGAAGCGCGAACAGGTCGAGCGCGCCGTGCATCTATCGGCGGAGAAGTACTGCTCGGCCTCGATCATGCTCGGCAAGACCGCCGAGATCACCCACGACTTCGAGATCCGAGAAATCCAGAATTGAACCGCCAAGACGCCAAGAAAAACTAAAAAGGGAACAAAAACCGAATGCCCGCGGTAAGTCCTGCCGAGTATTGGGGGTTGCGACAACAAGAGGACAGAAATCGGATCGAGCCGTTGTGTTCTTGTTTTTTGCTCTCGGCGGGTTGACCACTTGTTTTCTTCTCGGCGCCTTGGCGGTTCAATACTTGTCCTTTGCTTTTTCTTTGCACCCCTGCGGTTCCGGCCTTAGACCCAGTAAGCGGTCTCGGTCATCACCTTCGAGGTTAGGCGCATCGCGAGCTTCGCCGGCTCGGGGAGCTCCGCCGCACCGTGGACGACCGCGCTGGTCGCGTGGCGGGCCTCGTCCTCGTGCATGGTCTCGAGAATGGCCCGGCTCCTCCGGTCATCCCCCGGCAGCCGGGCGAGGTGTCCCTCGAGGTGTGCGCCCACCTGCCGCTCGGTCTCGGCGAGAAAACCCAGGTTCCAGCGATCCCCCAGCAGGCCCGCCACCGCGCCCATCGCGAACGAGCCCGCATACCACACGGGGTTCAGCACGCTCTTGCGACCGCCGAGTTCTTCGATCCGGCTCTCGGTCCACGCCAGGTGCTCGGTTTCCTCCGAAGCGGCCTGCTCCAGCGCCGCACGCACGCGCGGATTGCGGGCGGTGAGGGCCTGGCCCTGGTAGAGCGCCTGCGCGCAGATCTCGCCGCTGTGGTTCACCCGCATCAGGGCCGCCGCGTGCGAGCGCTCGGTCGTCGTCATTTCGGACTCGGGCACATCCCCGCCCGGCCTCGCGCGCAGAGATTGCGCCGGCGCGAAGACCGTGCGCAGCCCCGTGTCGAAAGCGCTGATCAGCTCGTCTAGGGTCGGCATGGCGGTTACAGTGTTCAGTGTTCAGTGTTCAGTGTTCAGTGTCAACAAGTCGAACGCTCAGCGAGAGAAATCATCCAACGTTCTTCTCGACTGCCCGCTGTCCACTGTCAACTGTCCACTGCTCGGGGCGTTGAGGCCGCTTCGGCGAACAGGCGTCCAAGCTCGGCTCCGGGATCGGCGGCTCGCATGAACGCTTCGCCGACGAGGAAACACCCTACTTTGCTCCCGCGGAGAAGCGCGACGTCCTCGCCGGAGGTGATCCCGCTCTCGGTCACCACGATGCGCCCGTCGGGTATCCGCGCAAGGAGATTTAGCGTGGTTTCCAGCCGCGTCTCGAAGGTGCGCAGGCTGCGATTGTTGATGCCAACGAGCGGGGTCTTCAGCTTGAGCGCCCGCTCCAGCTCGGAGGCATCGTGCGCTTCGACGAGCACCGCCATCCCGAGTTCGTTTGCCGCCGCCTCCAGCTCCCGCATCCTCGGCACATCGAGCGCGGCCACGATGAGCAGGATGCAGTCCGCGCCCGCCGCCCGCGCTTCGAGCACCTGGTAGGCATCGATCGTGAAATCCTTGCGCAGCACCGGCAGCGCGCATGCCGCGCGCGCCTGCACGAGATGGTCGAGCGCGCCCTGGAAGAACTGGCGATCGGTCAGGACCGAGAGACAGGCCGCGCCATGCTTCTCGTAGCTCGCCGCGATCGCCGCCGGGTCGTACTCCTCGCGCAGCACACCCTTGCTCGGGCTCGCCTTCTTGATCTCGGCGATGACGGCCGTTTTTCCCGCGGCGAGCCGGGACTGGAGGGCCCCGGTGAAATCGCGCGGCGCCGCGGCGCGGCGCGCCTCCTCGCGCAGGACCGAAAGCGGCTTCGCGCTTTTCGCGCGCGCCACTTCCTTGGTCTTGACTTCGAGGATGCGCTGCAGGATGTCAGCCATCGATATTATTGACCGCGGAGACGCAGAGGCGCCAGGGATTCAGTAATCTATTCTTTTTTTGCGCCACTGCGGTTCATTGGTCTTTCACGTTGCGGGTGAACTCGACGAAGGCATCGAGCTTCTTGCGCGCCGCCCCGCTTGCGATCACCGCGGCGGCCCGCTTCACCCCTTCGGCCATCGTCGGCGCGAGCCCGGCAACGTAGACGCACGCGCCGGCGTTGAGCGTCACGATATCGCGCGCGGCGCCTGCCTCACCACCGAGCGCCGCGAGCACCATCGTCTTGGACTGCTCCACCTCCGCCACGCGGATTGTGGCGTTATCGTGTATCGCCACGCCGAAGTCCTGCGGCGTGATCGTGTATTCCTTGATCGCGCCGTCCTTGAGCTCACCCACCATGGTCGGACCGGCGATCGAGATCTCGTCGAGTCCTTCCATGCCGTGCACGATCATCACGCGCCGGCTGCCCAGCTGCTGCAGCACGCGGGCCTGGATGCCGACAAGGTCGGGATGAAACACCCCCATCACCTGCTGCCTCGCTCCGGCGGGGTTGGTGAGCGGCCCCAGGATGTTGAAAATGGTCTTCACGCCCAGCTCGCGGCGCACTGGCGCCGCGTGCTTCATCGCGCCGTGGTGGTTGGGCGCGAACATGAATCCCACTCCGACCTCCGCGATCGAGCGCGCCACCTGCTCGGGCCTGAGATTGATGTCCGCGCCGAGCGCCTCCAGCACGTCGGCGCTGCCTGACTTGCTCGAGACCGAACGCCCGCCGTGCTTGGCGATCTTCGCCCCGGCCGCGGCGGCAGCGAACATGGCCGCCGTCGAAACGTTGAAGCTGTGCGCCGCGTCCCCGCCCGTCCCGCACGTGTCGATCAGATTGGGCTCGTCCGGCACCGGCACCTTGGTCGCGAATTCCCGCATGACCTCCGCGGCGGCGGCGATCTCCCCAATGGTCTCCTTCTTCACGCGCATCCCGACGACAAGCGCCGAGATGAGCGTCGGCGACACCTCTCCGCTCATGATGCTGCGCATCAGCGAGAGCATGTCCTCGCGGAAGATCTCGCGATGCTCGATGACGCGGGCGAGCGCCTCTTGCGGAGTCATGTTTTTCCTCCCTGAAGAAAGTTGCGGAGCAGGTGGTGTCCGTGCTCGGTCAGTATGGACTCGGGGTGGAACTGCACGCCTTCCACCGCGAGCTGCCTGTGGCGCACACCCATGATCTCTCCGTCGTCGGTCCAGGCGCTCACTTCGAGACAGGCGGGCAGGCTCGCCCGGTCGATGACCAGCGAGTGGTAACGCGTCGCGGTCAGCCCGTCCGGCAGGCCCCGGAACACGCCGCGCCCGTCATGGCGAATCGCGGAAGTCTTGCCGTGCATGAGCTGCTTCGCGTGAACGATGCGTCCCGCGAAAGCCTGGCCGATGCTCTGGTGCCCGAGGCACACGCCGAGTATGGGCATCGTGCCGGCGAAACGCTCGATGAGCGGCACCGAGATCCCGGCCTCGTTGGGCGTGCACGGCCCGGGCGAGATCACGACGCGCGCCGGCTTGAGTTTTTCGATGCCCTCGAGCGTGATCTCGTCGTTGCGGTACACCTGCACCTCCTCGCCCAGCTCGCCGAGATACTGCACGAGGTTGTAGGTGAACGAGTCGTAATTGTCGATCATCAGCAACATGGGTTCGGTGCCGTCCGTGGATTCTGCCGTCCCCGGCGACCGGGTGGCGGCGGAAAAGTAAAAGGTTAGACGATCTCCGCCGCGTTTGCACCCGCTCACCCGGTCCAGCCCGCCGGCTCCGCTACCGGGCGCGCTCCAGCACGAGCGGCGCGTGGCGCGCCTTTGCGCCGGTCCCGAGCGCGATCTCGCCGATGATGCGCGCGCCGGCGATGCGCCCGCGGTAGTGAAAGGGAGCGCCGTCGAGCGCCCCGTTCCATTCGATGCGCTCGCCCGTGAGCCGCGCTTCCCGGACCGCGAGGTCTTTCCCTCCCGCCGCGGCCTCGACTTCGATGTCCTGGAAGTTCTGGTGGATGCGCAGCCGCCATTCGCCACCCGCATCGGCAGCAAAAGCGCGCCACGCCCCGCGCGCCTCGGCCGGAACGATCCACAGGAAAATCGTGCTCTCGTCTCCCTGCCCGCGGTGCGGTTTGCTCACGTGCACCTTCTCCACCCGGTCCGGCCTCCATGAAACGAACGCGAACGCGTGCGAGACGATGCGCGTGCCCGGCCGCATCTCGGAAAACAGCTTGTCCTTGAGCTTCTCCAGCAGCCCGGGCAGCAGATAGACCGTCACCACGCTCGCGCGCGAGACGTCGGTGAGCAGCACGTCCCGCACTTCGAAGCTCACCCGGCCCGCCACCCCCTCCCGTTCCGCGCTTTCCCGCGAGAGCTTCACGAGCCGGCTGTCGAGATCCACTCCCAGCGCGCGGGCGCCGAACCGCTTCGCGGCTGCGATCACGATGCGACCGTCGCCCGAGCCGAGATCGATCACGAAATCATCGGGCCCGGTGCCGGCGATGGCGAGCATGCGCTCGACCACTTCCCCGGGCGTGGTGATGAACGGCGGGGAGCCCTCGTCCTGTGCGCGCGCGGCGAGCGCGAGTGCAGCGAGGAAGCAGAAAACGAGTTTTCTACAGCATGTTGCCATGCGCGTTGTCGAGACCGCCGCGCTCCCGGGACCGATGTGCGTCGAGCCGCGTTACTCGAGGCGCGTGTCGAGCCCGGATTCGGCCATCTCGGCCGCGCGCAACAGCGCCTTCGCCTTGCTTTGCGTTTCCTGCCACTCCGCGGCCGGCTGGGAATCCGCGACGATGCCGCCTCCCGCCTGCACGTAGAGCGTGCCGTTCTTGACGATCGCGGTGCGCAGCGCAATCGCGACGTCCATATTGCCGTGGAAGCCGAGGTAGCCCACCGCCCCCGCATAGATCCCGCGCTTGACGGGCTCGAGCTCGTCGATGATCTCCATCGCCCGCACCTTGGGCGCGCCTGAGACCGTGCCCGCCGGGAACGTCGCGCGCAGCACGTCGATCGCGTTCAGCCCCGGCTTGATCCGCCCCTCCACGTTGGACACGATGTGCATCACATGCGAGTAGCGCTCGATCACCATTCTCTCCGTGACGGTGACGGTCCCGGTCTGCGCGACGCGGCCCACGTCGTTGCGCCCCAGGTCCACGAGCATGATGTGCTCGGCGCGCTCCTTCTCGTCGGCAAGCAGCTCCTCGGCGAGCGCCGCGTCCTCCGCCGGCGTCGCCCCGCGGCGGCGCGTGCCGGCGATCGGCCGCACGGTGATCGTGTCGCCTTCGAGGCGCGCGAGGATCTCGGGGGAGGCGCCGACCACGTGGAAATCGCCGAAGTCGAAGTAGAACATGTACGGCGACGGGTTCACGGTGCGAAGCGCGCGGTAGAGCGCGAGCGGCGTGGCCACGAAGGGCTTTGACATGCGCTGCGAGGGCACGACCTGCATGATGTCGCCCTCGAAGATGTACTTCTTGGCGCGCTCCACCGCGCGGTGGTAGGCCGCTTCTCCGAAGCCGGAAACCGCCGGCTCGGAAGCGCCCGATACGTCCGCCGGGATCGTCACCGGCTCGCGCAGCTTCGCGAGCAGCTGCTTGAGACGCGCGCGCGCCTCCCGGAACGCGCCGGGTTTTCCCGGCTCGGCGTACACGACCAGCATGAGCTTCCCCGACAAGTTGTCCACGATGGCGATCTCTTCGGACACGAGCAGCAGGATGTCGGGGTTTCCGAGCCCGTCGGGCTTCTCCACGCCCGCCAGCCGTCGCTCGACATAGCGCACCGTGTCGTACCCGAAATAGCCGACCAGTCCGCCGCAGAAGCGCGGCAGGCTCTCGTCGGTAGCGACCTTGAAGCGCGCGAGGTAATCGTTGACGAAGGCGAGCGGGTCGGAGGCCCGCGTGACGGCAACGGTCCTGCCGCCGAGATACTCGGTGCAGGCGGTTCCGCGCACCTCGATGCGCGAGCGCGCCGCGAGCCCGATGATCGAGTAGCGCCCGAAGCGCTCTCCGCCCACCACGGACTCGAGCAGGTAACTGTGAGGCTGGTTGGCGAGCTTCAGGTAGACGGAAAGGGGCGTGTCGAGATCGGCGAACGTCTCGAGTACGACGGGAACCCGGTTGTAGCCCGCGCGCGCGAGCTGCTCGAATTCAATTTCAGTCATGATTCACTCCGGATGCGGAAAACGGGAAAAACGAGAGCGGCGCGATCAGCGCGCACGCCAGAGCACGGCCGACCGGCGCCAATGGCGCCCGGCGATCGTCTGTCTCGTCTTTCCGCAGTCCGCACGGGGCATGACTGAATCAGGCTTTCGTGATCAGCTTGGTCGCTTCGTACAGCGTGGATACTATAGCATCGACGTCCAGCGTGCGCACATCGCGGCCCTCGTTGTAACCGTAGGATACGCAGAACACCGGGCATCCGGCGGCGCGCGCGGCCTCGGCATCATTGAGCGAGTCCCCGATCATCAGCATCTCGTGCGGGGCAATTTCGAACTTGCGGCAGGCGTAGAGCAGCGGCGCGGGGTCCGGCTTTCTCTGCGGCAGTGTGTCCCCGGCGATGACCTGGCCGAAATAGGACGCGAGTCCCAGATGCTCGAGCAGGGGCGCGGTAAAGCGCTGCGCCTTGTTGGTCACGCACGCGAGCGGCAGCCCGGCCGCGCGCAACTGCTGCAGTCCTTCCATCACCCCCGGATAGACGGTCGTGTAGCGGCCGTTCACGCCCGCATAGCACTCCTCGAAGAGTGGGAGCGCGCGTTCCAGGAGTCCGTTCGGAGGCGCGCCCTCGAGCGAGCCCGCGAGCGCGCGCTCGACGAGCTTGCCGATGCCCTTGCCCACGAACGTGCGCACCGTGGATTCCTCGAGCCGCGGGCGCCCGACCCGCTCGAGCATCCGGTTGGTGGCGACCGCGAGATCGGGGATGGTGTCGGCGAGCGTGCCGTCGAGGTCCACCATGACCGCCTTGACGCGCAGCGGAAAACGCGGATTCATCCAGAACAAGCGAGAGGCGACAGGCGAAAGGGGAGAGGCGTCAAATGCTACAAGCTACGGCCCGGCTGATTTTACTCCTCTCTCCTCTCCTCTCGTCTATCGTCTATCCGCCGTTCTAGGCTTTTGCGAGCTCCGCGCGCATGGCACCGATCGTCGCCTTGTAGTCGCTGGTGCCGAAAATCGCCGAGCCCGCGACGAAGGTGTCGGCACCGGCGCGCGCGATCTCGCCGATGTTGTCCACCTTCACGCCTCCGTCCACCTCCAGCCAGATATCGCGGCCGGTCGCGGCGATGCGGCTACGCACCGCCGTGAGCTTCTTCAGCGCTTCGGCGATGAACTTCTGGCCTCCGAACCCGGGGTTGACCGACATCACGAGTATGAGGTCGAGCTTGTCCATGACATGGTCGAGGCAGGAAAGCGGTGTCCCGGGATTCAGGACCAGGCCCGCCTTGCAGCCGTAATCCCTGATCAACGCGATCGTGCGGTCCACGTGCTCGCTGGCCTCGGGGTGGAACGAGATGATGTTCGCGCCGGCCTTTGCGAAATCCGGCACGATCCGGTCAACCGGCTTCACCATGAGGTGCACGTCGATCGGCGCCGTCGTGAGCGGCCGGATCGCCTCGCACACCACCGGACCCACCGTGAGATTGGGCACGTAATGATTGTCCATCACGTCGAAGTGCACGAGGTCCGCTCCGGCGGCGACGACGCGTTGCACTTCCTCGCCCAGCTTCGCGAAATTGGCGGACAGTATGCTCGGTGCGATGCGGTAGGCCATGATATTCCGGCAGCCGTGAAACCGACGCCGGGATTGTACCCGTTCTGGCGCTGCCGGCACAGGAGACGCCCGTGCTTGCGCGTGCCGCAGAAATGGTCAAGAATCTGCGTTATGCCGGGCAAGAAACACGACATCACTGTCGCGGCGCGCACCGCGTTCATCCCCGATCAATCCGACGTCGAGAGCGGGCGCTACGTTTTCGCGTACACGATCACCATCACCAACACCGGCACGATGCCGGCGCAGCTCGTGAGCCGGCACTGGATCATTACCGACGCGAACAACCAGGTGCAGGAGGTGCGCGGTCTCGGAGTGGTCGGCGAGCAGCCGTTCCTGCGGCCCGACGAGAGCTTCGAGTACACCAGCGGCGCCGCCATCGCCACGCCGGTCGGCACGATGCGCGGCAGCTATCAGATGATCGCGCAGGACGGCGCGCAGTTCGACGCGGCCATCCCGGAATTCACCCTGTCGATGCCGCGCGTGCTCCACTGATCGTGGAGCGTTTCGAGTTCCGAGTTCCGGGTTCAAGGTTCAAGGTTCCGGGTTTAACGTTGCCCGTTCAGAGTTCGTGGTCTCGAACTTTGAACGTTGAACTTTGAACTTGGAACTTTGAACGTGACGCTGAAGGTCAGCTACACCTTCCTTGCGCCGGTCTACGATCTCTTCGTCGGGCCCGCATTCGCGAGCGCGCGCAGCCGCAGCCTCGCCGCGCTGCCGGATGGCGGCAAAATGGTACTGATCAACGGCGCGGGCACCGGCCTCGATCTGCCGCTCGCTCCGCCCGGCAACCGCTACGTCGGGCTGGACATCACGCGCGCGATGCTCGTCCGCGCGGAGCGACGCGGAGCGAGGAGCGATTTTTTCCCGGTACAAGGCAACAGCCTTGCGCTGCCCTTCCGCAGCGCAAGCTTCGACTACGCGGTGCTGCACCTGATCCTCGCGGTCGTTCCCGACGGAGCGCGCGCGTTGGCCGAAACGGTGCGCGTGGTGCGCCCCGGCGGCGGAATCCTCGTGCTCGACAAGTTTCTGCGGCCGGGACAGCGGGCGCCGCTGCGGCGCCTGCTGAGCCCGCTCGCTGCCCGGATCGCAACGCGGCTCGATGTCGTCTTCGAAGACCTGCTGCAGCGAGTGTCCGGAGTGCGCATCCTGTGCAACGAGCCGGCGGCCGCCCGGGGCTGGTTCCGGCTGATACGGCTGGAGCGCCTGTGAGCGCGGCAGCGCCTAAACCCGCCCTAAACCCCAACCTCTCACCGCGGAGGACGCCGAGGACGCAGAGGAAAACCGGGAATCAATTTGGCCGCCGATGGACGCCGATCAAAGCCCAACCTGTTAAGACCAACCACGCGAAGGACACCAACGGAAACCAATCACTCTGAATCCTGAAATTCGAGCCCGATTGAAGATCAGCAGCGCGAGCGCGGCGCCCGCCTCGAGAAACTGCCGGAACATTTCCAGGGACCATGGAGAGGCTATACTTTCGGCGATGCCGCACTCAAGCGAACCGGCATGCAAACGCCAGGCGGCGCGCGCATGCCTCAGCCTGCTCGCGCTGCTGCTCGGCCTCGCGGGTTGCGAAACCCCCAAGCCGCAACCTCCGGCGCCTCCGGTCGCACTCGCCGTCACTCCGGCCCCGCCGCCGCCAAAACCGGCGCTGCCCGCAAAACCGCCTGCCGCGGGCGAGGCCGGAGTGCTGCGGCAGGTTGCGTGGAATGAGCTTCCGGAGTGGCAGGCGGACAATCCCGCGCTCGCTTGGGAGCCGCTCCTGCTGAGTTGCGGCGCGCTCAAGGCGCAGGAGGCGTGGCGCGCGGTCTGCGCCGAGGCGGAGAAAATCAGGACCCCGGATCCGGCGAGCGCACGCCGCTTCTTCGAAGCCCATTTCACGCCGTTCCAGTTGATCAATGCGGACGGCAGCGACGAGGGCCTGATCACCGGCTATTACGAGCCGCTGCTCAGGGGCAGCCGCAAGCCCACGGCGCGCTACCGCTTTCCCGTGTACGGCGTGCCCGACGACCTGCTGGTCATCGACCTCGCAGGGCTGCACCCCGAGCTGAAAGGCATGCGGCTACGCGGCAGGCTGGAGGGCAGGCGCGTGGTGCCCTACTACGAGCGCGCGCAGATCGAGCGCGGACGCGCCCCGGTCGCGGACAAGGCGCTGCTGTGGGTGGAAGATGCGATCGAGCTCTTCTTCCTGCAGATCCAGGGCTCGGGGCGCGTCGCGCTCGACAGCGGCGAGACCGTTCGCGTCGGCTACGCGGAGCACAACGGCCATCCCTACCGTTCGATCGGAAGGCTGCTCGTCGACCGCGGCGATCTCCCTCTGGAAAAGGCTTCCATGCAGGGAATCAAGGCGTGGGCTCGGCAGAACCCGGACCGCGTGAGGGAGTTGCTCGATCATAACGCCGCCTACGTGTTCTTCCGGGAGTTGCCGCCCGAGTTGCCGGGCCCGTTGGGCACGCTCGGGGTGCCCGTTACCGCGCGCCGCAGCGTGGCGGTGGATGCCCGCTTCGTGCCGCTCGGCGCGCCGGTTTATGTGGCGACCACCTGGCCGGCGAGCGCGCGCCCGCTCAATCTCCTGATGCTCGCGCAGGACACGGGCGGGGCGATCCGCGGCGCCGTGCGCGCCGATTTCTTCTGGGGCTTCGGCGAGGAGGCCGCCCGGGAAGCGGGGCGCATGAAGCAGCGGTTGCGCATGTGGGTGCTGCTGCCGCACGCCTATCGCGTGCCGGGAAACTGAGCGCCAGCGCTCATGCTTGGTTCGGGGTTTCGAGTTTCGGGTTCCGGGTTCCGGGATCCGGGTCTCAAGCGAAAAGCGGTTTTTTCCCGCTCACCGGCTGTCCTTCGCCGCCTTTCCGCTTGCCGCATCGAAGCGCACGGCGACCACGATCCGGCTTCTCACCGCGCGCCCGTCCTTGATCGCGGGGTGAAAGCGCGCTGCACCGAAGATCGCGAGCGCCTGCTCCTCGAAATAGCCTGCCGGCTCCGCTACCATGACGGTGAGTTCGCGCACCACACCCTGCTCGTCGATCGCGACCCGCATCAGCAGATGTCCATTCACGCCTTCGCGCGCCGCGCGTAGCGGATCGCCGAAGTCGAGGGGTGCGACCGGCCGGGGATAGAGGTCGAGTTCGCGTGCCTCGTAGTACACCGGGTCGCGAATCGGCGGGCGCGCCGGTACCGCGTCGGCCGTGCGGACCGGTTCGACCGCGCGCTCCGGATCGAGGGCCGCCAGCGAATCTGCGCGCCGGGCCTCCAGGCGGATCGCCCGGGGCGCGAAATCCAGCTCTTCAGACTCCCGCGGTGCTGCCGCGCGCGCGGGCTGTTCCGGTTCGGCCAGCATCTCGAGCCGCGCCTCGATGGGCCCCATTGCGCGCGGCCAAGCCGCGCGCGGCCCCATCTCGGCCGGCATGCCCGTGGCGAAGCACAGGTGCAGCAGCGCGGAGGCCGTCAGCGCCAGGGCCAGCCTGCGCCGCGCTGCAGCGTGCGGAGTTGGAAATGCGGCGGCGTTCACCCAGCAGTTAACGCCGCGCGCGCGCTCCTGTTGACCCGCAGCCTCGGCTGCAGGCTGGACCCTATTAGGTTCTACTTGGAGGAAACGGACCTGAGCGCCTGCTCGATGCGCTCGGCCGGGACGTAGCCGCCGATCTGGTCCCCGTCGGAAAGATAGACCGCGGGCGTGCCGCGGATGCCGAAGCGGCGCGCGAGCTCAAGGTTCCGGTCGAACGGGGTGTCGCAGGCTTTCACCGGGCCGGGCGCGACGCCCTTCGCCATCACCTCATCCCACGCCCGCGCGCGATCCTTCGAGCACCAGATCGCCCGCGATTTCTCGACCGAATCGGGGCCGAGTATGGGCACGAGGAAAGTGTAGACGGTGAGATCCGTCATCTTCGCGAGCTCCTGGTGCAGCTGCTTGCAGTAAACGCAGTTGGGATCCTCGAAGGTGTAGAGCACGCGCCTGCCGTTTCCGCGCACGCGCCGGAACGCAGAATCGAGTGATTTCGTGAGCGTGGCGGAAGTGAGCTGATTGTTGCGCTCGGCCGTGACGTTGCGCAGGGAGCCGCCCCGCGCGTCGAACATCACCCCGCGCAGGATGAAGTTCACCTTCTCGTCCACGTAGAAGATCTGCCCCTCCGCGACGACTTCGTAGAGGCCCGGCATGTGCGATTTGGTGACGCTTTCAGGCTGCATCTCCACCCGCGCCTGAAATGCCTTCCGGATTGCCGCTTCGCTCGCGTACGCGCCGCCTGCGGCGAACCCCGCCACGGCCAGCACTGCGAACATGAGTTTACGTGACATAGTGACTCCGGTTGCTGAATTCCCGGGCCCGCTCTCAAGCCACGGCCTGGCGCACCAGGAAGTTCTTGAGCTGCGGCTGCCCGTTGACGAGCTGCAGTCCGAGGTTGCGCACCCTTTCCAGCCAGACCACGTCGTTGTTGAAAAGTTTCTGCAGGCCGTCGGTCGCATACTGCATCGCCAGCACGTCTTCCCTGCGCGCGCGCTCGTAGCGTCGCAGCAAGGTCTGCTCGCCGCAATCCTCAAACGGGCCGCGGCCGGCGAGTGCGCGGGCGAGCTCGCGCGCGTCCCGGAAGCCGAGGTTGAGGCCCTGGCCGGCCAGCGGGTGTATGTTATGGGCGGCGTCGCCCACGAGCGCGACACGCGACCCGATGAAGCGCTCGACGCGCTGCAGCCGGAGCGGAAATGCGGCGGGCGGGGTGATGCTTGCGAGCGCGCCGAGCGCGCCGTGACTCGCGACCGCCACTTCCTCGCCGAGACGCCCCGGCGCGAGCCCGAGCAGCCGCCGCGCACCTTCCTCCTCGAGGGACCATACCATCGAGGCGCGCCGGCCGGGCAGCGGCAGCAACGCCAGCACGCCATCCCGCCGGAACCATTGATACGCGACCCCGTCGTGCGGTCTTCCGCACGAGAAATTGCCCACCACCCCGAGTTGCCGGTACTCGAGGGGCTTGACCGCGATGCCGGCGCGCTCGCGCACCCTTGAGTCCGCCCCGTCCGCTCCCACGACAAGACGCGCGGCGATCATGGTTCCGTCATCGAGCTCGATGCGGGCCGCGTCCGGACCGAACTCGAGCGATCTCCAGCCCGCCGGGCAGTACACGGCGACGGTCTCCTCACGAACGCGCTGCCACAGCGCGTGCTGCAGCCGGTTGTTCTCCACGATGAACGCGAGTTCCCGCAGGCCCGCATCGTACGCGCTGAACTCGAGGCACGCGCGCGCATCGTCGCCGTAGACGCGCATTGCCTCGACGCGCGCGATTCGCTCGCGTGGCACGCGCTGCCACGCCCCGCAGGCTTCGAGGAACGCCGCGGCGCCGGGACTGATCGCGTAGACCCGGCTGTCCCACGCCTGTCCCTCGTCGTGCGCACGGGAAGCTTGGGATTCGACCACGGCGAGCTTCAGGCCGGTGCGCGAAAGCGCCGCAGCGAGGCTCAGTCCCACCGGACCGCCCCCGACGATGACGACATCGACCTGGATTGGCATACCCGAGAAGAAACCGCGGATGAGGAGCAGTGTATATCGAGACTCCGCCGGGCGCGTTAGGGAAAAAGGCCGCGAGCGCTCGCGGGCCCGCCCGGCCCCGTGTGAATGGATACCTCCGCCCGGGCGGCTTTATTCCCTCGCGGGACTCTCCGGACCCGGGCAGAAACCGGCCGGAGCGCGATTCAGGCGCGGGGGCGCTCCTGCCTCAGGCTGCCGCCCGCCGATTGGCTTCGAGGCGGGCATCCACCAGCGCGACCACCTCGTCCAGGACCGCAGACTGCATGCCCTTCTGCGCCGCTACGGCTTTCACCAACCGGTCCACGCGCTCGATGTTGGGCGCGCCGCCGAACAAGGCTCGCGCCGCGGAGGACGGGCTTCCGAGCGACAGCGCCGCGTTGGCGTATTTCTCGAATGGAACGAGATCCTTCGGCGAGGCGCCCAGGGACGTGCACAGCTTGACGACCCAGTCGTAAACCGATCGCGATGCCTCGATGTCGGTGTGCACGGCTTCCTTGATGGGTCGCATTCCCTCTTTCGTCACGCAGCGGTAATTGCCGGCGATCAGCATGGGCCATTTCGCCAGCGGCACAAAGATGGACTCGTGCACCTTGAGCTTGACGGGCAATTCGATGCGGCCGTCCCCGGTGTCGAAACGCACTGCCTCGATCTCCGATTCCAGCTGGCGGAGGATGGCGGTGTGCGTGTGCGACTCGAACCGGGCAGCCTTGAAGTTCGTCGGCAGCCTGACTTGCAGCACGTTGACCTTCTCTTCCGGCGGGCGGAAAGCCTGCGGGTCCGGACTGCACAGCGTCATGCAGACCGGGTCGAAGCTGTCCCAGACGGTGGCGTCCGTGTAGCAACTCCTCAATGCATTCGCATCGAGGCCGGATATGCGTTTCAGGTACGGCAGCGGCGGCATGTTCATGATCGACATGCAGGGCACTTTGGCCTTGGCCACCGCGTCCAGCAGCTCGCGCACGCCGGGCAAGCGGTACTGGGGCTCCTGCATGGCGAGCGCCACGAGATCGTATTCGGACGGATTGATCGCCGCCGGACCATCGGCGGATAATTTGCCGGGCAGTTTCCGGGAGTCGATCTCGACGAGCCCTTCCCTGCCTTTGACCGGCATGCGCACCCGTATGCCTTCCTTGTTGATCAACTCCGCTTCCGCGGGCAGGCATACCAACTTGAGCGTATGGCGCGCGAAGAGGACTTTCGCCGCCAGCAGCGAGCCGTACGATGCGCCCATGATCAGAATCTTGTACGGTTTACTCATGCAAACCCCTGTCTTCGTGTCACGTGTCGGTCATGCAGTCCAGTAAACTCACGTGATGCGAAACTGGATCACCGCATCCTTGGTTTCCCGTGGATTTCACCATGCGGGATTTTTATTCATGTTCTGCAATCAGGATATCACGGTCCAGATCAGCCGGCCACAAGCGCCGGATTATTAACCTGATTTCGGCAGTAATTCAGAGGCTTAACTTGACAAAGGCGGACGCGCTCTTTTAGACTGCGCCGCTCCCCATGGCGAGTTAGCTCAGCGGTTAGAGCAGCGGAATCATAATCCGTTGGTCCGGGGTTCAAATCCCTGACTCGCCACCAGTTTTCATGCGGGCCGCGGCCGGGTACGGCGGCTCGAAACGGGCGCCGGATTGCGTTTGAAGTATCTGATTGCGTTGTGTTACCGTGGGTCGATGCGCAGGTGGGCATGGACCGGTATCCTGGCCGTGGCGATCGCCTCGGCGAGCCACGCCCAATTAATACAGCGCCAGTTTCCTCCCAACAGCCAGCTCGGTGTGCTGGTCGGCGGCCAGCATCCGTTCCCGCTCGTCCAGATCAACAACAAGGTGCTGCGCCTCGCCCCCGGCGGCCTCATCTATGACGGACATAACCGGACGATTCTGCACAATGTCCTCCCGGAGCATGCGCACGTCCTGTTCATCGTGGACATGAACGGCGACGTCGGGCGAATCTTCATCCTGCGGCCCGACGAGCTGGCGCGGTTCGAGCGCGCCGGCCCGCGCTAGGCCGGAACGCCGGCTCCATCCGTGCCGCAGAAGGTCTACATCAAGACGTTCGGCTGCCAGATGAACGAGTACGACTCGGGCAAGATGGCCGACGTGCTGCACGCCGCGCAGGGCATGGAGACGACCGACGATCCTGCCGCGGCCGACCTCATCCTGTTCAACACGTGCTCGGTGCGCGAAAAGGCGCAGGAGAAAGTCTTCACCGACCTCGGCCGCGTCAAACACCACAAGGGCGCCAGGCCCGGCGTGCTGATCGGGGTGGGCGGATGCGTGGCGAGCCAGGAAGGCGCGGCGATCGTCGCGCGCGCGCCCTACGTGGACATCGTTTTCGGCCCCCAGACCCTGCACCGGCTGCCGCAGTTGCTCGAAGCGCGGCGCACGACCGGCCGGCCGCAGGTGGACATCTCCTTCCCGGAGATCGAGAAGTTCGACGATCTCCCTCCCGCGCGCGCGGAAGGCGCAACCGCCTTCGTCTCGATCATGGAAGGCTGCAGCAAGTACTGCACCTTCTGCGTGGTCCCCTACACCCGCGGCGAGGAAGTCTCGCGGCCCTTCGAGGACGTGTTGACCGAGATCGCCGAGCTCGCACAACAGGGCGTGAAGGAAGTGACGATGCTCGGCCAGAACGTCAACGCGTACCGCGGCGTGACGGCCGAGGGCGCGGCTGCGGACCTCGCCCTGCTCCTCGAGTATGTCGCGGCCATCCCCGGGATCGAGCGCATCCGCTATACGACCTCGCATCCGAAGGAATTCACGCAGCGCCTGATCGACGCCCACGGCCGGATCCCGCAGCTCGCGAGGCATGTGCACCTGCCGGTGCAGGCGGGCTCGGACCGCGTGCTGGCCGCGATGAAGCGGGGCTACACCGCGCTCGAATACAAGTCGATCGCGCGCAGGCTGCGCGTCGCGTGTCCCGGCATCTCGATCTCCTCCGATTTCATCGTCGGCTTTCCCGGGGAGACCGACGCCGATTTCGAGGCGACCCTGCGGCTCATAGACGAAGTGGGCTTCGATGCGAGCTTCAGCTTCGTCTACAGCCGGCGTCCCGGAACTCCCGCCGCGGAGCTGCCCGACGACACCGGGCAGAGCGTGAAGCTCGCGCGCCTGCGGCTGCTGCAGACAAAAATCGACGAGCAGGCGCGCGCGATCAGCCGCGCCATGGTCGGCACCCGCCAGCGGGTGCTGGTCGAGGGCGCCGCGAAGAAAGACGACTCCGAGCTGTGCGGGCGCACCGCGAACAACCGCGTGGTCAATTTCCCGGGCCCGCGGCGCCTGGTCGGCGGGTTCGTGGACGTCGTGATCAGCGCCGCCTTGCCCCATTCGTTGCGGGGCGATCCCGTTTCCAGTTGAAGCCCGTCGAAGTCGTCTTCGCCCCCGTCGACAACCAGCGGCTCGCCAGCCTGTGCGGCGTGCTGGACGAGAACCTGCGCCAGATCGAGACCGCGCTCGATGTCACCATCGCGCGCAGGGGCGAGCGCTTCGCGCTGACCGGGGGGCCCGAGCAGACCCGCGTCGCGGCCAAGGTGCTGCACATGTTCTACGATCGCGCGAAGGGCGGGCTCACGCTCGAGGACGTGCAGCTCGGCCTGATCGAGGCGACGGGCCCGCTACGGAGCGTCCCGGCGGACGCCGGGCCGACGCTGATCACGCGCCGCCAGGACCTGCACGGGCGCACACCGCGCCAGGTGCAGTACCTGCAGGACATCCTCACCCACGATCTTACCTTCAGCATCGGCCCGGCCGGCACCGGGAAAACGTATCTGGCGGTGGCGTGCGCCGTGGACGCGCTCGAGCGCGACGCCGTGAAACGGATCGTGCTGGTGCGCCCGGCGGTGGAGGCCGGCGAGCGCCTGGGGTTCCTGCCCGGCGACATGGCCGCGAAGGTGGACCCTTATCTGCGCCCGCTCTACGACGCGCTCTACGACCTGATGGGCTTCGACAAGGTGGCCAAGATGTTCGAGCGCGGCACGATCGAGATCGCGCCGCTTGCCTTCATGCGCGGGCGCACGCTCAACCACGCGTTCGTGATCCTGGACGAGGCGCAGAACACCACGCCCGAGCAGATGAAGATGTTCCTCACCCGCATTGGCTTCGGCAGCAAGGCGGTGGTGACCGGCGACGTGACGCAGATCGACCTCGCGCGCGGCCAGAAGAGCGGGCTGATCGAGGCGCAGGTCGTGCTGCGCAAGGTGCGCGGCATCTCGTTCATCTACTTCAACGCCGAGGACGTGGTGCGCCATCCCCTGGTGCAGCGTATCGTCAATGCCTACGAGCAGCACACCCACAAGCAGAAGAGCAAGGAAGCCTAGGCTTGCGCTTGCGGTCCAGTACGCGGTCAAGGGCCGCCGCCTTCCTTCCCGCAGCGAGCTGCGCCGGTGGGCGCGCGCCGCGCTCGAGCACGACGCCCGCATCACGGTGCGCATCGTCGGCCGCGACGAAGCGCGCGCGCTCAACCGCGCGTTCCGCGGCCGCGACTACGCGACCAGCGTGTTGAGCTTCGTGATGCGCGCGGTACCGCCGCTGGAAGGGGACCTCGCATTGTGCGCGCCGGTCGTGGCGCACGAAGCGCGCGACCAGCGCAAGAGCGTGCGCGCACACTACGCGCACCTGGTAGTGCATGGAGTGCTGCACTTGCAGGGCTACGATCACGGCCGGGCGCGCGAGGCGCGTATCATGGAGCGGCGGGAGACGGCCATCGTGACCGGCCTCGGCTATCCCGACCCCCACGAAAGGCAAGGATGAAGGCAGAAAGCGGAAGGCGGAGGGGAACTGCCCGTTCGGGGATCTGGTCTTTTCCTTCATCCTTCATCCTTCATCCTTCCGCCTTCTAGGGCCATGGACGACGACCGACACCGGCCCACGCTGCTCGAGCGGCTCGGCGCGCTCATCATGCGCGAGCCCGAGGACCGCGAGCAGCTGGTCGAGCTGCTGCGCTCCGCGAACTCGCGCGGCCTGCTCGACGGCGAGGCGCTCGCGATGATCGAAGGGGTGCTGCAGGTCTCGGAGATGCAGGCGCGCGACATCATGATCCCGCGCGCGCAGATGGACGTCATCGACATCAGCGATCCGCCGGACAGGTTCATCCCGCTCGTGATCCAGACCGGGCACTCGCGCTTTCCCGTGTTCGGGGAGAACAAGGACGACGTCATCGGCATCCTGCTCGCGAAGGACCTGCTGCGCTATTACGCGGGCGAGGAGGAATTCGACGTGCGCGAGATGCTGCGGCCCGCGGTGTTCATACCCGAGGCGAAGCCGCTCAACGTGCTGCTCAGGGAGTTCCGCAAGAACCGCAACCACATGGCCATCGTGGTGGACGAGTACGGCGGGGTGGCGGGATTGGTCACGATCGAGGACGTGATCGAGCAGATCGTCGGGGACATCGAGGACGAGTACGACTTCGAGGACGTCGAGGACAACATCGTCCCGGAAAAAGGCGGCCAGTACCGGGTGAAAGCGCTTGCCGAGATCGCGGACTTCAATGCCGCGTTCGGCACCGACTACAGCGACAAGGAATTCGACACCGTCGGCGGGCTCGTGATGTCGCGTTTCGGGCACGTGCCCAAGCGCGGCGAGCAGGTGAGCTTCGACAATCTCACGTTCAAGGTGCTGCGCGCAGACAGCCGGCGGCTGCACCTGCTGCAGGTCACCAGGAAAAAGTAAGGGATGATGGCGGAAGGCGGAAGGCGGAAGGATGCCGTCGCATCTGCTCTGCCCTTCCTCCTCGTTTTCGTCGTCGGCGCAGTGGCCGTGCTCGGCTTCGCGCCGTTCCGCCTGTTCCCGCTGCCCATCCTCACCGTCGCGCTGCTGCTCGCGTTATGGCTGCGCGCGGGCAGCCCGCGCGCGGCGGCCGCGCTTGGCTTCGCGTACGGGCTCGCATTCTTCCTCGCCGGCGCCTCGTGGGTGTACGTGAGCCTGCACGAGTTCGGCTCGATGCCGGCGCCGCTCGCCGCGCTCGCGACTTTCCTGTTCTGCGCCGTGCTGGCGCTGTTTCCCGCGCTTGCCGGCTATGCCTGCGCGAGGACCGCCCTGCCCCCGCCGTTCGCGCTCGGGCTGCTCGCGCCGGCGGCATGGACGCTGGCGGAATGGACGAGGGGATGGATCTTCACCGGCTTTCCGTGGCTCGCACTCGGTTACTCGCAGATCCCGGCGAGCCCGCTCGCGGGCTACGCGCCGCTGCTGGGCATCCACGGCGTCACGCTGGCCGGCGCATTGACGGCGGGCCTCCTCGTCGTGCTGTGGCAACGCGTTACAGCGAGGGATGAAGGACCGGGCGACCAGCGCAAACGGGGCCTGACCTTCCTCGTTCTGCCTTCTGCCTTCTGCCTTCTGGCGATCTGGCTCGGCGGGTGGGCGCTCCAGCAGGTCCGGTGGACCGAGCCGGAGGGCGACCCGGTCACCGTGAGCCTGCTCCAGGGCAACATCTCGCAGGAGCTCAAGTGGCGCGAGGACCGCGTGCGCACCACGCTCGAGACCTACCGCACGCTCGCCGAGAACGCGCCGGGCCGGCTCATCGTAATGCCCGAGACCGCGCTGCCGCTGTTTCTGGACCAGGTACCGCACGAGTACCTGTCATCGCTCGCGGAGCACGCGCGGAAGAACGGCGGCGACATCCTGATCGGGGTGCCGGAGCGCGTGCCCGGCGGCGCGTACTTCAACAGCGTGCTCTCGCTCGGCTCCGCGCCGGCCCAGGGCTACCGCAAATCGCACCTGGTACCGTTCGGGGAATTCATCCCGCTGCGCCCGGTGCTCGGATGGATCGTGGGCGTGCTCGCGATCCCGCTGCAGGATTTTTCCGCGGGTGAAGCAACGCAGCGCCCGCTCGCGGTGGCGGGACAGCGGGTAGCGGTCAACATCTGCTACGAGGACGCGTTCGGGGAGGAGATCATCCGCCAGCTGCCGGAGGCGAGCCTGCTCGTCAACGTGAGCAACGTCGCGTGGTTCGGGCGCTCGATCGCCCCGCAGCAGCACCTGCAGATCTCGCAGGCGCGCGCGCTGGAGACGGGGCGCTACATGCTGCGCTCGACCAACACCGGGGTCACGGCCACGATCAATCCGAGGGGCGAAGTTGCGGCCATCGCACCGGAGTTCACCGCCGCGATCGTGACCGACACGGTGCAGGGTCACCGGGGGCTGACCCCCTACGCGCGCTGGGGGAATTACCCCGCGCTCGCGCTCTGTATCGCGCTCTGGGCGGGCGCCGTGGTGGCGGGAAGGCGCCGGCGCGACACCTCCCGCAACTGAACGCGCGCGCGGCAATTCTGTCGTATGATCTGACCCCGGCGCCCCGGCCGGCGCCCTGCCTGGAGGACCCGCTGATGAAGCGCCTGCTCACTGCACTGCTGCTTGCCCTTACCACGGCGAATGCCTGGGCCGCGGGGCTCATCGTGGATACCGCATTCGTGAGCGAGGCCGTCCAGCGCGGCGCCATCGTCTGGGACGTGCGGAGCGCGGACCAATACCGCATGGGCCACATCCCGGGGGCGGTGAACATCGGTCATGCCGGCGCCGTGCTGCGCAATCCCAACACCGAGGACTTCATCCCCGTAGCCCAGATCGAGCGCATCCTCGGCGCCGCCGGCATCGATCCCGCGAAGGAGATCGTGGTCTACGCGAGCCGCGGCGACCCGTTCGCCTATTTCGGGCTCTACACCATCCAGTATTTCGGCGGCAAGCGCGTCCACGTCTACCACGACGGCATCGACGGCTGGCGCGAGGCCGGGCGCTCGGTCAGCTCCGCGGGATACCGGCGCGCCCCCGTATCGCTGAAGCTCGCGACGAATCCCGCCGTGGCTGCGATGACCAGCGAAGTCATCGCCGCGCTCAAGCGGCGCGACGTGCAACTGCTCGACGTGCGCACCGTGGGTGAGTTCACGGGCGACGACATCCGCGCCATACGGGGCGGCCACATCCCCGGCGCGGTAAACATCCCGTACGAGCAGAACTGGATGGACCCCGACACCCCGCTCAAGGTCGCGCGCAGGCAGGCGAAGGACAACGCGGGCATGACGCTCAAGCCCGTGAACGAGCTCAAGCGCCTGTACTCAGGCCTCGACCCGGGCAAGGAGACGATCGTCTACTGCCAGAGCGGCGTGCGCGCGGCGCAAACCGCGACGGTGCTCTCGCAACTCGGCTTCAGGAACGTGAAGGTCTACGACGCGTCGTGGCTCGGCTACGCCGGGGTGCTCTCCGCTCCCGCTAACAACGAGGTGTTCTTCAACGTGGGCGCGCTCCAGGGCCGGCTCTCGGCGCTGCAGTCTCGCATCGATCAGCTCGAGCGCGAGCTCGGCGAAGCGCGGGCCAGGAAATAGCAGCCGGCCGCCGCCGGCGCGGCGCGCGACGGGAGCGACGCGCTCGCTCCCGTTTTCGTTTCCACGGACGGCAGGCACCATTCCCGCCGGCTCCCGGTAGCCTGTAGAATTCGTGGCGTACGAGCGGCCGGCGCGCATGCATACCTTCCAACAGGTCATACTGAAGCTCAACGAGTACTGGGACCGGCGGGGCTGCGCGCTGCTCCAGCCCTACGACATGGAAGTGGGCGCGGGCACCTTTCACACGGCGACCTTTCTGCGCGCGATCGGCCCCGAGCCCTGGAATGCGGCCTACGTCCAGCCTTCGCGCCGGCCCAAGGACGGGCGCTATGGCGAGAACCCCAACCGCCTGCAGCACTACTACCAGTACCAGGTGGTGATGAAGCCCTCGCCCGACGCGTTCCAGGAGCTCTATCTCGGATCGCTCGAAGCGCTGGGCGTGGACCCGCGCAAGAACGACATCCGCTTCGTCGAGGACGACTGGGAATCGCCCACGCTCGGCGCGTGGGGGCTGGGCTGGGAAGTGTGGCTGAACGGCATGGAGATCACGCAGTTCACCTATTTCCAGCAGGTCGGCGGGCTCGACTGCAAGCCGGTGCTGGGGGAGCTCACCTACGGGCTCGAGCGGCTCGCGATGTACCTTCAGGGCAAGGAGAGCGTGTTCGACCTCGTGTGGGTGGACGGCGTCAGCTACCGCGACGTGTACCACCAGAACGAGGTCGAGCAGTCGCGCTACAACTTCGAGCTCGCCAACACCGGGATGCTGCTCCAGCACTTCGGACAGTTCGAGGCCGAGGCGAAGCGGCTGATCGAGGCGCAATGCGTGCTGCCGGCCTACGAGATGGTCATGAAGTGCTCGCACAGCTTCAACCTGCTCGATGCGCGCGGCGCGATTTCGGTGACCGAGCGCGCCGCCTACATCGGACGCGTGCGCGCGCTCGCGCGGCTGGTGGCGCAAGCCTACTACGAAGCGCGCGAGCGGCTCGGCTTCCCGATGCTGGAGCAACCGCATCCGGCAAAGAACAAGGCAGGCGCCTCACCAATGCCAAGCCGCAAGACCGCCATGGCTTCCGCGCCCGCGAGTTTGCTCGTCGAGATGCTGACCGAGGAGCTGCCCCCGGGGGCGTTGCAACGGATCGCGGAGGCCTTTCGTGACGCGTTGCTGGAAGACCTGAAAGAAGACGGGTTTCTCATGCCCGGCAGCGCCGCGCAAGTTTTCGCGACGCCGCGGCGTCTTGCCGTCTTGATCTCGGAGGTGCGACGCGTTGCGCCGGATAGCGAAGTGCTGGTGAAAGGCCCCTCGGTCAGGGCCGGCCTGGATGCTGGCGGCCAACCGACGCAAGCCTTGCTCAAGTTCGCCGAGAAGCGCGGTGTTGCGGTCGAGGCCCTTGTTCGCATCAACGACGGCAAGCAAGAGGTCTTCGCACACCGTGATCTTGCGAAGGGAGGGCGCCTCGACACCAACCTGGAGCTAAAGATTGAAGAAGCGCTCAAACGCCTGCCGATCCCGAAGATGATGCGCTGGGGCGGCGGCGACGAACAGTTCGTGCGTCCAGTGCACGGGCTGGTGATGTTGCACGGGATGAACGTTGTGCCAGGAAAGGTGTTGGGGGCAAGCAGCTCCAACAAGACCTCCGGGCACCGTTTTCTTTCTCCGGGAAGAATCGCGCTCGAGCGCGCGGACGATTATGAGCCAGCGCTGCGCGGCAAGGGCAAGGTGATCGCTGAGTTTGCCGGGCGCCGGTCCGAAATCGCGAACCGACTCGAGAGGGCTGCCGGCCGCGAAGCGATTATCGTCGCGGACGATGCGCTGCTTGACGAGATTTCCGCTCTGGTGGAATCACCGGCGGTCTACGCCGGAAATTTCAGCGCGGAGTTTCTCACCGTGCCGCACGAGTGCCTGGTGCTGGCGATGCAGCAACATCAGCGATACGTCCCGCTGCGCGACAAGGCGAGCAGAAAGCTGCTGCCGCGCTTCCTGTTCGTATCCAACATCGAGGCGAAGGATCCGCGCGAGATCATCCACGGCAACGAGCGCGTGCTGCGCGCGCGCCTCGCGGACGCGAAGTTCTTCTTCGACCAGGACCGGAAGACGCGACTCGAGGCGCGCGTGCCCCGGCTCGCGGGCGTCATCTACCACAACCGGCTCGGCAGCCAGCTCGAGCGCGTCGAGCGCGTGCAGCTGCTCGCGGGCAAAATCGCGCGGGCAATCGGCGCGGATCCGCTGCTCGCTGAGCGCGCGGCCTGGCTGTCCAAGGCGGACCTGCTGACCGACATGGTGGGGGAATTCCCCGAGCTGCAGGGAACCATGGGGCGCTACTACGCGCTGCACGACGGCGAGCCGCAGGCCGTCGCCGACGCGATCGAGGCCCACTACCGTCCCCGGTTCGCCGGCGACGACACGCCGAAGGACCCGATCGCCGCCGCCGTGGCGCTCGCCGACAAGCTCGACACGCTGGCGGGCATCTTCGGGATCAATCTCGTTCCCACCGGAGACAGGGATCCGTACGCGTTGCGGCGCGCGGCGCTCGGCGCCGTGCGCATCCTCGCCGAGAACAAGCTGCCGCTGGAGCTCGACGCACTGATCGCGGATGCCGCCTCCCATTACACCGCGGTGAAGCTCGACCCCGAAGGCGTGGGAAAGGTCTACGGGTTCGCGCTCGACCGCATGCGCTCCTACCTGCGCGAGTCCGCCTTCACCGCAGACGAGATCGAGGCGGTCGTCGCACAGAATCCCGCCCGCGTGGACCTCGTTCTGCCGCGCGCGAAGGCGGTGCGCGCGTTCCGGTCGCTGCCGGAGGCCGAGAGCCTCGCGGCGGCCAACAAGCGCATACGCAACATCCTGCGCCAGAGCGCGCAGGGCGGCGCAAGCCTCACCGAGTCGCTCTTCCGCGAGCCCGCGGAGCGCGAGCTGCACGACGCCGTGCGCCGCCTCACGCCCCGGATCGACGCGAGCATCCGCCGCCAGGACTACACCGATGCGCTGTGCGCGCTGGCGAGCCTGAAGGGCAACGTGGACACCTTCTTCGACAAGGTGCTGGTCAACGCGGAAGACCGGAGCCTCCGCGAGAATCGCCTCGCGCTGCTTACGCAGCTCTCGACGCTCATGAACGAGGTCGCGGATATCTCCAAGCTTGCCGCCTGAACGCAGTGAACAGTACACGGTGAGCGGTAAACGGTAACTACATTTATGCACCCTTTTTCTTCTGCCCACCGCTCACTGCTGACCGTTCACCGTTCGCCATGAAACTAGTCATCCTCGACCGCGACGGCGTCATCAACTACGACAGCGCCGCCTACATCAAGAGCCCCGAGGAATGGAAAGCGATTCCGGGCAGCGTCGAGGCGATCGCGCGCCTGACGCAGGCGGGCTTTCACATCGTCGTGGCGACCAACCAGTCGGGGATCGGGCGCGGCCTGTTCGGGATGGCCACGCTCAACGCGATCCACGAGAAAATGCATCGCGCCGTCGGCCACGCAGGCGGCCGCATCGACGCGGTGTTCTACTGCCCGCACGCGGCGGAAGCCGGGTGCGGCTGCCGCAAGCCCAAGCCCGGATTGCTCGAGGAGATCGCGCGCCGGTTCAGCGCGAACCTGCGCGACGTGCCCTGCATCGGGGATGCGGCGCGCGACCTGGAGGCGGCGAGCGCCGTCGGCGCGCAGCCGATCCTGGTGCTCACCGGAAAAGGGAAGAAGACGCGCGCCGCGGGGGACCTGCCGCCAGGAACCCGCGTCTTCGCCGACCTCTCCGAGGCCGCGAAAGACATCGCAGGATGACGCCGGGGATCATCACGCGATCGCTACTCTTCGCGCTGATCCAGGTCGTCGCAACACCCCTGTTCGCGCTCGCTGCGCTCGCGACGTTTCCCTTCAAGCCGCTCGCCCGCTACCGCGTCGTCACTGCATGGTCACGACTGATGGTCGCATCCGCCACGCGGCTCTGCGGGATACGTTACCGCGTGCTCGGCGCCGAGCGCCTGCCGCGCCCGCCATTCATCGTGCTCGCGAAGCACCAGTCCGCGTGGGAGACGCTCGTGTTCCAGGTGATTCTTCCCCCGCAGGTATGGGTGATCAAGCGCGGCCTGCTGTGGATCCCCTTCTTCGGCTGGGGTCTGGCAATGCTCTCCCCGATCGCGATCGACCGCGGCGCCGGGCGCCGGGCGCTGCGCCAGATGCTCGAGCAGGGACGCGAGCGGCTGGCGCAGGGCTTCTGCATCGTCATCTTCCCGGAGGGCACGCGCGTTCCCCCGGGCGCGCGCGGTCAGTATCAACCCGGCGGCGCGTGGCTCGCGGTGAAGACCGCGACGACGGTGGTGCCGGTCGCGCACAACGCGGGCGAAGTATGGCAGCGCCGGGCTTTGTTCAGGCGCCCCGGGTTGGTTACCGTGAGCATCGGCCCGCCGATCGAGCCCGCCGGCCTCGAGCCCGAGGAGCTCAACCGCAAGGTGGAGGACTGGATCGAAGGGGAGATGCAGCGCATCGGCAACGACCCTAGGCGGTGAACGGTGAACGGTGAACGGTGAACGGTGAACGGTGAACGGTGAACGGTGAACGGCAGAAACGGACCCGCGTTTTCGTGGAAGTTCTCCGCTTACGGTTTCTTGCACTGCTCGCCGCCGACCGCTTACCATACCTGCCCATGCGCGCCTTGCTTCCGATGATCGTCCTCACCGCGCTCGTGGCCGGGTGCGGCTACAAGACGCCCCTCACCCTGCCCAAGCCCAAGCCCGAGGCGCAAAAGCCCGAAACGCCCGCGCCGATAAAGCCGGACGAAAAGAAGCCCCCGGCTTCGTGAGCCATTTCGAATACAAAAACGGCGAGCTGCACGCGGAATCAGCCTCTCTGCGCCAGATCGCCGAGCGCTTCGGCACGCCCTGCTACGTGTACTCGCGCGCCGCGCTGACCGCGGCCTACCGCGCGTTCGACGCGGCCTTCGCCGGCCACGACCACCTCGTGTGCTACGCGGTGAAGGCGAATTCCAATCTCGCCGTGCTGAACCTTTTTGCCCGTCTGGGCAGCGGCTTCGACATCGTGTCCGGCGGCGAGCTGCAGAGAGTGCTCGGCGCGGGCGGCGACCCCGCAAAGGTCGTGTTTTCCGGGGTCGGCAAGTCCGCCGAGGAGATGCGCGAGGCGCTGGCTGCGGGGATTCTGTGCTTCAACGTGGAGTCGGAAGCGGAGCTCGCGCGGCTGAGCCGGGTGGCTGCCCGGGCCGGCGGGACGGCGGCGGTGAGCCTGCGCGTCAATCCCGACGTAGATCCCCGTACCCACCCCTACATCGCCACCGGTTTGCGGCAGAACAAGTTCGGCGTGCCGTACCGCGACGCGCTCGATCTCTACCGGCGCGCGCGCGAGCTCCCGAATATCGCCATCTCCGGCATTGGCTGTCACATCGGCTCGCAGCTGACCGACGTGACCCCGTTCGTCGCGGCGCTCGACCGCATCCTGGAGCTGGCGGACCGGTTGCAGGCGGACGGCATTGCGCTCGCGCACGTGGACATCGGCGGCGGGCTCGGCATCCGCTACCACGACGAGTCCCCGCCCCGGGTCGAGGACTACGCCAGCGCGCTCGCGCCGCGGCTCGGCAGGCGCGCGTTGAAGCTCCTACTGGAGCCCGGCCGCGTGCTGGTCGGCCACGCGGGGGTGCTGCTCACGCGGGTCGAGTATCTGAAGCGCGGCCCGGAGAAAAACTTCGCGGTGGTGGACGCGGCGATGAACGATCTCATGCGCCCCGCGCTCTACGACGCCTGGCACGACGTGCTGCCGGTCTCCCGCGCCGGCCGCAGCGGCGGGGCGCCCTACGAGATTGTCGGTCCGGTGTGCGAAAGTGGGGACTTCCTCGCGCGCGGGCGCACGCTCGAGCTCCGGGAGGCCGAGCTGCTCGCCGTCATGGCGGCGGGCGCCTACGGGATGAGCATGAGCTCCAACTACAACACCCGCCCGCGGGCGGCCGAAGTCATGGTGGACGGCGGAGACACGTACCTGGTGCGCGAGCGCGAAACCGTCGCGCAACTGCTGGCGCGCGAGACGATTCTTCCGTGAGTGAACGTGGTTCCGGGTTTCGCGTTCCGGGTTTCGAGCTCCAGGTTCCACGTTCCAGGTTTCGGGTTTCGGGTTTCGGGTTTCGGGTTTCGGTTTTTTTGAACCTTGAACTTTGAACCTTGAACGCGGAATCGCAAGCGGCGGCGCGCCGCATTGTTGCAGCAAACACGACGAATCATATGCCATGGTCAAGCGGAATCAAGAAAGATGTTGCATTTTTTTGACTGTGGCATAGAATGGGCGCACCAAGCATAACGTTCCGAAGAATTTTTTCGGAGCGGAACAGAGCAAAGCAGCGAATACTGTTTACGTTATGCGATGGGGTGCGGACGCAAACCCGCGCGCAGCGATGCCTAAGTCAACTTTAAAGGAGACTTGAAATGGCAAAGAAAAAAGCAGCGAAAAAGAAAGCCAAGAAAAAGTAGTTTTGCCTGCTCACGGGGGCCGGGCATCCCCCGGCCTCCGTTATTTTTTCATTCCTTCGCGCGGCGCATCCGCCTGCCGCCACCACACCGACAGCTACCACACCCCCGGCTGCAGCGCCCGCTTGGCTGGGTAATTATCCTATATTAATCAATGTGTTGTTTAGCGCGTCGCATGACGCGTCGGGTCGCAGCCACGTCCGCTTTGCTGGTACGCATGGAGAAAGTACTGCCAGTCGTGCGTGCGCACATCGTCGCGTTTGGCGCGCCGCACGCGGTCGAGCACGCTGCGCAGCCAGAGATGCAGCGCGGCATCGTGTCGCGGTACTCATCCGCACATAATGTTTTTTCGCGGCTCGCGCACGCTCGTCGTCCGGCTCGGCGCACACAAGCTCGCAGTCCAGTCAACCACGGATGCGAGCCGTGGGCGCCGGATGCGCCCGGGCGGGATTCCTGGGCGAGCAGTGCGCGGAACGATGCGCTGCGTCCGTTCGAAATCCCGGAGATAAACCGGAGCTCCGGGGCGTCCACGTCCCAACGCGTGTTGAACGGCGCGAGGCGTCCGTTCGAACTCGCGTAGATAAACCGGCGCCGGCAGGCGTCCGGATTTATCAGGGATTGAGCTGGCGGTACACCGCGGTGGCCACCCGCAGCAACTCGTCCTTCCCGATTTCTCCGGAAAGGGCGTAACCGAGCTTGCGGTCGATCCAGTAGAACACGCCCACGTTCCTCTCCTGCGCGAAGCGGAACGCGGTCTCGCGGCTATCCTCGGGATTGACGCGCACGTAGAGCGTCAGCCGCTGCCCCCTGGCATCCTGGTACATGAACTGCGCCGCCGGCCCGCGCTCGTCCGGGAGCAGCCTCCCGCCCACGAGCGCGTAGCCGAGATCGCCCAGGTGGGGGATCCTGAGCGGGGCGCCGAGCCGCTTGGAGAGCCAGTTGACGAGGTGCTTCTCCTGGTCGGCGCCGACTTCCACCGGGTGCCGCACCTCGGGGCTGTAGACCACGTGGGCGATGGCCGCGCGGTGCGGCCACGCCGTCGCCTCTGTGCGCCGCTCCGCCTGGAGCCCGTGCAGGTGCCAGCCGGCGACCCCGCCCAGCGTGACCCACGCGACGATCGCGGCGTATCGCAGGACGGGCTGGCGGCGCTCCACCCGCGCCGCCAGCCGCTGCGGCACGGGCTCCTCGAGCACCGGGGCGTAGCGCGCGCGCAGCGCCTCGTTCTGCCTGCGGTAGGCCACGACGCGCTCGGATTCCTCGGGATGGCCCGCAAGATAGGCCTCGACTTCGGCGCGGCGCGCTTCGGGCAGCACGCCGTCCACGTACCCGTGCAGGTCGGATTCGGTGACGGGAAGCTGGCTCATTTGACGACCTTCAGAATTGCGCTCTCGGGCTGTCCGGACGAGACGCGGCGCAGGCGCTCGCGAGCGCGGGAGAGCCGCGACATCACGGTGCCGACCGGTATGCCGAGGGCGTCGGCGGTTTCCTGGTACGACAGCTCTTCCAGCGCGACGAGCAACAGCACCTCGCGCTGCTCGCCGGGCAGCAGCTTCAGCGCCGCCTCCAGGTCGCGGATCTCCAACCGGTCGGCCTGGACCGCGCGCTCGGGCAGTTCCATGGCCTCGCCATCGAGCGCGACGTGCGGCCCGGGACGGCGTCCCCGCACCTGGTTGATGAAAACATTGTGCATGACGGTAAACAGCCAGGCGCGGAGATCGCTGCCGCGCCGCCACAAGTGGCGCTTCGCCCACGCGCGCTCGAGCGTGTCCTGCACCAGGTCGTCGGCAGCCTCGCGCTCGCCGGTGAGGGCGCGCGCGTAACGCCGCAGCCGGGGAATGTGCTGCTCGATCAGGCGTTCGTGTTCGTTCACTTGCCTCTGACCGGCCTGCCTGTTTTTCCGGCGGACCCGCGCCCAAGCTCGCGTTCAGCGGGCATCCAGGCCCCTACGCTCGTAAACAACGGCCGCACCGCCACTATTCCCCCCAACCGTCAACCTTCAACGACATTCGCGTCAGAGGATGTGCGGCTTCAGCCCCCGGCGCGCCGCGAGCGTCTCGGTCGCATTAAGACAGCACCCGCCCCAGTCGCCCTTCTCGATGATCGCGACCTTCAACCCGCGCAGCGCGCCCATCACCGCCGCGCGGTAGCCGCCGGGGCCGGAGCCGATGACGACGAGATCGAAACCTGCCGCAGGCATCAAGCCTCTCCCGGTTTGCCTGCTTGGGCGCCCAACGGATCAGACGAAACGATTGCGCAGCGCACGGCCGCGCCGGGTGCGATAGATGTGAAAGCCGCTGTCAAGCGTGGCGATGTCCCCAAGGCCCAGGGCATCCGCAAGCCAGAGCAGGCTCGCATCGGCAAAATCCATCGGCCGATCGGAATATTTCTCCATCAGCGCAGCGAGAAGTGGGAGATCTTGCGCAGGGACATGGACTAGAGCGAAATTGCTCCGCCCGATGCCGCGCAGGAATGGAGCGATCCGGTGGCGAGGCAGCAGGGAACACGCTTCCGTAACCACCGCAACCGTCGTCAATAGCGCGCCGTCGAAGCCATCGAAAAAGGCGACTGCCGCTTGGTGCCGGCGCTCCGCCTCGTTGGCGAGCGCCACGAGCGGGCCGGTGTCAACGATCAGCCTTCGCACGGAAGGCCTGGCGCAGATACTTCTGGTGATTCTGGCCGAGATCACGCGGGCCCGAGAAGCAGCCTACGAAGCCCAGTTCGCGCGCGACCTGCCCAAACGGCTTGCGCCGGGCGGCGCGCGCGAGATCCATGATCGCGCGCTTGACGACTTCCGAGCGCGACGCCCCGAGTTCCTCGCACAGCGCGGCGAGCGCCGCCGCTTCCTGATCGTCGAGCCGCACCGTGAGCATTTTCATCAGCAACCTGGACCGGTGAATTGTATTACAACAATAATACCCTGACCCCGTGAAAGTCGCAATGAATCAGATGAAACCACGGCGTTCATGGAAAGAACGCCGCGTGTCAGGATTTCAGGCCGAGCAGCCCCGCGAGATCCTTATGGGTGAGCGGATCGACGATGCGCACGCCCTCGAGCACCGATTCGGCGCTGAAGTCCTCGCTCAACAGCAAACTCACGCCGGCATCGCGCGCCGTCGCCCACAGCAGGGCATCCCAGAATCCGATCCGCCGTGAGACGGTTGCCGCAATCGCCCGGTTCAGGGTCGAAGCTTTCGCCACCACGACCGGGAAGAGGTCCTGCCAGGCTTCCACCTGCGCCTTGGCTTCCGCCGCGGGAAGCTTGCCCTTGCGCGTAACGGCAAAATAGAACTCGGCAAGCGCCTGGAGCGTCAGGACGCAGTCGGCCTTCAGCGCGAGCGCGACGAGCTTCTGCGCCTTGACATGCTTGTCCCTGGCGCTCGTATCCACCGCGTACACGAGCAGGTTGGTGTCAACCGTGACGCGTTCCGCGCTCATGGAGTTCGTCCCTGATCACTTTCCCGATGTTCAGTTCCCGCGCGCTCGACTTGATCAGATTCCAGGCCCGCAACTGCGCCGCGGTCGGCTCGCGCAAACGGCTCACTTTGACGATCCTGGCAATCGGCTTGCCCCGCCGCGTAATGATGACCTCCTCGCCGCGCTCGACGGCCTCGATGTAGCGCGAAAAGTTCTGGTTCGCTTCCCTCAGGCTGACCTGCTGTTTCATGCTACGGCTCCTTGATGGACAAATTAAAATTGTAGGACGTTCTACATTAATGCGTCAAGCCGAAAGCACTCTCCGACTCGCCTCCGTAGCGCGGGCCACGGAAGACGGGGCCCGCCCGGGTCCAAACGATCACGCTGCCGGCGGCGATCCGCTCATCGGGGACAAACAGCGTTCCGCTGCCCACCAAGCGCGCTGCCATCGGGTCTGAGCGGCAGCCGTCATCGTACGTCAGTTCTCGGTCGGCTCGACGGCGAAGCTCTCGGGCGGCTCGCCGCGCTGATACCGCTCCCACATCCTGACGTAAGCCGCCTCGAGATGACGCCGGAAACGATCGGTGTCGAACAGCGGATGGGTGCCGCGGTTCGCAGCCAGTTTCGCCTTCACCGCGGCGTGATGCTCGCGGTTCGTGGCAAGCTCGAGCGCCAGAGCCTCATACTCGTCCAGCGAGCGCGTGATCAACTCATGGCGGAGCGCCGCGACCGTTCGGCGCCGCCGCCGCCCTGTTCCATGAAGATCAGCGCGTGCAATCCGGGAGCAAGGAGAAACGACGGAACCCGGGCATGCCGATGGAACTCAGAAGTGGCCCACGGAGACCACAGAGAGTCCGTCTTTCGCTGTCTTTCCAAGAACTGCGTGTCCCCGATGGCAAGCGGTGCCTGCGGTTGAACTTGCCAAGAGGCCCACAGGCCTGCGTGCGGAGCTTGCGGACAAAAAAAGGGGCGCCGAAGCGCCCCTTTCTTGCAGCAAGGATGAAGCTCAGAAACTGTGGTTCATGAAGAGCGACCAGGCGCTGGCGCTCTTGCCCGCTGCGACGTTCGCCGCACCGGCAGTCTGCCCGGTAAGGTTGTACCTGCCGGAGCTATCGTTGCTGAGCTTGACGTAACCGATGCCAGCGGTGGTGCGCTTGCTCAAGCTGTTCCTGTAGTTGATCTGCCACTGCTTGGCGCCCGAATCGGCGACGGACGCGGTGCCGCCGTAGTCGCCCGCCCTGGCATAACCGCCGCGGATCGAGTGCGGCCCGCCGAGTTGCCAGTCCGCGGCAAGATTCCAGCCCTTACGTTCGGTCTGTGTGGTCGCCGAAACATCCCACTCCAGCTTCGCATAGGTCAGGCCCACCTTGACCGGCCCGTAGGTATAGGTTCCGCCGAGGAGCCAGGCCTTGTCGCTTCGGCCAGCAGCATTACCAACGGCGATGTTGTCGTCTTTCTTCGCGTATCCCGCAACGACCGCGAACGGGCCTTGCGCGAACTGCCCGGCGATACCGACCTCGCGGCCGCTGACAGTGGCCGTCGTCAGGGCATTACGCTCCGCCTGCGTGATGGTGGCCTGGCCCATCAACGAGAAGCCGCCCCACCTGGGCGAGTGGTAGCTGACGGAATTCGCGAGCCGGTTCGAAAAACCGGAATTGTTCGTCGGATGCGAGTTGGGGCTGAGCGTAAACAGCTGCGTACCCGTCCAGCCCGTTTCTTCCGTGATCCGGGTCACGCCCGAGACGATCTTGATCGGGCTGTCCCAGCTGCCGATGAACACGTTGCCCCACGCACCGCGCAGGCCGAGCGCGCTGTTGCGGTCGCACCACACACCCGTCGTTGCGCCAGGTCCCGGTGCAGCAGTTGTACCACTGAGGAACCGCAGGTCCGATTCGCACTGGAACCACGCGGAGAGCCCGCCGCCCAGTTTTTCCTCGCCCCTCAATCCGATCCGCGAGGCACCGGAATTGAGCGCTGTTGCGCTTATCCGCGATGCGCCCGCTGCGTTCTCCGGCTGCTTGACGCTGATACCGTATTCCACGTTAAAAACGCCATAGATGCCCACGGTTGACGCTTGCGCGAACGCCAGCGCCGGAGCAGCCAGGGCTCCCGCTACTGCTAGTGTCATCACCTTCTTTTGCATACATCTCTCCTTGTTTTCGTTTAACGCATTGCCGCTATCGCATCACGTGTGTACGACAGCCCAATGTTTCCCCCCCTTGCGGCGAGGTTGGAGAAATTATGCCCAGCCGACTGCGCGCGAAACAACAAAACCGGGTATTTATGCGCGGAATTTCATCGGGAATGTTGCGCGGAAGCAACGACTCTGGCGGCCCGCTGTGTCCCGGTCAGGTATCCGACAAATACGAGTTTATTATTAATATGTTACGATCGCATCAAGCCAGCTTGAGATCCCACCCGCAAAGCCTGGGGGCTAAACCATCCCGCCAAGGCACCGCGAAAAACGAAAAAGACGTACCGGCGTTGCCCGTGACCCGCTCGATGGAGGAAAGCCCCAAGCGGCACCGAACGGGCCGCCCGGAGAAGGCATAACACCTTTAAGAACAAGCGCTTGCTCGCGCGCACGGGGTCAGGTCTTGCCTTTTGCCTTGGACAATCTCAGGAGCTGCGTTCGAGCACGCGCAAAAGGCAAGAGCTGATTCGAGCGCGGCCCGGCGCACCGCGTCTACCTCGGCCTGGATCTCCTGCATCGACATCTGCGGAAGCTTGGCGGCGGTGAAGGCGTCCGCCGCCTCGAACAACCCCCGAGCGCGTTTTGCCCGCAGCGCCATCTTGAGCAAGGCCGCGACGGTCTCCAGCGTGAACAACCCCGCGGCCCGCGCTTCTTCAGCGAGCTGGTCGGGCAACGAGAGCTTCAGTTCCACGGTCGTCATCGTCATCATTCCTTACAGGTCAACGCCGATTCTCAGGCAGCGTTGACCAGACTCATTTTAAGGATTCTGTCGGGCGCCGACCCCGACAGAATCCTTGCGCTCGACCACGACCCAGAAGCCCATCGGCATGCGGTTGAAAGCCACCAGGTCGAAGCGCTCGATCAGCCCGGGCAGCCACCACTCGGGCGGCTGCTGTATGAGATGGGCGTTGCGCCCGTCGGGCAGGGTCTTCACCGCCTCACCGGTGTGAACGGTGAAGATCCCCTTTCCCGCCGTGACCCGCTTGAGATCGTCGAGGACGTTGTCGAGCAGGTCGGGCTCGATGTGCTCCAGCACGTCAATGCACGCGACGAGGCTGCAGGGATCCGGCGGCGCGGACCACTCGGGGACTGCCGGATCGTACTGGTGGATCGTGAGGTGGAGGTCGAACTCCTCGCGCAGCGTCTTGTCCAGCCGGCCCTTGCCCGCGCCGTAATCGAGCATCTCGGTCGCGCCCACCTGCCGGATCACGTCGGCGACGAGCGGGGCGTAGCCGACCGACGCGACGCCGTAACCGGGATTCTCGTGCAGCTTGCGCTGCAGCTCCCGGTATTCCTCGCTGATCAGCGGGGGAGCCTGAGTGGAGGCTCGCATCATTGCGGTCAGGTTACCAAGGGGGCCAATCGACTCAAGACGTCTTCCATGACATAGGCCGGCACCGTCTCGACGAACCGGGCGCCGCGAGCGGAAAAATCCAGCGTGCGCGGCTGATCACAGATCACAACGCCTTGCGTCTGCGTTCCTGCGCCCATGAGCGTGCAAGCGAAACCGGTGCTGCGCGCGAGGGTCTGGCCCCGGCTCACGGGCAATACGATCACGAGGCCGTATTTGTCGTGTTCCGCCGGTGACAGCACGAACACAAACCGCTTTCCTCGCTGCTCCCTGCCTTTGATGGGGTCGAGGTCGATGTGGTAGATATCGCCCCGCCCCGGTACGCGCGCCATCCGTCAGAGCCGTTCCCGCCCGCGTGCCGGAGCCTCCAGCCACTCCTTGTCCACGAGGCGCCCGGTTGTCACGCGCTCCAAGGCTCTTTGCTCCTTTTCGAGTCGGGTGAGCCTGTAGCGCCGCCTGGCGGGGGAAAGCACGATATTCCCCTCCGTCACTTTTACTTCAAGCTCCGCCCCAGCCCGCAGTCCGAGCATCGCCAAAACCTTCTTCGGAAGCGAGACGGCGATGGCCCCGCCCCATCTGCGCAGCGTCGCGGTCGTCATGTCGTTTCCTCCGAAAGCAGCAAAGTGATATAAAAGTATCACCTGCAGCCAGTGCGGCCAAGCGCGGTTCCCCGGCTTTCCGTGATCACTGTGGCTGAGACGCAGTGTCGGATGCCGAGGCCGGCCATGCTGCGCCCCCACGCCCCGAGGTCCGGGCGAGAGGATTTTCTGGACCGCTCTCAATCACCGGGTTTCGTCGGCGGCAATCTCTTCTGCACGCCCGCTTCCGGTGTAGCCCCTTTACCCGCAAGCGCCAGTTCGAGCATCGTTTCCAGCCGGATCAGCCGCTTGTCCATCTCGCGCATCTCGGACGCGAGGTCCTTGACCTGAGCGGACAGGCGCACCACCTGCTCGTTCATCTTGATCACTTGCGCGAGTGAATCCCAGATCTTGTCGGCGATGCTCATGATCACGCCGCCTTTTCGCGCCTGGCCGCGAAATGCGCCAGCGTCTTCCTGACTTCGGCTTCCGCCTCACGAAGCGCCCGCATCGCATCCCGCGAGGAGACCTCGAGCTCCTTCGCCAGCCTTTCCAGCAACGCCGTGTCTTCCTCGCTCCGGTAGCTCTCGACCGAGCGGCGGACCATTTCTCCCATCGACAGCCGCCGCGCCTTGGCGCGCGACACGATCGAACGCTTCTGAGCCGGCGTCACCAGCACCACCATGCGCTCGAGCTTGCCCATTTCACCCTCCGATTACCATTGACAACACATGTTAATTATATCCGGCCCGCGCCACGGATACCAGGTGAGAGAGACATTCATCGTGGCCATCGCCGCAGTATCGGCTGCTTTGGCAAACTTTGCCACTGAGGGGTCCTGGTACTGAAGGCGTGATCCGTGCTCTGCTCATCAAGATGGCATGCTCCCGCCCCCGAAGGGGCGGGAGGCGTCCATGCCATCTCGGTGGTTCAAACTCAATCGAGCACCGCCGCCAGCGGCACCGCCCACAACCGGTCGCGGAGCCGGACGGTTTCGGTGACGCCTCAGGCGAGAAACGCGGCGCGGCAGCGCGGCGTCTTGTCGAGGAAGGCGCGCAGGCCGGCGAGGTCGCGATCGTCCCAGCGCGCGGCGGCCTTGACCTCGATGGCGAGGCTGTCGCGCCCCGCCTCGATCACGAAATCCACCTCGTGGCGGCCCTGGACGTGCCAGTAGCCGAGTCTCGCCTCCGGCCAGTCCGAGTCGAGAATCGCGGCGAGGTTCTGGGCGACGTAGGTTTCGAGGAGCGGGCCCCGCATGGGATCGCCCTGCTCCAGGCGCGATTGACCGATGCCCGCGAGGTGGCTCGCGAGCCCGGAATCGGCGAGGTAGAGCTTGGGCGACTTGATCAACCGGCTCGCGCGGTTCGCGAGAAAAGGCGGGAGCCGCCTCACCACGAAGGACGCCTCGAGCAGGCTCAGATAACGCGCCGTCGTCGCCGCGTTCAGCTTGGCGTCGCGGCCGAGGTCGCTCATGCCGAGGACCTGCGCGGTCCGCAGCGCGGCGAGCACGAGAAGGCCGCGAAACGGCACGAGGTCCCCGATGCGGGCCAGCCCGCGCACGTCGCGCTCGAGGTAGGTCTGCTCGTAGCCCTTGAACCACAGCGCCGGGCGCCGCGTTTCGGCGAGGCACACCGGCGGCAGCCCGCTTTCGACGATCGCGCGCGGCTCGATGCTGGCGGCCGCGGGCCGTCGCGGCGGCGCCCCGGCGTCGAACGCGCGCCGCACGAACGGCGCCGCCGCGAGCCGGCCTTCGAGCTCGCGCCGCGTGAATGGATGCAGGGTGAGATAAAGCGCCCGGCCCGCGAGGCTTTCGGTCATCCCCTAGGAGTTTGTCGGACTTAGTCCCGACAAACTCCTAAGGCAAAACCGGCCGCAGGAAAAAAGGGCGGAAAAGGATGACGAACACGCAAATTCGGATCCGCCTTTCTTCACGCGCGACTGCTTCAGGAAATCTTCCTTTCGGATTCTCGGCCGGTTTTGCTGTTAGCAGCCTGTGCGGACTCTTGAGTCCGATTGGCTGCTAGAGCAGAGCGAAATTGGCCGAGCCCGAGAGCAGGAACCGGCCCGGCCGCCGCGCGCGGTCCACTTCCCGCTTGATCGCGACGAGCAGATCGGGGCATTTTTGCGCCTCGTCCACGGTGAGGGGGGAATCCGAGCGCACGAAGGCCTGCGGGTCGGAGCGCGCGGCGGCAAGCTGCGCGGGATCATCCAGTGTCGCATAGCGGCGGCCGGCGAGCCCCTTCTCGTGCTGCAGGAACGTGCTCTTGCCGGACTGGCGCAACCCGGTCACCACCACGACCGGCATGGCCGAAAGCGCCGCGCGCACTCAAGTGGCTGCAGCAGTTCGCGCAACTGAACAACCGCGCGCTCGTCTGTTCGGAGCAGGTCGTGCAGAATCCCCGCACCTTCCTCCGCTTTGCCCCCATCCTAACCTTCCCCCGCGCTGCAGGGGAAGGAACAGGTTGGTGGGTCGCATCAGATGTCCCCGGATTTCACTTCGTTTCATACGGGCTGCGCCGAACCTTCGAACGCACGCAGCCCGGAAGGGGCGCAGCGGATTCCGCGGACACTATCCGGCGCAATACGCTTCGCTATTGCGCCCTGCGCGGGCGCCGTGCTGAGCCATTGCCCCCGGCATCTCTTGCAACTATAATAGTTGTTGCAACAGGAGCACTCATGACGGAAAAGGTATCCACCATCGAGGTCAGGCAGCGGATTGGCGACCTGCTCAACCGCGTTTCCCTGCGGCACGACGAGTTCATTATCGAGCGCAAGGGCAAACCCCTGGCTGCGCTCGTTCCGGTCGAACGCCTGGAACAGGTGCGTCGCTTTGCGCGACGCCACGCCCTCCAGTTCCTGGAACAGCAGAAGGGCGGCCCGCTTTCCGAAGAGCAGGCGATGGCGCTGGCTTTGGAGGCGCAGGAATGGGCCCGCAAGCGGGCTCGCAGGCCGCGACGCAAGACCAGGTAGCCGGTGCTCCGCGCCGTCCTGGATGCGAACGTCTATGTAAGCGCTGCGCTTCGGCCCGCAGGCCCGCCCGGCCGAATCATCGAGCGGCTGCTGCGGGCGGCGGCTTTCGAGCTCGTTCTCTCACCCGCGATCATGGAAGAAGTGCTGCGGGCCCTCGCCTACCCGAAAGTGCGGAAGCTCGCCCGCGGCGACATCGAGCCGGCGCTCTGGTTCGAGGACATCGTCGTGCTGGCCGACATCGTGCCCGGTGAGCGGACGCTGCCCGGCGTCTGCGAGGATCCGGACGACGACAAGTACATCGCCGCCGCCCTGGAAGGCCGGGCGTCGTATGTCGTCACCGGAGACGATGACCTGCTCGCGCTGAAGGAGCACGAAGACATCCGTATCGTGACGCCGCGCGCGTTTCTCGATCTTCTTGGACCGGAAAGCGCGTAACCCGCGAGAAGCGGAGCGGATTCCGGGGAAAGTTCCGGCGCAATACGCTTCGCTATTGCGCCCTGCGCAGGCTCACCCTCGATGAGGGAAGTTTCGTGCGCGCGCTCAGATACCGAGCCCCGCGAGCTGCTTCTCCGGGTAGCGCGTGCCGGCGGCGACGTTGAGCGGGAAGGCCTTCGCGAGCTTCTCGATCTCCTCCTTCGTGAGCCTGATGTCCGCCGCGGCGCAGTTCTCCTCGAGATACTTGCGCCGCTTGGTGCCGGGAATGGGCACGATGTCCGGCCCCTGCGCGAGCAGCCACGCGAGCGCGATCTGCGCGGACCTCGCCTTGTGTGCCGCGGCGATCTCCTCGATCGGTTTCAGCAGATTCACATTCTTCTCGAGGTTGGCCGCGTCGTAGCGCGGATGGTCGCGCCGCCGGTCCTTGGGCAGCAGCGCATCGAGCGACTTGATGGTCGCGGTAAGGAAGCCGCGGCCTAGCGGCGAGTACGCCATGTAGCCGATGCCGAGCTCGCGGCAGGCGGGCAGGACCTCCTTCTCCACGTCGCGGCTCCACAGCGAATACTCGGTTTCCACCGCGGTGATCGGATGGACCTTGTGCGCGCGCCGGATGGTCTGCGCGCCGGCCTCCGAGAGCTGGAGATAGCGCACCTTGCCCTGCTCGACGAGCCGCTTCATCGCGCCCACCGTGTCCTCGATCGGCACCGCCTTGTCCATGCGGTGCAGCCCGTAGATGTCGATCACGTCCACGCCGAGGCGCTTCAAGCTCTTCTCGCACGCCTGCGGCACGTAGTCGGGATGTCCGCCGGTCAGCGCCGGCGCGCCGCCCTCCCCGGCTTTGCCCGCGAGCGCGAGATTGCCGAACTTGGTCGCCACCAGCACCCGGTCGCGCTTGCCCTTGATCGCTCTCGCGACGAGCTCCTCGTTGACACCGTTGCCGTAGGCATCCGAGGTGACGAGCATGTTCACGCCGAGGTCGATCGCGCGGTGCATGGTCGCGATGGACTCCTCGTCGTTGGGCTCGCCGTAGCTGATGGACATGCCCATGCAGCCGAGCCCGACTGCGGAGACTTCCGGTCCGCTCCTGCCCAGTTTGCGCTTTTGCATCGTTTCCTCCTGATCAACCGCAGATAAATGCGAATTCGATCGAAAATTTGGCCGCCGATGGACGCCGATAGACGCCCATGAAATTCAATAACGAATTATTCCGCGATCAGAACCCATACACCACGCGCTTCACCGTTGCCTTCGGACTGCCGAAATTAACTAACAAACACACTTGTAGCCCAGTAGCCTTGAGATAATTTACGCACTGTGCGGTATGGACATCGTCCAGCCCCTTCCCCGCTTTGATCTCCACGATCACACATCCCTCGATCACGAGGTCTGCGACAAAATCCCCGACCAGAACATCCTTGTAGCGAACTTCAATTCTGTGCTGCTGTGCCACCTGAAGACCGGCTTGTCCAAGTTCTACAGCGAGCGCGTTTTCATAGACCTTTTCAAGGAAACCGGGGCCTAGGATGTTACTTACCTGATGGACGCAGCCGATGATCTTTTCTGTGATTTGATCGAGTCTTGAGCGGCGTTGGTCCGCGTCCATTGATGATATCGCAAAGGTTTTGATTTTCTCGCAGTTATCGGCGTGTATCGGCGTCCATCGGCGGCTTGTTTTGAACGAGCGTCTACTTCGCGTAGGTGACAGCAAGGTCGCCGACGCCGTCCACGTGGCCTTCGAGCTGGTCGCCCGGCCTGACCGGCCCGACCCCCGCCGGCGTGCCGGACATGATCAGGTCGCCGGGCCGCAGCGTGATGAGTTTCGAGAGATACGCGATCATCTCGGGCACGTTCCAGATCATCTCGGAGAGGTCGCCCTTCTGCTTCACCGCTCCGTTCACCTTGAGCCAGATCGCCCCCTTCGCCGGATGTCCGATCATCACCACGGGTTTCACGGCGGTGCAAGGCGCGGAGTGGTCGAAGGCCTTTCCCATCTCCCACGGCCGGCCCATCTTCTTCGCCTCGCCCTGGATGTCGCGCCGCGTCATGTCCAGCCCCACCGCGTAGCCGTAGATGTGATCGAGCGCCTTCCCGGCCGGGATGTCGGCGCCGCCCTTTCCGATCGCAACCACCATCTCGATCTCGTGATGGAAGTCCCGGGTGACCCGCGGAAACGGGAGCGTCGCGCCGTTCTGCACGATCGCGTCGGCCGGCTTCATGAAGAAGAACGGCGGCTCGCGCTCGGGGTCGTGGCCCATCTCGCGCGCGTGTTCGGCGTAGTTCCGGCCCACGCAGTAGATGCGCCCGACGGGAAAGGTCTTGTTGCTTTCCGCGACCGGTAGCACGGGTATCGCCGGGAATTCGATGGCATAGTTCATCGGAAGATCGCCTGTAGTACGGCCTGAACAACGGGAGGTCTCGGGGAGGATCGGCGGCATTGCTGCCCCGCCGCGGTCCGGCCGGAATTATCCGGCATGAGGCGTGGCGCGTCAATTTGCCGGGGGCGGCGACGGGGCCTGCGGTGTATACTCCGCGCGCAAGCGAAAACACCAAGAGGGAGGAACATGAAAATCAAATCCGTCAAGGCAAGCGTGCACCGGTTCTCCGTGAAAGTGCCGCTGCTGAAAAAGCCGGTCGAGCGCAACGCCGTCGTTTGCGAGGTGAAAACGGACGACGGGCACAGCGGCTTCGGGCTGACCGGCGGTGCGTATTTGCCGCACGCGATCGTCACCGCGCTCGAAAAGGAGTTCCTGCCGGTCGTGAAGGACATGGATCCGCGCGAGACCGAGGCGATCCACGAGAAGGTGTGGTGGAAGCTGAACCAGCGCTCGATGACGGGCGTCGTCTCGAGCGCGCTCTCCGCCCTCGACATCGCGTGCTGGGACATCCACGGCAAGCACGCGGGACGCACGGTGGCGCAGCTGCTCGGCGGAGCGCGCGACTGGGCGCCGACGTACTGCACGTTCGGCTTCCCCGAATACGACCGCGACGAGCTCGTCGAGGCGGCGAAGCTGCAGGTGAAGAACGGCCACCGCCGCCTGAAGATGGTGGTCGGCGTGCACAAGGGCGGCTGGCAGGAGGACGCGCGGCGCGTGCGCGCGGTGCGCGACGCGGTCGGGCCCGATATCGAGCTCATGATGGATGCGAACTACAAGTTCAACCCGGTGGACGCGCGGCAGCTCTGCCGCGCGCTCGAGGACTGCAACCTCACCTGGTTCGAGGAGCCGCTCTACCAGAACGACACGCGCGCGATGGCCGACCTGCGCCGCCACACCAACATCCCGCTGTCGGCGGGCCAGAACGAGGGGCACCGCTGGCGACTGCGCGAGCTCGTGCTGCACCAGGCGGTGGACATCCTGCAGCCCAACTGCTGCTACTGCGGCGGCTACACCGAGGCGCAGAAAGCGGGCCACCTCGCGCAGGCGTTCAACCTGCCGATCGCGAACGGCGGGGGCTGGCCGCTGCACAACATGCACACCATGGCCGGGCTCATGAACGGCTGGCGCGTGGAGTTCCACCTCGACATGCAGGCGGTCGGCGAGATGATGTTCGTGAATCCCCCGCGGCCCAGGGACAACATCGTGAAGATCCCCGCCAGGCCGGGCCTGGGCCTGGAGCCGAACCGCGACGCGCTCAAGGACACGTTGATGAAAGCGTGAGCCGTGATCGCTGATCCGTGACTCGAACGAATACGGTGAACCGTGATCGGTGAACGGCGAACGGTGAACGGAAGGTTGCGGCTGCGCCGGTGAGTTTACACCGTTCACTGTTCCCCGTTTACCGTTTACTCGCGCCCTCGCGGCGCGCGGCGTCCGGGACGCCGGCGCCATGAGCGAGGGCGCGAGCCTGTGGGGGCTGTTCTGGTCGAGCTTTCTTGCGGCAACCCTGCTGCCCGGCGGCTCGGAGGCCGTTCTGTTCGCGGTGCTGAAGCTCCACCCCGAGCGCTACTGGGACGCGCTCGGGCTCGCCACGCTGGGCAACACGCTCGGGGGCATGTCCTCCTATCTAATCGGCCGCATCCTCCCGCAGAAACGGGACCTGCGCGGGCTCGCGGCCGTGCGCACGTACGGCACTCCGGTGCTCCTGCTCGCGTGGGTGCCGTTCATCGGCGACCCCCTGTGCGTCGCCGCGGGATGGCTGAGGCTCAATCCGTGGCTGTCCGCGCTCTACATCGCGCTCGGCAAGTTCACGCGCTACTGGGCGATCGCGGCCGCGGTTGCGTGATCGCTGCGCACGAGCGATCGTGGCCGCGCGAGGGCTTGTTGCTGCCACCGCGCCCGCGCTGACATAATCCCCTGCAGTCGTATTCGAGGCGAGGGAAATCCATGCCGGTCGGAGAAGACGGCGCGGGCAGCGCCCTGGAGCCGTTTCAGTTCACCGACGCCGCCAGCTGCAGGGCGTGGCTCGGGCGGCTGGCCGGCGCGGACGCCGCCGTGCGCCACGCCTCGTTCGGGCGCCACGTACGGCAGGTGCCGGAGGCGCTGCTCGCGCCGGCGGTCAAGCTCGAAGTGCTCGAGACGATGCGCGAAGCGGTGCACGCGGCGCAGGCCGAGCACGCAAAGGACCACCGTGGCAGGGCGGTGCCGCTCAATCCCGGCCACCGCGCCGCGTGGCAGGAAACGGTCGGCCTGTGGCGCGCTCTGGCGAGCGCCTACGAGTCGCTGATCGCCGACATGGCGGAAACGGCGCCGGAACTCGCGACGCACGCGGCGCTGATCTGCCAGCGCGTGCTGCGCTATACGGGGCTGGCGATGGGAGAGTACAACCGCGCCTACCACAGCGTCCCGGAGGAACTGTGGCAGCAGCTGCACCGGCTGTACGTCTTCGCCGAGAACGCCGTCGTCGCAACCGCGCGCGTGCGCGACGGCGTGGAGCGCATCGCGGCGGAGACCACCTGCACCGCGGCGTACGTGCGGAGCCTGCTCGCGCAGCTTGCCCAACCGGACGCGCTCACCATCCGCCAGATGGACATCGTGGACCGGTGGCTCGACCACTGGGAAGGTCTGGTAAGCCTGTCGCCCGAGCCCGCGCGCTCGAGCACGGTCGCCGCGCTCGCGGTGGACCTCATGTCCCAGAAAGGCGCCGCCCTCGCCAAGCAGATGCCGGCGGCCGGAGCGCGCCACCTGAACCTCGATAATCTGGGCAGGACGCTGCGGCAGGCATCCGCTTCCCTCAAGAAGGGCCAGACACCGTGGCAAATCGGGCTCGGCGAGCTGCGCCCCGACGTATGCGAGATGATGCTCGTGCTGCTGTACATCCAGTGGTGCGCCGCCGGCACGGGCCGCGTGGACGAGCGCACCGCCGCGAGCATGAGCGTGAGAATCTGCCCGGGGATCGCGTCCATCCACCACCAACTCACGGGGCGGCCTCTCCGGCAACCCGAGGGCGAGCCCGCGCTGCGCGTGGTGGGCAACGGCAGCATGCCCGAATGGGACGAACCGCCTCCGGCTGCAACCGAGACCTGGTCCATCGTCAACAAGAGCGCCTCGGGATTCCTCGGCCTTTGCCGCAAGCCGGACGTCAACGCGCCCGTCGGTCACCGGCAGCTCCTCGGGATGAAGGCGGGGCCGGAAAAAGGCATCTACGTCGGCATCGTCCAGCGGCTGAACGTGGACGCGAACGGCTCGGTCTGGGTCGGCCTGCGGCTCATCTCCGCAGGCCCGCAGCCGGCCGCGGTGCGCACTGCGGAAGAGAGGGCCGGCGATTCCGCCGGCGGAGCCTACGAACGCGCGCTGCTGCTGCCCGAAGATGCGGCGCGCAACGTGCCCACAACCCTAGTGCTGCCGCCGAAATGGTACCGGCCCGAGCGCGTGCTCGAAGTTCACACCGGCACGGGGCAACGGATCCGGCTGCAGGCCCTGCTCGAGGAAGGTCCGAATTTCGAGCGCGCAACCTTCGCTCCCGCCTGAAGCGGTCGCGAAGGCGTTCCAGGTTCAAGGTTCAAAGTTCAAGGTTCAAGGTTCAAGGTCTATAGTCCAGAGCCAAGACCCGGAACCTGGAACTTTGAACTCGGAACCCGGAACTTTTTTTTCGCCGGATTACGCCACCGCGCGCGACCGGTTCACGCGCGCCGCGCGGGCGGCGGGGGCCCGGACCGAGGCCATCGCGCTCGATGCGCGCGGCCCGGCGCGCGAGGCGCTGACCATCGATATCGCCTGGCTCGGCGCGCCGGACGCGGACCGCGTGTTGCTGCATACGAGCGGCATGCACGGCGTCGAGGCGTTCCCCGGGTGCGCGGTGCAGCTCGCGGCGCTATCCGAATTCGCGGCGCTCGCGCCGGGTTGCGCGCTGGTGCTCGCGCACGCGCTCAATCCATACGGCATGGCAAGGCTGCGGCGCACGAACGAGAATAACGTGGACCTCAATCGCAACTTCCTGGCACCCGGCGAGAGCTACCGCGGCTCGCCGCCGCTCTACGCGCGCATCGATGCGGTGCTCAATCCCGCGTCACCGCCGGGTTTCGATTTCTTCCGCCTCAAGGCTCTCGGTCTGGTGATGCGCTACGGCATGGGCGCGCTGCGGCAAGCGGTTGCGCAGGGCCAGTACGACTACCCGCGGGGCCTGTTTTATGGCGGCAGCATGCTCGAGCAAGGCCCCGCCTTGTTTCTCGGCTGGCTCGGGTGCAAACTCGCGCGCGTGCGCTACCTGTTCGTTCTCGACGCACACAGCGGGCTCGGCGCCTGGGGAGAGCAGACCTTGATTGGCGCGCCCGGCGTGAACGCCACGGGTGCGCTGGAGCTCGCGGGCGCGCTTGCGCACGCGGTGATCGACCCGGCCGACAGCCGCTCGCCCGCGTACACGATCCGCGGCGGCATGGCGGGTGCGCTGCGGCACACTCTGCCTGCGGCCCGCATGGACTTCGTGCTGCAGGAAATCGGGACCTGCTCCGCGATCGCGGTTCTTGGCGCCCTGCGCGAGGAGAACCGCTGGCACCACTACGGCGCGGCAACGGTGGATCATCCCGCGAAGCTCGCGTTGCGCGAGGCGCTGTGCCCGGGTTCACCGGTCTGGCGCCGGCGCGTGCTCGCGCACGGCCGTGGCCTGCTCGAGCGCGCGGCGGTGTGGACGTGGAACTACGGTGAACGGTGAACGGTGAACGGTGAATGGCGAACGGCAAAATCCGACCCGCGCTCTTCTGGAAGTTTCCCGCTCGCTGCTCACCGCTTACCGCTCACTAGAGGACCTTCATGACGTGTGAACTGTGCGTGGAAACCGGCGGCACGCTCCTGTGGCGCGATGAGCGGTGCCGCGTGGTGCTCGTGCCCGAGCCGGGTTATCCGGGTTACTGCCGTGTGATCTGGAACGCGCACGTCAGGGAAATGACCGATCTCGGCGAGCACGAGCGCGCCGCGATCATGCGCGTCGTCTTCGGAGTGGAGCGCGTGTTGCGCGACTTGTTCGCGCCGGAGAAGGTCAATCTGGCGAGCTTCGGCAACCTCACCCCGCATCTGCACTGGCACGTGATCGCCCGCTTCCGCGACGACCCGCACTTTCCCGGCACGGTTTGGGGCGCGCGGCAGCGCGATCTCCACCCGCCTTCTGCCGGCGCTCATGCAGAGCAAATCGGAGCCGCGCTTGCCCGGCGGCTGGGATGAACATATGTTGCCCCGCCAAGCGCGGAATACGTGATTTTTTTCCGTTGGCTCGGCGCGGTTTTTCCGGTGCGAGTGAACTAGTTCACATCCCTTGTTGCAACGGTACGGTTACCCTGAGATCGGAGCGGTGGGCGTTTCGTCCGCAACCGTCAGGATTTCATAGAAGAATCCGCGCGCGTGCGGCGATAATTGCGTCGGCCCGGCGTCATCGTCTCCGGGGATCGGTCAGGGCCTGCGCGAACGACCATGAAAGCAGAACATGAGCATCCAGCCGCTCGAATCCTCTGAGCACATGCTGCGATTCACCGACAGCGCGAGTTGCAAGCGGTGGATCGACCTGCTGCCGCTCACCAACGTCCAGCAGGCGCAGCAAGTCCTGACCAGCCAGCTCGCCGCGCTCGATGCCACGGCGATGCCCGCGCTCGAGCGCCTGAAGATCCTGGAAGCGCTCAAGAGCCCCGTCCATTTCGTGCAGAGCGAGACGGCGAAGCGCTACGCGGGCAAGCCCCTGCCGCTGGAGCCCGTCGAGGAAGCCGCCTGGAGCGGCGTGATCGCGCTGTGGCAGGTGATGAGCAACAACTACCAGCACTGCCTCAAGGCCTACCGCGAAGGCGACCTCGCGATCGCGCCGCACGCGGCGCTCGTCGCGATGCGCTGCCTGCGCCAGCTGGGCCATCTCATGCTCGACTACTACCAGGTCTACCGGCAACCGCCGGGGATGGTGTGGCGCGCGCTGCACGAGCTGTATTCGTTCTCCGAAAGCCACGGTTTCGCCCGGATCCGGGTGCAGGACAGCTTCGCCCAGCAAGACCCGGTTTCGAGCTGCGCCGAGGTGTACGTGCAAGTGCTGCTCGCCCACCTTGCGGATCCGTTCTCCCTGTCGGCGCGGCAGTACGGCTACGTCGCGCGCTGGCTCGAGCGCTGGGCGATCCTGGTCGGCCTCCCGGCGCTGCCCCTGCCCCTGAGCCCGATCCCGCCGCTGGCGGTGGACCTCGCTAGTTCCACGGGCGTGATATTCGCCGGCGAAATCGAACCGCAAGCGCAGGCGCGCTATCTCGACCTCGAGCAGCTCTCGAAGACGCTGCGCCAGACCATCAACCTGCTCAAGCAGGGACAGACGCCGAGCCAGCTCGGGCTGGGCGACGATGTGCGCCAGCCGGGATGCGAGAACCTGCTGATGCTGCTCTACGTGCAGTGGTGCCGCGCCGGCACCGCGCGCGGCGAGGAGCGCTCGGATAACGAGGAAGCGGCGGAGGTATGCCTCGGGCTGAGCGCCGCGCACGTGCATTCGAGCGGTGACCGCAACTCCCGTATTCCGGGGGAACTCACCTCGCGCGAGAAGCAGGACCTCGACACCTTCGGCTACCTCGCACGCGTGGAGCACGAGGCGGGCGGCAAATCCGATCACCCGCTCGCGCGTTGGCAGATCCTCAACCACAGCGCTTCCGGCTTCATGTGCCTGCTGCGCGGCCCCGAGGGCACGGAGCGCGTCAGCCACAACCAGCTGCTCGCCGTGCGCCGCGCCGGCGGCCGGCAGTTCCATCTCGGAATGGTACGCTGGCTGAAGACCGAGGAAACGGGAGGAATCCAATGCGGCGTGCGCCTGTTTCCGGGGACGCCGCAGGCGATCTCGGTGCGCCCGTCGAACTTCACGCCGGTCGGCGCCGGCCACTACGAGCGCGCCTTGCTGCTGCCCGAGGTGCCGGCTCCTGCGACACCCGCCACCCTGATCCTCCCGGCGGGCTGGTTTCAAAGCGGGCGCTTCGTCGAGGTGTATTCGGACCGCAAGCAGGTGGCGAAGCTGCTCAACCTGCTGGAAAAAGGCAGCGACTTCGACCGCGGAACCATCGTCATCGTGTGACGAAGGTGGGTAAGCGGTAAGCGGTAAGCGGTAAGCGGTAAGCGGTAAGCGGTAAGCGGTAAGCGGTAAGCGGTAAGCGGTAAAATTGGACCGGGTTTCTCTACGAAGTTCCCTGCTCACCGCTTACTGCTTACTGCTTAAGGACTCTCTCCTCACCGGTTTTCCGCGCGGCGGCCCGCCCCGTTCGACCCGTCCTCCCGCTCTTCGCGCCTCTCGGGCGCAAGGATCCGTTCTTCCGGAAACACGGCGCTGAACGTGCTCCCGCGTCCGGGTTCGCTCGCGATCTCGAGGCGCGCCTGGTGGCGGCTGAGCACGTGCTTGACGATCGCGAGCCCCAGCCCGGTGCCGCCGGTCTCGCGCGAACGGCCGCGGTCCACCCGATAGAAGCGCTCGGTGATGCGTGCGAGGTGCTGCTGCTCGATCCCGATCCCCGTGTCGCGCACGCTGAACAGCGCGTGGCCGCCGCGGCGCTGCCAGCTGATGACGACCTCTCCGCCGTCCGGGGTATAGCGGATCGCGTTGGTGACGAGGTTGCCGAACGCGCTGCGCAGCTCCTCTTCGCTCCCCAGGAGCCAGGTGCCGCCCGCCGAATCGAGCAGCACGCGGTGCCGGCCGGCCGACAACGCCAGCGCCTCCCGGTACAGCGCGTGCGTGAGCCCCGGCACGTCCACGGGCTCGGCCTGCAGCGGGTAGCGTGCGCTCTCCAGGCGCGAGAGCATCAGCAAATCTTCCACGAGCCGCTGCATGCGCCGCGTCTGGTCCACCATCAGCGGCAGCGACCGTTGCAGCAGGTCATTGCCCCCCGCGCCGGAATCGGAAACCGTTTCGAGAAAGCCCGCCAGTACCGTAATCGGCGTGCGCAGCTCGTGCGACACGTTGGCGACGAAGTCGCGGCGCATCGCCTCCACGCGCTCGAGATCGGTGATGTCCCGGCTGATCACCAGCTTCTGCCGGTCCCCGTAGGGCACGAGTTGCACCGACAGGATGAATTCGGCGCCGCGAGTCTGCCTCAGCGTCAATGGCTCGCCGTAATTCTGGGAGCGCAGGTACTCGACAAACTGCGGGTGGCGAACGAGATAAGTCATCTGCTGCCCGGCGTCACGCCGGCGGTCGAGCCCGAGATGCTGCTCTGCTTTTGGATTGCACCACTCGATGCGATCCCGGGCATCCAGTATGACCAGGCCGTCGGGCATCGCGGCACCCGCCTGCTGGAACTCCTCGAGCGTCGCGGTAAGGCGGGACTGGCTCTGGCGCTGGCTGCGCAGCAGCCGGTACAGATCGGAGAACACGTCATCCCAGACGCCCCACCCCTGCGGCACGGCCTCGGGCGCGGGCTCGCGCAGCCATCGCCGCAGCAGCGCCAGGTGATGGTAATGCGCGATGACGACGATCAGCAGACCGGCCGCGAACACCGCCATCGCTGCGCCCGCGCCGGCGACGGGCCACGTCACCAGCCCGGCAAGTGCCGGCACCGCCAGCGCGAGCCCAAAACTTGCCCAGGTGCGGTTCATGCACGAAATTCCGCGCGGAGCCGCTATTATCGCACGCGCGCCGCGGCCACCGCGGAACGCTCAGCCATCCGCGGAGAAACGGTAGCCGGCGCCGCGCACGGTGTGGATCAGGCGGTCGTGGCCGCTCCGCGCGAGCGCCTTCCTCAGCCGGCGGATGTGCACGTCCACCGTGCGCTCCTCGAGCAGCGCGCGCTCCCCCCACACCTGATCGAGCAGCTCCGCGCGCGCATAGACCCGGCCGGCATGGGTCATCAGGAAATGGAGCAGCCGGAAATCCGTGGGCCCGAGCGCAAGCGGCGCGCCGCCGCCGGTCACGGCGTAGCTGGCCGGGTCCAGCTTCAAACCCGAAATCTCGACCGTGTCGTCCGTCGCCTGGGGCGCGCGCCGTCGCAGCACCGCCTTCACCCGCGCGTTGAGCTCCCGCGGCGAGAACGGCTTGGTGAGATAGTCGTCTGCGCCGGTCTCGAGCCCCGCGAGCTTGTCCTGCTCGTCCGCGCGCGCGGTGAGCATGATGAGCGGCACGCGCTGCGTGCGCCGGTCGGCGCGCAGCCGACGCGCGAATTCGAGCCCGCTCATGCCGGGCAGCATCCAGTCGAGCACGACCAGGTCGGGCAGCGCGGCGCGCACCATTTCCAGCGCTTGCTCGGCGCTATGCGCGCGCAGCGCGCGATGGCCCGCAAGCTCCAGGTTGCAGACAACCAGCTCCTGGATCGCCGGCTCGTCCTCGACCACCAATATCGTTGCCGGCACTCCCGGCCTCCGTGGGCTTGGGCCAGATCCGTATTCTATGCACGAATCGTCGTGGCGCGGATCGCGCTCGGCTGTGGGACCCGCGCGCGCATTCCACGGCAGTTTAACGCGCCCGCTCGAGTCGTTTATGATGGGCCATCTGGAGGAAACCGATGGCAGCGATACCGGCATCTGTTCGTGGGGCCTGCTCTGCGACTACGGCGTGCGCCAAGAGGAAATGTGGAGCCACTACCTGAAGCGCATGATGGAAGCCGGCGCGAGCCGCGAAACGAAGACGGGGAAATAGGAAATAGGGAATAGGAAATGGAGCACCAGCGCCGCGAACGCGGCTCGTAACTGTTCCCCATTCCCCATTACCCGTTACCCATTACCCGGTGAGCAAGAAAACCGATTTCGGCTACCAGCAGGTCCCCGAGGGCGAGAAATCGCGCCGCGTCGCCGGCGTGTTCGACTCGGTCGCCACGCGCTACGACCTCATGAACGACCTGATGTCGTTCGGGTTGCACCGCCTGTGGAAACGCTTCACGGTGGAGCAGAGCTTCGTGCGTGCCGGCGGGCGAGTGCTCGATGTCGCTGGCGGCACGGCCGATCTCGCAAGGCTGTTCGCCGGGCGCGTGGGGCCGCAGGGCGAGGTCGTGCTCACGGACATCAACGGCGCGATGCTCCGGCTCGGACGGGACCGCCTGCTGGACGCCGGCGTGGCGGCCCCCGTCGTGCAATGCGACGCCGAGAGGCTGCCTTTCGCCAGCGGTCATTTCGACTGTGTGAGCATCGCCTTCGGTCTGCGTAACGTGACGCGCAAGGAAGCAGGACTCGCCGAGATGCGGCGCGTGCTGAAGCCCGGCGGTCGGCTGCTCGTCCTCGAGTTCTCCAGCGCGTGGGCGCCGATGAAACCGCTCTACGACGCCTACTCGTTCGCGGTCCTGCCGCAACTCGGCAAGCTCGTGGCCGGCGACGCGGATGCCTACCGCTATCTCGCCGAATCGATCCGCATGCACCCCGGCCAGGAAGAACTCAAGGCGATGTTGGAACGCGCGGGCCTCGGGCGGGTCGAATATTTCAACCTGAGCGGCGGGATCGTCGCGCTGCACCGCGGATACAGGTTTTGAGGCCGGCGCCGGCGTGGCCGGCCTCAACCGGGAATACCGGCAACGCATCGGGTATTTGATGCGGTGAGACGTTTGGAAGAGATGGATATGCGCGTCTTCTTTGCTTTCGTTGTTGCGCCACTGTTCGCCGCCGGTTGTGCGGCTCCGTTACCGCAGCACCCGCCCGCCGGAATGCCTGCACAGGTGGCCGCCCCGGACATACGGGTGGGCGACGAGTCGCGCTACTCGCTGCACGACGGCTACACGAAGCTGCCCCGCGGAACGCTCGAATACCAGGTGACCGCGATAAAGGGCGATACCGTTACCGTTCACGTGCAGCACGACGGGCGAGCGTCCACCGAGCTCTACACCCGCGACTGGAACTGGCGCGAGCGGCCCATGACCAACTTGCAGAGCCTGCGCTATCAGCCCGCCTACCCCGCGCTGCCTTTCCCGCTGGCGGCGGGGAAAACCTGGCGCGCGTACGTGAACGCCACTGACCCTGCGACCGGGGAGGTCAACCAGGTACGCATCGACGGGCGTGTGCTCGGATGGGACCGCGTGAAGGTGCCCGCGGGCGAGTTCGACGCGCTCAAAGTGGAGCGGCTGGTCTTCGCGGGCAATCACGACTATTTCCGGAGCCAGGAATACATCACGGAGGTGGACTGGTACGCGCCGCGGCTGGGGTGGATCGTCAAGCACTCGAGCACTTCCGGCTTCATCGACCAGCGCAGTTGCGGCAACAGAGGCTGCCCCTGGATCCGGAACGACTGGAACGTGCTCGAGCTCGTGAGCCATCACGCGGGCAAGCCGGGCGGCAGGCCGTAGGCGGATCGCCAGACGGCATCTCAACTCCTTGAAGGGGAATCTGTTTTTTTCCCTCTCCCGGTCCGCCACGGCCCAACGTGCGGCAGCTGGCAGGCCCGGTATAATTGCGCCGAGCACCGACTCAACCGAGGAGAAAAAATGAAACGTATCCTTACCGTGCTGATCGCGCTCGCCGGACTCTCGCTTGTCGCAGTGGACGCGGATGCGCGGCGGCTGGGCGGCGGGCAGAACATCGGCAAGCAGCGCGCGATCAACAAAGAACGGGCCGCGCCCAAGGCGCCCGCGCAACAACAACAGCAGCAGGCAGCAAACACGGCCCCGGCGCAGCAGCCCGCTGGCGCCCCCAAATGGCTTGGCCCGCTCGCCGGCCTTGCGCTCGGCGCAGGGCTCTTTGCGCTGTTTCTCAACAACGGCTGGGCGGGCGTGCTTGCCGGCCTGCTCATGATCGCGCTGATCGTCGCGGCCGGCATCTTCCTCGTGCGCATGCTGCGCGCGCGTACCGCCGAGCGGCCGATCCAGTACGCCGGCGCTACCGGCAGCGGCGCGACCGCGCCCCTCTACGGCGGCGGGGCCGGCGCAGCGCCGGTTTCCACTGGCGGCTCGCATGTTCCCGCGAACTTCGATGCCGAACAGTTCGTGCGCCATGCGAGGCTCAACTTCGTGCGCATGCAGGAAGCGCACGACAAGGGCGATGCCTCGATGATCCGCGACTTCGTTACGCCGGAGCTCTACCGCGCGCTCGAGCAGGACCTGCGTGAAGTCGCTGGCAAGGGCCAGCACACCGAGGTGCGCACACTCGAAGCGGAAGTCGTGGACGTCGCCACCGAGAGCGGCGACTACATGGTGAGCGTGCATTTCTCGGGGCTGATCCGCGAGCGCGCCGACGGTGGCGAAGAACCGTTCAGCGAGATCTGGCACCTGCAGAAGCCCGTGCGCGGCCGCTCGGGCTGGCTCGTCTCCGGTATCCAGCAGGACGGGCAGGCATAGACCCGATCTCGACGAGCGCGGCCGCTGCGATCAACCACCTGCTGCGCGAAGCGGGCTGGGCGCGCGAGCGACTGAAGCCGTTCGCGGCAAAAACCGCGCGCCTCGAGCCGGTACCGTTCGCTTTTTCCCTCACCGTGACCGGGCGCGGGGAACTCGCGCCGGCCGCCGGGCACGCCACTGCGGACGTGACAGTGCGCATCACCCCCGGCCTCGCGCTGCGGCTTGCCGCGCGCGACGAGGCGGCGTGGAAGGAAATCGAGGTGGCGGGCGACACCGAATTCGCGCAGGCCATCAATTATGTCGCCCGCAACCTGCAGTGGGACCTCGAGGAGGACCTCTCCAGGCTCTTCGGTGACGTGGCGGCGCACCGCATGGCCGAGGCCGGGCGGACGCTCTCGCGCTGGGGCGGCCAATCGGCGGAGAACGTGGGCCGCTTGCTTGCCGAGTACTGGACCGAGGAAGCCCCGCTGATTGCCCGCGCGCGCGACGTCGCGGATTTCAATCGCGCCGTGGACGCGCTGCGCGACGACGTCGCCCGTCTCGAGAAGCGCCTCGAAGAACTTTCAAACCGCCAAGGCGCCAAGACGCCGAGGAAATCGGGATAGTCGGGAACGAAGTTTCCAGCCGGCGCCACCGCCAGACATCAAGACACCGCGGCAGCCGGCAAGCGGCTCTTGATGCCGAGCAGAATTGACGCTGCGCGCCCGCTCATCGTTGACTGCGCCTTCGTTCTTTTCTGGCGCCTTGGCGTCTTGGCGGTTAAATTTGTTTCTGCCGTTCCCCGGCGTCCGGGCGGTTACAATCGTCGCATGCGTCTGTTCCGGCTCTTAAAAATCCTTGCGGTCGGCATCCGCTTCGGGCTCGAGGAGTTCATCCTCGGGCACGAGCGGGTGCGGCTGCTTCGCGTGCTCGTGCGGGCGCTGCTCTTCTGGCGGCGGATCGAGGCCCCGCGCGCGGTGCGGCTGCGCCAGGCGCTGGAGGCCCTGGGGCCGATCTTCGTCAAGTTCGGCCAGGTGCTCTCCACCCGCCGCGATCTTCTGCCCGCCGACATCGCCGACGAGCTCGCGAAGCTGCAGGACCAGGTGCCGCCGTTCCCCGCGGAGCAGGTCACCGCGACGTTGAGGCGCGTCTACGACAAGCCGCTCGAGCAGGTATTCGCCGAGTTCAGCCGCGAGCCGGTCGCCAGCGCGTCCGTCGCCCAGGTGCACATCGCGCGGCTCACCGACGGGACCGAGGTCGCGGTCAAGGTGCTGCGCCCCGACATCGCGCGGGTGATCGCCAACGACGTCGCGCTGCTCGAAACGGGCGCCAGCCTCGTCGAGCTGCTGTGGGCGGAAGGCAAGCGCCTGAAGCCGCACGAGGTCGTCGGCGAATTCGCGCGGCACCTCGAAGACGAGCTCGATCTCATGCGCGAGGCGTCCAACGCGAGCCAGCTGCGGCGCAACTTCGAGGGTTCGCCCCTGCTGCTGGTGCCGGAAGTGCACTGGGAGTACTGCTCGCGCGAGGTGATGGTGATGCAGCGCATGAGCGGCACGCCGATCTCGCACGTCGCCCGCCTGCGCGCGCAGGGCGTGGACTTGAAGAAGCTCTCGCGCGCCGGCGTCGAGATCTTCTTCACCCAGGTGTTCCGCGACGGCTACTTCCACGCCGACATGCACCCGGGCAACATCCTGGTCTCGCCCGAAGGGCAGTACATCGCCCTCGACTTCGGGATCATGGGCACGCTCAGCGAGACCGACAAGCACTACCTCGCGCAGAATTTCCTCGCCTTCTTCCGCCGCGACTACCGGCGCGTCGCGCTCGCACACATCGAGTCGGGCTGGGCGCCGCGCGAGACGCGCGTAGACGATTTCGAGGCGGCGATCCGCGCGGTGTGCGAGCCGATCTTCGACAAGCCGCTGAAGGACATCTCGTTCGGGAAGCTGCTGCTGCGGCTGTTCCAGACCTCGCGCCGCTTCAACATGGAAGTGCAGCCCCAGCTCGTGCTGCTCCAGAAGACGCTGCTCAACATCGAGGGACTCGGGCGCGACCTCGATCCCGACCTCGACCTGTGGGCAACGGCGCGGCCGTTCCTGGAGCGCTGGATGAGCGAGCAGGTCGGCTGGCGCGGGCTGGTGCGCCGTCTCGGCGAGGAGGCGCCCTACTGGGGCACGATGCTCCCGCAGCTGCCGCGCCTGCTCGAGCGCGCGCTCGCCCGGATCGCGGAGCCGAAGCCGGATCCCGATCTCGCCGAGCTGCTGCGCGGGCAGCGGCGCCAGACGCGGCTGCTCGCCGCGATCGCAGTGCTGCTGGCGCTGATCGCGGCCCTGCTCGTGGGGCTGGGCTGAGGCCGCGCGCTCCGCTGCGGGCGAGCAGCGGGAATTTTTCGCCACCATGTTGCTCACCTTCGTGATCCTCTATCTCCTCGCCTCGATCGCGATCGGGCTCGTTGCCGCGACCCGCGTGCACAACACGAGGGACTTCGTGCTGGCGGGGCGCACGCTCCCGCTCTACGTCGTCACCGCCACGGTGTTCGCCACGTGGTTCGGCTCGGAAACGGTGCTCGGGATTTCCTCGACCTTCATCAAGGAGGGCCTGCGCGGAATCGTGGCCGACCCCTTCGGCTCGAGCATGTGCCTGGTGCTGGTCGGGCTGTTCTTCGCGGCGCGGCTCTACCGCATGAATCTCCTCACGATCGGAGACTACTACCGCGTGCGCTACAACGCGGCCGCGGAGCTGCTGGTGAGTTTCGCGATCGTGGTCTCCTACCTCGGGTGGCTCTCGGCCCAGATCGTGGTGATCGGCCTCGTGTTCACCGTCGTCACGGGAGGCGCGGTCAGCATGAGCGCGGGCATCGTGATCGGCGCCGCGGTGGTGCTCGTGTACACGTTGTGGGGCGGAATGTACTCGGTCGCGTGGACCAACTTCGTGCAGATGGTGGTCATCCTCCTCGGCCTCGCCTACATCGCCTACGTCGTCTCCGGCAAGGCGGGCGGGGTCGGCACGGTCGTCTCCCACGCCCATGCAGCGGGCAAGCTCGAGTTCTGGCCGAAGCCCGAGGCGCGCGATCTCCTCGCCTTCATCGCTGCATTGGTCACGATGATGTTCGGCTCGATACCGCAGCAGGACGTGTTCCAGCGCGTGAACTCGGCGCGCACCGAGCGCGTGGCGGTCGTGGGCTCCATTGCGGGCGGCGTGCTCTACTTCCTCTTCGCCTTCGTGCCGATCTTCCTCGCGTATTCCGCGACCCTCATCGACCCCAAGATGGTGGGCGAGCTCGTGGAGAAGGATCACCAGAGCATCCTGCCCACGCTCATCATGGACCACACGCCGCTCCTCGCGCAGATCGTGTTCTTCGGCGCCCTGCTCTCCGCCGTGATGAGCACGGCGAGCGGCACGCTGCTCGCGCCCTCGGTCACCTTCACCGAGAACATACTGAAGAAGCTGCTCCGCACCGAGCTCACCGACCGCCAGTTCCTGTGGACAATGCGCGCCGTGGTCGCGGGGTTCGGCGCGGCGGTGACCGTATTCGCACTTCACTCCGAGTCCACGATCTACGAGATGGTCGTCGGCGCTTACAAGGTGACGCTGGTCGCCGCGTTCGTGCCGCTCGTGTTCGGGCTCTACTGGAAACGCGCCACGACGCAGGGAGCGCTTGCCGCGATCCTCGGGGGATTCTTCACGTGGATCGGGCTGGAGATCGCCGCACCCGATGCGATCGTGCCCCCGCAGCTCGCGGGGCTCGTCGCGAGCGCGGCGGGCATGCTGGCAGGCTCCCTTCTGCCGCAGGTGTACACCGCGCGCGGGGGCGGAGAGGCCCGCGTCTAGCGGCGCCGGCTCGCGGTGAAGCCTCTCGCAGAGCGCGATGGGTACCGCCGCTTCAAGCTGGCGGTCTTCGCGCTGCTGGTGGTGAATACCATCGTCTACACCGTGCAAGGCACTCCGGGCGAGGCGCTCGACTCGATCGCGTGGTACACGCTGCTCCTGCTCTTCGAGCTCGAGACCGCGCACGCCCAGCGGCTTTCCACCCGCCGCGCCGTCACCGCCGTGCACGCGGTGCGCCTTGCCGCCGCGGCCGCGATCCTGGTCGCGGCTGCCGGCTACCTCTACGAGCGCGCCTGGCTCGACGCGATGAACGCCTGGCTGTGGATCGTGCTGGTGGTCCTCCTCGAGATCGAAGTGCGGTACGTACAGCCGGTCACGCGTCATCGCGTCCGGTTCGTCGCAGCCACGACGGTAGTGTATTCGGGACTCGCGATGGTGGCACTCGCCTGGGCGTGGCGCGGTGAATGGTTCGACGCCTACGACGCGCTGTTGTGGCTCGCCGCCTTCGCCACGATCGAGATGAACTTGCTGCGCGCCCGCGCACCATCGGCGCGAGCGACGTCGGGCGGCACATGATCGACTCGATCCTCGTGTCGCTGTCGATCATGGCCGGTGCGGCTGGGCTCGCCGGCGTGCCGGTGCGGCTGTGGCAGTTCGCGACCGGACGCTTCGCCCTGCGTATTCCGTCCCATATGCTCGCGAGAAAGACCTTTTCCTTTTTCGGGGTGCTGTTCCTGATTCCCAGCGTCCTGGCGTGGATTTATGCGCTCTACCTCGCCCATGCCTACTTCACCTGCGTCGGTAGCTGCACGCAGGCGGGAATCGGAACTGCGGTCGCGCTCGGGATGCTGGGCTGCGTCTATCTCCTGCTCGAGGGATTTTTGCTCACTGCGCGGCGGCGCAGGACCTGAACCTCTCAACGCAGAGGACGCGCAGGACGCAGAGGAAAAACGGAGAACAAAAGCTGAACCACGAAGGACACGAAGGACACAAAGGAAAGCAAGAATACAACCGCCGAGACGCCGAGAGAAACAATGCGAGGATCGAATCGGAACCGGCCCCCGAGTTCAGACGTGAATGTTTCTACGAACTTGCCCCTGTACGGCCTGCACTCCCTTGGAGGATGACAACCTCACGCGCACGATACCGATTTGCAAACCGTCATTTGATCCGACTACTTCACGTCAAGCCGTTCGATCCCGGGTTTTCTCGGCGTCTTGGCGGCGGAAGCTCGAGGCAGAAGGATTCTAGAGTTATATCTGCGTTCCTCTGCGGTTCCATCCTTGTCTTTCTTGGCGCCTTGGCGGTTCGATCCGGATTCCGCTCCTCTCCGCGTCTCCGCGGTTCAGCCCCGGCTCTTATCGGCGTCCATCGGCGGTGAGGGGCCGGGCTTTCACGCCGGGAACGCCCGCTCGAACCCGGCGATGAAGCGCTTCAGCTCCGCTTCCGGCAGCAGGTTGATTCCCGCCGCGGCCTTTCTTCCGCCGCCGGTCTCGAACTTCATGCACAGCGTGTCGGCGCCGTGCGGATGCGCGACCGGCGCGCGCACGCTGACGGCGTAGCCCTCCCGCGTCCTCACCAGCAGCGCGTGCGCGCGCTCCGGGCGCTTGCGCGCGAGCCGGTTGGCGTACAGCCCGTGGATGCGCCGGCTCCATGCCGCATCCGGGAGCACGTAGAGCGCGCACGCCTGCCGTTCGAATTCCGGCGCGAGCGCCTCGACGCGCGACAGGTCGTCGGCAAGCGCGTTCCTCAGCACCTCGAGCACCGGCTCGCTGTCGATGAACTCGCGCGGGTCGCGGTACCCGTGCAGCGTCTGGAACAGGTCCGCCGGATCGTAGTGCAGGTCTTCCAGGCTCTCGCCGTACGCGTTGTAATTGACGCATTCCCCAAGCTCGCGCAGCCGTTCGGTCTCGGCCTCGTCGAGCTCCAGCGCGGCGGCCGAGCGCCTCGCAGCCTCGGGAAGGTTGTCGCCGAAGGCCGCGACCACCGCCCACATGCGGTGCCGGCCGCCGAGATAACGATCCACGATGAGGCTGGTGCAGATATCGGGCGCCGTGTCGATGTACGCCTTGAAATTGGGATGCTGCGGTACGTCGCCCGGTGCGTGGTGATCGAAGTAGCGGCAGCGCGCGCCCTGCCCGAGCAGCCGCGCGAGCGCGGCGGCGTTTGCGCTGAGCGAGATGTCGAGCACGGTCAGCTCGTCGCCGGGGCGGGCCGTGACGCGCTCCAGCAGCCGGACGTCGCGTTTCACGCCGGTGACCAGCACGCTTTCCCGCGGCTCCTCGAGACGCAGCTGCTGCAGCGCGCACAGCCCGTCGGCGTCGCCGTTGAAGATGTCATAGAATTGCATGGGGCGCCGAGCCGAGGCTCGCTCCGTCGCGGGCGAATTCGGGCGCGACGACCGCGGGCGGCCGCGCCTCAATTCGCCCTTACACGCACTCATGAGCGACACTGCGCATGCCGATCGGCCGCCGCCCGAGGCGCGGCGCGGGGGCTTCTCGCCGCACACCGTGCGCCTCGCCTGGATACTCGCGGTAGCTTACCTGCTCGTCATCGCGTATGCCAGCCTGCAGCCGTTCCGCGGCTGGCGCATGCCTCCGCCGGAAATACTCCACTTCTCGCTCGCGCCGTGGCCGCGCTACATCACGCTCGAGGACATCGCCGTGAACCTCGCGGCCTACGCGCCGCTCGGCTTTCTGCTCTCGATCGGCTGCGGGGCGCGCTACGGCGCGCCGCTCGGCGCGCTCGCCGCCGCGCTCGCCGCCGCGCTCCTCAGCCTGGCGTTGGAAGCCGCGCAGATGTTTCTTCCCGCGCGCATCGCCTCCAACGTGGATCTGCTCACCAATGGGCTCGGCGCGCTGGTGGGAGCCATGGCCGCGCCGCTGTTCGCCCCGACGCGCATCTTCGGCAGCAGGCTGCATCGCGCGCGGCACCGGCTGTTTCACGCCGGCATGGCAGCCGACGCGGGGTTCGTCATCCTGTGCCTGTGGCTGCTCACGCAGTTCCATCCGACCGTGCAGCTGTTCGGCAGCGGCCGGCTGCGCGCGACCTTCGAGCTGCCGGCCTACGCCGTGCACACGCCGCAGCTCGCGTTCTCGGCGGAGGCGGCCGTGGCGGCGCTCACCGTGACCGCGCTGGGGCTGCTGTGCTCTGCGCTGATGCGCTCCGGCCAGCGCCTTGCGTTGCCCATCGCCATGCTGATCGGCGCCGCAATCGCAATCAAGGCGTTTACCGCGATCGCGTTGGTCCGGACGCCCTCCCCGCTCTCGTGGCTCACCCCGGGCGTCGTGCTCGGGCTGCTGGCCGGCGCGGCGCTGATCTACGCGCTCGCGCGCGTGGGCACGCGCGCGAAGCTCGTTCTCGCCGCGCTTTCGATCGTTGCGGCGACCACCGCGATCAACCTCGCGCCGGCCAATCCGTACCAAAGCATCCCGCCGCAGCTCCTCGCCGGCGGACAAAGCCACTTTCTCAACTTTTCCGCCATCGTCCGTGCGCTCTCCGAGCTATGGCCGCTGCTCGCCGTCAGCTACCTCGCCTACGCGCTAGGTGCGCGTAGGGCGGATGGGTCGTAAGCCGCGGGTCGTCCACCGCGCCGCCCGTGGTGAAGTGATAGAGCGACTGGAACGCCGTGCCCTCGAGCCCGAGCAGTGCGTGCATCTCGTCGTCGAAAAAACACCCCATGCCCGTTGCGCGCACGCCGGCGGCCTCGGCTTCGAGGTACAGCACGTGGCCCAGCACCCCCGTTTCCCAGAAGAGGTGCCGATAGCGCCATGCGCCTTCCCCGAGCGGCCCGTCGAACTCGGCGAGAAAGCCGAGCGAAAAACAGGAGTCCGCGGCGATGGCTTGATGGCAGGACACGAGTTGCGCCGCCTCGCGCAGGTCGTGCCCGATCAGCAGATAGAGGGGAATGTGCGCGGGGCAGCCCTCCACCCGCTGCCATAACCACTCGCGCCGCGTGCCGCGCTGGAGCATTTCGAGCGCCGGGGCGTTGCGCATCAGCACGTACAGCCCGGGAGCGAGCCCGGTCACGCGGTGCACGAAAAGCGCGGGATGCACGCGCGGCGCAGTCGGCCACGCGCTCCACGGCGCGACGCGCGCCCGCGGCATCAGCGCATCGAGCATCGTGTAGAAGGCGTGCGCCCCGATGGCAGTGACGCCATCGAAGTCCACCGCGCTGCGGCGCTGCCGGATGAGATCCGCCGCGCGCGCATCGAGCGCGGGCTCGGGCAGCGGCGGCAACTCCGCGTGCGGATGGGTCTTTTCGGGTCCGGTGCGCGGCTTCACCGCGGCCTCCGCGGCGCGCTCGATGTCGCGCCACTCGACGTGCGTGGCGCTCAGGCGGTTCGCGCACCCGAGCCACTGCGCGTCACGCAGCGCGGCGAGCAACGCGTCGGCCGCGGGCGCCGTCTCGTCGGTTCCCACCCACAGCACGACGTCGGCCTCCTCGCGTTCGGCATTCGCATAGTCCGCTTCCCGGTCGAGCCCGAGCAGCGCGGCGATCTCCGCGTCGCCCCACTCCGCGAGCATGCGCGTCGGCCAGCCAAGGCACGCGGCGGCGTAGGCCACGGCGGCGATCGCGTGCCCGCAGTCGTGCTGCCCGTAACGATACGCGCGCATGCCGTACTTCCATGCCTCACGCCAGTGGATGCTCGTCAGCCCCACGATCACCCCGCCGCCCGCGAACAGGCGCGAGTAGCCGACCCCGGGCAGCGCGCGGCGCTCGAGCTGGTGGTCGCGGCTCACGTAGTGGTAGACGCCCGCCTTGAGCCCGGGAAGATCCCCGCAGGCGAGATAGCCTTCGGTGGGATGGAGATTCCCGCTCGAGGGGTTGCAGCGCAGCGCCCAGCGCGTGCCGCCGTAGGATTTCCATGCCGAGACGCCCAGCGCGAGCTCGAACAGGGCCGTGATCCCGTCCATGTCGATCGGGTGCGGCGCCACGTGGCGGCCTCGGCTTACCGCGGCATAGGTCGCCTCCAGCGCGTCGGCGCGGAGCGCGAGCTGCACTTTCGGCGCGTGCGCGTAGACACGGAAAGGATCCGGCTGGTTCGCCCAGTCGAGCCCGCCCGGCCCCGGCGCATAGCGGTGCAGATGGTGCTTGCTGCGTTGGTGATACTCGGTGATCGCCGCGCGGCTCGCCGCGGTGCCTGTGCTCATGTACGCGCGTCTATAATCCGTGGCCATGGTAACCCGATTCAGGGAGCGGCATGAAAATCACTGGCGATTCTCTCGCGGAACTGCGTGAGCGGGTGCGCGCGTTCGCCGCGGCGCGCGACTGGGGCCCATTCCACACCCCGAAGAACCTCTCGATGGCGCTGGCGGTGGAAGCGGCGGAGCTGATGGAGCACTTCGAGTGGCTCAGCCCCGCGCAGAGCGCCGCGCTCCGCGCGCGAGAGAAGCGCGCGGTGGCCGAGGAGATCGCCGATGTGCTGATCTACCTCGTGCGGCTCGCCGACGTGCTCGGCGTTGACCCGCTCGCCGCCGCGTCGGCGAAGCTCCGAGCGAACGCGCGCCGCTACCCCGTCTCCCGGGCAAAAAGCTCGGCCGCCAAGCGCCCGCGCCGGGCGGTGCGGCGCGATCGCTTATAATTACGGCTCACAGCCTCGCGATGAGATTCCGTGTCACTCCGAATTCGAACGGACGCGGCCGCGCCGTTCAATTCGACCGGCATCCGGGAACACCATGAGTTACTACGAGCGGCACGTCTTCTTCTGCTGCAACCAGCGCGAGAACGGCGAGCGCTGCTGCAACAACCAGGGCTCGCAGAAGATGCGCGACTACGCCAAGGACCGCGTGAAGAAGCTCAGGCTCTCCGGGCCGGGCAAGGTACGGGTGAACCAGGCGGGATGCCTCGACCGCTGCAACGAGGGCCCGGTCCTCGTGGTCTATCCGGAGGCGGTGTGGTACACCTACGTGGACCAGAGCGACATCGACGAGATCATCAACGAGCACCTGGTGCACGGGCGCATCGTCGAGCGGCTGCGCATCTAGTGCCTGACGGCGGCGAATGGTGAACGGTGAATGGTGAATCGTAACGGCGGCGCACGGCGCCGTTTTCCCGTTCTCTGTTCTCCCATTCCGGTCTCCCGCTTCATGCCAGCCACCGAAGTCCGGCCGATGCCCGCGTCGTCGCTCGCGCGCGTGATGATCGATGGGCCGGCGGGCAAGGTCGAGACCGACATCAACGATCCCGGTGATCCGTGCCGGGGCATCGCGTTGATCGCGCATCCCCATCCAGTGCACGGCGGGACCAAGGACAACAAGGTGGTCACGACGCTCGCCAAGACCTTTTTCGCGCTCCGGTACGTGGCCGCGCGCCCTAATTTCCGCGGCGTCGGCGGCTCGGTGGGCGCCCACGACGAGGGCCGCGGCGAGACCGATGATCTCGTCGCTGTCGCCGAGTACCTGACGGACCGCTTTCGCGGGCTGCCGCTCGTGCTCGCCGGGTTCTCGTTCGGCGCCTTCGTCCAGACGCGCGTGGCGCAGCGGGTGCGCCCCGCGCGCGTGGTCCTGGTCGGGCCGGCGGTGAGCCGGTTTCGCGCCGAGCCGGTGCCGGCAGGGACGCTCGTCATCCATGGCGAGGACGACGACGTGGTGCCGCTCCCGGAGGTGCTCGACTGGGCGCGCCCGCAGAACCTGCAGGTGGTGGTCGTGCCCGACGGCGAGCATTTTTTCCACGGGAAGCTCGGGGTGCTCGCGCAGATCGTCGCGCAGCACTGCCGCGACTAGGCGAACGATGAGCTCCCTGCGCGCCACCGGCCTGCGGAAATTCTACGGCGAGCACGAGGTGGTGGCCGGCGTCGATCTCGAGCTCAGGCCGGGGGAATGCTTCGGCCTGCTCGGCCCCAACGGGGCCGGCAAGACCACGACGCTGCGGCTGTGCCTGGGGCTCATCGAGCCCGATGCGGGCGAGATCAGCGTGCTCGGCATGCCGGTGCCCGCGCGCGCGCGCGAGGCGCGCCGCAGGATCGGGGTCGTTCCGCAGACGGACAATCTCGATCCGGATTTTGCCGTGGAGGAAAACCTGCTCGTCTACGGCCGCTACTTCGGCCTGGCCACGGACGAGATCCGGGCCCGCATCCCGGGGCTCGTCCAGTTTGCGGGGCTTAACGGGCGCACCCACTCACGCATCCACACGCTCTCCGGCGGCATGAAGCGCAGGCTCACGCTCGCGCGGGCCCTGGTCAACGACCCGGACCTCGTCTTTCTCGACGAGCCCACGACCGGGCTCGACCCCCAGGCGCGGCACCTGATCTGGGAGCGGCTGCGCCAGCTGCTCGCGCAGGGAAAGACGATCTTTCTCACGACGCACTTCATGGACGAGGCGGAACGCCTCTGCCATCGCCTTGCGATCATGGACAACGGGCACATCATCGCGCAGGGCGCGCCGCGCGAGCTGATCGCGCGCCACATCGAGCCGCAGGTGGTGGAGGTTTATGGCGACGGCGCCGAGCGCTGGGCGCGCGAGACGGGCAGGCGCCTGAGCGAGCGCTGCGAGCAGGCGGGGGAGACGGTTTTCTGCTACACGCGCAATGCCGACCCGCTCGTGCACGAGCTCGAGCGGCACGAGCGCCTGCGCTACCTGCACCGTCCCGCCAGCCTGGAAGACGTCTTTCTCAAGCTCACCGGCCGCGAACTGAGGGATTAATAGCATCGGCCGCCGATGAGCGCAGATAAACACCGATAAGATCAAAGCTAAAAATAGACAGGATTAACAGGATGAAAACGAGATTTACATGATCATTTGATGGGGATTAATCCTGTTAATCTTGTGAAATCTTGTAAATCTTGTCCGTTTGTCTCGGCGTCTATCTGCGGCTCATATTCTGTCTTGATGGGGTTCTGGCCATGATAGCCAAACAACTCGCACTGCCGGCATTCAGTTTGCGGCACCTGCACGTGTGGCGCCGCAATTCCCTCGTGTGGCGCAAGCTCGCGGTCCCCTCGATGCTCGGCAACCTCGCCGACCCGATGATCTACCTGCTGGGGCTGGGCTACGGGCTGGGCGCGATGCTGTCCGATGTGGGGGGCATGCCGTACATCGCCTTCCTCGCCGCGGGCACGGTGTGCTCGAGCACCATGATGAGCGCGTCCTTCGAGACCATGTACTCGGGGTTCTCGCGCATGCACGTGCAAAAGACGTGGGACGCGATCATGAACGCGCCGGTCACGCTGGACGACGTGCTGCTCGGAGAAGCGGTGTGGGCGGCGAGCAAGAGCATGCTCTCCGGCATGGCCGTGCTGCTCGTCGCGTGGGGGCTCGGGCTGCTGCACTCTGCGCTCGCGCTGTGGGTGATACCGGTCGTGTTCCTCACCGGCCTCGCGTTCGCCGGCATGGGGCTCGTCATAACGGCGCTCTCCCCGAGCTACGACTTCTTCATGTACTACTTCACGCTGGCGATCACGCCGATGATGCTGATGTGCGGGGTGTTCTTCCCCGTTTCGCAGCTTCCCGCCGCCCTGCGGGCGCTCGCGCAGGTGCTGCCGCTCACCCACGCGGTGGACCTCGCCCGGCCGCTCATGAACGGGGCCGTGCCCGGGGACATTCCATTGCACCTCACTGTGCTCGCGGCGTACGCGATCGCGGGCTTCTACATCGCGCTGGTGCTCACGCGCCGCCGGCTGCTACAGTAGGGTCAACCCGGACGCGGAGCGCCGGTTGACCTCCGCGCGATCGAACGGACAGAATGGCTGCCGTTCATCGCGCGGCCAGGGCTCATTACTCATCACCCATTACTCATCACCCGTCGAAACAATGCTCTGGGTCAAGTCATTGCACATCACCTTCATGGTCACGTGGTTCGCCGGGCTGTTTTACCTGCCGCGGCTGTTCGTGTACCACGCAATGACCGCCGATGCCGCAGGCATCGAGCGCTTCAAAGTGATGGAGCGCAAGCTCTACTACGGCATCATGACGCCCGGCGCGCTGATCACGATCGCGACCGGCCTGTGGCTGTGGCTCGAATACGGCATCAGCGGCGGATGGCTGCACGCCAAGCTCGGCCTCGTCGCGGTGCTGATCGCCTACCACCTGTGGTGCGGGAAGCTTCTCAACGACTTCAAGCGCGATCGCAACCGGCGCACGCATATCTGGTACCGCTGGTTCAACGAGTTCCCGGTGCTCATCCTGTTCCTGGCGGTCGCGCTCGCCGTGGTCAAGCCGTTCTAGGCGCGTGGACCGGATCATCGACTACTACCTGTCGCCTTCCTCGCCCTGGACCTATCTCGGCCACGCGCGCTTTGTCGCGCTCGCGAAACGGCACGGCGCGAAGATCAACGTCAAGCCGGTTGACCTCGGCGGGAGCATCTTCCCGGTCACGGGCGGCCTGCCGGTTCACGAGCGGCCGAAAGCGCGGCAGAACTACCGGCTCGTGGAACTCGAGCGCTGGAGCCGCTATCTCGGTATTCCGTTGAACGTGCAGCCGCGCTACTTCCCGGTGGCGGGGGCGCTTGCGGCGCGCATGATCGTCGCGGCGGGGCTGGCGCAGAGCGCCGATCGGGCTCTCGACCTCGCCGGCCGCGTCCTCGCCGCCGTGTGGGCCGAGGAGCGCGACATCGCCGACGCGCAGACGCTTGCCGCGATCGCCGCCGCCGCGGGACTCGACGCGGCTCAGGTTGCCGCCCGCGCAAGCTCGGAGGAAGCCGCAAGCTGCTACCGCGCCAATACCGGGGAAGCGCTCGCGCGCGGCGTGTTCGGAGCACCGTCGTACATCTATCGCGACGAGCTCTTCTGGGGCCAGGACCGGCTCGAATTCCTGGATCGGGCGCTGGCCGGCGGCTAGGCGGCCGCACGTGTCATCCCGAATGCAGACCGGACGTTCTACGCTGCATGAGGTACCGGAGCCTGAGCTTCATGTTCTGCCTCCTGCTCCCGGCGACAGCCGGGGCCGCCGAGACGACGGCACATATCGTGGTGCAAAACTCGCCTCTGGCCGGGTTCCGCTACTATGACGGCAGGGGCGTGCTGGCCGATATGAAGATTGGCGACCGGCTCGAACTGGTTGCGGAGCCGGACAATCCGCATGATGCGAGCGCGGTACGCGTGCAGTGGCGCGGGCACGTACTCGGCTACGTGCCGCGCGCGGAGAATGCGACGGTCTCGCGCCAGCTTGCCCGCGGAGCACCGCTCGAAGCCCGGGTGACGCACTTGCGCGAGAATCGCAACCGCAGCGTGCGCCTGCGGTTCGAGGTCGTCGCGCCGCTTCATTGACACCCGTGATGGGTGATGAGTGATGGGTAATGGGTAACGGCCGTCACGCTGATCGCACATTACGCATTACTCATTACCCATTACCATCGCGAGGGAGAGAAATGAAATTCGGGCGCTTCGAGCATCAGGGACGCGTTTTCTTCGGCGCCGTCGAGGGCGATCGGGTGAGCGAGCTCGAAGGCACTCCCTTCGACCGCTACGAAGTGACGCGCAAGCGCCACGCGCTGTCGGCTCTGAAGCTGCTCGTGCCATGCATGCCGGGGAACTTCTACTGTGCGGGGCTCAACTACGCCGCGCACATCGAGTGGGCCAACCGGCGTACCGGCGGCAATCGCAAGATGCCCGAAAAAGCCGACATCGGCTACCGCTCCGCGAACGCGCTCATCGCGCACGGCGAGACGATCGTGATCCCGGCGGATTCTCCCGGCCCGGTGGAATTCGAGGGCGAGCTCGTCGCGGTGATCGGAAAGAAGGCGCGCAACCTCTCCGAGAGCGAGGCGCTCGACTGCGTGCTCGGCTACACGCTCGGCAACGACGTGAGCGAGCGCGCCTGGCAGAAACAGGACCGCACGCTGTGGCGCGCCAAGAACTGCGACACCTTCAAACCCATGGGCCCCTTCATCGCAACCGGGCTCGACCCGATGAACCTCACCATTTCCATCAAAGTGAACGGCAGGCCCGCGGGCGAATACAGCACCGACAAGATGCTGTTCTCGGCGCAGCACTATATTTCCCGGATCTCGAAGTACATGACGCTGTGGCCCGGTGACGTGGTGTGGCTCGGCACCGACGGGGCGACCGAGCCGGCGCTCGAGGACGGCGACACCGTGGAGGTCGCGCAGAAAGACATCGGGGTGCTTTCCAGTCGCGTCACGCGTGCGAAGCTGCGGTAAGCGGTAAAATTCGACGCGATCTTCCGCGAAGTTCCCGCTCACTGCTCGCCGCTTACTGCTCACTCCTCACTGCTCACTGTTCCGAATGGAGCGCTTCTTCGCCACTTGTCCGCGCGGGCTCGAGCCGGTGCTCGCGGCAGAGCTTGCGGCGCTCGACGCGCGGGATGTCCGTCCGGTGGACGGCGGTGCTGCCTTTGACGGCAACATGGCGCTCTGCTACGCGGCGAACCTGGAGAGCCGGGTCGCAAGCCGCGTGCTGTGGCGAGTCGGGCACGCACGCTACGCGAGCGAGCATGACATCGCCGACGCCGCGGGGGCGCTGCCGTGGCCGCGGTGGTTCGGCGTGCGCCGCACGATCCGCGTCAACGTCTCGGCGATCCGCTCTCCGGTGAAAAGCCTCGACTTCGTGACCCTGCGCGTCAAGGACGCCGTGTGTGACGCCTTTCGCGCGGCGCGCGGAACACGTCCCGATGTGAATACCGAGTCCCCGGATGTCCGCATCCACGCATTCCTCACTCGCGACGAGGCGACGTTCTACCTCGACACCTCGGGGGAGGCGCTCTTCAAGCGCGGATGGCGCATCACCGGTGGTGAAGCGCCATTACGGGAGAACCTTGCGGCAGGGATACTGAAACTCACGGGATGGTCTGCGCCCATTCCGCTCTACGATCCCATGTGCGGCAGCGGCACCTTCCTCGTCGAAGCCGCGATGATGGCTCTCGATGTCGCCCCGGGCCTCAACCGCCGGTTCGGCTTCGAGCGGCTCGAAAATTTCGAGGCCCGGGAGTGGCAGGCGCTCCAGCAGCGCGCGCGGGCGCGCCGCAGGCCCGCACGGCCGCTCGCGATCCACGGCTCCGACAAGTCCGGAAAGATTCTCGCGGCTGCGCGCGAGAATCTTTTATCGGCGGGCTTGGCGAAAGCGGTTCACCTCAAGCAGGTGGACGTCCTCGAAGCGAGTCCGCCGTCCGAAACCGGAATCCTCGTAACGAATCCACCTTATGGCGAGCGCGTCCCGGACCGCGACGCGCTCGCCATGTTCTATCCCAGGCTCGGCGATGCACTCAAGCAACGCTATGCGGGCTGGACCGCGTACATCCTCAGCGCCGACATGCGCCTGCCGAAGCTGATCGGGCTCAAGGCCACGAAGCGCACTCCGCTCTACAACGGCGCGCTGGAGTGCCGGCTCTTCGAGTTCAAGCTCGTGGCGGGAGGCATGCGCCGCAAGCAGCAATGACTCGTGACTGGTGACTGATGATGAAGCGACGCGGTGACTCGCGACGTTTCAGTTCAGCCACGGGCCGGAATGCGTCGGTTGCATCCGACATTTGAGCCGTTGCAGGAAGTTCCCAACCTTCCGCTCCGTCATCGCTTCGAGGTGCCGAGATGCCGGCCAAGGAACTCGAGCACCTTCTCGCGCGTTGCCTCGGTGACTTGACTGTCGTACGCGAAGAGAACGCCACCCGGGTCGCCGAGCTGTGTGACCCTCCGCGCCGGCGAGTTCCGGGGCTGGTCCCAGGCATGGCCGGTCTTAGGGAACACCTCCCATTCGACGGGGAGACCCTTCTTCTTCAGCTTTTCCAAGCGAGGCACACAGACTTTCGGATCACCGTCCTCGTCGAGCTCTCCCAAAAGTGCGAGCAGCGGCTGATCGACGTCGCGGTCCAGGTAGTCGAGCGGTCCGCGACCCGTTGCCAGAAAGCATTTCCCGTACACTGCAATCGCCGCGGCGAATCGCAGCCCGCCGGGAGAATACATCTCGCGCGTGGGCTTGCGCTGCAGCTGGTAGGTGACCCGGCCGCCGTTCGAGAATCCGATCGCGGCAATGCGCGACTTGTCGATGAAGTCGAACCTCGCCAGATGTTCCAGCGCGTCGTAAGCATCTCGGGTGCGGACGGCGATGTGAATCGGGAGAAAGCCCGCAGGGCTGCTGCGGCAATGCTCGGCGATCCGGCGCTCGCCCCAGCTATCGAGGACGAATGCAACGTACCCCGCCTTCAGCGCCTGCGACACCCAGTACGGCATGTGGCGCGGATCAAAATCCACCGCGGCGCAGGTATGCAACAGGATCAACGCCGGGAACGGCCCGCTGCCACTCGGCTTGAAAATGCCCATGCGCGCGGTGTTCGTGAAAAAGCCGGGCTCCTCGCCTCGATCGGGAAACGTCAGCTCCTTAACCGAGTACGCCCCGCGGCAGTCTATCTGGTCCTGCACCGACTGTTTTACACAACGCGCCTCCTGTTCCGGCGTCGGCTTGACCCACTCAATCGCAGCTGCCGACAGCATCCCGCCGCCAATCCCGACGGCGGCGATCGCCGATAGGATAAGAGAAGTTTTCATAAGGTCAGCCAGGTCCTCGACTCGTAATGTCCCCCTTCGGGTAGAAAAAAGGTGCCAGGAACCTCTTGGTCCACATGGCGCCGGGAAATCGACCGGTGCTCGATCCGTAGCCTTAAAGGTTTCTTACATTTTCTTCTCCACCGCGTTCTGCTTTGTCTGCGTCTCGTCCGGTTTCTTGTAATCGCCGATGACCCCTTTCAGGGGGCAGACCGTGAATGCCGGACACTTCTTGCAGCCGGCTACTAATGCGATGGGGCAAAGTGTCATACTCGATTCCTCCTGATTCGACGTTTGGCGCGGGAGCGCGTTCGATGCGTTTTCATCTGACTTGGGTGGCAACTGAAGTCCGCAGGAAGCATATACTGGCATATGCGAATTGGTGGTTGTAGATATGTGAGTATGCGCTTGTATATAGGGATGTATATGGAATTTCGAACGCGGCGTCGGCTCCACCGCGCGGGCCTGTAATCCCGGCTCCCGCACGGTCTTCTGGTTCCAATTCTGCTTCTCTCCGCATCTCCGCGGTTCTGCGCCGGCACTTATCAGCGTGCATCGCTCGCATGAGCGACTTCGCCGTCGCCGTCAACCGGCGCGCGCACCGCCGCGTTGGAGCGTACGCACAGCCCGCAGCCCGGCGACGGAAGAGCGCCATGCAAAGCGTGCGGGCGCTTGCGCGAGCCGCCGACGCGGCCCGCAACCAACAGGACGGAGGGAACGACCATGGAACGGGAACAAACATTGAAGGTACTCAACGCCTTGGCGAACGGCATCCACCCGGCGACCGGCGAGAAATTTTCCGCCGACAGCCCGTACCAGCACCCCGACACCGTGCGTGCGCTGTTCGAGGCGCTGCGCCTGGTCGAGGGCGCACGCGTGCCCGATCGCGGGCTCGAGCAACCGGTGTCGGGGAGCGGATCGCGCTGGAGCCCCGAGGAAGAGCAGCGTCTCGCCAGTGCATTCGATGGGGGCAGGACGGTCGAGGAGCTCGTGCGCGTTCACAACCGCTCGCGCGCGGCAATCGAGGCGAGACTCGTGAAGCTCGGCAAGCTCGATCCCTCGGCCGTCACCGTGCCGCTGCGCTATCCGCCGAAGCCGCCAGCAAGCGGCGAGACTCAGCGGGCGAGGTAGGTTGCGTCGAGCGCGCTGGCGCCCGGGCAGCCGATCAGCGCAAGCACGCGGTCGATCTCGTCGCGGTAGATCTCGATCGCGCGCGCGGCGCCGGCCTCGCCCGCGGCGGCGGTGCCGTAGAGCGGCGCGCGCCCGATCAGCACCGCTCTTGCGCCGAGCGCCAGCGCCTTCACCACGTCGGCGCCGCGGCGGAAGCCGCTGTCCACGAGCACGGTGATGCGGCCGCCGACTGCCTCGACGACCTCGGGCAGGATCGCGACCGGCGCGCGCGTGCTGTCCACCGCGCGGCCGCCGTGGTTGGAGACAATGACCCCATCCACGCCGCAGTCGGCGGCGAGCCGCGCGTCCCCGGCACGCAGAATCCCCTTCACCATCAGCGCGTGCGGCCAGCGTCTGCGGATCTCGCGCAGGTCCTCCCACGTGAGTGAGTCGCTCACCATCATCGAGCGCCCCATCGGAACCGCGGTGATGCGCGCCTTCACCTCGGTCGGATAGTTCTCGTAGCGCGGCATCCCGGTGGCGAGAAGGTAGCGCGCGAGCACGCCCGCGAGCCAGCGCGGGTGCAGGAGGACGTCGGTGACGTTGCGGCGCGTGAAGCGGAACGGCACGGTCATGCCGTTGCGCAGGTTGTACTCGCGCCCCGGCGGCACCGGCGTGTCCACCGTGACGACGAGCGCCTCGTAGCCCGCCGCCCGTGCGCGCTCGATGAGCGCATGCGATGCCGCGCGGTCGGGCCACATGTAGACCTGGAACCAGAGCGTGCCACCTGCCTCGGTAGCCACGCGCTCGAGCGCGGTCATCGAGCCGGTCGCCAGCGTGAACGGAATGCCCGCCGCACGCGACGCCCGCGCGAGTGCGATTTCACCCTCGAACCAGGCGAGCCCCGCCGAACCGGTGGGCGCGATCGCGATCGGCATCCTGTGGCGCCGGCCGAAGAGCGTGATCTCCTGGCTGCGGCCGGAGGTGTCCACCAGCATGCGCGGGCTGAACTTGAATCGCTCGAAGGCCGCGCGGTTCTCGACGAGCGCCACCTCGTCGCCGTTGCCGCGATCGAAGAATTCGAACACGCCCCTTGGCAGCCGCTTGCGCGCGAGCTCGCGCAAGTCGGCGATATCGTAGGCGCCAAGCGTGCCGTCGTTCATGCCTTCCCTTTCCACGGAGCGGACGCAACGGCTGAAAGAATACAACGGCACGAGCGTGGAATCACGGATCAACCCCTTGTCCGCGCCCTCACAGCAGCGCGCGCGCGAGCAGCGACACGCCCATGAGCAGCAGGACCGCCGCGACGACCCGCAACAGCGCGTCGCGCGAGATGCGTCCGTGGATGCGGGTGCCCACCCAGAGGCCGGCGAGCGCGAAAGGCACGAGCAGCGCGAACCCGACGAGCCGGTCCGCGAGCATCAGTCCGCTCGCCGTGAACACGAGCGCGCGGATCGACACCGAGAACAGGACCATGTTCGAGAGCGTCGCGCGCAGAGCGAGCTTGTCCTGCATGCGCCGCGAGAGGTAAATCGCGTAGGGCGGCGCGCCGATGCCGAAGAGCGTGCCGAACGCCCCGCCCACCAGGCCCGCCACCGGCGCCCAGCCGCGGCCCACCATGCGCAGCTCGCTCCCCTCCCGCAGCGAGTAGGCCCCGTACGCGAGCAGGAACAGGCCGAACGCGGCGAACGTCACCTGCCGTGGCATGTTCACGAGCAGCGTCACCCCGGCCACGGCCCCGACGAGGCTCGTCGGCACCATCCACTTCAACTCGGACTTGTCCGCCTCCCGCGAGAACCGCACCCCGATCGAAAGCGCCGCGGCGACGTCGAGCAACACGCACAACGGCAGCACGAAATCGAGGGGCCAGAAGAACGCGAGCGCCGGCACGGTGAACAGCGCCGCGCCGAACGCCGAAATGCCGAAGATCACGTATGCCGCCGCCACGATCGCCGCGGCGGCGATGAAGGTATGAAGGTCGAATGGAATGATCACGCCGGTTGAGCTGCGGTTTACCTGCCTGCTCGAACCGGCGTATCTGACCCGGCGCTCCAGCGTCCGGGATCAGACGATGTTCAGGTGCTCGATGCCGGTCATGACATCCCTTTCTTTCGCTTCCTTGCCCTGGAGCTTGATCATCAGGCGCAGCTCGTTCACCGAGTCGGCGTTGCGCAGCGCGTCCTCGTAGGTGATCAGCCCTCTCTCGTGCAGCTCGAAGAGGTGCTGGTCGAAGGTCTGCATGCCGAGCTCGCGCGACTTGGCCATGATCGTCTTGATCTCGTGCACCTCGCCCTTGAAGATGAGGTCCGAGATCAGCGGCGAGTTCAGCAGCACCTCCACCGCCGGCACCCTGCCCTTGCCGTCCTTCCTCGGGATCAGCCGCTGGGACACGATCGCGCGGATGTTGAGCGACAGGTCCATCAGCAGCTGCTGCTTGCGGTTCTCGGGGAAGAAGTTGATGACGCGGTCGAGCGCCTGGTTCGAGTTGTTCGCGTGCAGCGTAGCCATGCACAGGTGGCCGGTCTCCGCGAACGCGATCGCGTAGTCCATGGTGTCCATGTCCCGGATCTCCCCGATCAGGACCACGTCCGGCGCCTGCCGCAACGTGTTCTTGAGCGCGACATGCCAGGACTCGGTATCCACGCCGACCTCGCGCTGCGTGATCATGCAGTTCTTGTGCTCGTGCACGAACTCGACCGGGTCCTCGATGGTGATGATGTGTCCGTAGGTGTTCTCGTTGCGGTAGCCGACCATCGTCGCGAGCGAGGTCGATTTCCCGCAGCCGGTGCCGCCGCACATCATGATGAGGCCCCGTTTCGTCATCACGATGTCCTTGAGCACCGGGGGCAGCCCAAGGTCGTCGAACTTCGGAATGATGGTGGTGATCGTGCGCAGCACCATTCCGACGCGCCCCTGCTGCACGAACGCGCTCACGCGGAAGCGCCCGATTCCCGAGGGGCTGATCGCGAAGTTGCACTCCTTCGTCGCCTCGAACTCCCCCGCCTGCTTGTCGTTCATCATGGCGCGCGCGAGCTCCGCCGTATGCTGCGGGGTGAGCGGCTGGTTGGCGACCGGCGTCATCCTGCCGTCGAGCTTGATCGCCGGCGGGAAGCCCGCGGTGACGAAGAGGTCGGAGGCCTTCTTCGCCACCATCGCCTTCAGAAGATCGTGCATGAATTTGACTGCTTGATCCCGCTCCATACCTGGCTCCTAATCGTGATAGCCCGTTGCCGCGAGGGCGGTTACCGGAACTGGTCCTTGTTGGCCGCCCTGGAGCGCGCCTCCTCGACGGTGATGACGTTATGCCTGACGAGGTCCTGCAGGTTCTGATCCAGCGTCTGCATGCCAAGCTGCTGGCCGGTCTGTATCGCGGAGTACATCTGCGCCACCTTGTTTTCCCGGATCAGGTTGCGGATGGCCGGCGTGCCGATCATGATCTCGTGCGCCGCCACGCGCCCGCTGCCGTCCTTGGTCTTCAACAGCGTCTGCGATATGACCGCGCGCAGCGACTCGGAGAGCATCGCGCGCACCATGTCCTTTTCCTCGGCCGGAAACACGTCGATGATCCGGTCTATGGTCTTGGCCGCCGAGCTCGTGTGCAGCGTGCCGAACACCAGGTGCCCGGTCTCGGCCGCCGTCATCGCGAGCCGGATGGTCTCGAGGTCGCGCATCTCGCCCACCAGGATTACGTCCGGATCTTCGCGCAGCGCGCTTCTCAGCGCGTTGGCGAACGAAAGCGTGTGCGGCCCCACTTCGCGCTGGTTGATCAGGCATTTCTTGGCTTCGTGCACGAATTCGATCGGGTCCTCGATCGTCAGCACGTGCCCGTACTCGTTGTCGTTGATGTAGTTGACCATCGCCGCGAGCGTGGTCGATTTCCCCGAGCCGGTGGGGCCCGTCACCAGCACGATACCGCGCGGCTGGTCGGCGATGTCCTGGAACACCTTCGGCGCCTTGAGTTCCTCGAGCGTGAGTACCTTGGAAGGAATGGTCCGGAACACGGCACCCGCGCCGCGGTGTTGCACGAAGGCGTTTACCCGGAAGCGCGCGAGGTTGGGAATCGCAAACGAGAAATCGCATTCGAGGTTCTCTTCGTAGAACTTGCGCTGCCCGTCGTTCATGATGTCGTACACCATCGCGTGTACGTCCTTGTGCTCCAGCGCGGGCAGGTTGATGCGCCGCACGTCGCCGTGCACGCGGATCATCGGGGGCAGTCCCGCCGAGAGGTGCAAGTCGGACGCCTTGTTCTTGACTACAAACGCCAGCAGCTCGGCGATGTCCATTATAATGCTCCGCTATCGTGGATTCGGGCAGAAAACGCGCGCCAGTACGGCAAAATGCGCAACAAAGTCTGCGCTGTTGATCGGTCTTCTCGCGCCGCGGAAAAATTATGGGCACAATCGCCGCCAACTTGCAAGGCTTGCGCTCCCGCATGGCGCTTGCGGCCCGGGCCTGCGGCCGTTCTTCCGAGGAAATTGTGGTGGTGGCGGTGAGCAAGACCTTCGCGGCGGAGCGCGTGGCCGAGGCGCACGCCGCGGGGCAGAGCACTTTCGGCGAGAACCGCGTCCAGGAGGCCGTGACAAAAATCACGGAGCTCTCCGATCTCGCTCTCGAGTGGCATTTCATCGGACCGATACAGGCCAACAAGACGCGCCCCATAGCCGAGCATTTCCAGTGGGTGCACACGATCGAGCGCGAGAAGATCGCCGTGCGCCTGAACGAGGCCCGCCCGGAGGGGTCGCCGCCCCTCGAGGTGTGCATCCAGGTCAACGTGAGCGGCGAGGCAAGCAAGAGCGGAGTCGCCCCGGGAGAAGAGATCGCCCTCGCGCAGGCGATCTCGCGGCTTCCGCGGCTGCGGCTGCGCGGGCTGATGGCGATCCCGGAGCCGACGCCGGACCCTGCGCTGCAGCGACGGCGCTTCGCGCTGCTGCGAAAAATCAAAGACCGGCTTGCCGCGCAAGGATACCCTCTCGACACGCTGTCCATGGGCATGTCGGACGACCTGGAAGCCGCGATCGCCGAGGGCGCGACCATGGTGCGCGTGGGCACCGCGATCTTCGGCCCCCGCAATCGGTAAACGGTAATCGGTAAACGGTAAACGGTGTCGGGGGAACTGCGCTCCCACGCGGCTGCTAAGATAGCGTCATACTCCGACCGTTCACTGTTCACTGATCACCGTTCACGGCATTTGACATGAAAGTCACATTCATCGGCGGCGGCAACATGGCGAGCGCGATGATCGGCGGGCTCGTCAAGCAGGGCTGGTCCCCGGACGCGATCCGCGTGGTCGACGTTCTGAAGGCCGCGCGGCAGGCGCTCGAGCGTGATCTCAAAGTCAGAACGTACGCGCAGGTCGATGCGGAGGCGTCGCAGGTCGAGTGCATCGTCCTCGCCGTGAAACCGCAGCAGATGCGCGAGGCTGCTCGCGCGCTCAAGGCTCACCTCTCGAAGCAGCTCCTCGTCACGATCGCGGCAGGCATCCGGCTCGATGACCTCGCGCGCTGGCTCGGCGGCTACCGCCGCATCGTGCGCGCGATGCCCAACACCCCGGCGCTGGCGCGCGCCGGCGTCTCCGGCCTCTACGCCCCGGCCGCAGTCGCCGCCGCGGAGCGCGCGGCCGCCGAAAAAATACTCGGTGCCGTGGGATCAACAGTGTGGTTCGAACGAGAAGAGGATCTCGACGCCGTGACCGCCGTCTCGGGCAGCGGTCCCGCGTACGTGTTCTACTTCATCGAGGCGCTGGAACGCGCCGGGGTGGAGCTCGGGCTCCCGGCCGCGGCGGCGCGCAAGCTTGCGCTTGAAACGTTCGCGGGTGCCGTGAAGCTCGCAGCCGGGTCGGGAGAGCCGCCCGCGCGCCTGCGCGAGCGCGTCACCTCCAAGGGCGGCACCACCGAGCGCGCGCTCGGATCTCTGGAGGCCGCCGGGGTCGCCGACGCGATCGTGCGCGCGGTGCGCGCCGCCGCGGAGCGCTCGCGCGAGCTCGGCGAGGAACTAGGCAGAGATTGAGGAGCCGCAGACCCGAAGGCACGGCGAGAGCGCAACGAAAACTATATGAATGGTTCCTCTTTGCGCAATCTTTGCACCTTGGCGCCTTTGCGGTGAGGCCAGGAATTGACCCATGATGTCACGAGCGCTCGCCTTTCTCGTCGAGACCGCCTTCGGTCTGTTCACGATCGCGCTGCTCCTGCGCTTCTACCTGCAGTGGGCGCGGGCGCCCTACCGCAACCCGCTCTCCGAGTTCCTGCACGCGCTCACCGACTTCATGGTCCGCCCGGCGCGCCGCTTCATTCCCGGTTTGTGGGGCCTGGACATCGCGACCCTCGGGATCGCGTGGCTGGTGCAGCTGATGGAGTTGTTCCTGGTGCTGCAGATCCGGGGCGTCGAGTTCGGGCCGGAGGCCGGCCTCGCCTTCCTTGCGCTCGTTCTGATGGCGGCGCTGATGCTGGTAAAGCTCAGCCTCTACATCATCATGGTGGCGGTCATCGTGCAGGCCGTGCTGTCGTGGGTCAATTCCTATAGTCCCGTCATGCCTCTGCTGAACAGCATGACACGGCCCTTCCTGCGTGTGTTCCAGCGGCGCATCCCGCCGATCGGCAACGTGGACCTCTCTCCGCTGTTTGTGGTCATCGTCTGCCAGCTCCTGCTGATGGCGCCGGTCGCTTACCTGGAGGTCTCCGTATCGCGCTTGGTCCAGGGCGGCTGACGGCCCACTGGTCACGAGTCACGGGTCACGCCGCGGCCTCTGACAGGACTTCGACAAGGATTCCCCGCGTGACGTCGGCCGCCTGCGCGCAGCCTCTGATCGAATAGACGCGAGACTCTGAGATCACGCTGTCGGCTGCCCGCGCGCCTGCCCGCTCCAGCCTGCGGCAGTCCGAGTCCGGCGCGCCCTCCTTGGGTCGGACCCGAGCGTGCAGCGCGGGTTGCGAGTTCCGAGCCCGCAGTTCCACGTCCGAAGATCCGATCCGGCGACCTTGAACCTTGAACGCGGAACCCGAAACTCGGAACGCCGGCGGGGTCCCTCTTCCTCCCTCCGGCGCGCTACATCAGGATGATGTCGAACTGCTCCTGGTTGTACGCGGTTTCGACCTGCAGCGACACCGGCTTGCCGATGAAGTCCGAGAGCATCGCGAGGGCCTGCGACTCCTCGTCGAGGAACATGTCGATCACCGGCTGGGAGGCGAGGATGCGGAATTCCCGTGCGCTGAACTGCCGCGCTTCGCGCAGCAGTTCCCTCAAGATGGCGTAGCAGACCGTCTGCGCGGTCTTCAGCTCCCCGCGCCCCTGGCATAACGGGCAGGGCTCGCACAGAACGTGCGCGAGCGACTCGCGCGTGCGCTTGCGCGTCATCTCGACGAGCCCGAGCTGCGTAAATCCGTTGACCGTCATGCGCGTGCGATCGCGGGAAAGGGCCTTCCGGAACTCGTTCAACACCGCGTTCTTGTGCTCCTCGGTGTCCATGTCGATGAAATCGATGATGATGATGCCGCCGAGGTTGCGCAGGCGCAGCTGGCGCGCGATCACCTGCGCCGCCTCCAGGTTCGTTTTAAAGATGGTGTCATCGAAGCTGCGCCCGCCGACGAAGCCTCCGGTGTTGACATCGATGGTGGTCAGAGCCTCGGTCTGGTCGATGATCAGGTAGCCTCCCGACTTCAGCTCCACGCGCCGGGCGAGCGCCTTCTCGATCTCGTCCTCGACGCCATAGAGGTCGAACAGCGGGCGCTCGCCTGCATAGTGCTCGATGCGCTCCGCGACATTGGGCGTGAAATCCTGCCCGAATTCGAGCATCCTCTGGTAGGCCTCGCGCGAATCCACCAGGATGCGCGCGGTCTCCTCGTGCACGAAATCGCGCAGCACCCGGAGGGCGAGATCGAGATCCTGGTAGAGCAGCGTCAGCGGCCCGGCGCTGCGCGCCTTCTCCTGCATGCCTCCCCACAGCCGCCGCAGATAGTCGATGTCGGCCCTCAACTCGCGCTCCGAGGCCGCCTCGGCCATCGTGCGGATGATGAACCCGCCCCTTTCTTCGGCCGGCAGCAGCAGCTGCAGCTTTTCGCGCAGGTGCGCCCGCTCGTCCTCGTCCTCGATCCGCTGGGAGATGCCGATGTGCGATTCCTGCGGCAGATAAACGAGCAGGCGCCCCGCCATGGAAACCTGCGTGGAGAGCCGCGCCCCCTTGGTCCCGATCGGGTCCTTCACGACCTGCACGATCAGGTTCTGGCCCTCGGCGACGAGCTTCTCGATCGGGGTGGATCGCTCGCCGTTGTGGCGGTTGCCCCAGATATCGGCCGCATGCAGGAACGCCGCGCGCTCGCCCCCGATGTCGATGAACGCCGATTGCATTCCGGGCAGCACGCGGATCACCCGCCCCATGTAGATGTTGCCCACCATGCCGCGCGCCGCGGCGCGCTCCACGTGCACTTCCTGGGTAACGCCGTAATCGATCAGGGCCACCCGCGTCTCGCGCGGCGTGACGTTGATCAGGATTTCCTCGGTTACGGCCATGCGGGCTTATACGACGGGAATGTCGAACCGCGCGAGCAGCTCCGCCGTTTCCGCCAGCGGCAGGCCCATGACCCCGGAGTAGCTGCCGGCCATCCGGGTGACGAACGCCGCCGCGCGGCCCTGGATCGCGTACGCGCCGGCCTTGTCGAGGGGCTCACCGCTCGTGATGTAGCGGCGAATCTCGTTTTCCTTGAGCTCGCGGAACCACACGCTGGAGACCGAAATCTGCGTTTCGACCTGATCCCGCAGCGCAAGGGCAACGGCGGTGAGCACCTGATGCTCCCGGCCCGAGAGCGTCCTGAGTATCCGCGCCGCGTGTTCCGCGTCTTCGGGCTTGCCGATGACCGCGTCCTCGAACACGACGGTGGTGTCCGCCGCCAGTACCGGCTTCTGCGGCAGCCCGCGCTGCGCGATCTGGCGCACGGCCGCGGCCGCCTTCGCGGTCGCCAGGCGCAGCGCGTACACCCCGGGCGATTCGTCGGCCAGCGGGGCCTCGTCCACGTCGGCGCCGCGGCGCAGGTCCTCGCGCAGCAGCAGCACCTCGAAGGGCACGCCGATCTGCTTGAGCAGTTCGCGCCGCCGAGGGCTGCGGGAGGCGAGATAGATCCGCTTGTCGCTGACGCTCATTCTAGGATTGAGGATTGAGGATTGAGGATTGAGGATTGAGGATCGAGGGAGCGTTCGGTTATCCGTCATGCTCGATCCTCACTCCTCAATCCTCATTCCTGCGTTTCACTCCCTGTGATAGGGGTGATTGTGCAGCAGAGTGAGCGCGCGATAAAGCTGCTCCGCAAGCACGACGCGCGCAAGCGCGTGCGGCAGGGTCAGTGGAGAGAGCGACCACCGGAACGCCGCCTCGCGCTTGAGCCCCTCCGCCAGGCCGTCGGCGCCCCCGACGATGAAGGCGATATCGCGCCCGCTCTCGCGCCAGCGCACGAACCGCTTCGCCAGTTCCGCCGTGCTCATGAGCACCCCCCGCTCGTCCAGGACAACGCGCAGGCAGTTGGCGGGCAATGCGCCGACTATCCGCTTCTGCTCGGCCTCCAGCACCCGCAGCGCCGTCTGTCCGGAACCGCGCGCGGCGGGTTTGAGCGCGATCAGTTCGATGCGGGCCTCGCGCGGCATGCGGCGCGCGTATTCGACGAATCCGGCCTCCGCCCATGCCGGCATTCTATGACCAACCGCGACCACGAGGAGCTTCATGCGGCCGCGCCGCGGGCGGCCCCCTAATGCGCCCCCGCGCGGGGGGACCGCCGGCCCCGCAGCGGCGCCCACAATTCCTCGAGATTGTAGTGCCTGCGGACCGTGGGCTGCATGATATGAATGATCACCTGGCCCAAATCGACCAGGATCCAGTCTCCCACCTGCTCTCCCTCCGTCCCGTACACCCGCGCGCCAAGCGCCTCGAGCTTCTCGTGGACATGGTTGGAGAGCGCCCTGCCCTGGCGAGCGGAATCTGCGCTCGCGATGATGATCTTGTCGAACAGCACGGTCATGCGCCTGACGTCCAGCACCACGATGTCGCGCGCCTTGATGTCCTCGAGCGCCGCCACCGCCGCCTTGACCAGCTTGTCTGACCTCATCGACCTCCGGGGTAGAGCCTGTTCGTTTGAATATAATCGAGAACGGCGTCGGGGAGCAAATAACGCGGATCCTCGCCGGAGCGCAGCATGTTGCGGATCGCGCTCGCCGAGATGTCGAGCGCGGTGATGGCGACCACGGCGATGCCTCCGGCGGGCGCGAGGTGCACGGAAAGCGGCTGTTTCATGAGCCGCGCGGCGTACTCCCGCGCCAGCGGCTGCGACATCCGCTGCTGCCAGCGCTCGACCGCCCCGCCGGGACGGTGCGCCACGACGATGTGCGCGAGCAAGAACAGCTCGTGCCACCGGTGCCACGCGGCCAGCTCCAGAAACGCATCGGCTCCGAGCAACAGAGCGAGCGGGCAATCCGCCCCGAACTCGGCCCGCAGGGCCGTGAGCGTGTCGAACGTGTAGCCCGGTCCCGGGCGGCGCGCCTCGCGGTCGTCCACCCTGAACCGGCCGTTGCCCGACACGGCAAGACGCACCATCTCGACGCGGTGCTCGACGAGGGCCTGCGGCGCGGCGCGGTGTGGCGGCGTGCCGCTCGGGACGAACCGCACCTCCTTGAGCTTGAGCGCCTCGAACAACTCCTGTGCGAGGCGCAGGTGTCCGAAATGGATGGGATCGAAGGTGCCGCCGAGAATGCCGATGGGAGCGGCGCTACTCACGCACGCCGCCCACTAGAGAAGAATCTTGAACCACAAAGGACACAAAGGACACGAAGAGGAACACATGAGTTAGAACCGCCCATAAAAAAACAATGACGCAGAAATTCAGGCCTTCTTATGCCGTTTTTGATCTTGCAGATGAAACCTTTGTGTCCTTTGTGTCCTTCGTGGTGAAGCTTTTTCGCTACAAGACCAACCGGCGGATGTCGGACAGCACCGAGCTCAGGTGCGAGATGAAGCGCGCGCCCTGCGCGCCGTCGATGACGCGGTGGTCGTACGACACCGACAGCGGCAGCATCAGCCGCGGGGCGAATTCCTTGCCGTTCCACACCGGCTTCATCACCGACCTGCCCACTCCCAGGATCGCCACCTCCGGCGCGTTGATGATGGGCGTGAACATCGAGCCGCCGATACCGCCCAGGCTCGAGATCGAGAAGCAGCCGCCCTGCAGATCGGCGGGATTGATCTTGCCCGCGCGCATGCGCGCGCTCACGTCGCCCAGCTCCCTTGCGAGCTCGAGCAGGCCCTTCTTGTCCGCATCGCGGATCACGGGAACGACCAGGCCGTTCGGCGTATCCACGGCCACGCCGATGTGAAAGTACTGCTTGAGGACGAGGCTTTCTCCGTCAGCCGAGAGCGAGGCGTTGAACTCCGGAAACTGCTTGAGCGCAACCACGCAAGCCTTGATCAGGAAACAGATGATGGTAAAGCGGATGCCCTGCGCCTTCGCCTCTTCGGCCTGGAGCTTGCGGAATTCCTCGAGCTCGGTGATGTCCGCCTCGTCGTGCTGCGTAACGTGCGGGATGGCAACCCAGTTACGGTGCAGATTCGCGCCGGAGAGCTTCTTGATGCGGGAGAGCGGCTTCGCTTCCACCGGACCGAACCTGGCAAAGTCGACCTGCGGCAGCGGCGGCAGGCCCAGCCCGAGCCCGCCTTCGGCGCCGCGAGGCCGCGCGAGCTCGCCCTTGACGTAGCTCTGAACGTCCTCCTTGAGGACGCGCTCCTTGGGCCCGCTGCCCTTGACGCGCGCGAGATCCACGCCGAGCTCCCGCGCGAAGCGCCGCACCGAGGGGCTCGCGTGGGCGTTGCGGAATCCCGCCTCGTCCGTGACGGGCGCGGGTGTGGCCGCCGGCTGTATCTCGCGCTGCCGGGCGGGGGCTGCAGCGGGCTCGCGCTTTTCCGGCGGTGCGGGCGGCGCCCTTTCTTCCTTGGGCTCCTCTTTCTTCGCGGCCGGCGCCTCGCGCTTGGGCTCCTCCTTCTCCTTCTCTTTCTCTTTCTCCTTCTCCTTCTCCTTCTTCCCCTCCTCCACCGCGGGCTTGCCGCCGTCGCCGGTCTCGAGCGTGAGCACCAGCGTGCCCTCCGAGACTTTGTCGCCGGCCTTAACCCGGATCTCCTTCACCACGCCCGCGCACGGCGAGGGAACGTCCATCGTCGCCTTGTCGGATTCGAGCGTGATCAGCGAATCCTCCGGCTTCACGGAATCGCCCGGCTTCACCAGCACCTCGATGACCGGCACGTCCTTGAAGTCGCCGATGCCGGGGACCTTGACCTCGATGACGTTGCTCATGATCGATTTGTAGGATTGAGGATCGAGGATTGGGCATTGAGTGGAATCTCAACGACGCCCCACGCTTTGCCCTCAATCTTCAATCCTCGGTCCTCAGTCTCAGTCCTCGATCCTCATAGCTCAATCCTCAATCCTGCTACTCACACTCTCGCAGGGTTGGGTTTCTCCGGATCGACGCCGTACTTCTTGATCGCCTCCGTGACTTTCTTGCGCGGCATCGCTTCCTGGTCGGCGAGCGCTTTCAGCGCCGCCACCGCGACATAGTTGCGGTCCACTTCGAAGAAATGGCGCAGCGCCTCGCGCGTATCCGAGCGCCCGAAGCCGTCGGTGCCGAGCACGGTGTAGTGCCGGGGGTCCGGCAGGAAGCCGCGAACCTGGTCGGCGAAGGCTTTCATGTAGTCGGTCGCCGCGATCACCGGCCCCGGGCGGTCGCTGAGGCATTGCTCGACGTGGCAAGCGCGGCGCTCGCCTTCCGGATGCAGCAGGTTCCAACGCGCGGCCTCGAGGCCGTCGCGCCTGAGCTCGTTGAAGCTGGTGACGCTCCAGATGTCGGCGGACACACCGAAGTCCCGCTCGAGCATCTCCGCCGCCGCGATCACCTCGCGCAATATGGCGCCGCTGCCCAGGAGCTGGACCCTGGGCTGTTTCTTCTTGCTCTTGCCCTCCGAGAACAGGTACATGCCCCGCAGGATGCCCTTCTCCGCGCCTTCCGGCATCGCCGGATGCGCGTAGTTCTCGTTCATCACGGTGATGTAGTAGAAGACGTCTTCCTGTTCCTGGTACATGCGGCGCAGCCCGTCCTGGATGATCACGGCAAGCTCGTAGGCGAAGGTCGGGTCGTAGGAGACGCAATTCGGTATGGTGGATGCGGCCAGGTGGCTGTGGCCGTCCTCGTGCTGCAGCCCCTCGCCGTTGAGCGTGGTGCGCCCCGAGGTCCCTCCGAGCAGGAAACCGCGCGCGCGCATGTCCCCGGCAGCCCACGCGAGGTCCCCCACGCGCTGGAAGCCGAACATCGAGTAGAAGATGTAGAACGGGATCATGGGCCTGCCGTGCGTGCTGTACGAGGTCGCCGCGGCGATCCACGAGCACAACGCGCCGGCCTCGCAGATGCCTTCCTGCAGGATCTGGCCGTTCTGGTCCTCCTTGTAGAACATGAGCTGCTCGGCGTCCTGCGGCGTGTAGAGCTGCCCGACGTGGGAATAGATGCCGAGCTGGCGGAACATGCCCTCCATGCCGAAAGTGCGCGATTCATCCGGCACGATCGGCACCACCAGCTTGCCGACGTTCTTGTCGCGGATGATCGAGTTCAGGATCCGCACGAACGCCATGGTCGTCGAGATCTCGCGGTCCTCGGTTCCCTTCAGCAGCTGCTCGAAAGCGGAGAGCGGCGGCACCGTCAGGGCTTCGGCCTGGTTGTGGCGCGCGGGCAGCGAGCCACCCATTGCCTTCATCCGCTCCACGAGATACTTCATCTCGGGGCTGTCCTCGGGCGGCCGGTAGTACGGGACCGTCTCGAGTTGGTCATCCGGTATCGGCACGCCGAAGCGGTCCCGGAACGTCTTGATCGACGCCGTTCCCATCTTCTTCTGCTGGTGGGTGATGTTCTGGCCTTCGCCCGACTCGCCCATGCCGTAGCCCTTGATCGTCTTGGCGAGGATCACGGTGGGCTCGCCCTTGTGCTTCACCGCCGCCGCGTAGGCCGCGTAGACCTTGTGCGGGTCGTGCCCGCCGCGGTTGAGCCGCCAGATCTCGTCGTCGGACATGTGCGCCACCATCTCGAGCAGTTCAGGATACTTGCCGAAAAAGTGCTTGCGCACGTAGGCGCCGTCGTTCGCCTTGAAGGCCTGGTATTCGCCGTCCACGCACTCTTCCATGCGCTTGAGAAGCAGCCCCTTGCTGTCGCGCAGGAACAGGGGATCCCAGTAGGAGCCCCACACCACCTTGATCACGTTCCAGCCCGCGCCGCGGAATGCGGACTCCAGCTCCTGGATGATCTTGCCGTTGCCGCGCACCGGGCCGTCGAGGCGCTGCAGGTTGCAGTTCACCACGAAAATCAGGTTGTCGAGCTTCTCGCGCCCCGCGAGCGAGATCGCTCCAAGCGATTCCGGCTCGTCCATCTCGCCGTCGCCCATGTACGCCCAGATCTTGCGGCCCTGCGCCTCGAGCATGCCGCGGTCTCTCAGGTAGCGCAGGAAGCGCGCCTGGTAGATCGCCATGATCGGGGCGAGCCCCATGGAGACGGTCGGGAACTGCCAGAAGTCCGGCATCAGCCACGGATGCGGATACGAGGACAATCCCTTGCCCCCCACCTCGCGGCGGAAATTGTCCAGCTGCTCTTCCGTGACGCGGCCCTCGAGGTACGCGCGCGCGTAGATCCCCGGCGCCGAATGCCCCTGGAAGTAGACGAGGTCCCCGAGGAAGCTCTCGTTGCGCGCGCGGAAGAAATGATTGAATCCCACGTCGTACAGCGTCGCGGCGGAGGCGAAGCTCGCGATGTGGCCGCCGAGCCCGGAGGATTCCTGGTTCGCGCGCACCACCATCGCCATCGCGTTCCACCGCACGTAGGAGCGGATGCGGTGCTCGAGCTCCGCGTCGCCGGGGGAACGCTCTTCCTGCGCGAGCGGGATCGTGTTCTTATAGGCCGTATTGGCGTTGTACGGGATGTAGGCGCCGACATTGCGCGCCTTGTCCACGAGTTTTTCCAGCAGGTAGTTGGCGCGCGCGGGACCTTCGCGCTCGAGCACCGAATCGAGCGCATCGAGCCACTCGCGGGTCTCCTGCGGGTCAGTGTCGGGCTGAATGTCTCTCATGTCCATGGCGGCCAACCTCGCTATCGGACGAGCTCGTGTCAGGGTAAGGTCACTGCAGGCGTTCGGGCGCGCTTATGGCGCTCCGCGTCCGGCACGGCCATTATAGCATCGGGCCATGCCCGGACCGGGTCGCACGCGCGCCGGATTGTTTTGCCGCAACAGATGCTTACGTGCCCGGACGGAGACCGCCGGGCACGCGCCCGGAGCGCGGCGCAGTACGCGTCTAGCGGCCAGTAAATCGCGGCGGCCGCTTTTCGACGAACGCCTTCATCCCCTCTTTCTGGTCTTGCGTCGCGCAGCAGCGGCCGAAGTACTGCGATTCGAGCGCAAGCGCGGCAGCGAGCCCGAGCTCCGCGCCGCGCCGCACCGCCTCCTTGGTGTAGCGCACGGCAGCCGGGCCCATGCCGGCGATCACCCGCGCCATGTCCAGGCCGGTTTGTCTCAACCCGGCGGCGGGCACCACCCGGTTCGCCACGCCGATCGCGGCCGCCTCCTCTGCATTGATCTGGCGCCCCGTGCAAAGCAGTTCCAGCGCGCGCGCCGGCCCGATTCTGCGCGGCAGGCGCTGGGTGCCGCCGAAACCGGCGCACACGCCGAGATTGACTTCGGGCTGGCCGAATACCGCGCGCTCGGACGCAATGATCCAGTCGCATGCGAGCGCGAGCTCGCAGCCGCCGCCCAGCGCATAGCCATTCACCAGCGCGATCACGGGCAGCGGAAGCGCTTCGAGCTTCGCGAAAGCGCGGGAGCCGTGCGCCGAGAACGCCTCGCCCTGCCCTGGCGTGAAGTTCTGCATCTCCGTGATGTCCGCGCCGGCGACGAAAGCCTTCTCTCCCGCGCCGGTGACGAGCAGCACGCGCGCGCCGGGGTCTTCCGCCACGACGTCCGTGGCGACCGCGATTTCGTCGAGCGTCGCGCTGTTCAGCGCGTTCAACGCCTTCGGTCGGCTGATCGTGAGAAGATAGATGCCGGGCTCGGGCTGCTCGAGCAGGATATTCTGAAAAGCCATGGATTCACCGCCAAGGCGCAAATGGAACCGAATTAAGTCAGGAATCGAAGGTCCGACGCCCACCGTAGGCAACCAGCGACCCAGATTGTATTTGTTTCAGTCTCGATTTTGATCGCGAAGGTCGTTTCGGTTCTGTTCCTGTTCTTGTTTTCCCTGGCGTACCTCGGCGGTTCAATTTCTTTATTCTCTCGACGTCTCTGTGGTTTAAAAAGCTGGAATGAGGACCGCGCATTGAGGATTGAGAGAATTCATGCCGCGTCCCTTTGTGTCCTTCGTGTCCTTTGTGGCTCAGCTTTTCACTTCGCCGACATGCGCAGCGCGCCGTCGAGCCGGATCACCTCGCCGTTCAGCATCGGATTCTCGACAATGTGCTGCACCAGCGCCGCGTATTCTTCCGGCTTGCCGAGCCGGGGCGGAAAAGGAGTCTGCGCCGCGAGCGATTGCTGCAGCTCGGGTGCGAACGCCGCTGCCATCGGGGTTTCGAAAACGCCGGGCGCGATTGTCATGACGCGGATGCCGAAGCGCGCGAGTTCGCGCGCGGCCGGCAGCGTGAGTGCCGCCACGCCCGCCTTGGAAGCGCTGTAGGCAACCTGGCCGACCTGCCCTTCGAATGCGGCGACGGATGCCGTGTTGACGATGATGCCGCGCTCGCCCCCGCCATCGGGGGTGTTCTCCGCCATCGCTTGCGCCGCGAGCCGCAGCACGTTGAACGTGCCGACGAGGTTCACCTCGAGCGTGCGCCGGAAGCTGTCGAGCCGGTGCGGCCCCTGCTTGCCCAGCACCCGCTCGCCGGGCGCGATGCCCGCGCAGCTCACCGCGCCCTGCAGCGAGCCGAAGCTTGCTCGCGCCGCTGCGATCGCTCGCGCGACCTGCGCTTCGTCCGTGACATCCGCGGGCGCAAACCGCGCCCGGGCTCCTATTTCCTGTGCGAGCCGCTCCCCGTGCTCGCGTTGCACGTCAACGACGACCACGTTCGCGCCCGCCGCGGCGAGCCGGCGCGCGGTCGCGGCGCCGAGCCCCGAGCCCCCGCCCGTCACCAGGAACGTGGCGCCCGCGACCCTCACTTGGATGCCGTTTCGGGTTCAGTTCGGATCTTCACGTAGGACCCGGGGGCGTCCTCGTAGGCTTTGAGCTTCCCCTTGCCGGGAACGCGCGTCGCAACCATCCCGCCCCCGTGCTCCGCGATCCAGTTCTTCCAGTCCATCCACCAGGAACCGGGATGCTGCTCGGCGTCCTTCAGCCAGCGCTCGGCGTCGGGCGCAAGCTTGTCGTTGGTCCAGTAGCAGTACTTGTTGGCCGCCGGCGGATTGATGATGCCGGCGATGTGCCCGGAGCCGCCAAGCACGAATCGAACCGGCCCCCCGAAAAGCCTCGCCCCGGCATACGTCGAGCGCCACGGTGCGATGTGATCCTCCACCGTCGAGACGAAGTAGAGCGGGGCCTTCACCTTCGCGAGATCGATCGGCACCTTGTTGATGTGGATGCCCCCGGGCTTGCTCAACAGGTTCTTCAAATACATGTTGCGCAAATAGAAAATGTGCATCGCGGCCGGCATGCGCGTCGAGTCGGAGTTCCAGTAGAGCAGGTCGAACGGAAACGGGTCGCGTCCCAGCAGGTAATTGTTGACCACGAACGACCAGATGAGATCGTTCGCGCGCAGCATGTTGAAGGTCGTCGCCATCTCGCGGCCCTCGAGGTAGCCGCGCTTCTTCATGCGCCGCTCGAGCGCTTCCAGCTGCTCCTCGTCGATGAAGACCTCGAGCTCTCCCGGCTCCCCGAAATCGATCATGCTCGCGAAGAAGGTGGCGGAGGTTATGCGCCGGTCGCCCTCGGCAGCCATGGAGCCTAGCGCACATGCGAGCAGCGTGCCGCCCAGGCAGTAGCCGATCACGTTGACCTCGCGCTCGGCGGTGGCCTTCTCGATCGCGTCGAGCGCCGCGAGCACGCCTTCCGTCAGGTAGTCGTCGAAACGCTTGTGCGCGAGCTCCTCGTCGGGGTTCACCCAGGAGACCACGAACACGGTGTGGCCCTCGCCCACCGCCCACTTGATGAATGAATTGTTCTCGCGCAGATCGAGGATATAGAACTTGTTGATCCACGGCGGGATGATGAGCAGGGGCCTGCGGTGGACCTCCTTCGTTGCAGGCGCATACTGCAGGAGCTGCATCAGCTCGTTCTGGTAGACCACCTTGCCCGGAGTGACGGCGATGTTCGCGCCGAGCCGGAACGCGCGCTCGTCGGTCATCCGCACGCGGATCTGCTCGCCCTCGCCGCGGGCCAGGTCCTCGAGCAGGTTGTCGAGCCCCTTCACCAGGTTGGCGCCGCCGGTCGCAACGGTCTCGCGCAGTACTTCCGGGTTCGTCAGGAGGAAATTGCTCGGCGAGAGCGCGTCGATGTACTGCCGCGTGTAGAAATCCACCTTCTTCGCGGTGCGCTCGTCGAGGCCTTCGACGCCGCCCACGGCCTGGTGCAGATTCTTGGCGGCGATCAGGTACGACTGCTTGATGTAGTCGTAAAGGAAATTCTGCTGCCAGTCCTCGTGCTTGAAGCGGCGGTCCTCCCGGCGCGGCGCGGCTACCGGCTCCACCTCGTGGCCCATCAGCTTCAGCATCGAGCTCTGCCACAGCGCGGCGTAGTCCTGCCACAACTGCATCTGCAGCTGCGCGAGCTTGAACGGGTCGGCGAGCATTTTCTGCCACGCCTCGAAGAAGGCCCGCGCGATTCCGAGCTCGTCGCCGAGCGGCGCAACGCCGCCCTGCGCCTGGCGCTGCATGAATTTGGCGATGAGCTGCGCGCTCTTCTCGGCGATCCCGCCGTAGACCCTGGCGAGTTCCTCGGGGCCGGATTTTTGCGTGGAGGTTTCCCGCGTGGCGCTCATGCGTATTCCTTCGGTGCCGGCGGCGAGCGGCGCGCGAAACGATAGCTGCCGGCCTCGTCCGTGGCGCGCGTGAGCTTGCCCGCGTGCATCAGGTGGTTCAAGTGGGCAATGGCCTCGCCCATGGCAAAGAACAGCTGCTCGTCGTGATAGTCGCGGCCGAAAAGCTCGGGCAGCAATTGTGCCGCAGTGCGCGGCTGCCGACAAACCTCCAGGGCCCGTTCGAGGCGCTGCGCGTGGTGGACCCGAAGCGCGGTGATCCGGTCCTGCAATCCACGAAACGGCAGGCCGTGCGAAGGCAGCACGATCGTGCCCTCCGGTAGAGCGGCGAGCCGCTCGAGCGAGCGCAGATACTGCCCGAGCGGATCTGCCTCGGGCTCCATGGGCCAGACGCTCACATTGGTGGTGATGCGCGGGAGCACCATGTCGCCCGAGATGAGCGCGCCCAGCCGCTCGCAGTAGAGCGAAGCGTGCGCCGGCGAATGGCCGTGCCCGACGATGACGCGCCAGGCGTTTCCCCTGATCTCGATCGAGTCGCCGTCGCTCAGCCGGCAGAACGCGTGCGGCACTTGCGGCACGCCGCGCCGATAATATTCGTCGGGAGAATTCACGGCGACGCACCGTGCGGGGTCGAGACCATGACGCAGGAACAGCTCGCGCATCTGGGCGAGCCCGGTGCCTGCGGCGCGCTGATGCACCGCGCGGGCGAGCAAATATTCGGGCTCGGTCATCCACGGCGTCACGCTGCACCGCTCGGCGAGCCAGGCCGCGAGGCCGACGTGATCCGGATGGCAGTGCGTGACCATCAGGCGGGTGACGGGGCGCCTTCCGTCCCCCGGCGCCAATATCCGGTCCCAGACCTCGCGCGCCGGATGCGTGGAGTAGCCGCAGTCCACGGCGGTCCACCCCTCTCCGTCGGCGAGCAGCCACAGATTGATATGGTCGAGGCGGAACGGCAGGGGCATTCGCAGCCACTGCACCCCGGGCAGCACAGGCGTGATCAGGCCGAAATCGACCGCCTCCAATGGATAGTCCAGCTTCAGTGGGTGCTCCAGGGTGAGCTGTAGGGCTGGATGGTATTGACGTTAACGTAAACGTGAGATAACCTTTGAGCCGATATGTTACACGGCGATATTGCAAAGCACAATGAGCGCAACTTATAGCATTTCCGACCTCGCCCACGAGTTTAGTGTGACCACCCGCACCATCCGCTATTACGAAGACCAGGGACTGCTCAGCCCTGCTCGCGAGGGAGTCAACCGTGTATTCAGCAACCGCGACCGGGTTCGCCTGAAGCTGGCCCTGCGAGGAAAGCGCCTCGGTTTCAGTCTCCGCGAGATCCGCGAGCTGTTCGAACTCTACGATGTCTCCCGGGACGAAGAACGCCAGCTCGAGGTTTTCCTCGCCAAGCTCGAGCGGCGTCGGGCGATCCTCGAGCAACAGCGCGAGGACATCGAAGTGATGTTGCAGGAGATCACCTTCTTCGCAAACCAGTGCCGCCGCCTGCTCAAGGACGAACGCGGTGACGGCGCAGAAAAGGTGGCGTGACTAAGACGCGATGCCACTGCATAACGTTTACGTTAACGTAATGCTTCTACCAGGCCAGGAAACGCCTGAAAACCGGGCCCGCACGAGCCGCCAGGAAGTTCAGTCGGGCTACCCGCGCATTGCCGCCGCGCGGGTTCGCGGCGCGACTTCCCATTAACGGGTGCGCGGGGGCAAGCGATGCGGCGGGGACTTCAGTTCGGGCTGGGCGAGACGGTGGATATCCTGCGCGAGTCGGTCGCGACGTTCGCTGCGCGCGAGATCGCGCCCCGCGCCGCGGAGATCGACCGCAGTAACGAATTCCCGCGCGATCTGTGGCCCAAGCTCGGAAGCCTTGGCCTGCTCGGCATCACCGTCGAGGAAGAATTCGGAGGCGCGGCCATGGGCTACCTCGCGCACGTGGTCGCGATGGAGGAGATCAGCCGCGCGTCCGCTTCGGTCGGGCTTTCCTACGGCGCGCATTCCAATCTCTGCGTCAACCAGATCCGCCGCATCGCCACGCCTGCGCAGAAAAAACGCTATCTGCCCAGGCTCGTCTCCGGCGAGCATGTCGGCGCGCTCGCCATGAGCGAGCCGAACGCGGGCTCCGACGTCGTGGGCATGCGCCTGCGCGCCGAGAAACACGGCGACCACTACGTTCTGAACGGAAGCAAGATGTGGATCACCAACGGGCCCGACGCCGACGTACTGGTGGTCTACGCCAAGACCGACGCCGATGCCGGCGCGCGCGGCATCACCGCATTCATCATCGAAAGCACGTTCAAGGGCTATCGATCCGCGCAGAAGCTCGACAAGCTCGGCATGCGCGGATCCAGCACCAGCGAGCTGGTGTTCCAGGACTGCGCGGTGCCGGAGGCGAACGTGCTCGGCGCAGTCGGCAAGGGAATCGAAGTGCTGATGAGCGGGCTCGATTACGAGCGCGCGGTGCTGGCAGCGGGCCCGGTCGGCATCATGCAGGCATGCATGGACGTGGTGCTGCCGTTCGTCCACGAGCGCCGGCAGTTCGATCAGCCGATCGGCGAGTTCCAGTTGATGCAGGGCAAGCTCGCCGACATGTACACCACGCTCAACGCGTGCCGCGCCTACGTCTACGCGGTGGCGGGCGCTTGCGACCGCGGCGAGGTCGCGCGCAAGGACGCGGCCGGTGCCATACTTTATGCCGCGGAACGGGCAACGTGGATGGCGAGCGAGGCGATCCAGTGCCTCGGCGGCATGGGCTACGTCAACGAGACGCCCACCGGGCGGCTGCTGCGCGACGCCAAGCTCTATGAGATCGGCGCAGGAACATCTGAAATCAGGCGTTGGCTCATCGGCCGGGATCTGTACGATGAGACTCGATAGACCAGCGCGCCGGCCGAGACCAAGTCGGGGCGCGGACAGTTGAAATCAGGCGGTGGCGGATCGCAACGGAGTCGTACGAAGACTGGCGCTGACGACAGTATGGCTCGCTTCGATTCCTCCCATCCCGTGAAGCCGGCCTGTGCCCCTACTCGATGGAGCACGGCCGGGCCTGCGATGCCGCCAGGGAACGAAAGACCAAAGCGACCTGGAGTAAGCACTCGCGCCGATGGATCTGGTTCGCGCAAATTACCGTTGGCCGATGCTGCGGATCCGAGCCGGATCTGCGGTCTGGAGTGACCACTAACTGACTCGCTGAATCAACGAGATAGCTCCATGCTGCGAACAGCGCTTTGCGATCAACTGGGAATCCGACTTCCGATCATCCAGGCGCCGATGGCCGGCGGGACATCCACCCCTGCGCTCGCCGCTGCAGTTACCGGAGCGGGCGCACTCGGTTCGCTCGGCTTCGCCTATACGCAGCCAGAGGGCATGCAGCGCGACATCGATGCCGTGCGCGAGCGTACCGGCGGCGCATTCAATGCCAATTTGTTCGGCGCGCCGCAACCGGCCGCGATCGAGCCGTCCGCCCAGCGCGCCGCGATCGCGGCGGTGAGCGCTTACTATGAGGAAATAGGCCTGCCCGCGCCCCAGCCGGTGCGCCCGCCGTACGCCCCCGACCTCGAGGCGCAGCTTGCGATCGTCGAGTCCTCGCGTCCTCCGGTGTTCACCTTCCATCTCGGCGAGCTCCCCGCCCGACGCGTACGGCATTTGCAATCGCTCGGCATCAAGGTCGGCGGCAGCGCGACCTGCGTGGCCGAAGCCCGACGGCTCGAGACGAACAGCGTGGATTTCATCGTCGCGCAGGGCGCCGAGGCGGGCGGACACCGCGGAACCTATCTGCGCGATCCGTACGACGCGCTCACCGGCACCTTCGCCCTCGTGCGCATGATCGTCCGCGCGGTGCGCGCGCCGGTGGTCGCCGCCGGCGGCATCATGGACGGCGCCGGCATCGCCGCGGCGCTCGCGCTGGGCGCGCAGGCGGCGCAGCTCGGCACGGCATTCATCGCGTGCCCGGAGAGCGGCGCCGCACGCGTGCACAAGGAGCGCCTGCTCGCCGCGCAGGAGGACGAAACGCTCATCACGGAAAAATTCTCGGGCAAGCCGGCGCGCGGGCTCGCCAACCGCTTCATGCGCGAGATGGGCGCGCAGGGTGCACCGCACCTCGCCTTCCCGGCGCAGAACGCGCTCACCGGCGCGCTGCGCGCCGCGTCGGCCAAGGCGGGCAATCCCGATTTCGTCGCGATGTGGGCGGGGCAGGCCGTGGCGCTCGCGCGCGCGCTCCCCGCGGCGGAGCTGGTCGCGGCGCTCGAGGCCGAGACGCTCGAGTGCCTCCGCCGGCTTGCCGCGCTGCGCCGCTAGAAGGACCGATTCTCGAGACACGAAGGACATAAAGAAAAAGTGGAATTAGCGGAATTTTATGAATGAAATCTTCGTGTCCTTGGTGTCCTCAATGATCAAGGGTTCGCTTTGAGGTACGCCGCATGCGTGACGACCCGGTAGTCATCGTCGGATCCGCCCGCACCCCCATGGGCGCATTCCTGGGCGACCTCAGGTCCGTCGCCGCGCCCGAGCTCGGCGCGGTCGCCATCCGCGCCGCGGTCGAGCGCGCCGGCATCGTGCCGGCCGAGGTGCAGGAAGCCATCATGGGCAACGTGCTGCCCGCGGGCCAAGGGCAGGCGCCGGCGCGCCAGGCTGCGCTCGGGGCGGGGCTGCCCCCCGCGACCGCGTGCATGACCATCAACAAGGTATGCGGCTCGGGCATGAAGGCGGCGATGCTCGCGCGCGACGCGATCGCCCTCGGCATGAACGAGGTGATGGTCGCGGGAGGCATGGAGAGCATGTCGAATGCCCCCTATCTGCTGCCCAAGGCGCGCTCGGGCCTGCGCCTGGGACACGGCGAAGTGAAGGACCATATGTTTCTCGACGGCCTGGAAGACCCCTACGACCGCGGGCGCCTGATGGGCACCTACGCCGAGGACTGCGCCGAGAAGTACCGGTTTACCCGCGAGGCGCAGGACCGCTACGCGATCACCTCGCTCACGCGGGCGCAGGAAGCGATACGCAACGGCGGCTTCGAGAGGGAGATCGTGCCGGTAAGGGTCGTGGGCGCTCGCGGCGAGGCCACGGTGAGCGTGGACGAGCAGCCGCTCAAGGCCAACCTCGACAAGATCCCGCAGCTCAAGCCCGCGTTCCGCAAGGACGGCACCGTGACACCCGCCAACTCGAGCTCGATCTCCGACGGAGCGGCGGCGATGGTGTTGATGAAGCTCTCCGAAGCCGAGCGCCGCGGAATCGCGCCGCTCGCGAGGATCGCCGGCCAGGCCACCCATTCTCAGGAACCGCGCTGGTTCACCACGGCCCCGGTCGGTGCCATCAGGAAGTTGTTCGACCGCACCGGCTGGAGCGCGAAGGCCACCGATCTGTTCGAGATCAACGAGGCGTTCGCGGTAGTCGTGATGGCCGCCATGCAGGAGCTCGAGCTGCCCCACGACCGGGTCAACGTGCACGGCGGCGCGTGCGCACTGGGCCACCCGCTGGGCGCATCGGGCGCGCGCATCATGGTGACGCTGATCGCGGCACTTGAAACACACGGCCTGAAGCGCGGCATCGCCGCGCTGTGCATCGGCGGCGGCGAGGCGACCGCGGTCGCGCTCGAGCGCTTCGATTCATGAAACATGACGTGATGGCGCGTGACATGATGGACCGTGACTGGTAGAGCGTGATTGGCCCTCGAATCACGACCCGCGAATCGCGACTCACGCATCTCTTGGAAAAGTGACATGGCGAACCCGATCGACTTCTACTTCGATTTCTCTTCACCTTACGGCTACTTCGCAAGCACGAAGATAGATGACCTCGCGGCGAAGCATGGCCGCAGCGTGGTATGGCGTCCGATCCTGCTCGGGGCTGTGTTCAAGGTGACTGGCGGGTAGCCGCTGCCGGCCATTCCGCTCAAGGGCGCCTACGCCAAGCGCGATCTCGAACGCACGGCGCGGTTCCTGGACGTGCCGTTCCGGCTCCCGACCCGGTTTCCCGTGGCCGCTACCGCGCCGAGCCGCGCGTTCTACTGGGTAGGCGACCTCGATCCGGCCCTGGCAAGAAAGCTGGCGCGAGCGATGTTCCATGCCTACTTCGCCGAGGACCGCGACATCTCGGACCCCGATGTTACCGCGACGGTCGCGGCCGGGCTCGGGGTGGACCGCAAGGAACTTGCACCGGCGCTCAACGAAGCATCCGTCAAGGAGCGGCTGCGAACCGAAGTGGATGCGGCCATCGCGCGCGGAGTGTTCGGCTCGCCTTACATCGTGGTGGACGGAGAGCCGTTCTGGGGCTCGGACCGGCTCGGTCAGGTCGAGCGCTGGATGCAAACCGGAGGGTGGTGAAACGGGAACCGTTCCAGGTTCAACGTTCAAGGTTCAAGGTTCAAGGTTCAAGATTGAGAACTCGCCTAGCCCAAACGTTAAACCTGGAACTTTGAACGTGGAACTTTGAACCTGGAACCAGTGATTTGAGCAAGCGTATGCCCGAAAAATTACAGGCACAGCAGGTCAACATCGTGACGCTTGCGGTTGACGCGATCGTCAATGCCGCCAACACCACGCTCCTCGGCGGGGGCGGCGTGGACGGCGCGATCCACCGCGCGGCGGGCCCGGAGCTGCTCGCGGAATGCCGCACGCTCGGGGGCTGCCCGACCGGCGAGGCGCGCATCACGAAAGGCTACAGGCTCCCGGCGAAATTCGTGATCCACACCGTGGGACCGGTGTGGCACGGCGGGCGCAAGGGCGAACCGGAGCAGCTTGCGTCCTGCTACCGGGAGAGCCTCAAGCTCGCGCTCGCGCATGAACTGAAGACCATCGCTTTTCCCGCAATCAGCTGCGGCGCCTACGGTTACCCCGTGGACCAGGCAGTGAAGATCGCGGTGCACACGGTGGGCGGATTCGCCGCCGCCGATCCAGGGCTGGAGAAGGTCATCTTCTCGTGCTTCGACCAGAACATGCTCGAACAATACCGCGCCGAGCTTGCGGCGCTTCGCGGCTGAGGCGCCCGTGGTCACTTTCAAATCGAAACTAGATATCGGCAGCGAGGCGTTCAAGGCCGCCGCGGCAAGCCAGCGCGGGCTCGTCGAGGAGCTAAACGCGCGCCTTGCCGAGGCCCGCAAAGGCGGCGACACGACGGCGCGCGAGCGGCATGCCGGGCGCGGCAAGCTCCTGCCGCGCGAGCGCATCGCGGCGCTGCTCGACGCCGGAACGCCGTTCCTCGAATTCTCCCCGCTTGCGGCCTGGGACGTGTACGAGGAGCCGGTGCCCGCAGCGGGCATCATCACCGGAATCGGACAAGTAAGCGGGCAGGATTGCGTGATCGTCGCTAACGACGCCACGGTCAAAGGCGGCACCTACTATCCGCTGACGGTCAAGAAACACCTGCGCGCGCAGGAGATCGCGCTCGAGAACCGGCTGCCGTGCATCTATCTCGTGGACTCCGGCGGCGCGCACCTTCCGAGCCAGGACGAGGTCTTCCCCGACCGCGAGCACTTCGGGCGCATCTTCTACAACCAGGCGAACATGTCGGCCGCAGGCATCGCGCAGATCGCGGTGGTCATGGGCTCGTGCACCGCGGGCGGCGCCTACGTACCGGCGATGTCCGACGAGGCGATCATCGTGAAGGACCAGGGCACGATCTTTCTCGCCGGCCCGCCGCTCGTGAAAGCCGCCACCGGCGAGGACGTGAGCGCCGAAGAGCTCGGAGGTGCGGACGTGCACACCCGCACCTCGGGCGTGGCCGACCACTACGCGGAGGACGACCGCCACGCGCTGGAACTCGCGCGCCGCGCCGTGGCGAACCTCAACCGCGCGCCGCGCGCCACGCTCGCAGCCCGGGAGCCGCGCGCCCCGCTCTACGACCCGGAAGAGCTCTACGGAGCGATTCCCGCGAGCGCGCGCACGCCCTTCGACGTGCGCGAGATCATCGCCAGGATCGTGGACGGGAGCGAGTTCGACGAGTTCAAGGCGCGCTACGGCGCGACGCTCGTGACCGCCTTCGCGCACATCGAGGGCCATCCGGTCGGAATCATCGCGAACAACGGCATCCTGTTCTCGGAATCGGCGCTGAAAGGCACGCATTTCATCGAGCTTGCCTGCCAGCGCCGCGTCCCGCTCGTATTCCTCCAGAACATCACCGGCTTCATGGTCGGCAAGAAGTACGAGGCGGGCGGCATCGCGAAGGACGGCGCCAAGATGGTGGCCGCGGTCGCCTGCGCGCGCGTGCCGAAGTTCACCGTCGTCATCGGCGGGAGCTTCGGCGCCGGCAACTACGGCATGTGCGGCCGCGCCTACGGGCCGCGTTTCCTGTGGACGTGGCCCAACGCCCGGATCTCGGTGATGGGCGGCGAGCAGGCCGCCAACGTGCTCGCGCAGGTCAAGCGCGAGGCGCTGGAGAAGCGCGGCAAGCAATGGAGCGGCCAGGAGGAGAAGGCGTTCAAGACGCCGATCATCGAGCAGTACGCGCGCCAGTCGAGCGCCTGGTACGCGAGCGCACGCCTCTGGGACGACGGCGTCATCGACCCCAGGGACACGCGCAGAATGCTGGCGCTCGGAATTGCCGCGAGCCTGAACGCCCCGATCGAGGAAACGCGCTTCGGCGTGTTCAGGATGTAAAGCGTGACCGGTGCTGCGTGACTGATACGGCGTGACTGATGAAACGTGCTTTGTCGCTGCCGATCCTCTTCTCCAGTCCAGAGGCGCGGAACAACGAGTCAATGCGCGAACGCGCGCCGGCCGTCACGCCCCACCAGTCACGCCTCAACAGTCACGCTTTTTCGGTCACGATCAACCGGTCACGCGTCATCCGGGCATGCGCGGCTATAATGACCCCTCCGCAAGCCGCGCAATGCAGATGAGCGAGAAGGTTATTTCCCGGATCGATGCCGCGGGCACCGCCACGGTGGTGCTCAACCGCCCGGACGTGCATAACGCGTTCGATCCGGAGATGGTGGCGTCGCTGACCGCGGTGCTGACGAAGCTCGCGTCGGACCGCGCCGTGCGCTCGGTGGTGGTCTGCGGCGCAGGCAAGAATTTCTGTGCCGGCGCCGACATCGGGCACATGAGGGAAAGCGCGCGTTTCTCGCGCGAGCAGAACGTCGGCTCCGCGCGCGCCACCGCGCGCATGCTGCACACGCTCTGCACGCTCGACAAGCCCACCATCGCCTGCGTGCGGGGCGCGGTGCGCGGCGGCGGCGTCGGGCTGGTCGCGGCGTGCGACATCGCCATCGCCGAGCGCGGCGCGACGTTCAGGCTCTCGGAAGTGAAGCTCGGGATCATTCCGGCCATGATCAGCCCGTATGTCCTCTCGGCGATTGGCAGCCGCATGGCGCGCCGATACATGCTCTCGGGCGAGGAGTTCGACGCGACCGAGGCCCTGCGCATCGGCCTGCTGCACCAGGTCTGCGAGGAGCCGGCGCTCGACGCGCGCGTCGGCGAGCTGCTGGCGGAGCTGCGCTCGAGCGGACCGAACGCGCTCGTCGCCATCAAGCGGATGATCCCCGAGATCGCGCGCGCGGGAATCGCGGAGGGCACGATCGAGATGACCGCGCAGCGCATCGCGGATCTGCGCGCGACGCCCGAGGCGCAGGAAGGGCTGGCGGCCTTTCTCGAGAAGCGCAGGCCGCAATGGGCGGCGTCCCGAACGCCGGGCGCGAAAAGCAAATGAACCGCCATGACGCCAAGAAGTGCGTGGACGGCCCGGATCCTGTTGAACTTCTCGCCTGGCGCCTTGGCGCCTTGGCGGTTAAATAGTTTTTCGCCTGCCCTATGATGCTGCCGAAAAAAGTCAAGCTGGTGGAAGTCGGCCCGCGCGACGGGCTGCAGAACGAGCCGACGCCCGTGCCAACCGCGGTCAAGGTCGAACTCATCCACCGGCTGCAGGACGCGGGGCTCCGGGTGATCGAGGCGACGGCTTTCGTCTCGCCCAAGTGGGTGCCGCAGATGGCCGACAACGCGCAAGTGATGGCGGCGATCCGCCGCAAGCCCGGCGTCGCCTATCCGGTGCTCGTGCCGAACCGGAAGGGGCTCGAGGGCGCGCTCGCGGCGGGCGCCGAAGAGGTGGTGGTGTTCGGCGCGGCGACCGAGTCTTTCTCGCAGAAGAACACCAACTGCTCGATCGCGGAGGGTCTGGCGCGCTTCGCGGAGGTGGCCCGGGGAGCCCTCGCACGCGGCTTAAGGGTGCGCGGCGACATCTCGGCATGCCTGGGCTGTCCCTACGAAGGCGACGTGAGCCCCGAGGCGGCGGTACGCGTGGCGCGCGCGCTCGACGAGATGGGTTGCTACGAGATCACGGTCGCCGACACCATCGGCGTCGGCACGCCGGGGAAGACGCGCGAGGTGTTCGAAGCGGTGAGCAAGCACATACCGCCCGAACGGCTTGCCGGTCATTTCCACGACACCTACGGCCAGGCGCTCGCCAATACCTACGCTGCACTCGAGTGCGGCATAGCCACGTTCGACTCTTCGGTCGCGGGCCTCGGCGGCTGTCCCTACGCAAAGGGCGCGACGGGCAACGTCGCGACCGAGGACGTGCTCTACATGCTGAACGGCCTCGGCATCGAGACCGGCATTGACATCGAGAAGCTGATCGCTGCGGGCGATTACATCTGCGGCGTGCTCGGTCGCGCCACCCATTCCAAGGCGGCGCGCGCCCTCGCGGCGAAAAAAGCGGCATGACGGACCCGGCTGGAGACGTCGCTTCGCCCTGCGTGAACCTCTGCGTCATCGACGCGGGCACGGGCCTGTGCAGCGGGTGCTGGCGCACGCTCGAGGAGATCACCCGCTGGGTGGAGTACAGCCGGGCGCAGAAAATCGAGATCCTCGAGCGCGTCCATCAACGCCGCCCGGCCCAGCCGGCGCACGACTCGTAGACATCCGGAGCGCACCATGCCGTTGCCGAACCCCGCCGCCCGCAAGCCCGTGCACACTCGCGAGATCACCTGCAAAGGCTACGAGCGCGCCGACGGGCTGTGGGACATCGAAGCGCATCTCGTGGACACCAAGTCCCACGTCCATACGCGTCGCCACGGCGGGCGGGAGCGCCAGCCCGGCGAAGCCATACACGACATGTGGATCCGCCTCACGATCGACCTCGAGATGAAGATCCACGATGTCGAGACCGTGACGGACGAGGGACCGTATTCGATTTGCGGCGACATCGCGCCCAATTTCCGTTCGCTCGTCGGGCTCGTGATCGGCCCCGGCTGGCGCAAGGAGGTCGCGGCGCGGGTGGGCGGGACCAAGGGTTGCACGCATCTCGCGGAACTGCTCGGCCCGCTCGGCACCACGGCGTTCCAGGCCACGGGGCGCGCGCGCGAAGCCCGCAACGCGGCCCTGCCGATGAGGAAAAAGCCCTACCAGCTCAATTCCTGCCACGTCTACAGGGACGACAGCCCTGCCGTGCTGGAACGCTGGCCGCAGTTTTATACGGGGGCCCGGAAATAACGTCCGCGGAGGACTTTTGAGCGGCCTCAGCACGGCCGGAATAGGCTATGCTATGCACGATTTTTGGCGCGAACCCTCCACGCGGCGCACCGACACACCGCGCAAAGCCGGTGCGCGGAACAAGAGGGGCCTTGCCCGCCTGCTCCCCGTTCAAAGCATCGGCCTGTGGCGGCCGGAGGCACATTTGCGGATTTGACGAAATAACGGATAATCTCGATTAAGCCAACATCATGAAAACGCTAATAAACGGCCGCATCGCCTTCCTGCGCGGATTCCTGAAGCACCCCCGTCAGGTCGGCTCGGTGATACCCAGCTCCCGTTTTCTAGAGCGACGCCTGGTCGAACTGGGAGGCGTGAGCACGGCAAAGACGATCGTGGAGCTGGGACCGGGCACCGGCGGCACCACGCGCGCGATCCTGCGCGCGATGCCGAAGGATGCCAGGCTGCTCAGCATCGAGATCAACCCCGAGTTCTATGGCTTTCTGCGGCGCATCGACGACCCGCGGCTCATCGGGCATCTCGGGAGCGCCGCGGACCTGCGCGAGCTGCTGCCCTCGTACGGCCTTCCGGCGCCCAACACGGTCATATCGGGCATCCCCTTCTCCACCATGAGCCGTCATACGGCATGCGCGATACTGGACGCGATCTCCGCGGTGCTGGCTCCGGGAGGACGGTTCATCGCATACCAGGTGCGCGGCCAGGTCGACCGGCTGTGCCAGCCGTATCTCGGACGGGCGCGCATCGAGGTGGAGTTCCTGAACATACCCCCGCTGCGCGTGTTTCAGTGGAGGAAGCGGGCCGCGCAGCTCGAAATCGGCTAGCCGGCGAGACGCCGGGTATTTCCGCGATCTAGAAACATTCCTTCTCTGCGCGCGGGCGCGCGGGTCGGCGCGAGATGCGTGCCGGTCACTGGATCGTCCATTCGTGGCCGCACCTGCGGCAACGCACTCCGATCAGCTTGCCCTCGCCTTCCTCGCGCCTGCCCTCCTCCGCCCGCTCCCGCGCGAGCACCCGGACCCCGCTTACTTCGAGCGCACCGTAAGTCCCGCAGTCCGTGCAGGTCGATTGCTCGGCGGTGTATTCGGCGAGATCGAGCATCACCTTGTAGCGGCCGAGCGCCCACGCGCCAAGCGCGCTTCCCGCAATCATCACGGTAAGGCGCATGAAGGGTTCCCAGCCTTCCGCGCGGAAGCTGAACCCCTCGATGCACGCGAGAACCACCACGAAGCACAAAAAGCACGTCACGAGATAGCAGTGGCTTTCCACGAGCTGGCGCTCGTACCACCGCCTGAAACCGAATTTCCGGATGCCATCCGCGGGTTCCATGAATCGCACTCGCGCAAGTGCATTCTACGCCGGATTACGCAGGGCACCAGCGGCGCGAGCTACGCGCTCGTTGGCGGCGCGGGCATGCCGCCCGGGCGGAACCGCACGATGAATGCTAGAACCTATTTCATATATAGGCACGTGTGCGACGGAGGCGATGTGGGCGCAGTTCGAGGAGGAGGGCCCGAAGGAATATGTCGATATTTCGAGGGTCCCCGACGAAGAAATGCGCCCAGATCGCCCCGTCCCTGCGGGTTGCGGCCAGGACGGCCGGCTGCGTCGTTGCCCTCCTAGACCATATCGACATATGGCCTTCGTCGGGCGCCTTGCATCCGGTCCGTCCTGGCCGCAACGCATCACGCGCCTATATATGATATAGGTTCTAGTATCATCGGGAAACCGCACCGGTTCCGGTTTTCGAACACGCGCCGATGCACGGCTGCAGTGCAGCGGCGACAGCGCAGCCGGAACTGCACCGTCGAGCGAACCGTGGCCCCCGGGGCATCGAAGCCGGTTATTCTGCGAGCGCACCGGGGTTAGACGGAGAGGGAGGTAACATGCCCCCGGTTGGTGCCATGTATCGATGAAGCAGAGCCGCCCATGCCGCGACGATTACCGCCCCTCAATGCTCTACGGGCGTTCGAGGCCGCCGCGCGCCACCTGAGCTTCACGCGCGCGGCGCACGAGCTGCACGTCTCGCAGGGGGCCGTCAGCCGGCAGGTGAAGGCGCTGGAGGATTACCTCCAGGTCCCGCTGTTCAAGCGCGCCAACCGGTCCATCGTGATCACCGAGGAAGGGCAGGCTTTCATGAGCGCTCTCGGCAAGGCGTTCGACATGATCGACCACGCGACGTCGCGCCTGCGCGCCCGCTCGGAGCAGGGCCTGCTCACGGTCAGGGTGCTGCCGACCCTCGCGATGCGATGGCTGATTCCCCGTCTGCACAAGTTTTACGAGGTCCACCCGCAGATCGAGGTACGGATCACGACATCCTCGCGGCCCGGCGACTTTGCCTCGGCGGATGTCGATGTCGTGATCGGCCGCAAGCCGGACTGCGGGCCCGGTCTGCGGTGCGACGTCGTGATGAGAGAGGATCTGATCGTCGTCTGCAGCCCGTCTTTGCTGAGCGGGAAGCGTCCGCTGCGCCAACCCGCGGACCTCGCCAACAAGAACCTGTTGCATGCCTTGACGCGACCCGAAGCCTGGCGGGTGTGGCTGGAAGGCGCCAGCGTGGGGGAAATCGATCCCGACGCCGGCTTGCGATTCGAGCACTATTATTTTGCCATTCAAGCGGCCATCGGCGGACTGGGGGTCCTGGCCGTGCCGCGTCCATTGGTAAGCGAGGACCTCGCTACCGGGCAGCTGGTTGCGCCGTTCGATATCTCGGTGCCGAGCGATGACAATTATTACCTGATCTACCCGGAGAACCGTTCCGATTTGCCGAAACTGCAAGCGTTCCGCAAATGGATCCTCACGATCGCGGGAACTTCCCACGGAACTTGATCCGCTGGTGAGTACGTAACGCAGCCACACGCCCTGCCTACGCGCGCTTTCCGGGCCAACGCGGCGCTCCACGATATTCGGCTCATCTCCGCCGCACACCCCGAAACCCAGGGAATATCCGGCTCGTCGCGAAGCGTCTCGCGCCCCTGACCCCGCCCCGGCCAGGGCACTGCCGTCACCACCACCCCGGCACAGGCACGGTGCGCTGCAGCCCTAGCTTGCCCGAAACTTTCTCATGGATTTGATGAGTATTTGTGATTTGTTCCCGCCAGCGGAGCGTGGGGACAATATTGTTTTTGAAGGGGATGGGCCGCAGATCGGGCGCGAGATGCGTTCCGTGCTTACGCCCCGGGGCGGGCTCCGGGGACGATCATCGGGGGCGTCGCGAGGGGCCGCTCGCTCCGATCAAAAAAACGGCGGGCTTGAGAGAGGGGGAAACATGAGACGCTGCAGCCATGCAATGCTGCTCGGCATCGTCGCGACAGCATTCGCCCTGAACGCGGGCGCACAGCAGACGAACTATCCAACGAGATCGATACGGTTGATCGTCGGCTTCGCGCCCGGTGGTTCGACCGATACGGTAGCGCGTGCGATCGGGCGCCACCTCGGCGAGCGGCTCGGGCAGTCGGTCGTCGTCGACAACCGCACCGGTGCCGGTGGCTCGGTCGGCACCGAAATGGCTGCGCGCGCGGCCGCGGACGGCTACACCCTGACGATGGGCACCACCAGCACTCATCCGATCAGCGCGGCAGTGTACCCCAAGCTCAGATACGACCCGGTGAGGGATTTCGAGCCGATCGCGCTGGTCGCCATTTCGCACTTCCTGCTGGTCGTGCACCCTGACGTGCGGTCGAACACGTTGCAGGAGTTCATCTCCCTGGTACGAACGCAGCCCGGCAAGCTCAATTACGCCTCGGCCGGGCTCGGCAGTTCCACGCATTTTGCGATGGCGTTGCTGATCGCCGAGGCGAAGCTCGACATGGTGCACGTGCCGTTCAGCGGGAGCGCTACCGCAACGACGGCGATTGTCGGCGGCCAGGTGCAGGCTCTGTTCTCCGCCGCTCCGGCGCTGATCCCGCAGGTAAAGGCGGGCCGCGTCCGGGCCATGGCCATCGGCTCGACAGCGCGCGCGGCTATCCTGCCCGACGTGCCGACTGTAGCGGAGTCCGGTTTCCCCGGATTCGAGGCCGGCCTCTGGTTCGGGTTCTTTGCGCCCAGGGGCACGCCTGCTCCTGTCGTTCGGCGGCTGCATGCGGAGCTGGCCAAGATCGTACAGTCGCCGGAGATCAAGGAGCAGTTCGATCGGCAGGGCCTCGAGCCCCGCGGCCTCGGGCCGGCCGAGCTCGGCAAGCTCGTGAAGTCCGAGGTCGAAAAGTTCCGGAACGTGGTCAAGACCGCGGGGATCAAGCTCGACTAGCCTCACCGCGAGCTTACCGGCGAACCGTCGCGCCGGCGCGCCGGCGCCGGGAGTGGCGAGATCGTGCCGGGGTCCGAGCACACAGGACCCCGCAAGCCGCGGTCGGTGCGCGGGGTTCTTGCCCGGCGGGTGGCGGCGCGAGCGCCGCGGCAAAAAGACCGCGATCGCTCCGACACAGGCATACTTCGCTTCTACACCGGACAAAGGCTTTTCCGGGCCCGCATGTCTGCGGAGAGCGGCGCGCGGGCCTCGTCACGAAGTGAATGACGAAAGACGAGTAGCTGATGAGTACATCAAGCGAACACGGGCGGGAAACGACGATTGTCTTCGACGAGCTGAAATCGCTGGCGGAGCGCGTCTTCCAGCGTCAACGCGTCCCAGACGGCGAAGCGCGCCTGGTGGCGAGCGTTTTGATCGAGGCGAATCTGCGCGGCCATCCCTCCCACGGCGTGATCCGCGTTCCCAAGTGGGCGGACGGATTAAAGGCCGGCGCGATCAATGCGCGCTGCGCGCCCTCGATCATCAAGGAGACCCCGAGCGCGGCATGGATGGATGGCGACCTCGGGCTGGGTCCCGTGGTTGCAAGCATCGCCAGCAAGCTGGCCGCGCAGAAGGCGCGCGAAACAGGAATCGGGCTGGTGAGCGTCTGCCGCGCCTCGCACATCGCGATGCTCCAGTACTACACCGAGGCCTTGGCCTCGGAAGGCTTGATCGGCGCGGTCATGACGAACACGGAGTCGGGCGTGGCCCCGTACGGCGGCGTGGACAAGATACTGGGTACCAATCCGCTGTCCATCGCCGTCCCCGGCCGCGATGGCCCGATCGTGCTCGACATGTCGACGAGCCATGTCGCGCGCGGCAAGATCGTGGTCGCGAAAAGCCGCGGGGAGGAAATTCCGGCGGGCTGGGCCATCGACAACGAGGGGCGGCCGACGACGGACCCGGACGCCGCGCTGGCAGGAGCGCTGCTTCCGGTCGGCGGAGCGAAAGGTTCGGGCCTTGCCATCATGGTGGATCTGCTGGCGGGGGCGCTCGCCGGCGGAGCGGTAGGAAGAAAGGTTCGCGGGACGTTTCACATGGATCGGGAAGCCACCAAGGGCGACCTGTTCGTCGCCATCGACCCCGAGGCGATCTGCGGTCTCGAAGTGTTCCTGGACCGCGTCGAGGACCTGAAGGCCGACATCCGCAGCAGCAGGGTTGCACCCGGCTTTAACCGGATACTTCTTCCCGGCGAGTTCGAGATGGAATGCCGTCAGCGCTATCTTCGCGAGGGCGTCCCGATCACCGCCGACCTGCTGGAGGACCTTCGGCGCCGGGCGGACGCAATTGCCGCTTGAGCGGGAGAGCCGTCTCGACCGACAGCGCCAGCCCTTGCGTTTTCGGGGAGAGCATGCGGTAACCGAGTCTCTTGTCGGATGCGGGCCGTTGGGGTCCCGGGCGTATCCGCGATCGCCGACTTGCCCCATTTTTTTTCATTAATATCGTGACAAATTGTCGTTTGAAGGCGCCGGTTTGATTGTGCTGAAATCGCCGTGTGCCCTAAGCGAAAGGATTTCGAACGTGCCCATTCCATACCAGGTCGTCGAAGAAACCGCCCGCCAGATGTATGGCCGTGCGCTGAAGAAATACCCGCCGGACCTCGTAAAGTGCCTGCGATCGGCGGCCAAAGCCGAGACCAACCCCGTCGCTCAGAAACACTTCCAGCTGATGGTGGCGTCCATCGAAAAGGGCGAGCAAAAAGACCAGCCGATATGCCAGGACACCGGCATGCAAACGCTCTGGATCAAGGCCGGCACCAACATGCAGTTTAACGGGCAAAAGGTGCAGGACGCGATCCGTAACGGAGTTCGCCGCTGGTCAAGTGAAAACGAGTACCGCAAGACCGTGGTTCACCCAGTGACACGGGCGAAAGTCGGCGAGCAGGTCGGCCTGCGTCATCCGACGATCTACTGGGATTTTCTCGAAGGGAAAGACTATCTGGAAATGATGATGCTTTCCAAGGGATCGGGCTCCGAGAATCAAGGGTTTCTCGCGATGCTCGTTCCGGCGCAGGGTATTAACGGGGTCAAACAATTCATTATCGACAGCGTGCTGGCCGCGGGGGGTCAATTTTGCCCCCCCGGGGTCGCCGGCGTCGGGATCGGCGGCACCTTCGACAGCGTCGCACGCATGGCGAAGGAAGCTCTGCTACGCCCTCTGGACACGAGAAATCCGGATCCGAAGATCGCGGAGCTGGAGGACGAACTTCTCGAAGCCATAAACGCCACGGGGATCGGCCCGATGGGTCTTGGTGGAAAGACTACGGTTTTCAAGGTGAATGTCGAATACGGCGTGACCCACGAGACACAGAATCCCGTCGCGCTCAATCTGCAATGCTGGGCGCATCGGAAGGCAGGGGCTCGAATTCATTCCGATGGTCGGGTCGAATATATCGATTACTTCGGAGGCGAAGCTCATGAGTAAGGAATGGCGCCTGAAGACGCCTTTGTCAGAAGAGGATGTGCGCAAGCTGGAGCTTCTCGATATCGTCTATCTCACTGGAAAGATGTGGGGCATTCGCGATGAGAACCTTCGCCGGCATCTCGATCATGGACAGCCGCTTCCGGAAGGAGTGAACTACCGGGGCTACCCGGTTCTGCACGAGGCGTCGGGTTACAAGAAAAACGGCGACGAGTGGGTGTTCACGAGCGGCATGGGCAACACGACCAGCACGCGGATGGAGCGATGGATGCCGCAGATCGTCGAGCGGCATGGTTGCCGCGCGATACTCGGAAAAGGCGGCATGCTGGAAGGCACGACGAACGCGTGTAAGAAATACGGTTGTGTTTACTTAAGCACGATTGGCGGTGCTGCAAGTCACTACGATAGCCACGCAAAGATCGTCGAAGTTTACTGGCCCGATCTCACGTCGCAGGCAATTCTTGAGCTCGAGCTGAAAGACTACGGGCCCTGCTTCGTGGCGATCGACGCGCACGGCAACAACCACTACTTCAACCAGCGCAAGGATGTCGAGACTCGGCGGGCCGATATCTATCGGAAGGCCGGCGTTTCGTCTCCCTCTGCCTCGCCACAGATCATTCCGATCGTTCCACAGCGGTAGCCCGGCGCCGCTGCTGCCGATTCCGGGCGCCGCACCTGGCATGACAGGGACATGAACACCGCGGGCGACGCAGCGCGGGCGGATGCCGCGGCCGGAAGGCGCGGCTTCTGGCCGTGGCTGCTGCAGCGCGTGAGCGGCCTGTTCCTCGCGTACTTCGTCATCGTGCACGTCGTCATGCTGCACTTCCTGCGCGAGGGGGAAATCGATGCTTCCGGCGTCGCGGAGCGCCTCCGCGAGAGCACCACGATGCAGGCGTTCTACGCGGTTTTCGTCGTTCTCGTGGTGTTCCACGCGTTCAACGGTTTGCGGGGCATCGCGCTCGATCACGTGTCCTCCGCATCCGGCACGCGCGCGGTCAGGGTGACCGTGTGGGCGCTCGGGCTCGCGATTGTTATCTATGGATTCGTCGTGCTCCATGCCCTGACCGGGCTTCGCTCATGACGTCGGACTGAGGAATACCGGCAATGGTCGCGTGGGTCCGGGGAATGATCGACGAGGTACGGCTCAACCTGAGCCCCGGCGTGCTGGCGTGGGCCCTGCACAGGGTGACCGGAATACTGCTTGCGTTCTATCTCCTCGCCCACCTCGCGGTGCTGGGAACGTCGCTGGGCGGGGCCGGCGGATTTGACGCGGCGATGGGCGGCCTGCGCAGCCCCTTCTTCCTCTTTCTCGAAAGCGCGATCGTCGTGATCGTCGCCTATCACATGTTCAACGGCGTGCGCGTCATGATCATCGAGTTCGCGGGCCTGACGCGGCAGCAGCGACAGCTGTTCCGGCTTGTCGTCGGCGGCGCGGTCTCGGTGATGGCATTCACCGGGTGGGTCTTCTTCGCGCGGGTTCTCGCCTAGCGGGCTGGGCCGGCAACCGGGAGCAGGACGTGATCAAGCATGACATCGTGATCGTCGGCGGGGGCCTCGCGGGCCTGAGGGCGGCGCTCGAGGCGCGGCGGGCCGGTGTCGACGTTGCGGTGATCTCCAAGCTCTTTCCGCTGCGCTCGCATTCGTGCATGGCCCAGGGGGGACTAAACGCCGCTCTCGGGAACCATCCGGACAGCCGTTCCGACAGCCCGGAGGTGCACGCGTTTGACACCGTGAAGGGCAGCGACTACCTCGCCGACCAGGACGCCGTCGAGATCATGACGCGCGACGGCGTCGAGATCGTGTACGAAATGGAGCGTTGGGGCTGCCCGTGGTCGCGTTTCGACGACGGCTCGATCGCGCAGCGCCCCTTCGGGGGCCAGTCGTTTCCGCGCACCTGCTACGGCGCCGACAAGACCGGCCTCTACCTGCTGCAGACGCTGTACGAGCAGTGCGTCAGGAGCGAGGTGCGCTTCTACGACGAGTTTCTGGTCGTCTCGCTCGTGGTCCGCGACGGGCGTTGTTTCGGCGCGGTCGCCTACGAAGTCGCGAACGGGGCCATACACGCCATCGAGGCCCGCGTGCTCCTGCTCGCCACCGGCGGGTGCGGCCGCCTTTTCAGCCACACCAGCAACTCCCTGACTTCGACCGGGTTCGGTACGGCGCTCGCCTATCTCGCCGGCGTGCCGCTCAAGGACATGGAATTCTTCCAGTTCCACCCCACGACGCTGGTTGGCCATGGCACGACCATCACGGAAGGACTGCGCGGCCAGGGGGCCTATCTCTTCAACGGCGCCGGGGAGCGGTTCATGGAGCGTTACGTGTCGAACGCCGTGATGGAGCGCGCGCCCAGGGACATCGTCGCCCGCGCCGTCCAGACCGAGATCAACAGCGGGCGCGGCATCGGCGGAGAGCGCTACGTGCACCTCGACGTGCGTCACCTCGGCGAAGAGAAGCTGCAAACCATGTTTCCGGGCATCATCGAGGTCTGCCAGGAGTTTCGAAAGATCGATCCGATCCGGGAGATGATCCCGGTGGCGCCCGGCGCGCACTACACGATGGGCGGAATCGACGTGAATGCGGACGGCGAAACCGAGGTGGACGGACTGTATGCGGCCGGAGAATGCGCGTGCGTGAGCGTGCACGGCGCAAACCGCCTGGGCGGAAACTCGCTGCTCGACACCCTCGTTTTCGGACGGCGCACCGGACGCGCCATCGTGGAATATCTCGGCCGCGCAAGGGGCGCGCCCCCTGCCGCTGGAGCCGCGGACGCGGTGCGTAGCGCGGAGGAGAACCTGGCCAAGCTCGTCGCGGGGTCCGGCACGGAAGACCCCACCGCGCTACGCAGGCGGATGAACCTTCTGATGGACGAGAGCGTGACGGTATACCGGGAGGACGGAGCCCTCGCGCGGACGGTGGAAGGGATCCGCGATCTCCAGGAACGCTATACGCGGATGCGTCCGATCTACGGGGGACGCCGCTTCAACTACGATCTGATCTGGAGCCTCGAGCTGAGGGGGACCCTGCTGCTCGCCGAAGTGGTCGCTGCGGGCGCGCGGATTCGGAAGGAAAGCAGGGGATCACACTACCGGACCGACTATCCGGAGCGGGATGATGCCTCGTGGCTCAAGCACACGCTTGCATACTTCCGGCCGGAGGGCCCCGAATTCCGCGGCAAGCCGGTCACCATAACCAAGTGGTCGCCCCAGGAAAGAAGGTATTAGTCCGTGATCCGGTTTCGCGTCTTCCGGTTTGACCCCGCTTGCGACAAGGCGCCGCGCTTCGACACGTTCGAGGTCCCGGCCGAAAAAGGAATGCCCGTCCTCGACGGCTTGGCCTACATTTTCGAGAACGTGGATCACTCGCTCGCGTATCGCTCGTCGTGCCGCACCGCGCTGTGCGGCAGCTGCGCCATGCACATCAACGGGCGATACCGGCTTGCCTGCCAGACCCAGATCGCCGACGTGGTGCGGCACGGGCTGGTGGAAGTCCGGCCTCTCGCCCACCTCCCGGTGCTTCGCGACCTGGTGGTCGACATGACCGGATTCATGGATCAGTGGCGCCGGATCCAGCCCTATCTGATCTCAACCCGGCCGCCGTCCGGCGGGGAAAATCCGCAGACACCGGAGCAACGTCAGCTCCTCGACGGCCTCATCGACTGCATCCTCTGCGGGGCGTGCTACGCCGCCTGTCCGACCGCTCGCGACAATCCGAAATATCTCGGCCCGCACGCGCTCATGCGGGCGCTGCGGTTCATCGATGATTCGCGCGACGAGGCGACCGAGGAACGGCTGGCGCAGGTTGCAAGCGAACAGGGAGTGTTCCGGTGCCACACGGTCTTCAACTGCCAGACCGTGTGCCCGAAGGACCTTGATCCGGCGGGCGCCATCGTCCGCATCAAGCGCCACGCCGTTTCGCGCGCCCTGCGCGCCTCCGGGAAAGACCGCCCCGGATGATTCACCGGGCTCGGCGGAGATACGCCCACCGGGCAACGGGCGCGAGGGCCCCGAAGATGCCGATGCTCGCGAACGCGAGTCCCCACGCCATGAGGCTGTGGTTGCCCCCGGCGAGATCGAGCACCACGCCGAATATGAGCGGCCCGAGCACCGCCGCGCTAAAGCCGATCAGCGAGTAGACCGCCATCGTCGCGCCGCGCAGCTCGGCCGGTGCGGCCGCCACCACGCCGGTCGTGAGCGCTGCCGAGTCTCCCATCATGAGCCCGTAGTGCAGCGCCATGAGCAGGAATACCACGGCCCACGGCAGCGCCGCGGTGTAGCCCAGCACGCAGGCGACGAGGCCCGAGGCGGTCATGAAACCGAAGATCACCCGCGTGCGGCCGAAGCGGATCGCGAGTTCGTTGCCCGACACGCTCATCACCGGGCCTACAAGGTTGACCATGGCGGCGAGGGTGGCCGCGCTCACCAGCATCGGCGCGTGCTCGGGCTGCAATGTCGCGGTAAAGACGAGAAACGCAACCATCCAGGTGCGCTGTCCTGCTAGCTCGTAGTTGTGCAGCGAGTAGCCGACGATGTAGGTAACCGTCGAGCGGTTTTTCAGCGCGGGCCGGAAGTCGAGCAGCGCGGGAGCGGGAACGCCGGCGGTGCGCGTGCGGCCGGGCGGTATGCGCAGCACAACGAGGAGCGCGGCGAGCACGGGCCCGAGCGCAGCCGCCGCAAACGCCCAGCGCCAGCCCCAGGCTGAACCGATCAATCCGCAGAGGAAGATGGACGCGCTCGCGCCGATCCCGAAGCTCGCGGCATAGAAGGCGACCGCGCGCGACTGGGCGTTGCCTTCGAGCTGGTCGGCGAGCATCTTCATTCCCGGCATATAGGTGCCGCCGAGCCCGGCGCCGATCAGGAACTGGAACAACAGCGCGGGCGCGACACCGTCCGCGGCGAGAGCGAAGCCGGCGGCGGCGAGGGACGAGATCAACGCCGAGCCAACGTAGACGCCGCGCGAATCCATGCGGTCGGTGAGGCTGGTCAGTACGGGCACCGCGGCAACGTAGCCCGCGAAGTAGATGCCGCTGATGAGCCCGGCCTCGGAGTTGGACAGCTCCCACTCCGCCTGCAGCACGGGCAGCAGAGTGGTGTACGCAGCAAAGCCCATCATGCAGAGCACCTCCGCCGTGCACATCAGCGCGGTGATCTGCACCGGCGAGAGCTGGGACCGCGCTTCGCTCACAGCGCTCCCGCCGCGCGCAGCAGCTCAGCGACCGCCTCCGCCATCTTGCGGTAGCCCTTGGCGTTCGGATGGATGGGGTCGGCCTTCATGTCCGGCGAGTAGAGCACGCCGGTCAGCACCTTGCCTTCGTAGGGAATGGAGAACTCCCTGGCGAGCTCGGAGTAGAAGTCGGCGGCGCTGGTGATGAGTGCGGGCCTCGGCACGCCCACGAGCGCCACCGCGATGCCCCGGTCCTTCAAGGTCTTGATGATGGCGCGCAGATTCGACCGGATTTCGGCGTCGCCCACCTTGCGCAGCATGTCGTTGCCGCCGAGGCACACGATCACGAGCCGGGGGTGATGCTCCTCGAGCACCTGCGGCAGCCGGCGCAGGCCCTGCGCCGTGACCTCTCCCGGAACGCCGGCGCGCACGACCTGCCGGCCGATCAGCTGCGCAAGCACTGCGGGATAGCTCTCGTGCTCGGCGGCGCCGGTGCCGTAGGTCAGGCTGTCACCAAACGCGACGATCACATCCGTCGCGGCGAGCCGCTGCAGGCGCGGGACTTTCTCGCCGCAGCCCGCGGCGACCACCAGCGCAAGCGCGAGAACGAACAGGCGTGCCGCTTTCACGCGCTCCGCTTCTTCAACGCATCGCAGCATTCAAGACCCGCGATGTTCGCGCTTGCCCATCGGCCACTTCCCCTCCCCTGGCGGATTGTATCAACGCGCGCGGGCGGCTGCCGCGCGCGCAAACTCCGCAAGAGCGGGGAGAAGCGCGAGAGTTGGCGGCGGGAGATCCTGGCGCGCCCGGCGGGACTTGAACCCACGACCTTTGGCTTCGGAGGCCAACACTCTATCCACTGAGCTACGGGCGCGTGGCGCACATTTTAACATGCGCTCGCGAGCGTCCCGCGCTCCGCGTCGTGCGTTTTACCGCATCACTGCGACCCGTTATAATGTGCGCCTTTCGTGCAATCCGCGCGCAGGAAACTCGATGGCCGAACACCACATTCCAGAACATTCCTCGCCGAGCAAGACGCCGAAACGGCTGATCATGGTGATCGTGCTCGCATTCGTCGTGCCGATCACGATCGTCGTGATGCTCACCCAGCTCGTGACGAACGTGGGCAGCTTCGGGACGGATCATCCCGGGATGTCGGAGGAAGCCATCGCGAAGCGGCTGAAGCCGGTCGCGGAGGTTGTCGTGGCCGGCGCGGCGCCGGCCAAGGAGGAAAAAGGCGGCAAGGCGGCGCCCGCGGCCCCGGCTGCGACACCGGCACCCGCCACCGCTCCTGCTCCCGCACCGGCGGTCGTCGCGAAAGCCGACTCCGGCAAGGGCAAGGCGGTGTACGAGTCGGCTTGCGTCGCGTGCCACGGCGCCGGCGTTGCCGGGGCGCCCAAGACCGGCGACAGGCCGGCGTGGGCGGCGCGCCTGAAAGGCGGCATAGACGCGCTCTACGCCGCATCCATCAAGGGCAAGAATGCGATGCCGCCCAAGGGCGGCAATCTCTCGCTCGCCGACGCCGACGTGAGGGCAGCGGTCGATTACATGGTCGGTCTGGTCAAGTGACCGGGAAATAGAAAACAGGAAATGGGAAATGGGGGCGCAGCTGGTGCTGCGCCTTTTCCGTTTTATGGCGCGCCCCCGCCACCGGCTCTTCGCCATTCACCATTTACCATTCACCATTCACTCGTAATGGCGACCTACGCAATCGGAGACGTCCAGGGCTGCTACGACCAGCTGATGCGGCTGCTCGAGCGCTGCGGCTACGACGAGCGTCGCGATCTGCTGTGGTTCGTCGGCGACCTCGTCAACCGTGGCCCGCAGTCGCTCGCTACAGTGCGGTTCGTGAAGAGGCTCGGCGCGCGCGCGGTGACGGTGCTCGGCAACCACGACCTCAGCCTGCTCGCCGTCGCGGAAGGCATACGCAGGCCCCACGCGGTGGATACCTTCGGCGACATACTCGCCGCGGACGACCGCGAGGAGCTGCTCGACTGGCTGCGTGGACGCTCCATGATGCACGCCGGCGAGGGCTACGCGATAGTGCATGCCGGTCTGCTCCCGCAATGGAGTGTCGGGCAGGCGCTCGCTCTCGCGCGGGAGGTGGAGCAGGCGCTGCGCGGTCCGGGGTACCGCGAGTTTTTGCGCCAGATGTACGGCAACGAGCCGGTGCGCTGGCACGATCGGCTCGCCGGCATCGACCGGCTGCGCATCATCGTCAACGCAATGACGCGCATGCGGCTCACCACGGCGGACGGCACGCTCGAATTCAGCCACAAGCTCGGGCTCGAGCGGATGCCGCCGGGTTACATGCCGTGGTACGACGTGCCCGCGCGCGAAAGCCGCGGAACCACCGTCATCTTCGGCCACTGGGCCGCGCTCGGTCTGCTCCAGCGCGAAGACGTGGTGGGACTGGACAGCGGCTGCGTATGGGGACGCGCTCTGAGCGCGTTGCGCCTTGCCGACCGCCGCCTTTTCCAGTGCGATTGCGGCGAGCTCGAAGGAACCGCCGCCGAGCAGTGAGCCGCCCGCGCGGCGGCGGTTTCAGCGCATGACCCGGGCCCGCACCCCGTCGGAGAGTACGCGCACGCGCTCCCCCGGCTTGAACGTCTCGTCCGGGGGCTGGGTGATCGCGACGACGGGTCCGTGATCGAGCCGCACGGTGATCTCGATGCCAGGCTCCTTTCCGGCGCGCGCAGCTGCTTCGCCGGCGACCGCACCCGCGACCGTTCCGACCACCGCGCCCGCGGCGGCCCCCCGCCCGCGCCCGATTTCGCCTCCGACCACGCCGCCGAGGACCGCGCCGGCGGCCGGGGCGACTCCGGTACGCGCACTGTCGATCTCCACCTCGCGCACGCTCTCCACCACTCCCGGGTAGACGTTTTTCTCGCGCTCCTGCGGAGCGCGCCGCGCACCCGCGTCGGCCTCCCACGGCGCGCCCGGGGCGCAGGCGCCGAGCGCGAGGGTCGCGCAGAAAAGAACGGGCGCGCGCAGGCTCATACCGGCCCTTTTTACCACAGTGTGCTGCCGAAGTTCTCCTTGTAGCGCTGCGCGATCTCGTCGCGGGTGAAGCGGTGATTCTGCCCGCCGCGCTCGCCGATCTTGATCGCCCCCAACACCGAGGCCAGCCGGCCTGTCGTGGGCCAGTCGAGCCCGGCGCCGATGCCGTAGAGCAGCCCCGCACGGTAAGCATCACCGCAGCCGGTCGGATCCACCAGGCGCTGCGGCTTCGCGCACGGGATTTCGATGCGCTCACCGTCGGCAAGCACCAGGGAGCCGCGCGCGCCCAGCGTGACGACCAGCGCCTTGACCGATCTGGCGAGCTCCTCGAGCTTCGCGCCCGTGCGCTGCTCGAGCAGCTGCCCCTCGTAGTCGTTCACGGTAACGTAGCTCGCCATCCTCACGAATTCGGAGAGCTCCTCGCCGCTGAACATCGGCAGGCCCTGCCCCGGGTCGAACACGAACGGAATGCCGGCGGCGTGGAACTCGCGCGCGTGCTGCAGCATGCCGTCCCGGCCGTCCGGCGCGATGATCCCCAGCCGGATCCCGTCGGCCTCGCCCACGTGGTTCTCGTGCGAGCGATTCATTGCGCCGGGATGAAAGGCGGTGATCTGGTTGTCGTCGAGATCGGTGGTAATGAAGGCCTGCGCGGTGAACGTGTCGGGTATCTTCGAGATGTTCTGCCGCGAGAGCTTCAGCTTTTCGAGTCGCTGATCGTACGGCAGGAAGTCGTCGCCGACCGTGGCCATGATGCGCGGGTCCGCGCCCAGCATCTGCAGCGTGTAGGCGATGTTGCCCGCGCAACCGCCGAACTCGCGCCTCAGGTCCGGGACCAGAAACGCGACGTTCAGGATGTGCAGCTTGTCGGGCAGGATGTGGTTCTTGAACCGATCGCGGAACACCATGATGGTGTCGTAGGCGATCGAACCGCAGATGAGCGTCCGCACGAATTGCAACGAAGCGGTGGTAAAAGGTGGCGTGATTATAGCATTCGGGCGCGTCTCCGCCCTCGAAGCGCGGTGCCAACGCGCGCCGCACGCGCTTAAGAAGCGCTGGCCGCTCGCGCATAATGGCCTGGCGCGCTCGAGACGGAGCGATCAAACCCCGTGACGAGTCGGAGTAGGAATGGCCATTGCTGATCACCCCCTCCACAGATCCGGACGTGCGGCTTTCCCGCATCCGGCTCTTGCCTCAGGGGATGACGCCAAGGCGGCGGAGAGGATAGG